>Ga0114918_10000175_pt1 | contig 51746 bp, 26 predicted proteins | sample LantaG_FD_87015 | JGI IMG/M metagenome (GOLD analysis project Ga0114918, IMG submission 87015) | Deep subsurface microbial communities from Baltic Sea to uncover new lineages of life (NeLLi) - Landsort_02402 metaG | ecosystem: Environmental > Aquatic > Marine > Oceanic > Sediment | place... | reverse complement strand
CCGCCGCGGGCGTCGCCGCGCCGCCGGCGTCGGAGTCGAAGCCGCCGCCGCCGGCGTTGGTGGCGCAGCGGCTGCGGAGAGCCGCGAGCGTGCCGCTCGCCCCTCCCGCGGCTCCTCCTCCTCTTCCGCCGGCAGCAGCAGTACCGGCGCCGCCAGCATTTGTCGCGCTCGGTACGTCGTTGTCGCTTACGGCGGCGGCGGCGGCGGCCCCGGCGGTCGCGGCCGCGGAGATCCTGGTGGAAGCCGCCGCCAGCGCGGCAGCGGCCGCTGCCCTGGCCGCCTCCGCCGCGGCCCGCGCCGCGCTTTCGGCAGCGAGGGCGCTCTTGCCGGCGGATTCCAGCCTCTGAGCGGCAAGCTGCGTTATTTAGTTTGTTTTTTGGAAGAGAAGGAATCAAGAGAGAAAGAGATATGTAGGGGAAAAAATTAGCTTTTCTTTTTCCATTTCTCTCGAGAGGAAAAAGAAAAAAAACGCGAAAAGCGAATGAACAAACAGGAAAAAAACAAAAAAACGGTCCTCTCCCCCCTCACCGACACCGCGTCCCTCCACGCGGACAGGTCCTCGGCGAGCTGCTTCAGCTGATCCGGGGGCACGTCGCGGCACTTGCCCCCCACGACCGAAGCCGCCGCCGCTGCCGCTGCTGCTGCTCCGTGAGCGGCAGCAGGGGACGAACAGGAAGAGCAAGAGCCGCCACCCGCGAGCGACGCCGGCACCGACCTCACCCGCAGGCACCCGCCGCCCCGCTGGTCGAGCTTCCCGTCCACCAAACCCGCATACAGCACGCCGCGGATCAGCAGGTCTTCGAGCTCGGGCGTCGACGAGGCGTCGATGGCGGCCGCGAGCGCGGAGTAGGGGACCATGCGTCGGGAAGAGGCAGCGGGGGACGGCGCCGAGGGAGCAGGAGGAGACAGTTGCGACGAGGCGTCGCCGCCACGGCCGCTCCTGGCGAGCGCCGCAAGCGTGAGCGCCTTGAGCTTCGCGGCCGCGGCAGCGCTCAGCCGCGGCAGGGTCGTAGATTCCCTCCTGTAGTCTGCCCAGGTGCCGAAGGCGAAGATGGAGAGCAGGGCGTGGTAGGGGGCGAGGTCCGCGGAGGAGGCGAGCTGAGAGAACGAGAAAAGGAGGTGTTTGTTGTTTTTGGGGGGTGTTTTGTTTGGAAGAAGAGAGGGTCGAGGTGCGGCGGGCGCCGAACAAACCACGATCGTTTTGCCATCGTTTCTTCTTCTTCTCCCCTCACCTCTTTCACCGACGGCATGTCGAGCAGCTCGCCGAAGACGTGCACGTCGGGCGCCTCTATGGCCCGCGCGACGACGTCCGCGGCGGCGCGGCCGCGGGCGCCCTTCGCCAGGGCGAGGAAGGGGACGAGCTCCGGTGGTGGGGGCATCGGGGGGGAAAAACGAGAGAGAGGGGGAGAGAGAGAGCGAAAAGCGACAGCGTAAAAAAGTGCAAGGCAAGGCAAGGAGCGAGCTCTTCGGTTTTTATTTTTTTCCTCTCAAGCAAGCCAATTGAAGAGAGAGAAGAAGCAAAGGGCGTCTGCTTCTCCGGACTTGCACGCGATGTCTCCGGGCTTGGCTCCAAATGTCGGCGCCGCCCAGAGGCTTCCTGTTGCGTGGCGGGGAGCCAGCAGGCGGCAGCCGCAGGCCGCGCGAGAGAGGTTCCCACCGACAGCGACAGCGTCGGCGGCGGCATCAAGCTCCTCGTCGTCGAGCTCCATGCCTCCTCCTCCTCGAGCTTCCGCCAGGGACTCCCACGCCGCTTCCCTGGAGAGTGCCGTCGACACAGGCTCCAAAACGAAGCGAGCGACCTCGCAGGCCTCAGGCCGGAGAAAACAGGGCCCGCGCAAGCCGCCGGCGAAGGCGCATGGGACAAGCAGCGACGACGACGACGATACTGCCGTCGCTGCCGACTCGACACCTTCCACCGCCTCGACCTCTCCTCCTCCCCCTCCCATCCTCTCGGCGACCGCCGTCCGCCTCGAGCAGAACCCGCTGCTCCCGCCGTGGGAATCCGCCGCCGAACGGTACCGGATAGCGGCCTCGGACTACCTCGAAAACGGCGACTTCGCCCGCGACTTTGCCGCGTCTGTCCTCGCGAGGTCGAGGGAGCGGCGGGAGAAGAGTCTGCTGCTGCCGTCGTTTTTGGAGGGCGTCGGCGAGGAGGAGGGAGAGGGGGAGGAGGTAGAGGGAGCAGGAGGCGGAGGAGGAGGCGACGCGGAGTCGGCTCGGATGGCGCGGGCCATCACGATGGCGGCGACGGAGGTCGAGGCGGCGGCCAAGGCCAGACGCGCCGTTGCCGCGGAGAGGGCTGCTGCTGTCGCTGCCTCGCTGATGACTCCTTCTCCCTTTGGGGAGGAAGAAGAAGCGAAAAGTTTCGGCGGCGGCGACGACGACGAAGGCGACGGCGAGGACAGTGAAGGCTTCTCGTCGTTGCGCCGCGCCTCCTCTTCAGCTTCGGCCTCCTCCTACCAGCTAACGGCAGAGGAGGAGGAGGCTTTCTGGCCTCGAGACGCGGAAGAAGCCGATTCTTCTTTCGCTTCATCGGGGGTTGGGCCTGAGGCGGGAGGCGGGCCCGTCCCTGCCTCTTCCGGTGGAGGCGGCGGCGGCGGCAGCGAGGACGCGAGTCCCTCCTCTTCCCCTTCTTCTTCCTCGCCCCTCGCCGCGCTCGCAGCGGCCTCCACCGCGGAGCAAGTGCTGTCCGTGCTGCTTCGAGGAAGCGACCAAGAAGAAGAACAGTTTGACCAGAGGCACCTCGCCGCGGCGCTCGCAGCCCTGGCGCGAGCCGCCGCCGCCGCCTCCTCCGCTCCTCCTCTCTCGTCCTTGTGCGCCGCCGTCGAGGCCGCCGCGGCGCTCGCGCGGGAGCACGCTCGCGCTCTCCCTCCGGACGCCGCCGCGGGATGCATGCGGAGCGCCGCCGCGATCATCGCCGCCATCAGCGACGCGGAGGGGGCGGGCGGGGAGCGGACGGAGGCGGCCGCGGCGGCCCTGCTGCCGCCGCTCGCGGCCGCGGCGGCCCGCTGGCGCCCGGCGTCCTCCTCGGACTTCTCCGGCCGCGGCGCGGCGCTGCTTCTGGCGGCCTTCGAGAGGCTCGGGGCCCTGCCCGCCCTCTCTGGGGTCGTTCTCTCGGCCTCTCCGCCCCCGGGGATGGCGCAGGCCCTGGCGGACAGGGCGGCGGAGGACCCGAGCTCGACCTTGCTGCTGCTTTCGACGACGGCGACGACGGCGGCGGCGGCGGCGAGGAAAACAAAAGCCGCGAGAACAAAAGCCGCTTCCGCTGCGGTGAACGCCGCGGCGGACGTGCTCGTCGCCGCTGCTCGTCTCGGAGTGCGCCCCAGGGGAGGGGAGAGGCTCTTGGCGGAGCTGGCGCGAGCGCTCGAAGGGGAGAGGAAACAAGAAGGAACCGACGACGGCGAAGGCGGCGGCGACGACGGCGAGAAGAGCAGAGAGAACCCTCTGCTCGTCCTCCCCGGATCCGCCCGCGCCCTCGCCGCCGTCGCCTGGGCCTCGGCGGCCCTCTCTCTGCCCATCGAGCCAGCGCTGCTCTCCGCAGCAGCGGAATCGGCGGCAGCGGCAGCGGCAGCAGCAACGGCGGCAGCAGGTTCGAAAGCTCCTTCCTCTCTCGCGCTCACTCTGCCGCTCGACGACGTCAGCCGCCTCGCCTGGGCATGCGGCGTCTCCGACGCCCGCGCCCCGGGCGTCGCCCTCGCGGCCGTCGCGGCGATGGGTCCTCAGGGAGCAGAAGCCCTCTCAGCGCTGGGGCTGCCGGACGCGGCGAGGCTGCTGTGGGGCCTGGCGCACTGCTGCGCGGACGCGCTGCCGGCGCCGCTGCTGGCGGCGGCGTGCGAGGCCATCGGCAAAGGCTCGCTGCTGTCGCCGTCCTCTCCCTCTTCTGCCGCTTCTCCTCCTCCCTCTGCGGGGGACCTCGCCGCCGTGGCTTGGGCCCTGGCCGCGGGCGGGGGGGCGGCGGGGGGCGGCGGGGCGCTCGCGGCGGCCGCCTCGGCGGCCGCGGCGGCGCTGGCCCGGGCCGCCGCCGCCGCCGCTTCCCCCTCCCCTTCCTCCGGGGGGGCCGGGGCGATGAGCGGCCCGGCCGCCGCGTCGCTGCTCTCGTCGCTCGCGCGCCTCGGGGCCGCGGACTCTGGGGTGGTCGAGGCCCTCTCGGTCCCGCTGAGGGCGTCGGCGCTGGCGACGGCGGCGGCGGCGGCGGGAGGGGGAGGGAGAGGAGGGACCGCGGCGCGACCGCTGCTGCTCTCCCCGAGCGACATCGCTGACGCCGCGAGGGCGCTCTCCCGCGCCTGCAGCCGCGGCGGCGGCGGCGGCGGCTCCTCCTCCCCCGCTGCCTTCCCGCCGGTCGACCTCCTCGACGCCCTGGCCGAGGCCGCCCTCGACGCCTCCGGCAGCGGCGGCGGCAGAGGCCTCTCGCGGGGGTGGGCCCCCGACGACGTCCTCCGCCTCCTCTCGGCCTTCTCTGCGCTTTCTTCGAGTCCCGCCGCCGCCGCCTCCGACGGAGAAGAGCCGTGGACCCCGCCGCAGCCCTTCCTCGACGCCGTCGACGCTTGGACCCGCGCGAGGATGGCCTCGCTCCCTCCAGAAGCGCTCTCCGGCGCCCTCTGGTGCCTCGCGCGCCTGGGTGCGAGGCTGAGCCCTTCTGCGCTGGCGGCCGCCGGGGACGCTGTCGCTTCCTCGTCGTCGGCGTCAGCGGCGGAGGAGGAGGAGGAGGAGGAGGAGTTGGAAGAGGAGGAGGGAGAGGAGGGCTCTCAGTCGCCGCCGCAGCAGCGGCAGCGGCAGCGGCAGCAGCAGCGGCAGCCGCAGCCGCAGCGGCGCCTCTCAGCGGAGCAGGTCGGGGTCTGCGCCTGGGCCCTCGCCCGCCTCGGCTCCCTGGCTTCTCCTCCTTCCGCTTCCGCCTCTTCCTCCACTTTTTCCTCCTCCTCCTCTTCGTCTTCCTCTTCTTCTTCCGTGGACGGCAGCGGCTTCTTCGAGGAGTCCTCTGCCGGCTCCTCCGCCGCCGTCGCCGTCGTCATCCACGCCGCCGCGAGGGACGCCGTCGCCGCGCGCCTGCGCGCCGAGCCCGGGTCCTTCAGGGGCAAGCCGCTCGCCAACGCGCTGTGGGCGCTCGCGAGGTGGGGCCCGGCGCCGGCGACGACAGCGGCGCTCGACGCGGTGGTCGGCTCTTTCCACTTCGGCGGGGAAGAAGGAGGAGGAGGGGGAGAAGAAGGAGGAGAAGGAGAAGGAGAAGGAGAAGGAGAAGAAGGAACGCAAGAGAGCAAGGCGGCGGCGACGAGGGCGCGGGTCGCGGCGCTGTCGCCTCAGGCGCTCGCCAACGTCCTCTGGTCGCTCGCGGCGCTCCGCTACACCGGCAGCGCCGCCAGCAACCCGCAGCAGCTCTCCCGCTTCCTCGACGCCCTGGCCGCCGCCGCCCTGACGAAGATGCACGCGTTCGAGCCGCAGGGCCTGGCTAACAGCGTGTGGGCGCTGGGGGTGCTGAATCACGTCCCGAGGGGAGCGGCGAGGAGGGGGAGAGGGAGGGGCGGCGGCGGAGGGGGGGCTTTTCTCGCGGCAGCTGCCGACGCTGCCGCCTCTTCCTCCGACGCCTTTTCTTCGTCGTCGTCGACCTCGATTGGTCTGTTCGAGCCGCAGCATCTGTCAAATATTCTTTGGGGCTTCGCGAGGCTCTGCGGTCCCGGGGCTGGAGCGGGGGGCGGCAGGGGGGGAGGAGCAGGCGCCGGGAGCGGCGCCCGCGACGGCGACGCCGGCGGAAGCGAGCTCCTCTCCTCCTCCCGCCCCTCGGCCGCCGCCATCGACGGGATCCTCTCCGGGATCAGCTCCTCTCTCCGCTCCTCGACGCCTTCGATGGGCCCGCAGGAGGTGTTCAACACCGTTTGGGCGCTGGCGACGCTGAGGCACGTCCCCGGAGGGGAGCGGCAGCGCGGGAGCGGGAGCGGGCTCGGGCTCGCGGGCGGCGGCGGCGGCAGCGACGCAGGCGCCGGACGCTCGACCGCCGACCTCCTCCGGGAGCTGTCCCTCGCGGCCCGCTCCCGCGCCAGGGAGATGCGGGGGTTCGAGCTGGCCAACACAGCGTGGGCTTTCGCCGTCCTGGCCCCCCTCGCGGTGGAGGCCCTGAGCGGGAGGCGGGACGGCGACGGCGGCGGCGACGGCGAGGGAGAGGTGGCGGTCGAAGAAGAAGAGGAAGAAGAAGAGCCCTCCGCGCGCCGCTCGTCGCCGGCCGCTTTCGCGGCGGCAAGGGCCGCCGTCGCCCGCTCCCTGCTGCCCTTTGTCCGAGCCGCGGCGGACGAGAGCGTGCGCAGGGGGGACGCCCTGGCCCCTCGACACGCCTCGACGCTGCTGTGGTCGCTAGGAAGGCTCGAAGCGAGGTTCGGAAGCCCCGGGAGCGGGAGCAGCGGGAGCAGCGGGAGCGGGAAGGGGGCCTCTCGCCCCTCGGCGCCGTCTCCGTCCCCTTGCTGGCTGCCCCTCGACGCCGCCACCGCCCTCTCCTCCGCCCTCTCCGCCCGCCGCGGCGAGGCCACCACCGCGGACTACGCCATGGCCCTCCCCTCCCTGGTCGCCGCGGGCCTGAGCCCCCCGGCGAGGCTCGCGGACGACGCGTCCGAGCGGCTCGCCGCGGCGGTGCGCGGCGCCTGCGGCGCGAGCCGCGCGGGCGAGGCCGCCGGCGCCGCCGAGGCCGCGCGGCGGGCCGCGCTGGCAACTTACAGGCCCCGCAGGCCGCCGCCGCCCCCCTTGCCCACGCCGACGCTCGCGAGGGAGGCCTCGGCGGTGCTGCTGGCATGCGCGGAGTCGGCGGGGGGGTCGTCGGCGGCGACGAGGCGGCTCGCGGGCGCGATGGCCGAGGCGTGGTCGCACTCGGAGGGCGCCGCCGCCGCCGCCGCGCGGGCGCTGGCCCCGGCCTCCCTCGTCGGGACGCTCTGGTCGCTCGCCCTGGTCGCGGCGTCGAGGGAGGCGACGGGCGGCAGCACCGAGAGGAGAGGCGGAGGAGACGACGGCGGACGAGGCGAAGCGGACGAGGACGACGAGCAAGAGGGCGCCCCGCCCTCCTCGTCCTCCTCCGCCGCCGCCGCCGCGCGCGTCGCGGGCTCGCTCCTCTGGGCCGAGCTCTGCTCGAGCGTCCGCACCCGCCTCCCGCCTCACTGGCCCCGGCTCGGCTCTCCGCACCTCGTGAGGCTCGGTCAGGCCTCGGCGCTGGCGGCGCTGGCCGCCGCCGCTGCCGGCGGAGGAGGAGGAGGCAGGGAGGGAGCGGGGAGGCCCTGGGACGAGAGGCAGCGGCGGCGGCGCGGCGGCGGCTCCGACGGGGCGCCCTTCGCCTGGTCGCCGCCGCCGTCGTCGTCTGTGGCGGCGGCAGGCTCGGGGGAGCGGGAGGCGCGGTCCTTCTCGTCGGGCGAGGGGCCCTCCTCCTCGGCGCCGGAGCCGATCGCGCAGCCCCACCTGCCCCCTGGGGCCAGGGCGAGGGTCAAGAGGTCCCTCTTCTCCGCGTCGGGGCCGCTGGACCCCGCAGCGCGGGGCAGAGCCGAGCGGGAGGGCGCGGCGTCGCTCGCGCGCCTCGTCGACGGCGGCTTCTGGAGAAACGCCTCCGCCGCGGCCTCCGCCGCGGCGTCCGCCGCGTCCGTCGCCGCCATCGAGCCCCCGAGGCACGTCCCGCGCCTGTTTGTCGACGTCAGGCTCGCCGTGACGCTCCCGGGGGGACGGGTCACGATAGAGATGCTGCAGTCCAAGGATCTGATGACCTCGGTCGGAGAAGAAGAAGAAGGAGAGGTGGGAGCCAAGCGAGAGTTCGACTCTGACGAGGACGACGGCGACTTTGACGGCGGCGCTCCTTCCTCCTCTTCTTCTTTCGCTCCTCCGCGCGTCCCGGGTGGAGCCGCGAGGGCGCGCGCGCGCCTGCTCGAGGCCGCGGGCTACAGGGTGCTCGCCGTGGACGCGTCCAAGTGGCTGGCTCTCCAGGGGAAAAGCGACGAAGAAGCGGGAGGCGGAGGCGGAGGCGGAGGAGGGGCCGCGGCGGCGAGGGACGCGGCGCTCGCGGCGCTGCTGCGGCCGCTGCTGCTCTCTGACGACGGCGAGTGAGAGATGACGCTGAGATTTTTCCTTCACTTTTCCTTATTTTTCTCCTCCCCGCGCGGGACAAAACTCAACATTGTAGAAACAAGAAACGCAGTACAACTAGACGAATTCAACTACCATTTCATTTCACAAGTGCGGGGGAGAGAAAAAAACGAGAGAAAGAAAAAAACGGGAGAAAAAAAGGTGATCTTTTTCACTGCTTCCTCAGCTCGACCCAAGGCCTCAAAGCCTCCGCCAGGGCCCCCACCTGCGCGGCCGCGGCGGCGTAGTCCGACTCCGACGCCACCGCGGACACCGACACGAGGAGGAGCCCCGGGCAGCGCGGGGAGACGGGCTCGAGGGGCGATGCTCTCGCAGGAGAAGACGAAGAAGAAGAAGGAAAGAGAGAGGGGACGAACGAGGAGCACGCGGCAGCTGCCGCGGCCCCGAGCGCCGCGGCGTCTGCCGCCGCGGCCCCCTCCGCCGCCGCGGCCCCGGGGCTCAGCGCCGAGGCCAGCGACTCCCCGGGTTGAAGCGGCGCGAAGGACTCCGTCAGCGAGACGGTGACCACGACGCCGCTGCCGCCCGAGCTCGCGCCGCCCTTGGAGATCCGCTCGGTCCCGGCGGCCCCGGAACTCGCGGAGGCGGCGGCGGCGCCCAGGGAGCCCCCCGCACCGCCCCCGCCCCCGGCGCCGGCGCCCCCGCCCCCGCCGGCGCCGCCGCCGCCGCGGAACAGCCGATACCGCCTCCCGGTCCTGAAGACCTCTCCTCCTCCGCCTCCGCCGCCGCCGTCCCCCGAGGGGGAGGAGGAGGAGGGGGAGAAGTCGAGCGCGAACCCGGCCGAGGCGAAGAAGGCCGGGACGTGCCTTCCGGCGACGCAGGCCTCGACGACGCCGACGCCGGAGGGGGAAAGGGAGGACGAGGGAGACGAAGCAGCGAGTTCGGACGTCACTATCCCCGTCACCGGCCTCGCCAGCGCGGAGAGCGTCGCTGCGCCCCGGCCGCGCACGGGAGGCCCCACCTGCGTCAGGGTCCACTCCATCGCCGCGGAGGATAGGTCGAAGACGGAGGAACGGGAAGAAGGGGGCGAAGAAGAAGAAGAAGAAGAAGAAGGGGAGAGGTTCATCGGCCGGCACAGCCGCAGCTCTCCGCCCGCTGGGCACTTTATCCGCACCTCCCTCTCGGCCACCCTCCTCCCGGGCCTGCCCGAAATACCTTCGAGGAACGTCTCGAGCTGCCGGAGGTTCTCTTTGGCCTTGGCGGAGGTCGAGGGGGCCTCGACGGCGCCGAAGAGGGAGACCTCGATCGAAGGAGGAGGGGTCGCGGAGATCATTTTGGAAACAGCAAAGAGGTCGAGAGGAGACGAGGAGAGATCGATCGGGTCGAAAGTGATGGGTGCTTGTTTCTTCGCCGCCTCCTTCTTCTCTTGGCCCCTCTCTCGTTCGCCTGCTCAGGATAGAAGCAGCTCTACCTCCTCTTATCGGCGTGAGGACAGAAACTGGAGAGAAAGGTACTACAAGAGCTCGGCACAGAAGAAGGAAGCCTTGATTGGAGCGCCCAGAAAAAGAGGCAACAGAGGGCGAAAATGAATCTGTGGGTTAGCAACGGCGGAAAAGAAGTTGGGCATGCACTTCTTCTTTTTTTGCGGTCTTTTCCTTGCTTTCCACCTCTCTCCGCGCATTGTTCCCCTCCTTCACCGCTCATGATTGGCATCCCAGGGCCTCCGTTTTGACCTCTCACACCCGCTAGTCTCGTCAGAGCGCGAATCAGGGGGAAAGAACGAGGAGGAAAGGAGCCATGTCCGAACACCAAGCCGGCGGCGACCGCAGCTCGTCGTCGTCGATCCAGCCCTCCCTGTCGTCCCTCTCTCTGGCCGCCGCGGCGGGTGCCAAGCCCTTTGTTCCCGGAGGAGGAAGTGGGAACAACAGCGGTCATGCAGCGCTCACGTATTCGGCGGCTCCGCTCACGGCAGCGGCAGTAAACGCCGCGCCGTTCGTCCCCGGATCGGTCTCGGCGGCGACGACATCGGATATCTCGGCCGCGGCCGCGCCCTTCGTCCCGCGCTCGGCGCAGCACAGTATCGAGGTCGAAGCAGGAGGAGCAGGGGCTGCTGCTGCTTCCTCCTCCGCCCTCCCCGACGACGACGACTTGCTCGGGAGCATGACAGCGGCGGAGGGAACAGAAGCAGCAGCAGCAGCAGCAGGAGCAGCAGGAGCGGGAGCGGCGGCGGAGGGCCACTACCCTCACCACCACCACCAGCTCCACACGGTGCCGCCCTCTGTCGCGGCAGTTACCGTCGCGGCAGCTGCCGCCGCTGCGGCATTAGCGGCCGCCTCCGTCTCTGCGTACCGGCCAGGAGGAGGAGTGGGAGGAGGCTTCGCCGGTCGCGCCGCCGCCGCCTCCTCCTCTGCTGCTGCCGCATCCAGCGGCGGCGGCGGCGGCGGCGTGGCCGGCGGCGGAGGCATCGCCGGGCTCGCCTCCGCGCTCGCCCGCGCCCGCGCCGCCGCGGCCCGCTCCGCTCTGGAGATTCGCGCCCTCGCCGAGTCGCACGCCGCGATCGCGCTGGCGCAGGCCGGCGACGACGCCTCCGGGGGCCCGCGCGGCATGCCGGCGTCCGTGGGGCCGTACCACTCGCTCTACCCGCTCGAGGACGTCTCGTCGGCCGGGGGGCACCCCCACGCCCTCTCGCACTCCCGCTTCGCGCACCCGGCTGCTGCGGGCGGCTTCACCGCCCACGCGAGCAGCTCCTTTGGTGGTGGCGGCGGCGGCGGCGGCGGAGGGAGAGGGAGGGCGGGGGGGGGGCGCCCGCACCACAGCTCGCTGGGGGTGCTCTCGCTCCTCGTCAAGGGCGTCTCTGGCGACGAGGGCGGCGCCGCGTCCGCGACCGCCGTCGCGCTCCGCCGCCTCGACCCGCGCCGCGCGCCTCCCTCGGCCGAGCTCGCCTCCCGCGCACTCGCCGCCGTCCGCGACTGGGCCCCGCTCTTCGGGCACCCCAACCTCTGCGTGCCCCTGCACGCCTTCGTTTCCTCCGAGGACGTCACGGGCGGCGGCGGCGCCGGGGCCGGCGAGGGGGGCGGGGGGGCCCCGGCGCTGTGGTTCGCGCACGAGCTGCTGCCCGGTGCCTCGACCGCCGACGAGCTGCACCTGCGCGGCAGGAACGTGGGCGGCGGCGCCGCCGCCTCCGCCGGCTTCATCCCGCCGGTCGCCCCCGGCGAGGACGCGCTGTGGTCCTACCTGGTGCAGCTCGCGTGCGCCCTGCGCGCGGCGCACACGGCGGGCCTGGAGCTCCGGCCGGACTGCCTGCACGCGAGCAAGGTCCTGATCCTGCCCGGCGGCAGGCTGAAGGTGGGCGCGCTCGGCATCCCGCCGACGCTGGCCCCCGGGGAGGCGGCGGGCGCGGCGGCGGGGTCCGGGGCGCTGGCGGCGTCGCAGGGCGCGGACCTCGCGGCCGTCGGCAGGCTGTGCCTGGCCCTGGCGTGCCACGGCGGCGGGGTGAGCCCTCAGCAGCAGCAGCAGCAGCAGCAGCAGCAGCAGCAGGGGGGCCCCCTCCCGCCTCTGTCGGTGGAGGCCGCCGCGGCGCGGTCCTCGCCCGAGTTTGCCGCGATCGTCGCCGCGCTCCTCAACGCCGACCCGAGCCCCGCCCACGTCTTCGTCCCCCCGCTCAACCCCCGCGCCCCCTCGGCGATCACCACGTGGCACGCCCTCGCCGCGGCCCTGGGGGGCAGGCTGCTCTCGGAGGTCGACGCGGGGGCCCTGAGGGAGGACGCGATGGCGGAGCAGCTGCGCGCCGAGGCGGGGCACGGGCGCATGCTGCGCACTCTGGCGCGGCTCTCGGCCGTGACCGAGCGCCCTCCCTCGGAGGACGACGGCGTCCGCGACCGCCGCTGGTGCGAGTCCGGGGACTGTTATGTTTTGTCTCTGTTCCGCGACTACGTGTTTCACCAGCCCGCCGCGGACGGGAGCCCCCTGCTGGACTGGGGCCACGTCGCGGAATGCCTCGCCAAGCTCGACGCCGGGGTGCCCGAAAAGGTGCTGCTACTGTCTCGCGACGGGGCGTCGATGCTCGTCGTCACCTTCGCGGACGTCAAGCGGTGCGTCGAGGGCGCGTGGAGGGATCTGGGGGCCAGGGCGAGGGCTGCGCAGCAGCAGCAGGGGCAGCTGAGGCAGCAGCAGGCTGCTATGATGATGGCGGCGGGGAGGGGGATGATGTGAGAAAAGATTTCAAAAAAGAAGGTATTGTAACTGAGGGAAGGAACCCGACGGCGGAAGAAAAAAAACCCGACGGCTGCGGTGGCAACGGCCGTCATTCAATAGTCTTTATAATTTGAAATCCGTTACACACAACAAAAATAACTCCTTCCTAATGGGCGTGGGCCCAGTCGTCGCTGTAGTACTTGTTGCCCGTGTACTTGCAGACGGCAGGGTTCTCCCTCGACGTTCCGCGAAGATCGATGAACTCGACGGGGCAGCCGAGCGCAGGGTCTTCTCCCCCCGTGGAGGCCACGACGGCGCCGTGGACCTTGATGGGCGGGGCCTCGGCGATGAAGTCCATGGGGGGCTTGGTGTTGCCGTTGAGCGGGCCGTCGGTCTGGAGGTCGGGAGGTTTTTTTTGTTTGTTTCGAGGGAGGGAAGGCGAGGGGGGTTGAGGTCGAGGTTTTGTCCCCTCCCCCCCCGTCGATCGTTTCTCGATGGCCGCCGCACATGAAAGTTGCTTCTTTCTTTTCCTCCCTCTCGCCTCGTCTCTTCCCCTCCTCCTTCTCTCTTTCTTACCTGCATCCACTTCGCCGTGTGGTCCGTGATCCCGTCCCCGAGCCCCAGCGCGCTTGCCCCTCGCAGGTCCCCGACAAAGGCCTGGCCCTGCCGCGTCGTCTCCCGCGAGAGGACGGAATCGGCCGGGGGGCCCGGGCCGTAGGGCGTGTCCTTGCTCGGGTCCGAGGTCTTGGCCGGTGCGCGCGAGGCCGGGGAGGGCGCTCGCGCGAGCGGGTCTGCAGCAGCAGCAGCAGCAGCAGTGGAAGAGAAGGAGGGGGAGAACAAGGCCGAGAGAGAAGCGGGGAGCGAGACGACCACCATCGACGACGACGAGGAAGAAGAGGAAGAGCTCGCGAACAGCGAGCACGCCCTCCGACGCGCTGCTGCCGCCGCAGACGCGCAGAGCATGGCGCTGGTGTGTAGCAGCTGCTTCGAGAAAGAGAGAGACAGTCTGCTTCCGTCAGCAAAAGCGAAGAGAGGGCGTTTGCTTTGAAGCCGAGAGCAGAAAAAAGTGAGGGCGAGCAATTGCAGGAGGTCCAAAAACGGCAGCGGCAAGAAGAGAGCATTCTGCTCCTCCTGATATCCTCTCACAAGGAATCTCACGCTCCCCCCCCTCTCTCCCTCTCCTTATTCTCACATTCTCTCTTTTCAGTGAGCAGAGATGGCCGAAGAAGATCTGAAGGAGCGCCTTTTCGGCTCATCCGATTCCGAAGACGACGAGCGCGGCGCAGGGGACAAGGCGGCACCGGCGACGGCGACGGCGGATCAGAATGCCAGTACTGCCGCTGCAACACCAGCTGCTGCTCCCTCCGACGCCGTCGCCGCTGCCGCTCGGGCGGAGGCCCCGAGAGAGCCGGCAGGCGGCGGCTACCAAGCGGTAGCGGCGGCGGCGGATGACGGAGACAAGGCGGGCGACGGCGGCGATGACGACGACGACGACGACGACGACCCGCCGGCGCCAAAACCTCAACCTCCTCCTCCTTCTGCTCCTCCGCCGCCGCCGCCGCCACAACGCACGGGCCCCGCCATCGACCTCCAGGCCCCGCTCTGCGCCCACCCTCAGGACCCGGACGCGGACTGGAGGCTGATGCGTCTGAGCCAGTTCCCCGCGGCCGAAGTCGGGGCCCCCTTCGAGCCGGCGGCGTTCGAGTTCCCGCTGAGCGCCATCGCCGAGGCCCTCGCCGCGGCAGCAGCCGGCGACGCCCAGGGAGCGGGGAGCGCCGCCGCGGAGAGGGAAGCCCGCGGCGCCGCGGCGGAGGCCTCGGCGCAGGCCATCGCCACGATCCGCTTCCAGAGGAAAGAGGGGGAGGAGGAGCAGCAGCAGCGGCGGCAGCAGGGAGGCGCGGCCGAGGACGGGGCGGCCGCGGAGGCGCTCGAGTCCAACGCGCGCCTCGTCACGTGGTCCGACGGCAGCTCGACGCTCTTCGTCGGCACCGAGGCTTTCGCCGTCGCCGAGCATGACATCGCCGGCACGGGCGAGCGCGCCTTCGCCGCCGCGACGCACAGCGCGGTCGTGCAGGTGCTTGCCCCGCTGAAGAGGCGGCTCGCGCTTGTGCCAGCCTCGCTCGCGGCGAGCGCGGCGCGGCGGCTCGCAGCGGCGCGCGAGGCGAGGCACGCCGCGGCCAGCCTGACGCGGAAGGGGAAGGTGCGGGCCTTCGCGACGCACGTCGACCCCGCGAGGGCGAAGGCCGAGGCGGATGCCGCGGAGGAGGCGCGGATCAAGGCTAAGCTGCAGCAGTCGCAGGGGGGAGGCGGCGGAGGAGGCCGAGGGGGCCGGAGGGGGGCGGGCTCCCGCGGCGGCGCTGGCGGCGGCAAGTACAGCTTTTACGGCGGGGACCGCGCCGGCGGCGCCTCAGCCTACCTCGAGAGCTACGACGATGCCGACCTCTACGAGGAGGACGAGGAGGAAGAAGAGGAAGGGGCGGGCGCCGCTGCGGACCGAGCGCGGGCGGCCCTCTCTCGCCGAGGCGGCGGCGGCGACGACGCCGCCGCTCGCCTCTCCCGCGCCAAGAAGGATCTCGCATTCGCCGGCGGCGGCCCTCGCAAGAGAACCGACGAGGGAGGGGAAGACGAGGAGATGGCTGATTTCATCGTCGACGGCGAGGACGAAGGAGGGGCCGGGAAGGCCACGGCGAGCGAGGAGAGGGAGGAGGCCGAGGCGGAGACGGCGAGCGACAGCGACGACGAGGAAGGGGGCGGAGGAGGCAGGAAACGCAAAGAGCCTTTGAAAGATTCTTTGACCGAGGTTCCTCCTGCTGCTGCTGCTGCTGTTCCTCCGAAGAAGAAGCGCGCGGTGATCGACTCGGACGACGAGGACTAGAGCAAGAGGAAAGGGAGAGAGACAAAACGTTGGTTGGTATTGTCTTGTATGGGGAAACGCCAAGCAAAGAGAAAATCACAAAAAAGAGAAATTCTGAGCACCCGATCTCGTCTCGAGTCGTTCTTCGCCTCCGCCAATCGAACAGGCTGTCTTTTCTTTTCAAAGGACGAAATACTGGTCGCCAACAGGATCGCGCTTTCGATGCCCTCTGCGGTGGGCGGAGCCTCGCGACTCCGTGCGACGACGGCAGCGGCGATGACGGGAAAGCAGCGATCGGCGCCGCCGCTGCTGACAAAGACGTCGACGCTCGCTGTCTCGACCCCCCTTTTCTCCCGACCTCTCGCCCCTCGACGGCGACAGGCGGCGCCCTGCCTCGCGCCCCCCCTTGCCGCGGCGCCGCCGACGCCCCCGGACGGAGGAAGGAGCAGAGAAGACATCGAGCGCATCCTCAGGAGCCTCGAGCCCTCTTCGTCCTCTTCCCCGTCCTCTGCTCTTTCGCCTCCTTCTTCGTCTGCGCCTCTGTCACCTCGCTCCGCCTCCGCTTCCGCCTCCAAGAGCAGCGACAGCAGCAACAACTTTTTTCTGGGGCCGCCGCAGGGGCGAGGCACCTTCCTTCTGGTCCTCCTCAACGTCGCCGTTTTCGCCGTCGCGACGCTCGCCAGCCAAGGACTCGTCGGACCTTTCAGTCGCTCCCTCTCCCCTTTCGTCTCCTCGCTCGCGCTCAGCCACTCGCGCCCGCGCTGGTGGCAGCTCCTCACCTGCTCCTTCCTGCACCTCGATCTGCAGCACCTCGCCGGCAACCTGTTCTCGCTGCTGGTCTTCGGGCGGGACATCGAGCTCGCCGAGGGCGCCGGTGCGGTCTGGCTGTACTACCTCGTCACGGCGCTCTTCGCGAGCCTCGCCTCGCTGCTCTTCGGCCCGCGGAACGCGGTCTCGCTGGGGGCGTCGGGCGCCGTGTTCGGCCTCTTCGCCGTGGCGGTCGCGGGCAAGGTCTCCCTCAACTTCAGGAGCCTGCTCGAGTGCGCGACCCTGGCCTCCTTCGTCGTGCCCCGGGTCCTCTCGGAAGTCAGGTCCCAGGCGCTCGGCGGGACAGTGACGGGCGCCGGGTCGACGGTCGGGCACGTCGCGCACCTCGGCGGGGCCGCGGTGGGCGTGCTGCTGGTGCTGCTGCTGTCGAGGCTTTCCCCCGCGGAGTGAAAGAGCGGAAATTTTGTAAAGGAAAAGGACTGAAGGACGTTTTTGAGAGAGAAGAGTTTGAGGGAGCAGAGAGAGAGAGGGGGAATCACAACCGAGGAAGAAAACAATCGCGTGTTAGCTTCTCCTTCGCTTAGGAGAAGAAGCAAACATGCATCTTCCGCGGCGGCGCGCACCGCCGCCGATGTTCGCCTTCTCGATTCTCTGCCTCGGGTACGTCCTCTTGTCGATGATCTCGACGTCTAGTAATGCAGCGCTCGACGAAGGAAGCAGCGGCGTCTCGATCGAGAGGCTCGACCCGCGATTGGACGCGCTCCTCGGCGCCGAAAACTTGGCCGCTTCTTTCAACGCCGTCGACGTCCTCGTCCGCGGCCGCCTCTGGACCGAAGGGCCGGTCTTCTGGCCGTCCGAGAACACCTTACTGTTCAGCGACGTGCGCGACAACGCGATCTACAGCTGGAGGGAGGAGGAGGAGGAGGACACAGAGAAGACGAAGACGGAGAAGGGGCACGGGACGTCGTCGCCTCCTGGGTCTGTTGTCGCCGAGCTTGTGAGGCCGAGCGGCTGGCTGAGCGCCTCCGAGGCGCCCATGTGGGAGCCCGGGTCCAACGGCCTGGCCCTCGACGCCTTCGGGAACCTCGTGGCGGCGCAGCACGGCGAGAGGCAGATAGCCCGCCTGCCGCTCTCCGAGGTCCTCGGAGGCAACAACGGCAGCGGCAGAACCTTCCGCGCCGTCGCCTCGAGGTTCCAGGGCAAGCGCTTCAACTCGCCCAACGACCTGGCCTTCAACCCCCTCAACGGCGACCTCTGGTTCACGGACCCGGTCTACGGCCTCGAGGGTTACGACGATGATCCGAAGAAGGAGCTAATGTTCCAGGGCGTCTTCAGGATTCCGGCCGCGGCGTACAAAGAGGCCGTGGAGGGAGAGCCCGCCGCCGCCGCAGCAGCAGCAGCAGACTGCGCGGTGACTTTGGAAGTCTCGGCGCTGTCGAGCCCCAACGGGCTCGCGTTCTCCCCCGACGGGGAGACGCTCTTCGTCTCCAACTCGGGGAAAGAGGCGTCGTTTTGGGCGAGCTTTGCCGTCGATCGCGTTTCGGGGAGAGTCGTCAAGAAGAAAGAGAACGAGAGCGACGAAAGCGTCAACAGCAACAACAGGACTTGCCCCGTTTCTTCCCTTTCCGCTCCGTCTGCCTCGGCGGCCGCGGCGGCGCTTGCCCGGGCCGCGGCCGCCACTCGAGCTTCTGACCTCCGTCCTCCGCTCCCTTCGCTCGAGGAGGACGGAGGTCAGAAGCTCTTCGACGTCACCGAAGAGCTCAAGAAGGCCAGGGCAGCGGGGAGAACCGTGGGCGCCTGCGACGGCTTCAAGCTCGACGAGAGAGGCAACGTCTTTGCCTCCGCGATCGACTCTGTTTATGTCTTCAGCCCGCGCTTCGAGACGCTCCTGGGCAAGATTGTGGTCGGCGATAAGCTTGGCAATGTGGCCTTTGGCGGAAAAAAAGGGGAAGACCTGTTTATCACGGCCAACAGCAGGATCCTTCGCGTGCGGACGCGGACCAGAGGGGAGGGGACTTTGAGAAAATGATTGATTGATTCTTTGAATCGTTCCTAAAAAAACGCAGGCGCACAAGGGCGCGTTCGTTCTTATGTATTCTTTTTTTGTTACAGAGGGGGGTTTTAAAGGTGGCGTTGCAAAAGCGGGAGGTCGAACGGGAAATGTAAAAAGTGAAAAATACAAAACTCCTATAACTTCGGGGGGGGGGGCAAGTGTGTCTCAAATTTTTCAAATTTTTCGTTTTCGTTCTTTTGTTCCTACTCCCCTTTCTCTCCTTCTTCTTCCTCCTTCTCCGGCGGGGGCCGAGTCGGTGCCGGGGTCACGTCCTTCGAAGAAGAAGCAGCGGCAGCGCCAGAGAGGGCGGCGGCGAGCTGCCCGAGGGCCGCCGCGGCCGTCGCTGCCGCCGCAGCTGGGTTGCTCGTCGTCCCGTCGCCGTCGGCGCTCGCCCCGTCGCCGCTCCTTTCCCCTCCGCCTCTTGCTCTCTCTCCTCCTCCGAGCCCGGCCTCCGACAGCGCCGAGACCAGCTGGTTTATCGCCGCGGTGGCTGTGTCATTGGCCGTCGCAGCTGCTGCAGTAGCAGCAGAGGAAGAAGCGGAGGAAGGAGCCCCGTCGTCGTCGTCGTCGTCGTCGTCGTCGTCGCTCTCCTCTTCTTTCGCCGCTTCCGCTTCCGCCGCCGCCGCTGCTGCTTCCGCTGCCGCGGCGTTCCCGGCGCTGCTCCCGCCAGCGCCGTCCAGCTCCGCCGGAAGAGCCACCCCGCTCCGCACGCACAGTTCCCTCAGGCCCCTCGCCACCCCCTCGGCCTCTCACAGGCTCGCCGCGAGCCTCCCGGCGTGCGCGTGATGCTCCGCGTTTTTCTTCTTCAAGAGCTCCTTCACGCGGGCAAAGTCATCGCGGTCGGCGGCCCACGAGGCGCGGAGCTTTTCTTTAGCTTCCGCTGCCTCGAGGCGCTCGGTCTCGCGCAAAGAGCGCTGCCTCGAGACCTCGCGCTCGAGTCGCTCGGAATCGGCGGAGAGCCTCGCGACCTCTCTCTTCAGCTTCTCGGCGGAGGGGGCAGCGGAGGCGGAAGTGTTGTTCGCCGAAGAGGTCGACGAGGGCGCCGAGGGAGGGGGGACCGATTCTCGCTGCTCCCGCTGCTCCCGCTGCTCCCGCTGCTCCCGCTCGCACTGCTCCCGCTGCTCCCGCTCCAGCTGCTCCCGCTCCCGCTGGTCCTCCTGCTGCTGCGCGATCGTCGCCGCGGCCGCCGCGGCGGCCACCACCGCCAAATCGTTGGACTCCCGGTGATATTGCTGGAGCAGCTCCTGCTGCTGGAGCTCGTGCTGCCGGTGCTGGAGGTCGAGCTCGCTGCGGTTCTCGCACTCGCGGTGCTGCTGCTGCTGCTGCTGCTGCTCCTGGTGCTGCTGCTCCCGGTGCTGCTGCTGCGCGACGGCGGCGACGAGCGAGGCCAGGTCGACGGAGGCGGAGGCCGCGACGTCGCCGTGGTGGAGGCCGTTGCTCCCGTCTCTGACAGCGGCGACGGCGGCGGCAACGGCAGCAGCGTTCGCGCCGGGAGAAGAGTCGGCGGCCGCCAGCGGCGCCGCCAGCGGGGAACCATCTTCCAAGGGCGCGCTGACAGAGGGCACCACGGCGGGCGGAGGGGGTGGTGGGGCCATTCCGACGTCGACGCTCTGCTGCTGCTGCTGCTGAAGCGGCGACAGCGGAGGGAGCGCAGGAGGGAGGAGCGCGGGCCCTGCGAGCCCCGCCGAATCCAGAGCCGCGGCGACCTCTGGGGGCAGCGGCCCGCGGATCTGCTGCTGCTGCTGATGATGATGATGATGATGATGCTCTGGCGCTGCTGCCGTCGCGGGAGGAGGAGGAGGAGGCAGAGAAGGAGAGAGGAGCCGCGCGAGCTCGGCCGACGAGCTGCACCGCGAGAGCGCAGCGGCGACAGCCGCCGTCACTGAGGTGGCCGGCGGCGGCGTTGAGGCCGGGGCGGCAGAGGAGCCGTCGGTCCCCGCAGCAGCTCCTGCTACCGCTGCGGAGACTCCTCCTTCGAGGAACATCTGCAGCATCTCTGGGGTCCCTGTGGCGGCGTTTTGCAGCGGAATCAGGGGCAGCGGCAGCGGCTGCCGAGGAACAGGAGGAGCGACCTCCGCCACCGCCGCCCTCGCCGCCGCGGCCTCGGCCGCCGCGCGGCTCGCCAGCGCTGCGGCGTGCGCCGCCTGCTCCTCGGCGAGCGACGCGCGGTGCGCCGCGGCCGCGGCGTGCGCCTCGAGCACGATGGCGGCGACGGCGCCGCTGCTGTCGTTGTCGCCGACGCCGCCGTTGGAGACAGGGGGATGGAGCATCTCGTGCTGCTGCACGTGCTGCTGCTGCTGCTGCTGCTGCTGAAACTGCTGCTGTTGCTGAAACTGCTGCTGCTGCTGCTGCTCTTGGTGGAAGTCGCTCAAGTCGATTTCCTGCTGGTGCTGATGCTGGTGATATTCATAGCTGATCTGCTCCGCAAGCGACGGGGAGCCGCTGCGCACGTCTGCTGCGGACGGGGGAGGAGGAGGCTTGAGGGAAGGCGGAGGAGGCAGCTGCTGCGGCGGCGGCAGCTGCTGCTGCAACGGCGGCAATGGCGGCCTGTCGCCTCCAGCCCCGCTCACTACACTGCTCGCCCCGCTCCCGACCCCCGCGCCTCCGCGCACCGATCCGGAGGGGGACAGCAAAGCACCATCGGGCGAAGGGCCGAAGTCTTCTTCTATCTCTGGCGGAGAGGTGCTCAGAGGCGGGGGAGGGGGCCTTGCGTGTTTTTTTTGTTTGAAGCGAAGAGAGACGAGGTTGAGCAATGGCGACGACGACGACGACGACGACAATCATCGTCTCCCGAAAACAAAAGGTTTCGGGAATGCAAGCAATATATAATCCACCTGCAAAGAGTCTTTGCTTTCTCCTGCTTGCATCGCGACGGTAGGAAAAAGAAAAAAGCGTCTCGAAGAGGGCGGTAAAGCTTCAAAGACAATTCCATTGTTGGCATCAGAAATCTGCTCTTCTCGCTTTCTTTCATTCTTCGACGCACCTTCCCTCGGCAAACGCCGGCGGCTCCATGGCGCCGAGCAGAGGCGAGTCCAAGAGAGTGCCCGTCCGTACGCTTCCAGGAAGGAGAGAACTGGTTACTCCCTCCCCGGGCTCCTTTTCGCGCAAAAAAAAAAACAGAAATCCTGTCCTTGTCGACTAAGAGCATCCGCAGTGAACTCAAATCACAACGCTCTTTGAAAAAGGCATTGGAAAAGAGCGGGTCGAAACGATGCTCTCCCCTCTCTTCGACCTGCTGGGCCTCTCCGGACTAAAGCTCCTTCCCAGAGGTCCAGAACCGCAAGACTTCTCGTCTGCGATAAAGAGAGGTCGAGGGAGGTAGGGAACAGAGAGGAAAAGAGAGCAATGATGAACAATTGGCTTGACCTTCAACTGAAAGAAAGGAGGGGAAAAAAACTCGACCTCAACCTCTTTCCTCTTTCTCTTCCCTCTTCTTTCTTCCGACAATAATCAAAAAGGCCCAACCACCCGCACGAGTCTGTCGACCCGGCCACGGGGCCCTGGCCCCGCTGGTACTTTCACGACTATTACGCGTTCAAGGTAAGAAATATCGGGGAAGGGGAGAAAAGAGAGAACAAGGACAGACAAGTCTCTGGTCTTCTTTCTCTCTCTTTCTTCCTTCTCTCTTTTTCTTCCTTCTCTCTTTTTCTCCTTCTCACCTACTCTCTCTTTTCTCTTTCTTCCCTCTCGCCCAAACAACAATACAAGGTCGGGACCGGCCGCGAGGACTACGACCGCGCGGTCAAGGCGGTGGCCTCGTGGCAGCATGCCGATGCTCTCCCCTGGGTCTCGACGAGCAAGCCCCGGCTGCCGCCGCAGCCGAAGCAACTCCCTGGATGGAGCTTGCTCCGTCGGCAAGGGCGGCAGAGGGAGGACGGCGGCGACGACGGCGAAAGTGACGGTCCCGGCCTCGTCATCGCCGCGAGGGCCGCGGGACCGTTCCTGCCCTTTTTGCCGCTCTGGATAGTCAACCCCCTGGAGATCGTCGAGGTCGGGAAGGAAGGGAGGGCTCGCGGGGGGGTTCCTGCTCTCTCCGGAGGCGGCGGAGCAGGAGGAGGAGAAGAGGGTTCGAGGCGGCGACAACGGGGACTCTTCTCCTCTCCTCCTTCCTCCTCCTCCGCCTTTCGCCGCCGCCGCCCTCCCTCTCTCTCCCCGGGCCGTTCCTTCTCGGTGAGGGCGACCACCTGCTCCTCGCACGTCCTCGCCGGGGCAGAGAGCTTTTCCGTCTTTCTGAACGAAGGAGACGAAGAAGAAGAAGGCGGCGTTTGGTTCGAGGTCGCGTCGTTCTCGCGGCCCGCGGCGGCGCTCTCGCTGCTGACGCTGCCGCTGGTGCGCGTGCTGCAGGCCAGGTTCCGGGAGGATTCCGCGAGGGCCGTCGCCGAGGCCGTGCGAGAAGGGAAATGAGAAGGGAAAAGATCGGGAGAGAGGAAAAGGGAGAGAACTAGAACGAACTTGTATTGTTGAAAGTCAGTTTTTTTTCCTTTTTTTTCATGCATGGTTCGTGTGTTCTTTTCTCTTTCTCTCTCCAAAAATCATTTCATTCATCTCTCTCTTTCTCTCTCTCTCGTTGTAATTGTATCAGTCTAGAAAAAGGGGGGGGGGTAAGTGCAAGTGTGGAAGGGAGGGGGTAAAAGTGGGGGGAACAAGGAAAGGACAAGAGAGGAAGCGAAGGAGGACTAAAAAAAAAAAACTCGAACTTCTTCACGGCTCGCCGAACCTGTCAAGGTCGAACGTCAGCGTGCCCGACGCCGAGGTGTCCGGGTCCCTGCACACGCCCACCAGCGCGTCGGCGTGGTGGTTGAAGCCGTCTTTCAGCGAGATGACGATGGCCTGCAGCGGCGGCGCGTCAACGGCCGCAGCCGCTCCCGCCCCGCCTCCCCGCCCCCGCTGGCCCCCCTCGCGGGTCTTGGCACGGACGTAGCGCGCGACGCGCGCGACGTTGGCGGCGTCGAGCGCGGCGTCGACCTCGTCGAGCACGAAGAAGGGCGCGGCCTGGAACGAGTGCACCGCGAACAGCAGCGCCAGGGCGGACAGCGTCTTCTCTCCCCCGCTCAGCGCGTCCATGTCCCGGTAGCGCTTGGCTGGCGGCATCGCGACGAAGCGGACGCCTCCCAGGTAGGGCTCGTCGGCGTGCTCCAAGCTCAGGTAGGCAGAGCCTCCCGCGGGGTGCGCGTCGGACTTTGTTAAATCTTTGAAGACGTCATCGACGGCCGAGGCGGCGTGCTCGAAGGCCGAGAAGAAGCGCAGGGCGCGCTCGGCGCGCACGCGCGCGAAGGTGTCCGCGGCCGCCGCTGCCCTCGCGCGGGCTGCGTCGGCGCCCTCGGCCAGGGCGCGCTCGCGGTCCTTGGCGGCGAGGTACTGGTCGGGCGCCTTGAGGTTGGGCGCGCCGCGGGCGAGCTGCGCCGCGAGGGCCTCCTGCTCGCGGCGGAGCTCGGCGTCGGCGCGCTCGCGCTCGGCGGGGCGGGCAACCGCCGTGGCGGTGAGGGCGCGCGGGAGGCGGGAGAAGTCGTGGCGGGCGCCGGGGCGGCGGCGGCGGAGGGCCGCGGGGGTTCCTTCGCCATCGTCCCCCTCGCCCGTATCCATCGCTTCCTCCTCCTCTGCGGTCGCTCCTGCTTCCTCCTCCTCCTCCTCTTCCGCTCCGCGGGACTCCTTGAGCGGCAAGGCCACCTGCTCCATCTCCGCGGCCTCGAGCACGTCACGCGCCCTGGCGTCAGCGGCCTCGGCGTCCGCGGCCGCGGCGGCGATCCCGGCCTTGATCTCCGCCGCGCTCGCCGCCGCAGCGGCCGCGCCCCTCCTCGCGTCGCGCGCCGAGCTCTCCGCGGCGTCGGCGCGCGCCCTCAGCTCGCTCACCTCGGCCGCGGCCTTGCTCAGCGCCGCCTCGGCCTCCTTCAGCGCCGCGGCGGCGCTCCTCTCCTCGTCGGCGAGCTGGGCGCGGCGGGCCGCGGCGGCGTCGAGCTCGGCCCTCGCCTGCTCCGCCGGGGCGGCCAGGTCGCGCCGCCGCTCGTACGACAGCTGGTGCCTGATCCTCGCCAGCTGCGCCTCGAGGGCCAGGCGCTTCCTCGAGGCCTCGGCCGCGGCCGCCGCGGAGCGCTCCATGTGCTCTCGGACGTTGGGCACGCCCACCTTGGACGAGAAAACCGCGAAGAGCCGGTCCTCGACCTCGTTGATGCGCTCGGTCGCCTGCGCGGCCTTCTTCTCTGCGTCTTTCAGCGAGGACTGGAGCGAGGCCGCGTCGGGCGCGCGGCGCCCGCGCTCCTCCTCGAGGGCCGCGGCCTCGGCGGCGACGCGCGACGCCCTCGCCGCGGCGGCGTCGGCGTCGGCCGACCGCAGCTGCGCCTCGCGCTCCAGCCCGGCGCGGTCCGCTGCCAGCGCCTCGAGCCGCGCGGACGTCTCCCGAGGCGCCGGCAGCACCGCCAGCGCCTCGGCCGCGGCGGCCTTCTGCTCCTTCAGCTTCGCGAGCGCGGCGTCGTCCCAGCGCGCCGCGCGCGCGTCCATCGCCGCCGAGGCCCCGCCCGTGATGAGCCCGGCGCGAGAGATGAGCGTGCCGTCGAGGGCGACCACCTTGTGGCGCTCGGCGCCCATGAAGGCCAGGCTCCTCGCCTCGGCGACGCTGTCGCAGACGAGCGTGTCGCCGCAGACCGAGGCCAGAGCGCGCTCGACCGACGGCTCGAAATCGAGCAGGTCGATCGCCAGCGTGGCGGTCGACTTGTTGGCCCCGCCGCTCTCCTCCCCGTTTGCGGCCAGTCTGGCCCGCAGCCTCTCGTTGACGGGCTTGGCCCGGATCGTCGCGACGGGCAGGAAGGTCATCGGCGGGGCGCGCGCCTGCTTGAGGTAGGCGATGCACTCCTTCGCGGTCGCCTCCGTGTCGACCACGACCGAGTCCATGTCCTTCCCCAGCACGACCGCGAGCGCGACCTGGTGCCGGCGCTGCCTGGCCGAGGCGAGGTCGGTCACCCTGCCGTGGACCCCGGGGAACAGCCTGCGCATGTGCGCGACGGCGTCGGCGGCGCGGCGGTCGCGCTCGGTCTCGCGGCGCTGCGCCCTGGCGTCGCGCAGCGCCTCGTCGGCCTGGTTCAGCTTGCGCTCCAGGTCGAGGCGCTGCGTGGTGACGGCGACGGACTGGACGCGGAGGCGCTCCGTCTCTTCCTCTTTTTCGCGGAGCGCGCGGCGGGCGGCTTCGACGTCTGCGCGCGCCGAGGCGGCGGCAGCGGCGGCGGCGTCGGCCTCGGAGCGCAGTGCCGAGCCGCGCTCGGCCAGCGACGCGAGCTGCGCCTCGAGGGCCGAGAGGGCCGAGGCGTCAGCGCGGGCCGCGGCGGCCGCGGCGTCGCGCGTCGCGCGCACGCGGGCCGTCTTGGATCCCGCCTCCTCTTTGAGGCGGTAGTACTCGGCGCGCGTCGCGGCGTCGAGCTTGGAGATGGCGCTCGAAGACGAAGAAGAAGACCCGCCAGCGCCGCCAGCGGCGGCGGCCTCCTCGTCCGCGGCCGCGGCCTCCTGCGCGGCCTCGACAGCGCGCAGGTCAGCCTCGAGCTTGGCGACCGCCGCGGCCTGCTCGTCGCGCGCGCGCGCCGCGGCCACGACGCGCGCGGCCAGCTCCTTCTCGCGGCGGGCCAGCCTCGAGCTCTCCTCGCGCGCGCGCAGGGCCTCCGGGTTGCGCGCCTCGAGCGCCGCGCGCTCACGGTTCAGGGACCTCTCGCGGAGCATGCGCTGCTTGTGCAGCTCCGCGGCGTCCTTCCGCTTGAGGTCGGCCGAGGCCTCGGCCTCGAGCCGCGCGCGCTCGACGTCGGCGAGCTCCGACGCGCGGCGCGTGCCTGCCAGGCGCGCCGCGGAGCCGTCGGCGTCGGCGTGGAACAGCCGCAGCAGCAGCAAGGTCGCGCGCAGCTCGTCGAGCTCCCGCTGCAGCCTCAGGAACTTCTCGGCCTCGTCGCGCTGCTCCCGCTTCAGCCGCTTCTCGACCGCCGCGGCGCGCCGCTTGGAGAACGCCAGCGCCGCAGCCTCCTCCGCGCTCGCCTTGGCAGCCTCAGCCTCCTCGTAGGCCGCCTTGAGCTCGCCCGATCCGCTCACGGCCTCGAACATCGCCGTCAGGGCCTGCGGCGACGCCGACGCGACCGACTCGATGTCGCCCTGGAAGACGAGGAAGTTGCGTGCCTTGACGAGGATGCCGTGCGAGCGCAGGACCGCATCGTAGGCGTCCCAGGTGACCTGGCGTCCGTTGACCTCGTAGTGGGAGATGGCAGCGGGCAAAGGGGCGGCAGCGGCGGCGGTGGCTGAGGCGTTCTCCGAGCGGCGGCCCCCCGCCCCTTCCTCGACCGCCGCCGCCGCGGGGGCAGCGGGCGCGACGACGACGCGGGCGAAGCGGATGTCGCCCTTGGCCGCGTCGGGGTGCGCCGGCCCGGGCCTGAACACCAGCTCGACGCGCGCCCTCGTCAGCGGAGGCTCCGAGGCCGCGGCGGCGACCGCGGCGGCGCCGACGCCCGAGGAGTGCAGCAGGTCGCGCAGCGTGCCGCCGCGGAGCTGGCGCGCCCGCACCCCGAGCACGAAGGAGAGCGCATCCATCAGGTTGGACTTGCCGGAGCCGTTGGGCCCGATCACGGCGGTGAAGCCGCCGAAGGGCCCGATGCGTTGGCGGCCTCGGTAGGACTTGAAGTTCTCGATCTGGTGTTGCGTGAGCGAGGAGAGGGAGGGAGGAGGCGAGAGAGAGAGGAAGAGCGGGGGGCATTGAGCACCGAAGCGTTTCGACGTCGTCGTTTTCAATCTCGACGACGTCGAAGCATCCATCGCGCCCATCATTCGAGCTTCTTCTCTCTTTTTTCCCAACTCTCCGCCTCGTTCGCAGGATCCTCCCTGCCAACGTACCTCGAGGCTGATGACGCGCCCGCCGGCGGCGGCGGCAGAGGCGGCCGTGGCGGCCGCAGCGGTGTTGCCGAGCGCAGCATGGTAAGGCGAGGGAGGAGCAGCGGCGTGAGCTTGAGGAGCCGGGGCGTCGCTCGGCTGGGGCGACGCCTCGAGCTCCATTTTCTTCCTTGGACGCGAGAGAGGGGCTGGACCGGAGAAGGAGCGGCTCTCCGTCGAAGAGGGGAGAGGGAGAGGGAGAGGTCGAGGGAGGGAGGGGGAGCGTGAAAGAAGAAAGCGACGCGATGCTTCCCTTTCTTCTTCGATTTGTGGAGGAAAATCACAACGGTCCTCGTCCAGTGTCCAACGCTGGACGAAGACCGTTTCTTCCCTTCTTCTTCGTCAGAGGAAGGTCAGAGTTCCTCTGACCTTCCTCTCCGCCTCTCCTCTTCATTTTCCTTCCATCCGTTCTTCCCTCGTCTTTTTTATTACAGCACAAACCCCCGGTCCTCCTCCTCCTGCTCTGAGTAAGGAGAAGAAGGAGACGAAGAAGAAGGAGCTGCCCCCCCAGCAGCAGCGGCAGCAGCAGCGGCAGCAGCAGCAGCAAACTCCGCCTCGTCTGCCTCCTCCTCGGCCTGAGCCCGACGCTCCTCCTCGATGCTGAGCGACACGCGGACAAAGGCCCTCCGGTCGATGCTCGGGTACTCGTCTCCCGAGACCCAAAGCCCCGCCCCCGGGAGGTAGGCCTCGCGCACGGCCCTGAACCCGCCGAAGGCGGAGGCGATATCGCCTTCGTCGTCGCCGAAGCGGCTCCCTCTCCGCCTCCGCCGCCGCGTGCCGCCGCCGCCAGAGGCAACGACGAGCAGCTCCGCGGCCTCGCCGACCTCTATCGCGTCGTGGACCCTCTCGTACGGCACGACGAGCTTCGTCGTGGCCCCAGAGTCGTCGCCGATCGTCAGAGTGAGCGTGGGGGGGCCCAGTCCCAGGGGGGGAGCACCGGCGCCGGAGCGGCCGCCGCCTCCTCCGCCCCCGCGGCGACCGTTACCGACCCGGGCGTCGAGCACCGTCGCCCTCCAGATCCCGACCGCGGGCGGGGCGCTCCTCGAGGGCACCGCGCCCCCGGCTCCCCTTCTGCCTCTCCTGCCTCTTCCGCCCAGGGCGGCGGAGAAGGAGTTGGCCCCGCGCAGCTTGCCGTTGCGGACGGCTGCCGCGGCGAGAGGGTACCAGAGCGGCAGCGTCAGCGCCCCGGCCGCGGCCGCGGGCGCGGCCTTGGCCGTCGCGAGCGTCACCAGCAGCGACACCCCCAGCCTCTGGATGACGGCGGCGCCGTCAGAGTTGAAGAAGGCGACCTGGTCCGGCAGCGGCGCCAGCGGCAGCACGGCGGAGGACTCCTGCTGGGTCAGGGGCACGATGTCGGGGAGCGGCGGGAGCGGGAGGCCCTCTTCGTCTTCCTCATCGAAGGGCTCCTCTTCGTCGCCGTCGTCGTCGTCGTCGAATCGAGATTTCAACGGCGACGACGGGCGCGGAGATGAAGAAGAAGGAGAAGAAGAAGCGGCGCTCCGGCGATAGTAGTCGTCATCTCCCTCGTCTTCGTAGCGAGAGGCGGCCTCGAAGGGCTGCTGCCCCCCCCCCTCCTCCTCCTCCTCCTCCTCCTCCAAATCTTCCGGCCGCCGCCGCTGGCCAAAGCGGCGAGACGTGGGGCCTCCGACGCTGCTGCCCCACCAGCTCTTGCTCCCTCTCGCCCCCGAAGAGGCCGAAGCGGCAGCTCCTGCTCCTCCTCCTCCCCCCCCGCCCCACTCCCGCTGGAACTCGTCCCACCCGTCGTCGACGGCGACCCGCTCGCCGTCGCCTTCGAAGGCACCTTCGTCGCCGCCGTCGAAAGGGTCCTCCTCGGGCTGCTCGAGCTCCTCCTCTTCTGCTTCTCGTTCGGCGCTCGCCCTCGCTCCCGCTCTCGCTTTCGCGGCGGCGTTGGCGGCGTTGATAGCGGCGGCGCTCCGCCGGCTCCGGCTCTCGAGTCGCCGCCTCCGGAGCTCCTCCTCGACGGTGTCCCGCGGCACCCAGGCCCACGGGTCTTCTTCGTTGTCTTCGTCGTTGCTCCTGGTCTCAGTCTCGGTAGCGCTCGAAGGAGGAGGCGCGACGCCCTTCTCTGCGGCGGCGGCGACGGAGGAGAGGGAGGAAGAGGGTGGGGTCTTCAGGGTCTCGCGCTTGCGCTGGCCGCCGTCGGACGCTAAAAAAGGGAAGGATTGATTTCAGTGGGAAGAGATGTGAGCGCTCCTCTGTCCTCTTGTAGCTCGTTTCTGGAGTCTAGTTATGTCGAGAGACATGCTTGTACAAACTAAGGCCAACAAACCTGGATTCCAGCGGTAGGGAGATCCGGACGCGGCGATGGTCAAAGGCGACGGCGACGGCGAAGAGAAGCGGCGACAAAAGATGCGGCCAGCCGACGGCGACAGCATCGAGCCGGGCGGTCTTCGTAGCGCCCCGCGTGTGCGGATGGTCGCGCCAGGTGGATGGCAGCGTAGAGAGGCTCGCATGGCTTAGGTCTGATGCTCTCGAACGAGAGTAGACCTTGGCCTGGCGCGCAAACCAAGTGAGCGTAGTCAATTGCTGGCGTCGACGTTGGAACGTCCAACTTCGGCGAGAGTGAAACACGAGATACGGCGTTGAGCCTTCAAGCCACTCTTTCGACTCTTTTTTACTTCTTCACTCGACTCTTCTCTCCCCTGCTTCATCGTCAATCATGGCGTCCACCACGCGAGGGCGCGGCGTGCGCGAGGTACGTGAAGCTGCTAGTCATTCCCAGAAAGAGAGAGAGGGAGAGAGGCTGCGAGGGGAGAGAGAGAGAGAGCAAGCAGCTGCTCTATCGCTCGGCGTCGGCGGCTTTGCCTTTTTCCGCATGCCTTGCTCAACCTTTCCTCACATTGCTCTCTCCCTCCCTCCTCCTCCTCGCCTCCAACAACAGTCGCCTTACATCGGCAGGAAGACGGACGCGAACTCTGTGCTCTACCAGCAGTACACGTCGCTGGAGTCTGTGATCTTGGAGAAGAAAGGCGCGGAGGGTAAAAGCATTGTCTCCGCAAAGAGCGTCGCCGCCGCCGCCGCTGCCGCTCCCCCTCCTGCTTCGACGCCGCCGGCTTTGGCTGCCGACGCCGTCGAGCAAACGGCGACCCCGGCCAAGAAGGCGCCCAAGAGGCCGAAGAAGCGCGAGCGCGAGGCCGCTGCTGCTGCCGCCGCCGCCGCCGTCGCTGCTGCTGCTGCTGCCGCTCCCGCGGCAACGCTCGCCGAAGCTCCTCCGGCGGCAGCGGCGGCGACGCCCGCTGTCGCTGCTGCTGCTGCTCCTGTCGCAAAGGAGGCGGCGGTGGCAGAGGCAGCTCCTGCTGCTGCTGCCGAAGGCGCCGAAGGAGAGGGAGCCAAGAAGAAGCGCCGCCGCAAGCGCGGGAAGGGGGGCCTGGGCAACGGTACGGCTCCCTCGGGTCCGGGGAACGCAGAGGAGGCAGCGCGCATCCGCGACGCGCTGGGTTTCGCTGACGCAACGAAGCAAAAGGAGGAGAAGAAGAAGAAGGAGAAAGGCGAGGAGGGAGAGGCTGCTGCCGCTGCTGCTTCTGCTCCAGCAGCTGCTTCCATGCCCGCCGATCTTATTGCCGCCGCTCCTCCCGCGACGACTTCTTCCTTCCAGTTCGAGTTCTCCGAGCTCGAGAACGATGCCGTGCCCGTCGAGAGGGAGGCGGTGCCCGAGGAGGCGGCGAAGGCGATTGCGGCTGCGGCAGGTCCTTCGACGGCCGCCACGCCCGCGAACGGCGACGACGCCGCGGACGCCGCGCCCAAGCGCCGCGCCCGCGGCGGCGTCAAGACCCACAAGAGGGACGGAGATAGTTCTCGCCCCTCCTCTTCATCCGGCAGCCAAGATCCGCTCGCCCGCCGCGTCTTCGTGGGAGGCATGCCCTTCAAGTACGAGGAGGCCGAGGTGCGCGAGTACTGGAGCTGGTGCGGCGAGATCGAGGCCATGAGCCTGCTCCGCTTTCCCGACACGGGCCGTTTCAGGGGGATCGCCTTCATCACCTTCGCCGACGACGAAGGGTACGCAAAGGCGCTGGAGTGCGACGGGGCGATGCTGGAGGGGGTGCGGGTCAAGGTGGAGAGGTGCAAGGTCGGGGCGCGGGGCGAGGTAGGGGCAGGGGCCGAGGGCGCGGGCGGCGCAGGCGGCGGCGCGGCGGCCGAGGGGAAGGCGGCCAAGCCCGCCTTCGACGCCCCGGCGCCGAAGACCCCTGGCTACAGCGTCGCCTACGTCGGGAACGTCGCGTTCGAGGCCTCGGCCGAGGACGTGGCGGCGCTCTTCAACGAGGCGCTGGCCCCGGGGGCCGGGGAGGCGGGCGGGACCGGGGGAGAAGAGGCGGCGGCTGCAGCGAGCGCCGGCGCCAGCGGCGGCGACAGCGAGCCCCCTCCCTCCTCGCTGTCCCTCCCCCCGCCGCCGCCGCGCTCCGCGGTCACCCGCGTCCGCCTCCACACCGACAAGGTCACGGGAAAATCCCGGGGGTACGCCCACGTCCACTTCCTGACCGAGGAGCAGCTCGACAGGGCCGTGAGGGAGGTCGACGGCGCGATGCTCTGCGGCCGGGCCGTCCGCGTCGGCTTTGCGCAGCCGAAGAAGGAATGAAAAAAAAAAAAGCGGTGATTTTTTTGTGTGTGAAGAGCAGGCGGTTTCTCAGGGGCCCCCGGTTTCGGTCTCCTTTATCTGTTCTCCTTCTTTCTCTCGCTTCAGCGCTGCGCAGTGTGCTTTCTGCTTCGTTTTTCTTCGCGTGATTTACAATCAAGGGAGACGAAAGATTTCATCTACTTGTTCTCTTCTTCTTCTTCCTCTTGCTCTCCCTTTTCTTTCTCTTCGACTCTCCGCCTCTCCTCCAACTCCCTATACTCCTCTTCGCTCCTCTTCCTCAGGCGGAACAGGCCCCGAGAGTCATCGCCCTTGTCCGCGCCGTCGCACCCGAAGGAAGCGGCAGGGATGTGCTCGCAGTCGAAGGCGGCGCGCAGGCGGGGCCAAAACCGGGCGTGCGCCGACTCTGAGCGCAGGAAGTAGGCGAGGAGGACGAGGGAGCCCTGGTCGCAGACGCAACGCGTGGCCTCCACCAGCGCGGGCATCAGCTCCGAGATGTAGACGGCGTCTGCGACGAGGATGACGTCAAAGGGGGCTTTGAGGAACGCGGTTGCTCGCGGGAAGAGGCGCCAGTCGAGGTCGAGGAGTTTAAGAGCTTGGGGCCTTCTTCTGCCTTTGCCGTCGGCGGCGGCCTCCTCTGCTTTTGCCTCTCCTCCTCCCTCTTCTCTTCCCCCCTCTTCTCCTTCTCCTCCTCCCTCTTCTCCCTCTTCTCCCTCTCCCTCCTCCTCCCACCTCACGACTTCGACGCTCGTCGCGGAAGGGGCGTTTTTGACCGCGTTGGCTTCGAGGCCGGGGAGACACTCGTCGATGTCCGTCGCGAAGATCTCGGAGAAGAGAGGAACAGAGGAGGGAGAGGTTTCTTCTCCGCCGTCGCCGCCGATGTCCTCCTCCTCGTCTTTTTTCACTCCTTTTTCTTCTCCTTTCCTTGCTCTTCCTCTCCGCGTCAGTCTCGCCGCGACCAGACAGGGCAGGGCCGAGACGCCGGAGCCCAGCTCGATGGCCCGCAAGGGTCTGCCCGTGGGGAGTCCTTGGAGGGAGGCGAAGGCCGGGGAGCTAGTTTTTGGTTTTTAGGGTTTTTTCAGAGTCGAAAAGAGGTCGAGGTTGAGAAAGAAAAAAAAAGAGGAAACCGACTCTCGACTTAACTCGGAAACCCAGTCACTCCTTACACTCACCTCAGGAATCTCGCGAGAAGCACGCCTCCCTCCCAGCACGTTCCGCCGATTCCGGCGTTCCATTCCTGATTGCTTATATACCACGAGAAAAGAAGAGGAGAGAATGAGAAGAAGAAGACGGAGGAAAAAACCAAGCGTTCTAGCCGCCGCGTTGGTCTCCCAAGATTGAAACGAAATCAGTCGCACCTCTTCCACGAGCAGGGAGAGCGTCTTATTCTTCTTTCCTTTTACGGAGCAGTCAGGATCGCCGTCGCAGTCATCGAAATCGAAGCTGCGGGACCACAGGGAACCCTCCGCAGAGTCGTCGTCCCACAATTGGCTCGACATTCGCGGTGAGTTTTTTTTGAATTTCTGATTTTTCGTTTCGTTCTTTTTCGTTCACAGTTTTTTTTCTCTTTCTCTCATTCTGTCCCAGTCCTCTCTCACGTAAAGCTCTTGAGCTTGATCGACGGCTGAGCCCCAGAAGAAGAAGATGAAGCCCCGGCAGCAGCAGCACCAGCACCAGCACCAGCACCAGCAGAGGAAGGCAACGCGATAGAAACGGGCCCGGCGGCTCCTCCTCCTCCTGCACTCCCTATTCCACCAATACTTCCTCCGCCGCCGCTTCCTCCTCCTCCTGCGACGACGGCGGCAAGGCTCGCCCTCGCTGCGGCCGGGAGCCTCGCGACCGCGCCCCGGAGCAGCGCCGCCGTCTCCGCCGCCCCGGCGGCGACGCGCAGGGCCCTCGAGGCCGCGGCGAGGAGGGGCGGCGGGCAAGCGTCGGCGGCGGCCGCAGCGGCGGAGGCGAGGGCGACGAGCGCGTCTGCCGCGGCGGCGGCGGAATTCGGGTCGCCCGTCGCCGCCGCCAGAGGGAGCGCCAGCAGCGCGAGGCGCAGCCCATCTCCCGCCGCTCTCAGGGACTCGACGTCGGACACGGAAGAAGCGGCGGCGTTTCTCACCGCCAAAGCAGCCGCCGGGGCGGCGGCGGCGGCGACTTCGAGAGCTGAGGCGGCGGAATCGGGAGAGGAGGCCGAAAGCGCGGCGACGGCGGCGACCGCCGCTCCGAGCGCCTCCGTCGCCGAAAGCTGCCCGTCGTTCCCTTTTCTCTCTCCCTCGCCTCCGGGAGAGGAGCAGAGCCGCCGCAGCGAGCGCAGGGCAGCCGGCCGGAGAGCAGCAGAGAGCAGGGTCGCCCTCAGGAGCTCCCTGGACGACAACGCAGCCTCCGCCGCGGCCGAGGAGAGGAGGCCTCTATCGCCGCTGCAGCCGCTGTCATCGGCAGCGGAAGCGGAGGCGGCGGCGCTGAGCACGGCGGCGACGGCATCGGCAGCTTTCCCGCTCGCTTTGATCTCTGCCCCGAGAGACTCCAGGGCCGCGCGTGCGAGCCCCGATGCCGCTGCAGCGGCGGCGCTCCTGGGCTCCGCGCGGCGGAGGAGCTCGGCGGCGGCGGCGAGGGCGTCGACAGAGACGGAGGGAGGAAACGAAACGACGGCGAGGAGCGCCGCGGCGCCGCGGGCGACGAGGGCGGAGGAGGCGCCCAGCGCCTCTGCCGGCGCCGCCTCGGCTGCGGCGCGCAGAGCGGCGGCTATGACCGCCAAAGAGGAGGGAGAAGAAGAGGAAGATTGGGCCGCCACCGCGAGCTCGGCAGCGAGCTCGACGGCGGAGGCGGCTCGGAGAGGCGGGCAGCGAGGGGCGCGGCGGGCGACGGCAGAGACCGCGGCCGCGGCCGCGGCCAGGGGCTCTTCCGCCGCCGCTCGCCGTACCCCTTCTCCTCCGGGCCCGGCCTCTCCTCCTTCCTTGCCCTCCTCTTCTTCGTTCTCTTCGACAGAGCGGCGCGAAGAGGGCGACGACGCAGCTGCTGTTGATGATGATACCGCGGCCGCGGCCCCTCCGACGGCCTCTGCTGCCAGCTGAGCCGCCTCGAGCGCGAAGCGAGAGGGAGCAAAGGCCGGGGCGGCGGCGGCGGCGGCAGCGGCGGCGAGGCGCGCCGAAGACAGCAGCAGAGTCAAAGAGGCGCCCTCGTCGTCCTCTTCCCCCTCCCTCTTCTCGCCTCCCTCCTCCTCGTCCTTGCTCCTCGCCAGCGCGGCCAGGACCGCCGGGCCCGCTCTGGCCGCAGCTTCTAAAAGAGCCGGGGGGCAGGAGCTCAGGGGAACGCCGCAGACGGAGACCTTGGCCGCCGAGAGGAGCAGCGCCTCCGTGTCCGGCGCCGCCGCGGCGGCCGCGGCGGCCGAGAGGAGCTCCTGCCACCCCTTGACGGGGAGGCGGCGGCGGTTCCCTCGGCGGGGGTCTCCTCCCTGCCCACGCTTGTCCGAGACGTAGATCCTCGCTGAGGCATCCAGCAGGGCGACGCGGGCCAGAGAAGATACCCACTCTGCGTACGGGGAAGGCGAAGAGGAAGGGGTTGTTTTCTCGCCCCTGCCGCCGCCGTTGCCACCGTTGCCGTTTTCGCCGACAGGCGACGGCGGCGGAAGGAGCCCCTCCCTCTCGAGCGCCGAGTCGATAACCGCCTCGTAAGCCCCGCGCATCCCGCTGCTGCTGCTCTCCCCGCCCTCTCCGTCGGCGAGCCCGGCCTCGACGATGGCCGAGGCGAGGGCGGCCCCCGCGGCGACAGCCGTCGGCAGAGGAGGCGGAGAAGAAGAGGAAGAAGAGTTGTCGCTCGAAGATCCGACGGCGCCGCGCAGCGCCGCGAGGAGCTGCGCCGCGAACGCCGCCAGCAGCGGAGGAGGCGGCGGGTCCCCCTCGGCCTCTGCGCGCGCGGCAGAAACGGGGTCGACCGCGCGCCCGAAGCGGCGGACGAGCGCCGAGAGGAGTTCGACGCCGACCGGGCGGAGCAGGGCGGCCGAGGCCCCTCCACTGCTGCCGCCGCCGCCGCTCCTCTCGCCGCCGCCGCCGCCCGTCGCGAGCCGGAACCCGACGGCGACGAAGTCTCCAAGCAGGGGCGCCAGAGAGTCCGAGCAGCTGATCCCTCGTTTCACGTCGCGGCGCGGGGCGTCGCCGACGAGGCGGAGCAGACATAGGGCCGCGAAGGCGCGCGTGCGCGGGCGGGGGGAGGTGGTGAGCTGCGCCGAGGGCGAGGAGGAGGACGAGGCGGCAGCGGCGGCAGCGGCGTGAGGCGGCGGTTGGTCGTCGTCGTCGTCGTCGACGACTTCGCCGAGGTCGCCCTCGCCGCCGTCGCCCCCGCGGGCAGCAGCAGCGGCAGAGGCAGAGACCGCGGGCCCCGTCGCCAAGACGACGTCGGAGCACAGCGACAGCCACCTCCTGCAGGCACCGCTGACGTCAGAGGAAGAAGAAGAGGGTCCTTTTTCGTCGTCGTCGGGGGGGCAGATACAGGCGGAGAGCATCGAGAGGACGACGCGGCGGAGGTGCCACTCCGTCGTTGTCGCCGCCGACGAAGTATAGGAAGAAAAGGAAGAAGAGGAAGAAGAAGAAGAAGAAGAAGAAGAAGAGAAGGCCGAGGCCGCCGCCGCCTCGGCGTCGAGCGCGAGCAGCGTCGCAACCTCGGCGCTCATCCCACCGCTGCCGCTGCCGCTCCCGCTCCCGACCCTGACGGTCATGGACGAGAGGGCCCTGGCCCCTCCGGGCCTCTCGGCGAGGTGACGCAGCGTCGCCGCGGCGGCGTCCCTGCACGCTGCCGAGGAAGACGAGCTCGAGGCCTTCGACGGCAGCAGCGCCGCGAGCAACGCGGGGACGTGCGCCCCGGGCGGAGCGGCCTGCGGCGCGAACAGGATCAGCATCTGCGAGTAGAGGATCGAGGCGAGCTGCGCCGCCGAGGCGTCGTCGGAGGAGGAAGAGGCCGGGGTCAAAGTCGAAGAAGGAGAGTTCGAGCCCTCCTCCTCGGCCAGCGACTGCATCTCGCGGGCGACCGCCCTCGCCGTCTCGTGCTCGCCCCCGCCCGCGAGCAGCTCGGGGCCCAGCGCCGCCACCGCGGCGTTGGCGAGGGCCCCCGCTGCGGGCCTGAGCCCCGGGACGTCCCTCCCCCCGCCGGCGTCCCCCTCGTCGAGGAGGATCGCCGCGGCGGCGCAGAGCGCAGGCCTCGCCGCGCGCGGGCCGAAGGCCGGGCCGCCGTGCTCGGCCACGAGCGCCAGCCCCGCCGCCGCGGCCGCCCTGGCGTCGCCCAGGCCGGCGCGCGGCGCCGAGGGCGTGGCGCGTACGATGGCGACGAGCGTGGCCGCAACGGCGGAGGCGGCGGCGGCCGAGGTCGACGACGAGAGCGCGAGCCCGCCCTTGGCGCGGAAGGCGGCGCCAGCCGCGAGCGCGAGCGCGGCGCGGCGCGGCGGGGACGGCGTGGCGGCCGCCGCGTTGGCAAGCGCGCGCACCGCGACGGCGGCGAGCGCGTCAGGGCCGATGGCGGCGCCCAGGGCGAAGAGCTCGGCGGAGGCGCGGCGAAGGGCAAGCCCTGCGGCGGCGGCGGCTGAGGCCGCGGCAGCGGAGGAGGAGGGGGCGACGGCGGCCGCCGATTCGTCGTCGTCATCGTCGTTGCCGGCAGCAGCGGCGGCGCTCGCGCTCGCACCCTTGCTCGGGGAAGACTCCACGTTCCTGTTCGCCTGCGCGGCCGTCTTCGCCGTCGTCGTAGCGTTCACGGAGCTCGACGCCGCCGCGAGGACAGCCTCCGCCAGCGTCATCGCCGCCTCGGCGACTGCCTTCGCTGACGCGGCCTCGGCGCGGTGCCTCGCGGCGAGCGGCGGCAGGCCGGCGAGCGCGGCCGCCGCGGCGGCGGCCGCCGCTGCTGCTCGGGCTCGGCCAACCGGGCGCAAGACCGAGGGAGAGGGAGCGGGAGGAGCAGCAGGAGGCGGGGGCGTTTTCCCATCTGTCGCCGTCGCTCCCTCCGGAGCCTTCGGCGGCGAGGAAGCTCGAGGTCCGAGAGCTCCGTCCCCGCTCGCGCCCCTCTGGCCGCCGCCGCCGCCCGCCGCGGAGGCCAGGGCAGAGAGCACCTGAACCTGATTGGCCTCGGGAAGCGAGGGGAGCATCGCGCCGAGCAGCGTCATGTGGGCGTCGAGGAGCTCCTCGGAGGCCGAGACGGGGTGCGGCGGCGGCGGGGGCAGAGCGGCTGCGGAGGAAGGAGAAGAAGAAGCAACGGCCCAGGGGGGCCGCAGCGCGCTGCACCCTGGGGCCGCCGGGGCGCCGTCGAGCGCGTCGGCGGCACGAGCAGCAGCAGCAGCGCTCGAAGAAACGGAAGAAGAGGAAGAGACCGCGGCGAGCCTGCGCGAGAGCACGCGAGTCGCCGCCGCGGCGCCGGCGCCCCTCGCCGCGCCGCGGGCGGCCCTCACCGCGGCCCTCGCCAAGGCCGGGGCGTCCGCGGCGGCGGCGCCCCCCGGGTCCGGGAGCGAGGCCAGGCAGCGCAGGGCCGCGGAGGCCGCCGAAGCGAGCAGGAGCGGGGCATTGCTCGGAGGAGGAGGCGAGAGAGAAGCTATCGTCGTCGTTCTTGTCGTCACTGTTGCAGTCGCTCCTCCAACGACGGGCGCGTTCCGCAGCATGGCCCCTACGGCCCTCGCCAGCCTCTCCCTCTCACCTCGAGAAGTGGCCCGCATCGGCCTCGCCACGAAGGCCTCCAGGGCCTGCATCGCCGGCGCCAGCCAGCGGGAGCGGATCAGAGCCCGCTCCCGATGGGGCGCGCCCTCCTCGTGAGGAAGCGCTTGCTGCCAGCGCGAGAGCAGCGAGACGGCAGCCGAGGAGGAGGGGAAGGAAGAGCCGCCCTGCTGCTGCTGCTGCTGCCTCTGCTGCTGCAAGAGCAGCATTGGCAGGGGCAGGGAGGCGCAGCATGCCCCGAGCAGCGTGTACCCTGCGGCGAGGCACTCCCCGCGGGCAAACTCGGAAAGAGGAGTCGAAGAAGGAGGAGTTTCGTCGGAAGCGGAAGCGGCACCGGCGGCAGCACCGGCGGCAACGGCTTCCTCTCCACTCCTCTCGTCCCCGCCGCCGCCGCCGCCGCCGCCGCCGCCAGCGCCTGCGAGCAGCAGCGAGTCCGCCGCCGCCATCGCCCCCGAGTAGAGCGCGGCGGGGATCCCCAGCGGCGCGGCCCTGCCGCTGACCGCGAGCAGGGCGGCAGCTCCGGCGGCGGCCCCCTCGAGGAGCGCCGCGGCGGCGGAGCGCCCGCTCGCGGCGGCGGCGACGCCCGCCCTCGCCGCGCCCCTCGCCGCTCTCCTCCGCAGCAGCGAGGCCCTGGCGACACTCGCCGCTCCCTCCTCTTCCGCTCCCCTGAGCGCCGCGTCGGCCTCCGAGAGCCTTCCCGCGGACCGCACAACAGAGTCGAGCGCGGAGGCCAGCAGCGGGGCCAGGCGCGAGGGGTCGGCCACGGCCAGCGCCGCGGCGGCGCGCGAGGCGGCGGCCCGCACCGCTGGGGACGGCGACGACAGCAGCGCGTGCGAGACCAGGGGGAGCAGCAGCGCCTCGGCGTCCTCGGGCCAGACCTCCCCCAAGGCGTCGAGACAGGCGCAGACGCCGTCAAGGGCCGCCGACGTGACGATGGGGCAGAAAGAAAAGGGAGGAGGAGGAGGGGGTCCTCCTTGTCCTTGTCCTCGCCCCGCTCCTCCCTCGTGAACGCCGGCGACGCCCTCGGCCGCGAGGGCCGCGAGCGCCCGCAACAGCTCCCTCTGGCCGGCCTCCCCGAGGGAGCGCAGGCACCCGTCCCTGAGGGCGGCCGCCGCCACGGCCGAGGCCAGCGGTAGGTCGTCAACGGACGCCGCAGAGGAGGCGAAGTCGGAAGCGGCGGACGCGGAAGCGGAAGCGGAAACAGAGGAAGAAGCGGCGGCGCCGGCGGCGGCAGCGGCCGCAGACGCCGGCGAGGAGCTGCCCAAAACGGGCGCGCAGCACAGCGGGCCCCACGACTCCGCCGTCCCATCGACGAGGACCACCAGCCCGGCGCTGCCGCAGTCCGCCGCGGCGACCCCGGCGCGCAGCGGGGCCGGGGACCGCGCGACGGCGAGGGCGGCGTCCCCCAAAGCGCGGACGGCGGCGACGCCGGCAGCGACGCACGCGGCGTCGTCGCGCCGAGAGGAGGAGCCCGACCCCCGCGCCTCGCCGCCGCTCCCCCTCGTCGCCGACAGCTGGGCGAACGCGACCCACCCTCTAGCCAGGCTCGAGGCCTCGAGCCGCCTCCCGGCCGCGACGGCGGAGGCCAGGGGGGAGACGAGGCACGTCCTCACGGCGCCCGAGAGGCGCGCCGCGAGGGCAGCCCGCACCCGCGGCTTGAGGGCCAGGGCGGCCACGACCAGAGGGCGGGAGGCGGCGGCCGCGGAGGAGGAGGAGAGGGCGGAGCCTCCTCGCGGGGACTTGGACGCAGGAGCCGCCGCCGCCGCCGCGGCCGCGGAGAGGGCCGCAGCGAGTGCTGCGGCCGCCGGCGCCGCCGCCGCCGCTGCCAGCGCGCCAAGCAGCGCGCCGGCCTCGGCACCCGCGGGCCCGTCGAGGTTCGCGAGGGCCGCGTCCCTGATGGAGTCGAAGGCGCCGACTCCCGTGTTCCTGCTGCTGCGGGAAAAGGAGGAAGAAGAAGCTGCTGCGGAAGGGGGAGGAGGAGCGGGAGAAGAAGAGGAGGAGTAGGAGGAGGCAGCGGCGGTAGAGCTCGAGGAAGAAGAGGGAGCTGCTCCGCTGCTCCCGCTCCCGCCGCCGCCGCCGACCCCCCAAAGCACCTCCCCCCCGGCCTCCACCACGGCGGCAAGGCACCGCAGCGCCGCCCTCGCCGTCGAGGCGTGCCTCCTCCCTGAGGCCTCGTCTTTGAGCGCGACGAGCCCCGCCGCGGCGGCCGCGGCCAGCGCCGCGGAGGAGCCGGCCCTCTCTCCCGGAGTCGAGGCCGCCACGGCGGCGCAGAGCTCGAGCGCGGCGGCCCTCACCGCGCCCGCGGGGCCCCCCGTGGGGTCTCCCGGGATCAGGTTCCCTCCTGCTCCTCCTTTCAGCGGGGAAGAAGAGGCCGCGGCGACGGCGCCGGCGGCCGCGGCGTGGGCCCCCCCCAGCGAAGAGGACTCCGCGGCGCCGCCGGCGAGGAGGGCGCCATGCGCGCCGTGGAGCGCCGCGAGGGCCTGTAGGGCCCCCGTCCGCCTCGCCGCGGACCTCCTCGCGAGCATTCCCAGGGCCTGGGGCGAGTTTGGAGGCGGGGGAACGGAAGGAGAGGCGGAGGCGGCGGGGAAGGAGAGGGAGCCGGCCCTGTTTGCCGCCGCGGCGGCGCGGCCGGTCGCCATCGGGGCCAGGGGCCCCGCCGCGGCCGCCACGGCTCCGCCCCTGCTTGCCGCGGGGCTCAGCGCACCCTTGAGCCTCCCTGCCAGCGCGTACAGCGACATGCGGTCCCCGACGGCGGGCAGCAGCGCGAGCGCCGCGGCGGCCCTCCGCCGCACGGGCGCGGCCAGCGGGCCGACGTCGAGCAGCAGCGCCAGCAGGCACTCCTCGCAGGCCCTCTGGAAGGGGAGCACCGTCGCCGCGGGGGGGCGACAGGAGAGGGAGGCCTGCAGGGACTGGAGGGTGCGGAGGGCGGCGAGGCCCGGGGGGTCGTCGCCGCCGCCGCCGCCGCCCTCGGAAGGAGGAGTAGGAGCAGAGGAGGTCGCCGTCGAGGTCGCCGCTGCTCCTCCGCTTCCTCGCTGCTGCTCCTCCTCCTTAGCCCGCCTCTTCAGCCTCGACACGAGCAGTTCCAGCTCTGCGAAGAAGATGGGGAATCCCAGGTGCTCGATCTCGTCGACGTACGCGGTCGGGTTCGGGTTCACGGCAGCAGAAGAAGAGGCCGGGTTGCCTTCCGACAGAAGAGAGGGTGGGGGTTCGACGCCCATCGTTGGGAATCGAAGTCACCCTCGACTTCTTCTTCGTTCCTTCTTCTTCTCGAGCCCTCGCTCTCAGATCCTTGTCCTTTTTCGCGCCCGCAGGTGGAGATGAGAGTGCGTCCCCCTTGATACAGGAGGTACCAATGAAAAAAAAGGCCGGTCTCGTCGGACAGATAAAGTGCGATTCCGAAGCGCGAGAGGAAGAATGGGGCAGTTCGATCGATGCGGTTTCGCCGTCTCGATCGAAATGAGCTCTGAACTCCTCAAAACTTTCGAAACAGAGGAGAGCTGCTGAGAGATATAGAGAGAGAGACTCGTTCGACTTCATTCGATTCGGTCGCTCTTTTCGCTCTCTGCCTCTTCCCTGCGCCTGGATAACAGTATCCTGGATAACAGTATCGCAGTTTCTCTCAGCGAAGAGCTCTAGCGCGCAAAGAGAGGGCAGCAGCAACAAGTAAAGCTCTTGCGATGAGCGGAGCGAGGCAGCCGGCAACGGCGATGGCCGCCGGTCCTCTGGCATCTGCTTCCGCCGCTCCCGCGGGCGAAGCCCCCTCCGGTCCTCCGCCTCCCAAGCATGAGAGCTATCGTGCCCCTGACGTGCCTCGCAGGATGTGAGTTTCAGATTCGGATGAGAGTTGAAGGAACTAGAGAGAGAAAGAGGCAACAAAGGGGAAGATACTGACAAAAAAGAGCATTTGCTAGCCGTCGTCTTCCTTTCCTTTCTTTGCTCACCCTCTCCCTCTCGACCTCAACACCGACATCAAAAAAATAAAACAGCAAACAAATCCGCTTCGGCCTGATGTCCCCGGACGAGATCATGCGCACCTCGGAGCTCCAGGTCTTCGAGAGGCAACTCTACAACGTGAGTATTCGGAAGGGGGGAATGGAAAGAGACAGAGCGGAAGAGAGAGAGGAAGAGAGAAGAAGAAGACGATGATGAAAACCCTCACCTCAACCAAAAAAACCGAAAAACCTTTTTTTTTTAACTTCTTTCTCAGATCCCGGACCGCAAGCCCGCCCCCAACGGCGTCCTCGACCCGCGCCTCGGCGTCTCCTCCAAGGGCCCCACCTGCGCCACCTGCGGCGGCTCCCTCGCCGACTGCGCGGGCCACTTTGGCCACATCCGGCTCGCGCTCCCGGTCTTCCACATCGGCTACTTCAAGGCGACGCTCCACGCCCTCCAGTGCGTCTGCAAGACCTGCTCGCGGCTGCTGCTGCCGCCCGAGGAGCGCGCCAGGGCGATGCGCGCCATCCGAGGGAGCGGAGGGAGCGGGAACAGGAGCGAGAACAACGGCGGCTCCGAAAAGGCAGCGGACGCGCCGGCGGAGCGGGCACCGAGGGCCGCCGCGCTCAAGCGCGCCGCCGACCGCTGCCGCCGCGTGCGCGCCTGCCCGCACTGCGGTGCCGCCAACGGGCCCGTGAAGAAGGTGCCCGGGTCGCTCAAGATTTCGCACGAGCGGTTCTCCGGCAGGCACATGGGCGAGGCGCTTGCGGCGTACGCTTCGGAGTTTGTCGACGCCGCGGCGGCGCTCGGGGGAGGGGGAGGCGGAGGAAGAGAGAGCGGCGGCGGCGGAATGAGCGGCGGCGCCTCTTCTGCTGCTGCCGCCGCCTCCGCCCTCGCCGCCGCCAACGGGGAAGAGCCCGCCGCGCCCGGCTCCTCCTCGGGCGCCCCCTCTTCCCCCCCACCGGCGACGACGAACTCCTACGCCAGCGCCTCCCTCGAGGCGGGGCTCCGCCGCCTCGCCGACGATCTCCACCCGCTGCGCGCCGCGGCGCTCCTCAGCGCCGTGCCCGACGCCGACGCCGAGCTCCTGGGCCTCGCCGGCAGGCCAGAGCACCTCCTGCTGACGCACCTTCCCGTGCCCCCCGTCTGCATCAGGCCCTCGGTCGAGGTCGACGGCGGGGCCGGGGCCGGGACCAACGAGGACGACGTCACGATGAAGCTGATGACGCTGATCGACGTCAACAACATCGTCGGCCGCGCCTTGAGCGACGGCGCGCACGTGGCCTCGCTGCTCGAGCACTGGGATTTCCTGCAGGTGCAGGCCGCGATGTACATCAACTCGGAGCTTCCGGGCCTGCCCCCGGCCTATCACGCGGGAGGCGGCGGGAGCGGCGGCCCCGGCGGCGGCGGCGGGCCCGGCGGCGGCGGCGGAGGCGGCAGCGGAGGCGGCGGCTCCTCGGCCAAGCCCCTCCGCGGCTTCGTCCAGCGCCTCAAGGGCAAGCAGGGCCGCTTCCGCGGCAACCTCTCCGGGAAGAGGGTCGACTTCTCCGCCCGGACCGTCATCTCGCCCGACCCCAACCTCGGCGTCGCCGAGGTGGGCGTCCCGCGCTGCGTCGCGACGACGCTCACCTATCCGGAACGGGTGACCGCCCACAACGTCGACGCCCTCCGCGCTCGCGTGCTGGCTGGCGCGTCTCGCTGGCCTGGGGCCAATTTCGTGCGGTTCCCCGACGGAGGGCGCTGGTTTTTGAAGTACGGCGACCGCCGCCGCATCGCCGCGAACCTCGCTCCCGGAGACGTCGTCGAGCGGCACTTGGCCGACGGCGATGTCGTCCTCTTCAACCGCCAGCCGTCCCTGCACAGGCTGTCCCTGATGGCGCACTGCGTCAGGGTGCTCCCTGGGAGAACGTTCAGGCTGAACGAGTGCGTGTGTGCTCCCTATAACGCGGACTTCGACGGGGTGAGAAGAGTTGTTTTCTTTAACTTTTCTTTTCTTTTGGGGAGGGGTCATCAGAGTTGGGTCGTCGGGGGTCGAGAGCGCTGAGAGAGAGAGAGAGATAAGTCGAAAGAAGGGAGATAAAGTCGAAAGAAGGGAGATAAAGGCGAAAAAAAAACTCACCTTTTCTCTCTCTGTCTCTCTCTCTTTTCTCCCTTCTACTTTTCCCTCCTTTTCTTTTCTTCCCACAAAACACCGCCAGGACGAGATGAACGTGCACGTCCCGCAGACCGAGGAGGCCCGCGCCGAGGCCCGCGAGTTGATGGCGGTCGGGGCGAACCTCGCGACGCCGAAGAACGGCGAGCTCACCGTCGCCGCGACGCAGGACTTTCTGACGGCCGCGCACCTTCTCACGTCGCGCGACAGCTGGTTCCCGCGCTCGAGCTTCGGGCAGCTCTGCGCGCACGCCACGGGGGGAGCGGAGGCCGTGGACCTGCCCGTGCCGGCGCTGCTGAAGCCCGTGGAGCGCTGGTCGGGCAAGCAGCTCTTTTCCGTGCTCGTGAGCCCCTCGGCCGCCTCGGCCGCGGCCTCCGCCGCCGCCGGGTGCGGCCCTTCGCCCTCGCCTCCTTCGTCGTCTTCGTACGGGAAGAGCGGCGGGGGTCGCTGCGGCGAGGACGGGGGCGACAGCTGGGGCAGCGCCGTCGCCGGTGCTCCTCCTGGCTGCGGCGGCGGCGGCGGCGGCGCGGAGGGGAACGCCGCGACTGCCGCCTCTTCTTCTCCCTCTCCTTCCTCTCACTCGGACGACGCGCGCCGCTTCGCCGCCGCCGACGCCGCCGCCGCCGTCAACCTCTGCCTCACCGAGCGCACCCACGCCTCGGGGACGGGCGCGCTGTGCCCTAACGACGGCTTCGTGCTCTTCAGGGACTCGAGGCTGCTGCTGGGGCGGCTGGGGAAAGGGACGCTCGGCGGCGGGGGCAAGGGCGGGCTGTTTGCAGCGCTGGCGAGCGGCGCCGGCGGCGCGCCCGCGGTGGCGGCGGCGATGCGGCGGCTGGCCGCGCTCGCGGCCCGCTGGATCGGCGAGCGCGGCCTCTCCGTCGGCATCGGGGACGTCACTCCGGCTCCGGGGCTGGAGGGAGCCAAGAGCGCCGCGCTGGTCGAGGCGTACGCCCGCGCAGAGGCCGTCGCGGAGGCGGCGGCCCTGGCCTCGGGAGCGGGCGCGGGGGGGGTCAAGGACGAGACCTCCTCGTCCCCCTCCGACCAGCCCCCCGAGTCCGCCGCCTCCCGCGACGCCCGCGCCGCCCTCGAGGCCGCCGCCGCCGCGGCCCTCAACGGCGTCCGCGAGGGCGTCTCCCGCCTCTGCATGGCCGGGCTGGGCAGGCACAACGCGCCGCTGCTGATGTCCCAGTGCGGGGCCAAGGGCTCGCCGATCAACATCGCGCAGATGGTAGGCTGCGTCGGGCAGCAGTCGGTCGGCGGCGCGAGGCCGCCCGACGGGTTCCGGGGCCGGGCGCTCCCCGCATTCGCGCGGGGGGACAGGAGGCCCGCGGCGAGGGGGTTTGTGGCGTCGAGCTTCTACGAGGGGTTGGGGCCCGCGGAGTTCTTCTTCCACGCGATGGCCGGAAGGGTAAGTCGAGAGAGGTCCGGGGGGGAGAAGGTCGAGTTTTTGAGTTTTTTGGGAGTTATTTTGAAGTTTTTCGGGGCTTTTTTTCCGTTTTTTTTCTTTTTTCTTTTTCCTTTCCCCCCGCCTCTTCTTTCTTTCTCACACCTCCCGCCTCGGATTCTTCCCGCCTGTCCAAAAAACACCAACAACGTAGGAGGGACTCGTCGACACCGCGGTCAAGACGGCCGAGACGGGCTACATGTCCCGCAGGCTGATGAAGGCCCTCGAGGACCTGTTCGTCGCCTACGACGGCACGGTGCGCAACGCGGCCGGGGCCGTCGTCGCGCTTTCTTACGGGGACGACGGGCTCGAGCCCGGCACGATGGAGGGAGCTGGGTCCGGGGACGCCGGCGGGGGGAGCGGGGACACGGAGGCGCCTTTGGACTTGGGGAGGCTGCTCGACGGAGTGAGGGCCGCGAGGGCGAGGAGGGAGCGCGCGGCGAGGAGGAGCGGGGAGAACGGGGACTCTGCTGCTGCTGCTCCGCCTCCCCTGCTGGCCCCGCTGCCCGAGGAGCTCTCCAGGGCCGCCGAAGAGGCCGTGGCGGCGTTCGTCACCGTTTTTGAGGAGGGCGAGGGCGGGAGCGGCGGCAGGCAGAGGGCCGCGGCCGCGAAGAGGGCCGCCGAAGCGGCGGCGGCAGCCGCCGCCGCTTCGGCGGCGGCGGGCAGCGGCGACGGCGCTCCCCGCCGCCCCCCCCCTCCCCGGGTCCTCATCACCGCCAGCGGCCACGCCGTCGACCTCCCCATCCCGGTCTCGCAGCGCTTCCGCGACGACCTCTCCTCGTTCCTCGCGGGCGTCGCGACGCGCGCGGGCGAGCTGCGCGAGCGGCTCGGCGCCCCCAGGGACGCGCGGGCGGCAGCAGCGGGGGAGGCCGGGGGCGGCGCCGCCTCCGCGGCGGAGCTCGCCTGCTCGCTCTGCTCCGACACGACCGCGGCCGACGTCTTCGCGCTCGTCGCGGCCGCCGCCGCCAGGTACGAGGCCAAGCGCGTCTCCCCGGGGGGCACGGTCGGCGCGGTCGGGGCCCAGTCGATCGGCGAGCCCGGGACGCAGATGACGCTCAAGACGTTCCACTTCGCGGGGGTCGCCGCGATGAACGTGACGCTGGGCGTGCCCCGCGTCAAGGAGATCATCAACGCGGCGCGCGCGATCTCGACGCCCATCATCGAGGTCGCGCTCGAGGACGACGGCGAGGCCGCGGCGAGGCGCGTCCAGGAGGCGCTGCAGAGGACGACGCTGGCGGAGGTCGCGGAGTCCGTCGAGGCCGTCGTGGGCTCGCGCGGCGCGGCCTACATCCGGATCCGCCTCCGGAGGGGCGGCGACGGCGACGGCGACGGCGGGGAGGTGGAGGACGACGAGGAGGAGATGGAGGCCAAGGGAGGAGGAGGAGGAGGGGGAGGAGGAGGAGGAGGAGGAGGAGCTGGAAAGAAGAAGAAGAAGAACGACACCAACGGAGGCATCCCCTCCCCTCCGGCCTCCGCCGTCGCCGCCGCGCTCATCGCGGCCCCCAAGCTCCGCCTCAAAGAAGAGCACGTCCGCGTCGTCGACCCCGGAAGGAAGAGAGGAAAGAAGAGCGGCAGAAGCGGCGGCACCAGAAGAGGGGGCGGGGGAGAGCTCTGGGTCTTCCCGCCCGAGGAGAGGGACCCGGCCGCCGGGACGGCGCGGAGGGGCTCCGCCGCCGCCTCCGCCGTCGCGGGCGAGGCCGCCGCGGCGGAGAAGGAGGCGTCCCTCGAGGGAGGGGGCGGGAGCGGCAGGGCGAGGTCGGGCTCCGCGGGGCCGACCCGGCGGGCCTCCTCTCGCGGCGTCAGCCCCGCCGCCGCCGCCGCCGCCAACGCCTCGACCCCCTCGACACTCTTCCTGCTCCACGCCCTGCTTCGCGCCCTCCCCGCTGCCGTCGTCGGGGGAGTCGCCAGCGTCGAGCGGGCCGTGCTGACGAGGAAGCAGGCGGACAAGAAGAAGGGGAAGAAGAAGGACCCTTCCGGGGACGGCGGCGACGACGACGGCGACGGAGGCGGCGACGCGAGGAACGGCGACCGCTGCGTCCTGACCGTCGAGGGCAGGGACCTCGGAGCCGTCCTCGCCGCGCCCGGGGTCGACGGCACCCGCACGACGACCAACCACGTGATGGAGGTCGAGCGCGTCTTGGGGATCGAGGCCGCGAGGGCGTCGCTGGCGGCCGAGGTCGCGTCGACGATGGTACGAAGAGAGGAGACTTTTTCTAAGACCTTTTCTTTTTTTTTGCTTTCGGGTTTTTTCCGAGCGTCGATGAACTTTTTCCCAACCAAAAAGAAAACTTTTTTCCTCAAAAAAAACGTCCACAACAACAGGGCGCCCATGGCATGAGCGTCGACGCGCGCCACAACATGCTCCTCGCGGACTGCATGACCTACAAGGGCGAGGTCCTGGGGATCACGCGCTTCGGCATCGCCAAGATGAAGGACTCGGTGCTGATGCTGGCGAGCTTTGAGAAGACGACCGACCACCTGTTCGACGCGGCGCTGCGCGGCGCGGCCGACCCCGTGAGGGGGGTCAGCGAGTGCATCATCATGGGGATGCCGATGGCTCCGGGAACGGGGCTGTTCAAGCTGATCGCCGCGCCCGGCGGGGGGATTGGAGGAGGAGGGAGCGGAAGCGGGGGCGGGAGAGGAGGTGAGAGCACCGGCGACGACAACGACGACGCTCTCTCTCAGCCTCCTCGACCGCCTCCCCACCTCCTCGCCTCGGCCTCCCTGCCGCCGCTCCCGCCGCCTCCCGTTTTCGCGGCGTATTCTCCGGTGGCGGCGATGACGGTGAGCGCGTGAGGAGAATTGGAAGGAGGATGAAAAGTAAGAGGGAGAGAGAGAGAGAGAGAGAGAGAAAGGGAAAATGTAAAAAAAACAAAGGGAAAAATGATGTGAAATCTTTCGTTGTCCCGGTCTCGTTCGCTTCCTTTCTTTCTTTTTTGTTTTACAGTCCGAGGAGCGCGTCGAGCTCGTCGTCGAGGTTTTTACTCTCGGAGGAGGCGGCCGGAGCTGGCGACGGCGGGGGCTGCTGCTGAGCAGGGAGAGCACGAGCTGCCGCCGCCGCTCGCCGCCGTCCCTCCCCCTCCTCCTCGCCGCCCTCGACGCCCTCGCTCCTGCCGCTGCTGCTGGCGCCCTCGCTCTCGCCCTCGCTTTCGCTTCGCTCCTCTTCCTCCTCTTCCTCGCCGCTCCAATCTTCCCCGTCGCTGATGACCCCGCGCTCCAGCCCCAGCACCTCCGAGGCGCGCAGGCGAGACAGGAGCGCCGAGAGGCCGCCCGGGTCAACGGCAAAGTGCCGGCGGGGGTCTCTCCCGTCGTCGCCGCCGCCCCTGCCGCCGCCCACGTCCGCGAGCAGCAGCGAGAAGCGGCGGCGTCGGCGCGCTACGGTGGAGTCCAGGGGGCCGAGGGAGGCGAGGAGCTCGCGGAGGTCGGCCGCGGGGGGAGGGGGCTCGTCGGAAGAGGAGGAGGAGGAAGGAGAGGAGGAGGTCGAACGAGCGTCGTCGGTGTCACCGCCGGCGGGATGAACAACGCCTCTCGCGCCGCGCTCGCTCTCGTTGTCTCCTCCTCCTCGCCCTCGGCCAGCGCCACGGCCTAGGCCTCCGCCACGGCCACGAGAGCGCGAGGACGAAGACCACTTCTGGCGAGCAGAGGCCTTCACGGCTGCGGCGTCGGCGTCCATGTTTCCATCCGAGCGAACAGATGGCGAGATCGAGGTGTGTGTGAGAGAGGAAAAGAGAGAAGAGAGAAAAAAGAAGCAAGCAAGCTCTGGCTCTCTCTTTCCCTTGCTCCTCGCCAACTGTCGCTAATTATGTGCAGTTCCTTTTTATCTTTAATCAATGTGGGTTACAAAAAGCGGGGGGGGGAGGGAGCGAAGGAGAACAGCGAAGGGAGGCGCGGGGTTTCAGAGAGAGAGTAGAGAAGAGGTTGAGGTCGAGGTCGAGCAAACGCTCTGTTCGGAATCAACTCGTTCTCTCTTTCTCTCTTCTCGTTCTCCGCTCAAACGTTGAAAGCGTCTCCAAAGTTGCGAGCCACGATCACCCCGCCGACGAACAGCCCGACGGCGCGGAGGAGGCTCTGTTGAAGTTGTTTGCGTGGGGAATGAGAGAGGAGAGAAGACGAGAGAAGAATGAGCGGACGACTGATTGAGATGCGACTCGAGTTTGATCGCTCTGCTCTCCCTCCTTTCTCCTTTCTCTCTTCTCTTTCTCTCACCAGGTTGCACGACCGCTTGACGGGGTCGATGGTCTCGGACCTGTACCACCGCTTGAGGCGCTCGAGACGGGAGGGGGCGGTGCCGGCCGAGGCGGCGGAGGAGAGCATGTTTGAGTTTTTTTTTTGGAAGAGGGGGGGTTTTCCGACAAATGGAGAGGAAGAAGAGTGAAGCGAGAGAGAAAAGCCCGATACAAGCCTGGTCTCGTCAGAAGGCTCGCTCAAAGGGGAGCAGGACGAACGAGGAACTGCTGCTGCTGCTGCTACGTCCCTCTCTCTCTCTCAACTTGGCAAGTTCTTCCTCTCTCTCTCCAATGCGGCGCGGCTCTGCGGGCCAGCAGGGCGCCGCTGCTGCAGGAGGAGGATACAACAACGACGCCCATCGATCTCACTTCGGCCGATCGGCGTCGTCGTTGACGCTGCAGTTTTCCCGCGCGCGCTTCCGCCACAACGACCGCGTCGCGCTGGCCCTGCTCCCGGCGCTGGCCGTCGTAGCAGGCTCCGCGGACGCGATCGTGCTCTGGGTGCTGCTGGTGAGGAGAGAAGGAGAGAGGGAAATGCGAAAAACAGGAAAAGTGCGGGGAACTGAAAAAAACTCAAGCCAATTGATCTCGACCATTGGCGACGACGAAACTCTCTCTCAACCTCCTCCAAAAAAACTCAACCAAAAAAACTCCCATCCCCAGGCCGGCGCCGCCATCACCTATATGCTCGACGCGGCCGGCGCGCGCCAGGCCACGCTCCTCTCGGCCTGGGCCACGCTAGCGGGCGCGAACGCCGGCCTGCTGCTCACGGGCGCGCCCGCCGAGGGAGGCGCGAGGCCTCTGTTCTTGACTTTCCTCGCGGCGGCCTTCAACGCGGCGACGCTGCTGGCCACGGGCTGCTGGGCGACCTTGCAGTTCCGGTGGGTGCAGCGGCAGCACCCCGCGGCGGTGCTGTCTCTCGAGAAGGGGCTGCTCTCGTCGGCCCTGCCGCTGGGCGCCGCCGCGGCCGGGCTCGTCTTTCTGACGGCGCTCAGCCCCGCCGCCGCGCCCTTCGGCACCTCTGCGGCGCTCTTCGTGCTGTACTTCGCGCTCTGCGTGCCCCTGAGGTCATCGTTCGTCGTCCAAGAGAAGGGAGAAGAGGGAGGGGCCAAGGGGAAGGAAGCTACTCTTTCTTCTTTTTCTTCTCCTTCCTCGCTCGCGGTGACGCGGGCGTCGGCGCTCCGCGGCGCCGCGCTCTTCGTCTCGCTTCCGCCTCTTCAGTACCTCTCGATGCACCGGAGGGTCCTCCGGGCGCACTCTGACGTCCACGGCTGGGCCCTGTTGCTCCTCGCGAGCTTACCGCTGGCGGCGATAGCCTCATCCCGCCGCGGGCTCTGGTTCCTCGAGAAGAAGGGAGCGAGCGGAAAAGGGGCGGCGGCGGCGGCGGCACCGAGCGCCGCCGCCCGCGCCGCCGCCCGCCGGGCCCACCGTCGCCTCCGCCGCGCCCTGCTCCTGGTGTCTTGCTCCGGGACGGTCGCCGGGCTCGAGGGTCGCGTGTTGCTCCGTTCGGCGGGGCAGTATCTGGCGCTGCCTTCGCCCTGGGCCACGATCGCCCTCGGTGCGTTTTGAGGGTTTTTTCCCTTTTTTTTAGAGAGAGAGAGAGAGAGAGAGTTGAAGAAGAAGAAAATTGAACGACCACAAAACTCACTTTTTCTTTTTTGCCCCCCCCCCCTCTCTCGCGCGCGCTCTTCTTTCGCGCAAAATAGGAGTCGCTCTGGCGCCCCTGGCCGCCTTCGGGGCAATGCACGCCTCGGGCCTGCTCGAAGACGACGACGATGGCTGCGGCGAAGAGGAAAGCGGAAGCCTCGTCTCGGCGTCGTTCGCCGACGGCGTCTTCGGTTCCTCTTCTTCCTCTTCCTCCTCTCCGAAGTCAGCCGCCGCCGCCGGGCCCGCCCTCGTCCTCGCGGCCTGCGCCCTCTCCGCGGCGGCGG
>Ga0114918_10000174_pt1 | contig 51797 bp, 49 predicted proteins | sample LantaG_FD_87015 | JGI IMG/M metagenome (GOLD analysis project Ga0114918, IMG submission 87015) | Deep subsurface microbial communities from Baltic Sea to uncover new lineages of life (NeLLi) - Landsort_02402 metaG | ecosystem: Environmental > Aquatic > Marine > Oceanic > Sediment | place... | reverse complement strand
GAAAACACGGACGCGAAAAGGGCTAAACGTTACCATTGAAGTAAATTATAAACCGATTTTGAAAAAAAATCAAAAAAATTAGTCTATCTACTTGACAATTAACTTCTAATGGATGACCCCATGTGATGTATAAACTGATCAACTATTAGCTTCTATATTTAAAGGAATTTAGTTTAAATAGAGAGAAATGGAATTCGCTTATATTATTGACAAAGTTTGTTGTTTAGAATAATATTCAATGTATGAAAGGTTATAAAGGAAATAAAAGGGTTGCTTTATTATTCTCTGGAGGTCCTGCACCTTCATCTAATGCTGTCATCTCATCCGTTGCTTTGAATTTTATAAATGAAAAGGTCCCTATAATTGGATTTTTTTATGGCTTTGAGTTTCTTGAAAATTTTGATATTAACGACAGGTATTCTCTTGTAGAAAATATACATTATGAGGTCCTTGATTTTAATATTTCAAGGATAAGAAATAGAAGAGGTGTTTATTTAAAAACCTCAAGATCTAACCCTGGAAAAAAGATAATCAAAAAAGAGGATTTAAAAGACCCTGAAAAGAATAAAAAGTTGAAAAATATTTTAGCAGGATTTAATAGTATTGGAATAGGTTATTTAATAACAATTGGTGGAGATGATACCCTAAAAACAGCAAATTATTTAAGTTTAATGGGCTTACCTGTTATTCATATTCCAAAAACGATAGATAATGATTATTTTGGTATTTCGTGGACCTTTGGGTACTGGAGTGCAGTTCAATCGAGTAAAGAAGTCCTTCTTAATTTAAAAGCTGATGCTGAAAGTACGAATTCTTTTTTTATTGCAGAGTTAATGGGAAGAAAAGCAGGGTGGATAACTTATGCCTCAGGTATTGCTGGTGAATCAGTTATGATGATATCTTCAGAAGATATAACAGATCCTGAAATTGATATTGAAAAATTGGCAAATGAAGTGGTGGATATGATTCTTTTGAGAGAAAAAAACAACAAATATTATGGTGTTGTTGCTGTAGCTGAGGGTTTGGCTGATAAATTGCCAAAAAAATTCAAACCCACTCAAAAGGACAAACATGGAAATATAATTTATGGAAGTGTTGGAGTTGGTGGAATTTTGAGAGATAAGACAGTGGAAGTTTATAAAAAAAGAACTGGAAGAAATAAGAAAATAACCTATAAACAGATAGGATATGAAACCAGGAATGCTCTACCTATTAGTTTTGATGTTGTTTTAGGAAGTATGCTTGGGTATGGGGCTTTTAAATTATATAAACAGGAAAATTTTAATTCTATGGTTTCAGTTTCTGACAATTTTTCAATAATAGAGGTTCCATTTTCAAAATTGATAGATAGCAAAACATTATTAACTAAGTTGAGAAAAGTTCCAAAAGGCAGTGATTTTTATGAATTAAAAGAGGCTCTATCATTTAAACTTATAGATTAGATTTTTATGAAGTTAAAAATCAACACCAAGTCCAAGCCCTAATTTAAAACCTCCAGGTGTTATTAATATGTTGTTTATATCGTTTATTTCATTAAGTGCACATAAATATCCAATAGAAGCCTTAGCAAAAAAGCTTTTTGATATATAATAAACAATATCTAAGTCGATTCTGAATCCAAATCCAGAATCTGTTGCTTTATTGTTTTGGATTTTACCATTATATAGGATGTAAAAAAAACCAAATCCTCCTTTGTAAGAGAATTTATCAGATGTTTCCCAATTGTAGCCGCCACCAAGGGAGAAAATAGAGTGTTTTGATTTGCTATGAATAGAAAAAATTTCTGTTTCTTTTTTATGAAAACCAAATGATGAATATATAAAAAAATATTTGTAAGTTCTGTATTCTATTTTTAACTCAGGGAAGAATGTACCATTTCCGTAAGTTTGTCTGAAATCTTTGTCAAAGGAGAGCAATATATTATCGACTAATGATATTGTAAATCTATCTTTTGGAAATGTTGGAATTGATATAAGTAAACTTATTATTAATAAGAATATCACCTTTTTCATTTTTTTTCTCTTCCCATATTTATAGTGTATAAATTTAAGAATATTTTCAATTTTTTAATTATTATTAAATAAATTTAAAAAAAACCATTTGCTTTTAAATCTTAAATGACAAGATTTTGAACTTAACTTGACAAAATCGTATAAATTTTCTACAATAAATTCAAATAAGCTGATTAAAAGGTGTTTTAGAAGAACTTGTTGATAATGGATTCATTAATTTTTTATGTAAATGCTCGAAAAAGAGCTACAGCGGAGCTATATATGTACAAGGGAAAAGTTATGAGTAAATGGGTAGAAGAGTGAATGAGGAAATCTCACCTCTGAGATTTACACCCATATTACAAGGAGAGGATTGGATAAGATAAAAAGTCCACTTGATTATTTGGATATTATAAATGAATAAAATTGGTTTATCTGTAAGAATAATATTTTTTAGATCAAAAAATAAAAAAGGTAGTAGACATACACATACGTTGTCCGCAATTTTGGTTTTTAGGATTTTTTTATCATGAATGCTGATCTTTTTTTAGAAAGATATAATGAATTAAAATCAAATGAATTTATTAATAATTTTTTTATCAAAAGAAAAATACAATGTGGTTTATATTTTGTCGAAAATGGTAATTATGAATTAAGATGTAATATAGATAAAAAATATTTTTTTGATTCATTATTCAATTCATGTCGATTGATAAGAATATTTTATTTAAATAATGAAGAAACAAATATCTATAAATGGAAGAATTATTTTTCCAAAAATATTAATAATTTTAATGATAATACAAAAAAATTGATTATTGATTTAGATAAATCTATAAAATATTTTAAAAAGTTTGAAGTGGGATATTTAAAAACAGATAATTCCTTAGGATATGAAAAAAACACATTATATTTTTGGCATGGATATAAAGCAGAAAAATTTTTAAATGAATATTTTAATGGAATATTATTTCACTCTGATTCTGAAAAAAGAAAACGAATAAAAGAAGAAGAAAAAAAATTAGGAGATTTAAAAAAAGATTGGCAAATTTATCAAAGGAGTATATCATGTCTAACACTAAGAAACCAGAATTGAACGGCATTGCAACCAAAGCTGGCGTTGGTTCTACCGAATTTACTAATTATAATATTCTCTGCACATGTGGTGCTAGGATTCCCTTTTTTCGAAGCACAACTGACCTCAACTGTCCAGACTGCCAAGCAAGAATCTCAATAAGGTATATTGGCCTTCATGAACCTGTTAGAGCAATCATAGAGAAAGTTGGTAGTGAATTCTTGAAAGGAATTTATTCTTTCAAATTCAACATTCCGCATGAATGGAGCTCCAAATTGCAAAGTAAGAAATTTGAGGAGTTTCAGAAGTTCGCAAAATTGATATACTCCAACCGTCTTTCTATGAAGGCAAAAACATTGGACGCGAACAAACAAATACTATTTACATTCTTTTATGCAAACGAGTATCGCGTAGATCTGGGGCCGTATGATATTACTACACAAATAGGTTTTACCGAATATTTGTTCAATTGCGTGAAAATTCAAGTTCCAGATTTTGTTTTTTCTCCTGGAAGTTACGATTGTCCTGCCCGTTTCGAAGTTGTCGTAAATGATTCCACTCCCTATTATGTCCTACACTATGTTACACCACTACACCCTCTTAACAAAGGTGGAAAAATAACCATGATTAGCCCCTCAGTTATGAACCTGGAGTTTTTCTTTAGAATAGAGCTTACTGACACGAAAGGAGAGGAAAGTGAGTGGCACTTAATTGATGGTCAATTAGCCCCAATTAAGTCATCCAAGGAAGCCCTAACGGTGTATACCTTAGGATTTAGGAAAAAGACAAAAGATATGAGACTGGCTAAAATTCGTCAGACGCTCGGGGAAAATGTGGCCAGTAAAGTTCATGCTCTTTTTGAAGCAAAAAAAGATTACAGTTTCGCTAAAATGGAACTTGAGACAGAATTAGGTATTTTGGGACTAATTGACTATAAAGACCGTTTGTTTGAGATATTGCAATTTAAAGGATCATGCTTCGTAGTCACAGCATGTATGGGTGACGAAAATCATTACTACGTTGTATCATTAAGACGATTTAGAGACGAAGTACTTTCCAAATGCCAGGCAGGTAGATATTTAATTGAGTGGTATTCCATTGTAGGTCCGTATCTGGCCAGGCTCATTAGAAGCAGCCTGATACTCCGCAAAGTGTTGACTTTTTTGGTAGTCAGACCTTCAGCCTTATTCGCATCGCATTATTTGAGCAGGCATCTGCATTTCGAAAAACAAATTCTTTAGGAAAAATATCAAGGATGAACCAGAAAAGCATTGTAAAACAATTTGATTGACACAATGAAATAAACTAAACGATGAAAGTCCAACGAAACGCTAACAACGGCTATATGCCATCTTGATAGGAAAGCACTCCGCAATCGGCAACTATTCATAGCGCCACCTTTATGGGCAAGTTTAAAAAATATTACGGTCTGCGAAAGCCAAAGGGCTGACCACCCAATGTGACAAAAAAAAGACAAACAAAAAAAGTGGAGACCAGAGACCACTTTAATAAACGGGGCGGTATCGAAAAGCCATAAGAGTAGAATAAAAAATAATAGGAGGAATATATTATGGAAGAAAAAATTAATTTGTCTGAATCAGCATCAATCAAAATCATCCTTGATGATATAAAAGGGGTTTTAGGTTTGAAGAGCATCACTTTTCTATTAGATGGACAGCCTCTAAAGCCGATACCACTCGGTGCCGCTGAGGTATTTGCAGTGTCTCCAGGTCAGCACACAATCCAAACGATACTAAAAGCAAGTAGTATTATTACTCTTTTCATCACCATCACTCGTAAATCAAAAATATTGACTTTGAGCACTACGCCAAATTCACAAGTGTCAGTTATGGCCACGTACAATCGGACATGGGGTAATATCGAAATAAAACCTGCCCATAACACGCGGTCATAAAACATTGGGGTTTAAGTGGTAATGCAAGTGTAACACTCGCTGGCAAGGTTCTTATCGGTTGATAGGTTCGTAGCTCCGAAATCCCCAACGTTTCATACCGCCACCGTTGGCAGCAAGACTATGAGCTTCGAGTGATAATTTTCCACTAACTAAAAATATGAAACATGAAAAATCTTATGACAAAAAATAATTATTCATATATCTATTTATTGATAGGTTTTATATTTCTTTTCTTTTTTAACGGGAGATGGATTTTACCCATAGCTGCATTTATAGCACCTCTATTTTTGATTCGTTTTTTTAGGTTTCAAAAGCCATTAAGAGGATTTTTAATTATAGTTCTAGCTGGTTGGATATCAAACATATTTATATGGAAGGGTATGATGCCCATGTCGGGTTTCTTCTACTATTTCCTAATGTTTATGATGAGCGTTTCTACCTCGCTAACTTTTTTAATCGACAGGGTTTACTCTCAAAAATTTAAAGGAATAATTTCAACACTGGTTTTTCCCTCTGCATACATATTAATGGAGTTCATAGTTGTATCAACTAATCCTTCGGGGTCATATGGTACATTAGCACATACCCAAACCTCTTTGCCATTGATGCAGATTATTTCAGTCACGGGAATTTGGGGACTGGTGTTCATCATCACCTGGACATCATCAATGATAAACTGGCTATGGGATTTTTCCTTTGAAAGAAATAAAATAAAATTGGCACTTGTGGTTTATGGAATTCCTTTGATTGTAATAATAATTTTTGGTCAAATTCGTTTATCTCTTGTTGATGATTGTCAAACAGTAAGAATTGCTGCAATTAACATAAATAAAGAAGAATGGAAGAATCGTTATAATTCTCAAAACGACTCAATGTCAGATAAAGTTAATAATAATTTTTTAGCTAACTGTGATATTGCCGCAATCTCTAAAGCAAAAATTGTTTTCGGGTCAGAGATTATCATCCATTTGGGTTATGATAAGGAAAGTGAATTTATTGAAAAAGCAAAAGTGGTTGCTCAAAAGAATAGTATCTATTTAGGACTTCCAATGGTGATTTTCCCTAAAGAATATCCGAATAAACCTTGGATGAATAAAATTGTATGGATTTCACCTTCCGGTCAGATATTATTTACTTATTATAAGGCAAAACCTACGCTAGGTGAAGGAAGATATGGCGATGGTATTATAAAATATTTTGATTCTCCATTTGGACGGATTAGCTCTGTAATATGTTTTGATATGGATTTCCCAACGCTTATCAATCAAATTAGTAAAATGAACATTGATATAATGCTAGTACCTGGTATGGATTGGAAAGATATTTCACCATATCACACATATGTAGCATCGCATAGGGCTATTGAGCAGGGATTCAATTTGGTTCGGTCAGCATCTCAGGGATTGTCTGCATCTTTTAATTATAAAGGACAAATTTTATCCTATCAAGACTTTTTTAATACTGATGATGTGATTTTATATTCTGATGTACCGATAAAAGGACAAAAAACTATTTATTCCATACTTGGAGATTATTTTGCATGGATGTGCATTGTTTTCTTGATGATAATTAGTGCGATTTTTATAAAACAGAAATTTGGAAAATAGATTTGAAATAATAAATGCCCAGCTGCCAACAATAAATATAAGTCATTGGGCAGTATGTGGTTAAATAAAATATGAGCACATTTATTAAACATATCAACGGTTTGATAGTGAAGCGCTTTGAAATGCCCAACGCCCCATATTCACAACGTTATATGATAAAAATTATTAAAGAGATGGAGGCTAATAAAAGGTTTGTGTTTTAAGGCACTCGGCAAAATTTTTGTTTTATAATAAAAGATAATATTTTTATTGTAATATCATTTTGGATTTTATATAATATTGAATATCAAAGATAAAAATATGATTGACGATAATGTAAAGAAATTTAGAAAGAAAAAAAAAGATATAGAAGAAATATGTCTACTTGTAGACATACACATACGTTATCTGTAATTGCGGGTAAGGAAAAACTAAAATGGAAATGGTAAAAAATAGAGATATAATTAAACATAATCTTAAACATCCTGAAGATTTCATTAATAAAATAATCTGCGGCGATTGTTTAGAATTAATAAAGTTAATTCCAGATAATTCCATAGACGTTGTCCTTACTGACCCACCTTATGGATTAAATAAAAATGGCGTCCGAAACGACGCTGATTTAAGTCTTTTTTATAATATTATGCCAGAATGCAATAGAGTCTTAAAAAACAATAGTTTTTTTATTACATTTTTTAGCACAAAATTTCTCCCTCAATTATTTAAAAATAATCCATTCGATTACTTCTGGCAAATTGTTTTATACTGCCCTGAAGGAAGAGTTAAATCTCCCATTGGATATACAAAATATATGTCTTGCTTTATCTTTAAAAAAGGAAAACCTAAAATTATTCGATGGAACAAAGATATATTTATTGATACCCCAGGGAAAATGATAGAACCTGATGAAGGATATATAGATCATCCAACACCGAAGCCTAAACACTTTATAAAAGAAATCTTAAAAATGTTTTCAAATGAGAATGACTTAATTTTGGATCCTTTCATAGGGAGTGGAAGCACTGCTATGGCGTGTCTTCAACTTAATAGAAAATTCATTGGTTTTGAAATTGAAGAGAAATATTACAAAATTGCTCTTGAAAGAGTCCAAAAGGCATTAGGGTTAGTTATAAAAGAATCAAGAAATATTAGTTTAAAATAAGGAGATAAAAATGGATTATACAATTAAAGAAAACAATATTTTATTAACCATACCCGCTACTAATGATGGTAAATTCAGATTTAAGAAAAGAAAAAATAGATTAGATTTCGGTGAAATCTTTTCGACAAGAGAATGTCTTTTTAATGAACAAACATACTTAGAATGGCAAATAGGTTATGATGTTCCTATTAAGGACGTTGAAAATGGCAAAAAAGAAACAAAATTAACAAGCAAACATTTCGTTGGAAGTAACGGGAAAACAAAATATCCTTATGAATTGTCGGAAATATTTTATAAAGCTATGGAATTAGAATTTATCACTAAAAAAGAAGTTGAAAATTTACTCAGTGAAATAAGGAGATATAAAAGTTTTATAGACGAAAAAGCCATAACTGTTGAACGTCATTCACAGATTACTATAAACGGGATAAATTTTGAAGAAACGAGTATTAAGTTGCCGACACTTTTTATGATTGAAACTCTGGATGAAACACAGATAGAAGTATCTATTCAAAAGCAACAATATGCCTCTGGTGTTCAACCGATGGTTTATTTTTGCATACCATTGAGAGCATTTAAAAATTCATTAGACCTTCTTGGCAAATCATCTGTCTCTGGCGATAAACTTGTATATGTTATTAAAAAAACCAATGTTTTGAATCTTATTTTTATGATGAAAGTGTTTGGAATGGCATCTAAACGACACAATCATGATATTGTCCAAATCCTTAAAATACTTCTTGAAATTATTAATATTAATAGGTGATTGTTATGCAAATTCACTTAGCAAAACATCTGAAGAAAGAAAAAAAAATACAATTAGGTAGTTACTATACTCCCGAAAAACTTGTCAAACTGGTTCATGGATTTATAAAGCCTTACTTAGAAGACAAGAAAAAAGATGTCATTCTGTTTGATAGTGCTGGGGGCTGTGGTGCATTTTTATTTGGCATTAGGCGTTATGATTATCGGGTAGCAGATTGTGATTTAGACGCCTGTAACTTTCTCAAACAACATTTTAATCAACATAATATTTTTCATACAAATTCTTTAAAGGATGCCTGTAGAGGTAAATATTCTATTTCTTCTTCTGCTTTTTTAATCATGATAGGTAATCCACCATATAATGATACAACATCAGAATTTAAGAATGGGGAGAAGGGGCAAAATATATGCGATGAAGATTTGTTTGATAGAGATTTAGGAATTTCATTCCTGAAATCGTATCATAAACTTAAAGCTGATGTCGTTTGCGTGTTACATCCGTTATCGTACTTGATAAAAGAGACTAATTTTAAAAGATTAAAAGATTTTAAGGATAACTACAAGATAATAAGAGGAGAGATATTTTCCAGTGCGTTGTTTTCTGGAACAGGAACAGGGAAATTTCCAATATTGGTGGCTCTTTATGAAAAAAATCCTTCGGGAATGACATTTGAATATATTAGACAGTTTCAATTTGATATATTAAATAATGATAAGAAATTTATTTTATCTAAATATAAAACAACCGACGGTTATATTAACAAATATCCCCCAAGGAAAAATGACATAAAGGACTCTCCTCTTGGGTTGTATTATTGGACATTCAGAGATTTTAATTCTTTAAAAAAGAACACTTCTTTTATTACAAAAAAACACCCAAATGGAATTGTCGTAACATTAGAAAATTTTTATAAGTATTCGTATCTTTATTCGCTGAAGAGTCTGTTTAATCCTGAAGATGCATGGTTATATGGGAATTTATCTCCCCTTGCCCATATAGAAGATGTAGAGCAAAATAAAAAACTTTATATCTTGTATACTATTAAAACTAATAAGGTTTTAAGAGAAATGAACAATTCTATTTTAAAGAAAATTGCTAATTATTATAAAATTAAATTTAATAATACAGATGATGTCGATAAGATAGAGAAGGCAATTAAAGATAGATTGAGTCCATTAATTGAATGGAAAAACACGATATAACAATGTATAAAAATAATAGCCGAAATAGCAGTAAATTCAAGGGTTGCAGCCCGCTTCAACTTTCTTGTAACATGACAGGAATGAAGCCCGCAATCGGCAACTAAAACATACCACAACCGTTAGGCGAAATAAATTTGAAATCCATAAATTATTTATTATCAAAAGTAATGCGATGAAAGTAAAAATAGCAACATGGAATATGGCTTATTGGAGCCATAAAAAATATTTTGAAAAAGCATGGGATTATTTCTTAAATGAGTTAGATGTTGACATATTCTTTTTCCAAGAAGCTAAGCCGCCAAAAATAATCAATCACCAAAAGATAGGGGACGGGGGTTGACAATTTGACAAATTACTGGTAATTTTCTTTTATGAGGAAGAGGAGATTGACGTTTATCGGTGCTTTTCATCATGTGATGAATCGTGGTATTAATGATATGGATGTTTTTCCGAATGATAGACTAAAAGGTATATTTATTAATTTGGTAAGAGAAAAATCAAAACTATTGAAGATTGAGATTTATGCATACTGTATTCTTGATTCTCATTTTCATATTGTACTTCAAAACAGTGTTGGCAAGATGAGTGAGTTTTTAAGACAGATTTGCAGTCAGTATGCCAGTATATATAGGAAGATTGAAGGGGGAAGGGGTTATGTATTTCAGGATAGGTTTAAATCAACTCTAATACAAGATGATTCTTATCTAAAGATGTCAATTTTGTATGTCCTTTTAAATCCTGTCCGGGCAAGAATAGTTCTCAATCCATTTTCCTATAATTGGTCGAGCATAAATGAATACTTTTCAAAAGATAAAGACAATTCAGAAAAGATAGTTGGAGGTGATTTTGTTGAGGGTTTGTTTGTAAATAAAAAGAATTTAACTGAGGGATTAAATGCTTGGATTCAGAGAGATTTACCTTTTGAAAAAACAATCGCTGGACAAATTCTGGGGACAGTTGATTTTAAGGAAAAGGCAGGTAGATTGTTCAAATCAAGATCAAATGAGTGGAGAAGGGAGAATCCTATAGGCAATCAAAAATTCCAAACAGTTTCCGAGATTATCAGAGAGTTTGAGGAAAGAAATGGTGTTAATTTGCAAAATTTAAGTTTCAGCGGTTTTTCCGAGAAGAGGCTAAGGGGTAGACTATTGGTGTTACTAAAGGATAAAGGCGGGCTTACATATTCGGAGATTTTGCAATTTCCTATTTTTAAATCATTGAAGTTTTCATCTTTGGGGCAAATTTATAAAAGAGAGAAAGCTAAATAATGTTAAAATGTCAAATTGTCATCCTCCGTCCCCTTAAAAAAAAAAGGATCAAAACTGGAAGTTATTTAATGGTTTTTGGGGTCGTGTGCAAAAGGGGTCGTAAAAGTCTTTGCTTGACTCTTCTTAAGGATATGTTTCGCAACAATACGTTATGGAATCTTACAAAGATATTGACATAAAGAGTAATTTATTTTATAGTAAATTGTAATTGTTTAAATTACTATTAAAATGAAAGTAACTGCCCGATTAAGATATGCAGTAAGGACATTATGTGAATTAGAAGATTCACAAGGTAATCCAATGTCTCTGACCAAAATAGAAAAAAATCAGAAGATATCTAAAAAATTTTTAAAACAGATTCTTCAACCACTTGAAAAAGATAATATTATTGGAAGTAAGAGAGGGAAATACGGCGGATATTACCTGAAAATAAAACCTGAAAAGATCACAATATTAAAAATATTAAAGGCTCTGAATGAAGAAATTGTAATAGTTCCCTGTATTACTGGGATCTGCTCCGTCGGAAATGAAAAGAACTGTAAAACAAAGAAGAAATGGAGCGAACTGCAGAAGATAATATATGAATTTTATAGAAAAACAACAATCAAGGATTTTATAGAAGATAAATAAAGTAAAATTAATAATAATGAAACTGGTGTATTGATACTATTATCCTTTTTATCCCGATTTTTTTTGCAAGTTTTTTTTGGTGTTTATTTAGTTATGGGGAAACTTTAGTTTGCAACAGTTTCTGCTTCGTTTGCCTGTAAGTGAATTGACCTGTTTACGGTTCATCTCATTAAAATTCCAAACTCACTTCGTTCAGACAGTGAAATTTTACCTCATTTCATTTGGCACATTCGCTTTACCGAACAGGTTCCCAATTCACTCCCTGAGGCAATTCCAGCAGAAACTGTTACTCATTTTCTAAAACGGAATAGTTTCTTTTTTTGAACTTTTCACAGATATTTATATGTAAATTTATATTGATTTTTATTAATTAATTTACAGAAAATGTTTATTCTGGATGATATCCCTCATTCTTGATAAGTTTTATGATTACTTGTTTATCGATTTTCGATTCGATTTTAATTTGTTTACTCTTTAAGTCAATATCATATGATACTATTTCTTGTAGATTGGATATAGCATTCCCAATTTTTGTTTTGCAGTGTTGGCATATCATATCAGGTACATTAATACTGTAAACATTTTTAATTTTATTCATTTTAAACTCCCCTAAATCTAATTTACTGTATAAAAAAATAATTCCAAGAATAATACCTGAAATTATCTTAAATGTATGTGGTAAAAATCTTCCCCCTAGGGAAACAAAGCTAAAATTCAGATTGCTCTGTTTTACCAATAAATCAAAGAATAGTCCGAATGAGAGTGAGATGGTTATAATAAGGAAAATATACAAAAAAGCTATTTTTTTCCCCATCCTCTTGTACACAAATGATATTGTTACTGTATTTGTTGCAGGTCCTGCAATTAAAAATGCCAGTGCTGCTCCAGGAAGTACCCCTTTTGCTATTAATGATGCTGCAATTGGGATTGACCCGGTTGCGCAAACGTATAACGGGATTGATATCAAGAGAATCATGAAATAATTAAGAAATGGAGATTGAAGATATTTCGTACCAAAATCTGTTGGAACTAAGGTTGATATTACACCTCCGATAAATATTCCAATTATCAGCCAGTTTACAATTCCAGATGGTATAACCTTAAATCCATATAAAAAGGCATCTTTGAAACTTTTATTTGGTTTGGGATTGCTGTTTTTAATATTATTTTTCTGATATGGTTCAAGGCTGTTTTCTCCATTTTTCTCTTTAAAATGGGTGAATATACCAACCAGAACACCTGAGATAAAGGAAGCTACAGGTCTAAACACTGCATAGACAGGTCCCAGAAGAGCATAAGTGGCAAATATGGAGTCGACTCCGCTTGATGGTGTTGAAACCAAAAAAGCCATTGTTGAACTCTTTGATGCTCCATCTCTGTTCATGGATTCTGCAAGAGGTATTACACCGCATGAACAAACAGGAAGAGGAATTCCAAGAAGTGCAGCTTTTACTGTTGCAATAATTCCCCCTTTTGAAAAATGTTTTTTAATATATTTCTCTCCAATAACAATGTGCAATAATCCTGAAAAGAAGAATCCGAGGATCAGATAGGGGCTCATCTCAAAAAAGAGCCTGAATGTTTCTGAAGCAATATTTAATAATATATTCATTAAAACCTCACCTGAAAGGTAATTCAACTGATTACCAATAAGAGTATAATACTATTGATTGTAATTGTCAACTGTTTTTCTTTTTAAGGAGTTAAATATTAAGTTTTTTTTGTATTGAACTTTTTATATATTATAAAAATAGATGAAATTAAAAAAAAGGGGAAGTGGATAACCACTTCCCCTTTTTATCATTAGCAAGGAATGTCTGAAATATATATTTTTATGTTTTACTTACCGCCCCTTCGACCTCTACCGGTTGAAGAGCCACTACCGTCACAAGTGCCGGACCCAAAATTACCACCAAAATTATTGAATGTTTGAAAAGATCTGTTAAATCCACTCTGGTTTCTAAAGGCTGAATCACCCATATTTCCTGCTCTGCTTCTTTTTCTAATCATTGTCCCCTGGCCAGTCTTATATCCAGTTCCATCCTTTGGTCTTACCCAATCCGGATCTTCGAAATTTGGTATTCCGTCGCCGTCATGGTCTCTGAAATTGTCATTAATACCGTCTCCATTTTCATCGATAAAAATGCAGTCTCCTGTTCCTTTACCATTTAACATTCTTCCATTCCCATTCCTGGCTGTTAATGCCACTACACCTACAATCATTATTGAAACAAATAAGATCGTTAATTTTTTTGTCATTTTATGACCTCCTTTATTTTATCTTACACAGTATAGTAGCAATTATGATGCCAACATTTATTAAAAACGCAAAAACTTTGATATATAGGCGGTTTGAATTTGTTTGAGAGAAAAATATAAAAAATCGCCCCATTGTTTTTCGCAAGAACTTACTACTTTCACGTAAAATTTAACGAATTTTAACTCTCCTATTTAAAAATGAGTATTACATTAGAAAAATAATGAAACATCTGAGGAAAAATATTTGATGTGACGCAGGCAATGTACACATTGTTGTGGAGCTGTAACAATGCAGATTGCTGTTTTAGTCTTTTTTAATTTTTAAATTCTGTATCTTGTATCTTAATCCTGATTCCGATATACCAAGTTCTTCGGCTGTTTTTGTCTGGTTATTTCTATATTTTTTTAGTGTATTTAAAATAATATTTTTTTCAATAATACTGAGTCTTTCAGGTAGAGGTAGAGAGCTTTCAAGCTCTTCAAAATAGTTTGTTGTTTTTTCATCTTTACTATTCAAATAAACCGGCAGATCTTCCAGTCCCAAAGTCTCTCCTCTTGACATTACTACGCCTCTCTCAATAATATTCTCCAATTCCCGAATATTGCCCTTATAATTATATTTTAGCAATGCAGACATCGCATCTTTTGATATTGTAGTTATAGTTTTTCCTTCACTTTTGCTGAATTTTTTAATAAAAAAATCTATCAATTGAGGAATATCCTCTTTCCTTTCCCTTAATGGAGGGGTCTCTATATTGATCACATTTAATCTAAAATAGAGATCCTCTCTGAATTTGCCCTCTTTTATCAATTCCTCCAGGTTTTTATTAGTAGAAGTTATTAACCTGATATCAGTTTTAATTACTTTATTTGAACCTAATTTCGTGATCTCCTTCTCCTGAACCGCTCTCAGAAGTTTAACCTGCATCTCAAGTGAAAGATCTCCTATCTCATCTAAAAAAAGGGTGCCGTTCTTTGCCTCTTCAAATTTCCCCGTCCTGTGTTCAACAGAACTCGTATATGCCCCTTTTGTAGCACCAAACAGTTCAGCTTCCATTAAAGTTTCCGGTAGTGCTGAAAGGTTTACCTTGACAAAATTATTGTTTTTCCGCTTTGAATGATAATGGATTATATTTGTTATTACCTCTTTTCCTGTACCGCTTTCCCCGGTTATCAAAATGCTGGCATTGGAATCAGCAGCTCTCAAAGTTAGATTTATTACTTTCTGCATCTTTTCAGAATTAAAAATATAGTTGTCAAAAGTAAATTTTTCCTGTAGCCTGTCTTTTAACTTTTTATTTTCATCAATCAGTTTTATTTTGTCTACAATCTTATCAACAATGTGGTTCAGTTCATCAATTTCCAATGGTTTTGTAATATAATCGTAAGCTCCCATTTTTAAGAGTCTTACAGCTTTATCAACAGAACTGTATGCAGTCATAAAAACAACCGGAACTAAAGGGTTTATCTCTCTTATCTTTATAAAAAACTCCTCCCCGTTCATTCCCGGTAATTTATAATCCAGGATCACGACATCAACAAGATGCTCATTAAAGTATATCAGAGCCTCTTCAGCAGTATCTAAAAGTGTTGACTCAAACCCTTTTGTTTTAAAATTATTATTAATTACTTTTCCGGCAATTGATTCATCCTCTACAATTAAAATATTTATTTTTTTATCCATTTTTATTTTTCCCGCCAGTTAAAGTTATTCTAAAAGTTTTATCCCCTCTATTCCAGGATAACAATTCAATAGTTCCATCCAAAGCTTTTAACAATTTTGTTGTAATATGAAGTCCCAATCCCATACCCTTAACTTTGGAAGAGATATACGGTTTAAATATCTTTTCTCTGATATCCTCTTTTATTTCATCTCCATTATCCCTTACAAACAATTCAAGAGATTTTCCTTTGTTGTTAAATTCAATTTCTATCCTGTTTGCATTTGCATCTATTGCATTATTAACGAGGTTTAATAAAATCTGAGTTAAAAGCTCCTGGTCTGTCTCAAAATAACTTACTGAATTCTTTATTATCAGATCTATTCCTGACTTTTTTAATTCCAGCTCTTTTAAAAGGTAAAACTTATTAATAAAACTATCTATTTCGATTTTCTTATAATTAACTCTGATTTTTTTTGAAACAGATGAATAGGAATTTATTATTTCAGATATCCTCTTAATTTCATTTTTTATTGCATCTTTATAAAAGATCGCATCTTCATCCCCTTTTATTAGATATTTTTCAAGGGCTGTAAATGATAAATTGATCGAATTCAAAGGATTTTTTATCTCATGAGCTATCTCTGATGTCAAAATTGATAACTCTTTAAAATGTTCTTTATCCTCTTTTTCTTTTATAAACTCTAAATTTTGTTTGTAAATCTTTTTATCATACCTGATAATAAATAATATCAGAAAGATCAATATCGATAATACAACAAGCATTATCATTAAAAAATTTTTCTTTGAAGTAAACTCAAAAGTTGTCAGGAATTCATAGTTAAAACCAATATAGAGATGGTATTGTTTTTTATCAGGATCTAAAAAACTACTTTTGACTTCAAATATCCTGCCAACAGGGGATTTGAAAAATTTAAATGGTTCTTTCTCTTTTGTAATTGGGAAATACCCTTCATATCTCGATCTTAAAAATATTAACTCCCCTTCTCGAATAACTCCAAGATAAATTATATTTTTATTTTCATAAAGCTCTTCAAGAAATTTAGAAAGTTGCTTTTCTCCAAGTTCAATAAGGTGATATCCGGAGATCTTAACAAAATCTTTTATAGTAATACCTTCAGCTTTTGTGATCGTCTCAAATCCGGATCTTATCTCATTTCTGTTGATCCTGTTGAAATAGAACATTATAAAAACTATAATTGTAAATAATAAGATTATAAACATGTAAAAGCTTGTTTTTCTTCTCAAAATTTTCCTTTTCTTTTTCTTTTCCTGTTGATGTTTTTATTATTCAAACCTTCTCTTTTACCGCGCCATAAAGGAAAACCGAATTTATCCCTGAAATAATATATTTCTCCTTGTTGTGTAATCGACTGGGTTAAAATAATGTTTTTTTTATTAACAATGTTCAATGATCCTTTAACTTCAATAAAATTTCCATTAACAATGTCTATTTTATAAAACCATTTTGGTGAAACCTCTACTGTATAAAATTCATTTTTTTTACTTTTTAATTCAAAAATTATAAAATCACTTTTATGCTCCTTTGTATCAGTTCGAATTTTCAATATCTCTCCTGATACAGTTACTATCTTATCAAGTTTAAAATACTTGATCTTTTCAGAAAAGATCGATCCAGTAAAGCAACAAACCATCAAAACACATATCAAAAAATACTTTTTATTCCCCATTGATATACTCCTAAAAATAATAACCAATTCCGACCGATAATGCAAATGACTTATAGTTAAAATACAGGTCATTGGAGCTGTTATTTTTAATTATAGTATTCAAATACAGGTCCAGTTTGTTGATCTTCTTTGTGATATTAATTCCAAATTGAAACAGAGAATCTTTCCTTTCTGTTTCCGGGGTAGATACAAGGCCCTCTTCATCCATTACAAATATTCCCGGATAATTCTTATTATAATAAGAGAAATTTCCACTAACTGCAATTTCATAGAAAGGGATAAACTTCAAACTAAAACTGATCCTGGAACCGTCCCAGAGATAATTATCATTGTAAGGATAGATCACATATGAGTTCTGGATAAGGGTCTTTGCATCTGTAAGACCACTGAAATTTTTCCTGAATTCCATCTCTCCGAATATTCCAACCTTTGCTCCGAGTCCTTGAGACACCCTTAAGAGTCCAAAGATATTCGGAACTAAGAGAGCATTAACTACACCGGTCTCATTGTTATACTCATCGTAATTCTTTATATGAGGATAATTTCTATAATTAATCCCTGATTGAACCCTTATAGTAGTCTGAGACCTGTAGAATTTATTTAATTCCAAGAAAAAAGTATGATTTGTAAAATCAAATGAAGAAAAGTTTGTATAATTTCTAAATTGGAAATTGTAGCCTGCTTTAAAAAGCAAAGTCGGTTTTAAATAAAATTTAGCCCCAAATTGTACTACAGGTCCACTATAATTAAAATCTATAAAATATTCTTTATAGCTGAGTATCGGATAACTAATATTCAAGTAAAGATAATTTCTTCCTTTCAAATATTTTAAATACTCAAAACCTGGCTCGATTTTAAATGAGTTAAATTCAGAATTATCTTTATATATGTTTGATAAACCATCTATGTAAAAATTAAAATTTTTTTTACTAAGGTTCAGATCAAAAGAGAATGAAGATATATAATCACTTATCTCAGTTGAATTCATTAAAATATTACTACTAAAATAGCCATTGTAACCAGCACCGATATTCAGATCTTTAGAATAGTTGTTTATACTTAATAATATAAATATTATAAAGGGAGTTAATACTATTTTTTTTTTCATTTTTCCTCCTAATCAACAACACCTTGGTAGCAATTTTTATGCCAAAACCGTTTTCTTATTAAAATTTAATCATATACTTATAAATCGGAGTTTAATAAATTTTCGTTGAAAACAATCAGTTCGCAAATGATTGCGAATTACGCAGAAAGCTGCGGAAAATTAAAGAAAAATTAAAGATTCCCTACTTTCTCACAAAATTCTATTTATTTATAGTATAGTAATTTGAAAATATCTTTAATTTGTTAGTTATTATTAAATAAAATTTTCTTTGATAAAAAAAAGTTACAATCTATTGACAATGAACAATAAGTCCACTAATATTTTATCTGGATTAAAAAAGGATTTTCCTGTGTATGTGCTTTGAATATGAGATTAGAGTGATGACAGAATATTTATTTGTATAAATGATTTAGAAATATGATAACTGAAATTTTTAATGTTTTGAAACATGCCATCATAATTACAGGTTTCGTTTTTGTAATGATGATGGTTATTGAATATATTAATGTTCAAACAAGTGGTGTATGGCAAAACGTAATATCAGGGAGTAAATGGAGACAATACCTGTTTGCTGCAATACTAGGAGCAATACCCGGTTGTCTTGGTGCATTTACAGCAGTTGCACTATTTTCTCACCGTATAATATCGTTCGGGGCAATAGTAGCAGCAATGATTGCAACCAGTGGTGATGAAGCATTTGTAATGTTTGCTATGTTTCCGCAAAAAGCAGCTCTAATTACAGTCATCATTTTGATAATTGGTGTTTTAGCAGGATATATTACCGATAAAGTTTATGTTCCTCATAAAATATTAAGAGAATTTACAGAAAACAGGTTTCCGCTTCATGCCGAAGAAGGATGTAAATGCTTTCAAAAAGATAACTTTTTTCAACAGTTAATTCACCCTTCTATTTATCGTTTGCTATTGGTATTTTCAATTATATTTCTTCTAATTGCAATAGCTACAGGAATAGTTGCTGCTAATTCAAAATTTTGGGTAAGACTTACAATATTGCTTGCCATGAGTTTTTCTTTGTTTATTGTTATAAGCGTACCAGAACATTTTCTTAAGAAACATATCTGGGAACATATTGTCAGGACGCATATTCCCCGGATATTTTTATGGATATTTGGGACTCTGTTGATTTTTGGTTTTTTAATGAATTACATCAACATTCATGCATGGTTAACTGATAATATGTTGGTTGTTCTTATTATTGCTGTTTTGGTTGGGATAATTCCTGAATCAGGACCACATTTAATTTTTGTAACTTTATTTGCACAAGGGACCATTCCTTTTAGTGTGTTATTAGCAAGCTCAATAGCTCAGGACGGACACGGGATGCTCCCTTTGCTTGCTGAATCAAAGCGAGCTTTTTTAGCTGTAAAAGTGGTGAATATCATCTTTGCATTAGTAGCAGGGATTATAGGTTATTTAATAGGTTTTTAATTAAAATAAATAGATCATGTTAAATTTAAGAAATGAATTTATTTTTGCTCCAATTAAGCTTGGTTACAGTGATAACACAGGTGTAGTAAAACAAAAACATCTTGATTTTTATGATGAAAGGAGTAAATATCTGGGAGCTGTAACTGTGGAACCTCTTTACATGGAGTCTGGTTTAAGGGAATTGCCAACCCAGAAACTATAAACATGATCATATGAAACTGTTAATGATATATATGAATAAATTTTCCTATAAACCTACTATCAAAACAGTTGAGTCAATGCCGGATTTTTATAAGGGTAAAGAATATGAAAATGTCCAGACCGCATTTATTCAGGCGGAAAAGGAAGATGAAGAAAAAGAAAGCAAAGTAGAAAAGAAACTTCTTAAAAATTTAAAGTGGATTGCAGGTAAAAATAATACGAAACATATCATATTACATTCGTTTGCTCACTTGTCCGAAAGCAAAGCGGATCCTGAATTCACAAAAGCATTATTCGATAATATCAATGAACGTTTAACCTGCTCAGGATTTACTGTTGAGCAAACGCCTTTTGGATATTTTCTGGATTTAAATGTTGAAGCACCGGGCTTTTCTCTGGCGCGTGTATTTAAGGAGTTTTAAAATGAAGATGAATGTGGCTTTTGCAACTGATAACGGAAAAACTTTCATAGATAGGCATTTTGGTGATGCAGACTATTATGATGTTTATGAAATTTCGAAAACAGATTCGAAGTTTATTAAAAGAATATTCAATACAACTGAAGAAGGCGATGAAAGTATACACGCTGATCCCGAAAAAGCAAAAGGTGTTGCAGGTTTATTTAAAAATGAGAATATAAAAGTTGTTGTTTCCAAATTTTTCGGGCCTAATATTAAAAGGATTAAAAAAAAGTTTGTTTGTGTTTTAATGAACGATAATAATATTTCGGAAAGCATAAAAAATATACAGCAAAATATTTATATTATTGATAATGAGTGGAGTAAAGGAGAGGAAAGGAGTCACCTTAATTTAAAAAAATTATAGAAAACAAAATTTTTGATTAGTAATGGCAAAAACTCAAGCTTTTGATAAATACTTTGATGAGTATGACAATTGGTTTGTTAAAAACAAATATGCTTTTCAGTCTGAATTAAATGCAATTAAGAAAGTTTTACCAGTTAGTGGAAAAGGAATTGAGATTGGCATAGGTAGCGGAATTTTTGCAGAACCATTAGGAATTTTTGAAGGAATAGAGCCTTCCTTTGCAATGCGAAATAAAGCAATGCAAAGAAATATTAATGTCATTGACGCCATTGCGGAAAATCTTCCATATTCTAATAAAAGTAAAGGTTTCGCATTATTGGTTACAACAATCTGTTTTGTTGATGATATTTATAAATCTTTTAGCGAGGTATATCGTATTTTAAAATATAACGGGAGTTTAATTATTGGATTTGTTGATAAAAACAGTCCTATAGGAAAGATATATTTAGAACATAAAGATAAAAGTCTTTTTTATAAAGACGCTACATTTTATGGAACAGAAGAATTGTATGAAATATTAAAGATATCAGGATTTGAGATTCAGAATACATATCAAACTCTTTTTGGGAAGTCAGATGAAATAAATGAAGTTCAGGATGTGCGAAAAGGATATGGACAAGGCAGTTTTGTAGTAATTAAAGCTATAAAAAAATCAAAAATATGAAACAATGTTAGTTATTATTAAATAAAATTTTTTATGTTGTTTTGAATATAATCTCTCATTTTTTTTAAAGCAATTGCTCTGTGAGATATCTTATTTTTTTGATCTGTTGATAATTCAGCAAATGTTTTATTTAATGGCGGATAAAAAAAAAGAGGATCATATCCAAAACCATTATTTCCTCTTCTTTCCTTTAAAATTATGCCTTCGACTTCTCCCTGAAATGATTTTATTAATTTTCCGTTTTTTGAGATAGAAAGAACTGTTACAAATTTTGCTTTTCTTTTATTTATGTTTTTTAATTCTTTTAAAAGTTTATTTATGTTTTTTTCATCATTTGAATCATTTCCTGCATATCTTGCTGAATGAACTCCAGGTTCTCCATTTAGGGATTCTACTACCAAACCTGAATCATCACCTACACAAAGTGTATTTCTAATTAATCTACTATAAAAGATAGATTTTTGATTGGCATTTTCCTGAAAGGTTTCTCCATCTTCAGCGCATGTGTCAGTTATTTTCATATCAGAAAGAGAGTATAATTTTAGCTTGAACTTGCTATTTCTAAGTATTTTATTTATTTCTTTAAATTTTCCCTTATTCTTAGTTGCAATAAGAGCTTTAATCATAATTTCTCGTTTGTTATTTTATTTACTCCTTTAAGTTGAAGTACTTTTTCTAGGAATTTTTCATTTTTGTTTTGAGAACTTGAAAACAAGATTTCGATTTCAATTCCTTCTTTATATTTATAAAAATCTGCATTTATGTAATTTATACCAAGCTCAGTAATTACCTTCTTTATCTCAGTAAATACTGATGCTCTATCCTCAGTTTTTATTATATAAACAAACATTTTTTTCTGTTTTTCAATAATTTTTGATACATATTTAAAGAGAGTTAGAATAATAACAACAAAAATTGTAATAAGAAAAGAGATCAGATAATATCCACTTCCAACTGAGATTCCAATAGCAGATACAATCCATATACTCGCTGCAGTTGTAAGTCCATGGACTGAAAATTTTGCTTGAATTATTGCACCAGCTCCAAGGAATCCTATTCCAGTTACTATTTGAGCTGCAATCCTCGAAGGATCAACATTTTTTCCTAAGATTGCAAATTTAAATGAGAGTATTGTTAGTAAAGTGCTTCCTATAGCTATTAGAATATTTGTCCTGAGTCCTGCTCCTTTATGAGAGATTTCTCTTTCAAGCCCAATTATTCCTCCCAATGTTGCTGACAATAAAATTTTTAATAAAATTTCTAATTCCATTTTATCTATATATATATGCTATTATAAAAACAATTGCAATAAATAAGGTGTAGAATGCAAAATAGGGATTTTTTAAAAGTCTTTCAGGTTCTTCAGCACCTTCTCTATCTTTAATAGATTTTCTTATGAATATCAATAAATATATAAGGATAAAAGGTATTGAAAAAAGAAATGAGTTTAGTTTTGATTCAATTGCAAATATAGAGAGGCTTACAATAAATATCATTGCATTCAAAATCATAAAGACAATAAGCATTTTTAAACTATATTTTTTCAGAGATACTCTATAGCCAGAGGATTCTTCTTCTGTTAGAAATTTTTTTTCAGCAACTCTTTTACCTACCATTAGAAAATTTCCAAAAAACCACCATGAAATTAATATAGAAACAGTAGGAAAAATTTCTGTCATAATATACCATCCTATTAAGAACCTTATAGGATTATTTATAGATTCTATTGTTGAATCTAAGAATGGGATGTCCTTTGCTCTTATTGGAGGGACATTGTAAATAATGCCTGCTATAAGTAGAGATATTAAACATATTACAAATTGAATATTAAAAATTTCAAAAGAGATTAGTAATGAAATAATAACAAGAAGAAACCAAATAGTCATTAGTAGCTTTTTATCTATTTTATTTTTAACAAGAGGCCTATCTTTTTTTGATGGATGGAATGCATCAAAAGGGGCATCTGTAATCTCATTTACAATGTAATTCGCAGTAGAAATGAACCAGGTCATAAGGAATGCAATTAGTAATCTTAATATTGATGAAAGATTGATCAATATATCTGTTGATTTTGGTTGTAAAACAAGAAATGCTAAAAACCCAGGAATTATAGCAAGGCTTCTTGGCCACCTACTAAGTCTTAAAGATTCAACATATAGTTTAATTTTTTCTTGCATAGATTTCCCATGAATCAAATAATTGTAATTTAAATTTTATAAGTTTAAGCGCTTTTTGTAAAGTTTTTTTATTTTTTAATGATGGGAAAATTCTTGTTATAAGGTAAAAAGAGGAGAAATGCCATGTGTATCTTTTTTTTTTAATAATTTCAAATCCATATTTTTTAAGTAGAATGTTTATTGATTTTAGATTAAAAAAATTAATATGAGCTATTCTGTAATGCCACCATCTTTTTCCAAAGATTTTTGCTGTAAAACTGTTTATATCTGGAGTAACAATAACTAAAATTCCATTTTGTTTAATTAAATCTTTTATTTTAGATATGAATTTGTCAGGATTTACCAGATGTTCTAAAACATCAAGTAATGTAATGACTGAGAAATTCTCAGATGTTTTAAAATCATTGATAGTACCTTTAAATAAGTTTATTCCATAAAGTATTTTAGCCTCTTTTACAAGAAAATCTGAAGGTTCAACACCTGATATATTGTATCCCTCTTTATAAGCAATATTTAAGAAAATGCCACTTGCAGCTCCAATATCAAGGAGGTTATTTCCGGGTTTTTCGATTTTTTTTAATCTTTTTATAATTAATCTAAAATTTTTTGATCTTCCGTCTGCTTCTGAAGAATATTCTTTATCATCGAGTTCAGAGTAAAATTTCACAATATATTCTTCTGGGATATATGGGTTAGAAAAAACAAAAGAACACTTTTTGCAAAAGAAAAAATTCCAGAGAGAACCATATCTACTGTCAGTTATTTTAAAATTATCTGACTTAATATTCTCGGGAGTAAAGGTCCCTCTTTTAAAGATGGAAATTTCTTTAGAATTACAAATAGGACATCTTGTTCTTTCTTTCAGTATCATCTATAAAATATAGCATATATTTTGGGTATATTAAAGTGTTACAAGATTTAAAGATAAGGAACTTGAGATTGTTTTGTGTTAATTTTAAAAAATAGTTTTAATTTACTTGAAAATATATATATGTTGTGTTAATTTTTGATTTTAATATAGGAGGTAAATGTGAATTATAAAATTGCTATTAATGGTTTTGGAAGAATAGGAAGAAATTTTTTAAGATCCAGCATAGATCAAAATTACTTTGAGATTATTGCTATTAATGATATTACTTCTGCAAAAACTCTTGCTCATCTTTTAAAGTATGATAGTGTGTTTGGAAGATTTGAAAAAGAGATTAAGGTAAATGAAGACACCATAGTTGTTGATGGAAAGGAGATCAAAATTTTTTCTGAGAGAGACCCTGAAAATTTACCCTGGAAAGACCTTGGAATTGATCTTGTTGTTGAATCAACAGGGCTTTTTAGTAAGAGGGAAGGTGCTGAAAAACATATAAAAGCAGGAGCAAAAAAAGTGATCATATCAGCTCCTGCAACAGATCCTGATATTACGATCGTTATGGGAGTTAATGATCATGAATATAATAGTAAAGAACACAATATAATTTCAAATGCTTCATGTACAACCAATTGTGTAGCACCTGTTGTGAAAGTTTTAAACGATAATTTTAAAATAATTAAAGGAAATATGACAACTATTCATTCATATACAAATGATCAGCGGATACTTGATCTTCCACATAAAGATCTAAGAAGAGCAAGAGCTGCAGCACAGAATATGATACCTACAACTACAGGAGCTGCAACTGCTGTTGGGCTTGTAATCCCTGATGTTGCTGGGAAAATAACTGGGAGTGCTATAAGGGTACCAACCCCTGATGTTTCTATAGTTGATCTTGTTGTAAGTTTGGAAAAATCTACTGATGTTGGAGAAATGAAAAGATTATTCAAAAAAGCTTCTGAAAATGAGTTAAAAGGTATACTTGAATATACAGAGGAGCCTCTGGTTTCTTCAGATATCATTGGGAATAGTAGTTCCTGTGTTGTAGATAGTCAATTTATTACAGATATTGGAGGGGATATGGTTAAGATTCTTGCATGGTATGATAATGAGTGGGCATATTCAAGTAGAATAAGAGATTTAATTATAAAGATAATAAAGAGCTAAAATGGAAAAAAAATATTTAAAACATATTGAATTAAAAGGCAAAGTTGTTTTTTGTAGAAATGATTTTAATGTTCCTCTTAATGAGAATGGTGAGATAGTTGATGATACGAGGTTAGAAGCATCTTTACCAACATTGAAATATTTAATTGATAATGGAGCCAGAATTGTTTGTGCATCTCATATGGGAAGGCCTGAAGGTGAGAAGAAACCTGAACTTAGTCTTAAACCTGTTGCTGTTAAATTGTCTGGAATGTTAAATACTAAAGTGATGTTTAATGGGAAAATAACAGGTAAAGAGATTGAAAAAATTAAATCTGGATTGAAAGAAGGAGAGATCCTTTTACTTGAAAATCTGAGGTTTGACCCGGGTGAAACAAAAAATGGCAGAAAATTTGCAAAAGAACTTGCAAAGGGGATTGATGTGTATGTTAATAATGCCTTTGCAGTTTCTCACAGAAAACATGCTTCAGTTGTAAGAATTACTGGATTTGTTCCCATTTCTGTTAAAGGATTTCTTTTGAAAAGAGAGATAGATTATCTTAGTTTAGCAATAGAAAAACCCCCTGAAAATTTTTGTATAATCCTTGGTGGTGCAAAAGTTTCAGATAAGATCCCCCTTATATTGAATTTAATGGATAAGGTTAAAACAATTCTTATTGGTGGAGCAATGTCTTATACATTTTTGAAAGCAAAGGGTATAAATGTTGGAAACTCAAAGGTTGAGGATGATTTTATTGAGATGTGTTCGGATATTTTTAAAAAAGCTGAAGAAAATAATGTAAAAATATTATTACCGGTTGATCATATAGCTTCTGTTACTATAGAACCAAATGTAACAATTAAAATGGTGAAAATAGGAGAGGAAATCCCTGAAAATATGACAGGGCTTGATATTGGAATGGATACTGTTCAATTATATAAAGAAGAAATAAAAAGAGCTGAATTAATTGTCTGGAATGGCCCTATGGGAGTTTTTGAAATTGATTTGTTTTCAGGCGGGACAACAGAAATTGCAAAAGCTGTTGCTGAATCTACTGCATTATCAATTGTTGGGGGAGGTGATACTGTTTTGGCAGTTCATAAAGCTGGTGTAGGGGGTGCAATTTCTCATATCTCAACTGGTGGTGGAGCGTCCCTCGCATTTTTGTCGGGTAAGAAGTTACCTGGAATTGAGGCTTTATCGGAGGTTTTATGAAAAGAGAATTTATCATTGCAGGTAATTGGAAGATGAATAAAACTGTTGAGGAGAGTATTGATTTTGTAAAGGAGCTGGATAATAAAATAGAAGTTAATGATAGAGTAAAAGTTCTTATTTTTCCTCCATTCACATCTATTTATTCAATAAGAAACTTATCAGATAAAATAAAGATTGGTTCACAGAACTTATTTTATGAAGAAAAAGGTGCATATACAGGGGAAATATCTCCTTTAATGCTTAAGAATCTTGTAGATTATGTACTTATAGGCCATTCTGAAAGAAGAGGGATATTTAAAGAGTTAGATTCAGATATAAATAAGAAGATAAAAACTACTTTAAAGTATAAATTTAATCCAGTTTTATGTATTGGTGAAACATTGGAACAAAGAAAGGAAGGTGAAACTTTCGAAAGGATAAAAAAGCAGATTGATGAAGATTTAAAGGGTTTGAAAGAGCAGGAGATAAAAAGTATTATTATTGCTTATGAACCAATATGGGCAATTGGCACTGGTGAAACTGCAACTCCGGCTCAGGCTCAAGAGGTTCATGGTTTTATTAGAGAACTTTTAAATGAAAAGGTTGAGAACCCTGAGGATATATTTATACTTTATGGGGGTTCAGTTAAACCAGAAAATAGTTTTGATTTGCTTTCTCAAAAGGATATAAATGGAGCTTTGATTGGGGGAGCTTCCTTGAAAATTGACTCATTTTCTGCTATAATTGAAATTTCTTGTAAGATTGCTAAATAGTTTATTAATTGATTGATAGGAGGAAATCTTGGGAGGATTTTTATTATTTCTACATATAGTTGTTTGTGTTTTGCTTATAATAATTATTTTATTACAAAGTGGTAAAAGCGCTGATTTAGCCGGAGCATTTGGTGGGGCTGGAAGCCAGTCAACGTTTGGACCTCGTGGTACTGCAACGATTCTTTCAAAAGCAACAACAGTGCTTGCAGTTCTATTTATGGTAATAACCTTACTACTGATGATTAGTTCAAAAAGAAAAACAGAATCTGGTAAAGGCTCTTTGGTTCATGAAGATCTTAAGCAAGAGCAAAAAATCGATGAGAAAAAGGCTCAGAAAGAAAAATTAAAGGATCAAAAAGAGGAAAAAGTCAATACTAAAGGTAAATCCAGAGAAAATAGTCAAGAGAAGAGTTCAAAAAATAACCAAAAATAACAATAAATGAGCCGAGGTGGTGGAATTGGTAGACACGCAAGCTTGAGGTGCTTGTGGGTGAAAGCCTGTAGGGGTTCAAGTCCCCTCCTCGGCAGGTTGGAGAGGTGCGTGAGTGGCTGAAACGGGCTGCCTGCTAAGCAGTTGTCCTGATTATAGGGACCGTGGGTTCGAATCCCACCCTCTCCGCCATATTTTTTAGTAAATGTATGGGCGTATTTAACTCTGGTATTAAATTATTAATCAGAGAAGGGAGGATTTAATGAAAAAGATTATATTATTTTTATTGATGATATTATTCATTTTTCGTATTCAATCTTATGGGATAAATCAAAATTTAAAACTGAAAAAAGAAAGCACTAAAATTTACAAGCTCAGCAAAGAATGGGAATCTGAGCGGAATTTTAAAGTCCCAGAATCTGTTATTTATAATTCATCGTTAGAAAAGATATACGTTTCAAACATTAATGGAAAATCAGGCAAAAAAGATGGAAATGGTTTTATCTCTATTTTAAATCTAAAAGGGAAAATTGAAAAATTGCAATGGATTACAGAATTAGATGCTCCAAAGGGCATGGCAATTAATCAAAATAAATTATTCGTAACAGACATTGATCACCTTGTTGAAATTGATATTAAAAAAGGTTTAATTATAAAAAAATATTCTGCTCCAAATGCATCTTTTTTGAATGATGTAGCAATCGATAAGAAAGGTAATATTTACATTTCAGATACTGGCAATGACACCATTTATAAAATGAGTGAAGGTAAAGTTACAGTGTGGCTAAAAGGTAGTGATATTAAAAGACCGAATGGCATTTATATTGAAAAAGAAATATTATATTTAGGTAATTGTGGAGATGGGTGTTTAAAAGCGATCTCTATTAAAGATAAAAAAATCAGGATTTTAGCTAGAATAGGAAGGAGTATAGATGGACTTGTCCCGGACGGAGAAGGAAATTTCATAGTTTCAGATTGGAAAGGAAGAACAGCATTAATTTACCAGTCAGACCTTTTAATTGATCTCTTAGATACAACAAAAGTTAAAATAAATTCTGCAGATATTGAATACATTGTGAAAAAAAAACTTTTGATTATCCCAACTTTCTTTGACAACAGAGTTATTTCTTACAGATTAAAGAGGTGAAAGTAGAATGTTTGGTGCGTCGTTTGTTTTACTAATACTTCCGATAATCATAATAATTCTGTCAATTTTTATCTATCATCTTTCTGGAAAGAAAAAAAAATAGGATAAATCTATGGAAATTTATGATAAGCTAAGTCATCCTTTAGCCTTTATAATATTCGTTTTAACATTATCTTTGCCAGTTTTTATAGGTTTTATTACATTAAAAAGAACAAAAGATCAATCAGATTTTTTTATTGGTGGAAGGAGAATGAATAAATTCGTTGTGGCATTATCTGCTGTTTCTTCAGGTCGCTCTTCCTGGTTGGTCCTGGGACTCAGCGGATTAGCTTTTGCGAAAGGTACTTGTGCTGTCTGGGCTGTTGTAGGCTATATACTGATAGAGATGCTGCAGTTTATCTATATTGGTCAAAAATTACGCATTCAGACTGAATTATATAATTCCATTACTTTATTCGACTATTTTGAATCAAAATACAATGATAAAAAACATCTGATTAGAATTACCGGGGCTATTATCATTGCAATTTTTATGGTTACTTATGTGGCAGCTCAATTTAATGCAGGGGCAAAAGCTTTGAGCACTGCACTGGATATCAATAAACTTTTAGCTCTTTTTATTTCTGCACTGCTCATCCTGGTATACATGGTGCTGGGTGGATATATTGCTGTTGCTTATAATGATGTTATTCGTGCTATTATTATGCTGTTTGGCCTTGTTGTTTTTCCAGTATATGGAATAATAAAAATAGGCGGACTAAATGTCCTTATAGAAGGGTTAGCAAGATTAAATCCAGCCTATATTGATCCTTTCTCTTTAGGGGTAGGTGTTATTATAGGGTTTTTAGGCATTGGATTGGGATCTCCCGGACAACCTCATATTGTTGTAAGATATATGTCTATTGATGATCCCGACAAATTAAGGTTTTCTTCTGTTATAGGAACATTCTGGAATGTTGTTATGGCCTGGGGGGCAATTTTTATAGGCTTGCTGGGAAGGATGGTTGTGCCTTCTGTTGAGAACTTACCTATTAACCACCCTGAAGAAATGGTTTATATTGTACTTTCAGCTAAATTTTTCGGTCCAATTCTCTATGGTTTGCTTATAGGAGGCATTTTTGCTGCTATTTTATCTACTGCGGATTCACAATTACTGGTTGTAGCCTCTACTTTTGTGAGGGATATATATGAAAAGATCCTGAAACAGGATGTAGAGATTGAGGAAACCAAAAAATTGAAACTAAGCAGGTATGTAGTATTATTTTCAGGAATCGTTGCAGTAATCATAGCCTATTATGCCCATGATGCAATCTTCTGGCTTGTTCTCCTTGCCTGGGGTGGACTTGGAGCCTCTTTTGGCACCTCCTTAATTCTTTCTCTTTTTTGGAAAAGAACAACCATGCATGGTATTGTCTCTGGCATGATAACCGGTGCACTTATTACAATTATATGGAAGCTATTTTTAAAAGAATTAACAGGTATTTATGAACTTATCCCTGCTTTCCTATTTTCTATCATTGCGATTGTATTTGTAAGCTTATTAACAAAAAAGAATAAATAGAGACAATTTGAATAATTAAGTTTTTATGAAATATAAAATAATAAATTTTTATCGATTTTTTGAGAATAATTTATTAAAAGCTCGGTTATAGTTGACATTTTAGATTGTTATACTATATTATTCTAATAGATGAAAAAACTTTTTATATTTTTCCTGATATTTATAACCGTCAATTTTTGCTTGTTTTCAATAACACATAGATTCTATGGAGCCAGATCATTATCACTCGGATATGCCTCTGTGGCATGTAATTTTGATGTTAATTCGATATTTGTTAACCCTTCTCTATTATCCTTTGTAAGCTATTCTATAAGTGGATATCAGTATAATCACAGTTATTTGGATTATAAAAATTATTTGGATGATTTAAAAGTAATTATTAGTAATGACTTAAAAAATTTTACTAACTTAAAAGATATTGAAAAGGAAAATTTATTGGTAAAATTAAAAGGTTTATTTGATTCAAGACATGGTATTTATGGATTCAAATCTAATGATCCTGGATTTGTAACAAAAGATTATGGGTTTTCTGTCTCTTTTGTTAATACTGCTGTTATTAGCCCAAATAAAAGCGATGTTTTATCTAAAAAAATAGATGAGATTTCAAATGAAGACATTGCTTCTTTAAATATGAATTTTATTGGTCTTAAATATACTAAATATTCTTTTGCCTATTCATTTAAGATTTCAGAAACAATTTCTTTTGGTGTGGGTTTGCACTTATTAACAGGTAAGTCGGGTGATTTTAATTCTTCAATAATTGATGATATATTTTCTTCAGGCTCAGATTCTAAAACTTATCTTGAACATGGATGGAAGAATGCTGAACACAAATTTACAAAAATTGTGACAGATTTATCTTTTGCAACAGATATTGGAAAATATTTTAAATTGGGAGTTATTATAAAGAATGTAGGGAATCCAAAATTATCAACTTATGAAAGAGAAATTGTTATGGAGAAAAGAGTAATTGCTGGGCTTGCATTTAGACCAGATATGAAGTGGGGAATTTATTTTGATATGGATGTTTTAAAAAGTGATCTTCTTTTAAATGGAGAGAAGATGCAACCCATTTCTTTTGGAATTGAAAGGGGTTTTTTCTATAATAAATTTTTTTTAAGGGCAGGATTCTTAAGTGATTTGACAGAAACTCATCTTTTTGGGAAAAAGTCTAATATTCTTTATGGTTTAGGACTTGGTTTTAATATTCATAATGTTATTGTTGACCTTGGCGTTGGTATTGATCCTGAAGGCAAACTTTGCAATCTGGCAATTTCAGGTATGTTTATATTAAAGTAAATATTTGACATATATTTATGTTTTAACTAAAATGTATATAGAATAAATAAAGACAATGAAGATTGGAGAAATTTTAGCAAGTGAGAATAAATTAACACAGGACCAATTAAATATTGCTATAGAGAAGCAAAAGGAGGAACCTGGGAAATTAGGGAGTGTTCTAATAAGACTTGGTTTTGTGACAGAGGAAGAGATAGCGCAAGCACTTAGTAAGCAATTTGGTTATCCATCAATAAATATTTCAAAATTTGATGTTGATGAAAAGGTTTTAAGTCTAATAAAGCCTGAAGTTGCGAGAAAACATGTTATTTTACCTATTCATAGAATAGGTGCAGTTCTGACACTTGCAATGGCAGATCCTTCAAATTTATTTGTCCAGGAAGAAATTAGGTTTTCTTCGAATTTAAGAATTCAACCTGTTATTGCTCCAGAAAGCTCGATCCTTGCATCAATAGATAAATATTATGGTTTTGCTGATGGAATTGAAGCGCAAAGGTTTTTAGAAGAAATCGAGTTAGATGATGAATCCGCAATAGAGTTAGTTGAAGATGAGGAGGAAGAAAGTCTAACTGAGGCAGATTTTGATGAAGACGCACCTGCAATAAAACTGGTTAACCTTACTTTTAAAGATTCTATATCAAAAGGGGTTTCAGATCTACATTTTGAACCCTATGAAAGGACATTTAGAGTAAGAGTTAGGATTGATGGTATATTACATGAATATATGACTCCTCCAATGAATCTTAAAAATAAGGTTTTAGCAAGATTAAAAATTATGGCAGGGATGGATATAGCAGAGAAGAGGCTTCCTCAAGATGGAAGAATCAAGACAAGGATAGAAATAAATGGTAATAAAAAGGTTGTAGATATGAGAGTGTCATGTTTGCCAACTATACATGGAGAGAAAATTGTTGTTAGAATTCTTGATAAAGATAATTTAATGCTTGATATGACAAAACTTGGCTTTGAACCTTTATCATTGGATAAATTTGAAAAGAATATTACTGAACCGTGGGGGATTATACTGGTAACAGGTCCAACTGGATCAGGTAAGACCAACACTCTTTATTCAGCTATTTCTAAATTAAATAGTGAAGCAGTTAATATTATGACTGCTGAAGAACCAGTTGAGTTTAACCTGTTTGGAATTAATCAAGTTAATATAAAAGAACAAATTGGATTAACATTTCCTGCTGCATTACGATCTTTTTTAAGACAGGATCCTAATATTATATTGGTTGGAGAGGTTAGAGATTTTGAAACAGCTGATATTGCAATAAAATCTGCATTAACTGGGCATTTAGTGTTATCAACGCTCCATACTAATGATGCTCCTTCTACTATTGCGAGAATAATAAATATGGGCATAGAACCTTTTTTGGTCTCAAGTTCAGTAAGATTAATTGTAGCTCAACGATTGATAAGAAAGTTGTGTGAAAAGTGTAAATCAATTATCAAGATCCCGCCTCAAACTCTTATTGATGTTGGTTTTTCTCCTGAAGAGGCAAAATCAGTAAAAATTTATGAAGCTAAAGGTTGTGAACACTGCCACAATACTGGATATAAGGGAAGAATCGGGCTATTTGAAGTTATGGAAATAGATGAGGAGATAAGAGAGCTAATTATGGTTGGAGCCTCTACTTCAGAATTAAGACAAAAATCAAAAGAGAAGGGAATGTTGACTTTGCGGATGAGTGGAATTGAAAAGATAAAAGCAAGTATAACTTCTATTGAAGAAGTGTTGAGAGAAACAACAAAGATGTAAGGAGAAAAATTATGGCATTACCACTTCCTCAGTTGTTAAAAATAATGGTAGATGAAGGTGGAACAGACCTTCATATAACAACTAATTCTGCTCCAATAATAAGGGTCAATGGGAAGATAAGAAGAATAGAACATCCACCATTAACCCCTGCTGAAACCAAGCAGATTATTTATAGTATTTTGAATGATAGCCAGAAACATAAATTTGAAGAAGATTGGGAGCTTGATTTTTCTTTTGGCATAAAAGGGATTGCTCGCTTTAGAGCAAATGTTTTTATGCAAAGGGGAGCAGTTGCTGGAGCATTTAGAAGGATTCCTTATGAAATATGGAGTTTTGAGAAATTGGGGCTTCCACCTATTGTTTCAACACTTGCAAATATACCAAGAGGATTGGTCTTACTGACAGGACCAACAGGTTCTGGGAAAACCACATCTATAGCAGCATTAATTGATAAGGTAAATAAAGAGAGGCCAGTTCATATCATCACTATTGAGGATCCGATTGAATATTTACATAGCCACAGAAAAGCAATTGTAAATCAAAGGGAATTGCATGCGGATACAAAGAGTTTTGCTGGTGCTTTAAGATCTGTTTTAAGAGAAGATCCGGATGTTGTTTTAATTGGTGAGATGAGGGATCTTGAAACTATTAGAGCTGCTATAACAACAGCTGAAACCGGACATTTAACTTTTGCAACCTTACATACAAATTCTGCTTCTCAAACTGTAAATAGAATGATCGATGTTTTTCCTCCACATCAACAATCTCAAATACGAACTCAATTGTCAATGAATTTAGAAGGAATTGTTACACAGGCTTTGTTACCAAGAGCAGATGGTAGAGGTCGGTGCGTGGCTGTAGAAGTACTAATTCCAAATATTGCAATCAGGCACTTAATAAGGGATAATAAGATTCATCAGATATATTCTACAATGCAAACTGGTCAGGAGAAATACGGAATGATAACTTTTAATCAATCTTTAGCAAACCTCTACTTTAAGAAGATTATCACAGTTGATACTGCAATGGAGGTTTCTCATAACCAGGATGAGTTAAGTGATTTAATAAAAAGAGGACCTGATTCTATAATAAGTGCATTCAGGCCTAATTATGGGGGATTTGGCTCTTCAAAAGATTTAAAATCCCATGATTTTTAAGGAGGAATAATGGCTGTATTTAGATTTAAAGGTAGAAATAAAGCTGGAAATGTTGTTGAAGGTGAAAAAGTTGCGAGAACAGCTCAAGAGATAGCCTTAAGCCTTGAAAGAGATCAAATAAGAGTTTTGAGCATAGAAAAGAAAAAAATTGCTGTTAGAATCCCGTTTATAAGTGGAAAAGGAAGGAGGAAAAAAGTTTCTCTTAAAGAATTGTCTATATTTAACCGTCAGTTATCTGTTATGTTTAATGCTGGTCTTCCTATTACACAGGGGCTTGGTATCCTTGCAGCACAGCAAAAAAACAAGTATTTTGAAGAAGTTTTACAGGAAGTGAGAAGGGATGTTGAAGCTGGCTCTAACCTTTCTAATGCTTTGAGGAAATATCCAGATGTTTTTAATAATCTTTATACAAGTATGATACAGGCAGGAGAAGCTTCGGGTAATTTGGATACAATATTAATGAGATTGTCTGAATATATTGAAAATATACAGAAAATTGTAAGAAAGGTAAAATCTGCAATGACTTATCCTGTGGTTGTTATAGTCTTAGCTGTTTTAATAACTGCTCTTATATTATGGAAAGTAGTTCCAATATTTGAAGATATGTTTTCTCAATTAGGAGCAGCTTTACCCATGCCAACACAAATTGTGATGGCTGCATCAGATTTCTTGCAGTCTTATGTTCTTTTAATTATTATTATTATAGCTGGGCTATTTTTTGTATTCAAATCTTATTATGGAACCTATAAAGGAAAAAGAGTAATAGATAGATTGAAATTGAAATTTATTGTGTTTGGGGATTTACTATTAAAGGTTGGAGTTGCCCGGGTCACAAGAACAATGGCTACACTTTTAGATTCTGGTGTAGAAATTATTGAAGCTATTACCATTACATCGAAAACCGCAGGCAATGCAACAATTGAGGATGCTGTGTTTAAGAGTAGGGCATCAGTTCAAGAAGGTAAACCTTTATATTCTTCCTGGGAAGAAACGGGCATTTTCCCTTATATGGTTACTCAGATGGTATCAGTTGGAGAACAGACAGGTGCTTTATCAAGTATGCTTGGTAAAATAGCCGATTTTTATGATGAGGAAGTGGATTCTGCAGTTGATGCTCTTATCTCAATTATGGAACCTATAATGATTCTAATTTTGGGTGGTTTGGTCGGCTCTGTGGTTATTGCCATATACCTGCCAATGTTTAGCATAATTGGTCAAGTTGGTTAATCAAGGCATTGATTTTTATTGAAGGCGGAAAAATAAGAAGAAGATTTGTATTCTTAAATTCATTAAGAATAGCTATATATTCAGTATTAATTTTTATTTCGATTTTTATATTGATCGTCTTCAGAAGTCCATATTTCCCAAATTTAGCTTTTATTATGTCTTTGCTCATTGCTCTTGCTTTCAGTATTTTAAATTTTCCTTTATTTAATGTACTAAAATATAGATTTATAGTATATATCCAATTGTTTATTGATATTATTATAATTACGCTGATAGTTTATTTTTCAGGTGGAATTAGTAGTCCTTTTTATTTTTTATATATACTACCTGTAATTGTTTCATCTATTTTTTTAACAAAAAGAGATACATTTTATATTGCTACTCTTTCATTCATCTTTTTTGGGACTCTATCAGACTTAATGTATATAAAGATAATTCCTTTTTATTCTGGAATTTATCCTACTGATATTTCATTTGGGAGCTTTATTTATAATATTATAATGAGTTTTGTTGCTTTTTTAACTGTTGCAATCATTTCTTCTTATTACTTTGAGAACATAAAAAAGATTGGAGAAGAATTAAAAAACACTCAAGAGAATTTAAAAGATTTAACTCTATTAAATAATACTGTGATGGAAAAAATGGGAAATGGGTTTATTACATGCGATTCAGATGGAAAGATCATCTCTTATAATAAAAAGTCAAAAATTTTACTTAATTTTAATACAAGATGTAATGTTTTTGATTTATTATTTTCAAAACCTGATTTACTAAATTTGAAAAGAGAATTAGGTTCCAATAATAAGTATTATTTTGAGAAAGAAATCAACAACTTTTTCCTTGGGATTTCAGTTTCATTTATTAAAGGTATTTATTCTTTTGAAAAAATTATTGTTTTTATTATTACAGATTTGAGTGAAAAAAAAGTAATTGAAGAAGCTTTAAATAAAAAAGAACATCTGGCATTGATAGGTGAAATGTCTGCAGGCATAGCACATGAAATCAGGAATCCTTTGGCATCTATATCTGGGGCAGTTCAATTTCTTGAAAGGGAGCTGAAACTTAAAACTGAAAATAAAAATCTTATGGATATAATAGTAAGAGAATCAAGTAGACTTTCAAAATCAGTTGAAGAGTTTCTTGATTTTACTAAGGTAATCCCTTTAGAAAAATCTAAGTTTGATCTTGCGATTGTAATTGATGAGATGATCGAATTAATTAAATTAAATAGTAAAAAAGTAAGATTTATCAAAAAATATAGTAAAGGTAATAAAGTTTTTGCTGATATAAACAAAATAAAACAGCTTGTATGGAACCTGGCTAGTAATTCTGTTAAAGCTGTAAATTATAATGGTGTTGTACAAATTAGCATCTATAATGAGAATGGCCATATAAACCTTTCCATAAAAGATAATGGTATTGGAATTGAGAGAAAAGAAATATCAAAGATTTTTATACCTTTTTATTCAAAATTCAGTTCTGGGATCGGTCTTGGAATGGCTGTAATTAAAAGGATAATTGAAGAACATAACTTTGATATTAAAATAAATTCAAAAAAAAATATTGGTACTGAGGTAATAGTATGTTTCAAAAAAATATAAAAATTTTGCTGGTAGATGATGATGATAGTTTAAGAGATATGCTAAGTATTGTATTAAAAAAGGAAGGTTATGATGTTGTAAGTCTTGAAAATGCAATGTTAGCATTAAAAATATTGAAAAAAAGATCATTTGATCTGATAATCTCAGATATAAAAATGCCAGGTGTAAGTGGGATTAAGCTATTAAGTAAGATAAAATCAATTAATAATGAAATCCCTATAATAATGATTACAGCATATGCTTCTACCAATGATGCAGTTGAAGCAATGAAATTAGGAGCTGAAGATTATATTACAAAACCCTTTAATCTGGATGAGTTAAAAATTATAATTAACAAAGCCCTATATAAAAAAAATATTGAAAGGGAAAATGTTGAGCTAAGGTTAAAGTTATCTAAAAAAGATAAATTTGAAGACATAATTGGAAATAGCTCAAAAATATTAAAGATTTATGAGTTAATAGATAACATCTCAAAAACAGATTCCAATGTTTTAATCACAGGTGAAAGCGGAACAGGTAAGGAATTGATAGCAAAAGCAATTCACTCTAAAAGCCTTAGAGCAGCAAAGAATTTTGTTTCAATTAATTGTGGAGCATTACCGGAAAATTTATTGGAAAGTGAGTTGTTTGGACATATAAAGGGCTCTTTTACGGATGCATACAGAGATAAAATGGGATTGTTTGAGCAGGCTGAGCAGGGTACAATTTTTCTTGATGAAATAGCTGAAATGTCTCAAAAAATGCAGGTTAAGTTATTAAGGGCGATTCAAGAAAGAAAAATAAGAAGAGTTGGGAGTAATTTGGAAAAAGAAATTGATGTGAAAATAATTTCAGCTACAAATAAAGATTTAGAAACAAGTATGAAAGAATCTGAATTTAGGGCAGATTTATTTTATAGGTTAAATGTAATTCCAATAAAGGTTCCACCATTAAGAGAAAGAAGAGACGATATTCCTTTGTTAATGCAACATTTTTTAGATAAGATTAATAAAAAGTTTGGTAAAAATATTGAGGGCTTTGAAAAAAAAGTGATTGACCTATATATGAATTATTCATGGCCTGGAAATGTCAGGGAATTGGAGAATTTTGTCGAGAGAGCTGTAGCTTTAGAAAAAAATAATATTATAGGAGTGGAGAATACACCAACAGATATGATCTATAATGTTTCTGGAGGTGAAATTGACAGAGAGGATTTAGCAACATTGTTGTACGAAGGGGATTTTGATTTTTATAGATATATTGATAATATAAGTAAAAATATTATTTTAAAAGCATTAAGTATGAATAATTCAAATATTAAGAAAACTGCAGAAATGTTGAAATTGAGTTACAGGTCTTTGAGATATCTTATAAGTAAGTATAAATTGAAATAGATAATAGGGTGTTTTATATATAATGAAAATAATTCTTGCATCTTCATCTCCAAGAAGAAAAGAGTTGTTAAAGCTAATAGGCATTGAACCAGAGGTAATTGAACCTATGGCTAAAGAGCATATTAAACTGGAAGAGAAATCTTCAGATTTTCTTAAAAGATTAACAATTTTAAAGGGTAATAGTGTTTATATAAATGAATATTTTAATTCTATTATTATCTCTTCTGATACTATTGTTTTGCTGAAAAACAACATTATTGGGAAACCAAAAGATAGAGAAGATGCGTTTTGTATTTTAAAATCTCTCTCAAAGAATGTGCATGAAGTATGGACAGGGGTTTCTATAATTTATAAAGGTAAAACTTATTTTGATTATGCTAAAACGAAAGTTTTTTTTGAAGAAATTAAAGATGATGAAATAGATTATTATCTTGATAATGAGGATTATATGGATAAAGCTGGTGCTTATGCTATTCAGGGTAAGGCATCTGTTTTTGTAAAAAAAATTGATGGCTGTTTTTTTAATGTTATGGGGTTTCCCTTAAATTTATTTTTTAATATGCTAAAAAATATTGGAATAAATATTTATGAATAGTAAAATTTAACAATTAAAGTAAAAAATCTAAGTAGATTTTCTATTATTTAATTTTACTCCTTTTTTAATTAATATTTATTTCATTTATGACTTTGGTGTAGAAGTCAATAAATCTTTGGGCAATGGCTTCCCAGCTGAACTTGTCTCTTACAGTTAAATATCCATTTTTTGCAAGATTTTGTCTCATTTTTTTATTATTTATTAGTGTACTGATGGATTTAGCATAATTTTGTGTTTCACATGGATTAACAATAAGGCAATCCTGACCATTGAGGAGGTTTTCCTGGATGCCTGCGAATTTTGATATTATAACTGGGATTTTACAAGCCATAGCCTCAAGCGCTGTCATACCAAAGGGTTCATACCTGGCTGGTAATATAAATAATTCTGCTTTTCGAAAGTATGGAGGTAAATTATCATGAGCAATACCACCAATCAGGTGTACATTCTTCTCTATTTGATTTTGTTTTACAAAAGATTTGATATTTGAAATGACCTCAATTTCTTCCTGATCAGGGTTAGGAGTTCCTCCAGCAATAACTAGATGAATCTCAGGAAACTCTCTTAATATTTGTTTGAATGCAAGCAGGAGAAGATCATGACCTTTAGCTTTTGAAATACGGCTCACCACAAAGATATATTTGTTGGGTAGAATAATTTCTGTATTCTCTTCTTTTTCATTTTTTTTTAATGTGCGAAACATATTCACATCAACACCGGGAGGAGTGAATTCAAGATTTGCAGGTTGAAAATGGTATAATTCTTTCATTTTCTCTTCTTCTTCTTTACTTGTAATGGTTTGACCGTTTATTGATTGAAATATTCTCAACTCTTGTGCAATTCTGTGAGTAAAATTAAAAATTTTGTCCATTTCTTTAGGGTCCCTGCTTACTCTTTGTTTTTTCCATGCTCCAAGAGAGTGAGCAGTGAAAAAACTTGGTTTGGATAATGCCTTAGCTACCTTTAGAGTGACAATACCTGCATCTACATAATGACCATGAAAGAGATCATACTCTAACTTCTGTTCCTTTATAAATTTGGTCATATTTTCTGCTAATTCATCTAATACTCCATAAATAGATTCTTTTGGGATAAATTCCCATTTCCCAGCAGGAATTCGAATGACCCTTACTTTTGAACAATTAGGAATAGTCTCTATTTGAGGTTTTGCAGAATCAAACCAACGTGTATATATGTCTACTTTAATACCAGATCGAGTGATAGCTTGAGCCAGTTGTAATACATAAAGCACCTGGCCTCCAGTGTCTGTTTTGCCCAATTCAGGTACAGGATCGAAATAGCCATGAGTGCTGAGCATACAAATATTTTTGATTTTTTTATTTTTTAGTTTCATCATATGTTAATCCATTATATGATTAAGAATTATAATTATATCAGATTCTGACAATAATTTCTTTTTCATAAGAGAAAAGTACTAACTCTATTTTTATTTTATAAAACGAGTAATGCCAAATTGATTATTAACAATAATTATGATATTATTTTGTCATATTTTTTTTGATTTATGGTCACAAAGTAAACTTAAATCAATAATAAATATTGATAGAAAATGATTCAATTAAAGAATATTAAAAAGTATTATCAGATGGGTGAAAACCTTATAAAGGCACTTGATGATGTAAGTTTGAATATTAAGAAGAATGATTTTGTCGCTGTAATGGGGCCTTCTGGTTCCGGGAAATCAACCTTAATGAATATTATTGGCTGCCTTGACACACCTTCATCAGGCACATACTTTCTTAATGAGAAAGAGGTAAACAGTTTAGATGATGATGAGATGGCAAAAATTAGAAATTCAAACCTTGGGTTTATTTTTCAAAATTTCAACCTTCTCCCAAGATTGAATGCCATAAAAAATGTTGCTTTACCACTTTTATATTCGTCTAATAATAAGAATATTTACCTTAAAAAAGCAGTTGAATCACTTGAAATGGTTGGGTTAAAAGATAGAATTTATCATAAGCCTTCTGAGCTATCAGGGGGACAAAGCCAGCGCGTAGCAATAGCCCGTGCTTTGATAAATGATCCATCAATTATTCTGGCTGATGAGCCTACTGGAAACCTTGATTCTGTAACCTCAGAAGAGATAATGAAACTCCTGCAGAAGCTACATAAAGAAGGCCATACTATTATTATGGTTACTCATGAAAAAGATATTGCAAAATATGCAGATTATGCAATACAAATGATAGATGGAAAGATAATAAATGGTATTTAGATCAGTTATCTATATTGTTTTGCCTATTATATTTTTATGTTCCTCTCTTTTCTCAAACAATCATGTAATAAAGGGAGATTTTGCCCGAAAAGTTATATTAACAGGAAGTATTCATGCAAAAAAAGCAGAATATTTTACTGTTCCAAGAAATAATACATGGCAGATTCAAATTAAATGGATGCCAGAAGAAGGAACAGAAATTAAGCCAGGAGATCCAGTTGTAAGGTTTGATACCTCAAATTTAGTTAGTGAAATTGAAAGTCTTGAGATGGCTTTAGAGGTTTTAGAGGAGGAGAAAGTTCAAAAGGAACTTGATAATAAACACCAAGAATTAGAATTGGATTTTAGAGTAAAAAGTGCTGAAATTGAATATAATAAAGCCGAAATAGATGCATCTGTGCCTAAAGGCATACTAAGTCTTTATGAATATGACAAGAAGCAAATGGAATTGAAAAAGAGGGAACAGGAGCTAAAAGATGCAAAAACAGAGAAAATTGCTAAAACTAAATCAATGAAAACTGAATTAGAAAAGAAGAATATTGAGATTAAACAAAAAAGGGAAGAACTGGAGAATTACAAAAAAATGTTAAAAGGACTTACAATTTACTCTAAAACAGCAGGTGCAGTAATTTACGCAAAGCATCCATGGGAAGATAGAAAAATCCAGATTGGAGATGAAATTTTTACCTCAGCAACTGTTGCATCAATTCCTGATATAAGTTCTTTAGAGATAAAAGCTTGGGCAAATGAAAGTGTTATAAAACTACTAAAGTCAGGACAGAGAGTAGATATATATCTTGATGCATATCCTGACAAACATCTTTATGGGAAGATTATTGATATTTCAAAAAGTGCAGGAGAGAAAAAGCAGTGGGGGAAGTCTCACTATTTTATGGTAATTATTAGTCTTGATTCTCTTGACTTGAAAGTAATGAAGCCGGGAATGAGTGTAAAATGTGAAATAAAGACTTTTGAGCTTAAGAATGTACTCAAGGTTCCTTTAAATATGTTATTTATTAATAAAAATGAATTTTGGGTCAAGCCTATAAATAAGGATCCAATAAAGATAGAACCAATTAAATTTAACAAGTTCTATTGCATAGTAAAAAAATCTAAAAAGATATACAATGGATTGCTTTTACAGGATGTAAAGGGAATAAAAAAAAATGAGAAAAAAAAATAATACAAGGATTTTCTTTGTAATAATATCTTCTATTATAATGATTATTAATCTTTCATGCTCTAACTATAATACTGAGAGGGCAGTTAAGGTAATTCAAGCTCCTTTTCTTATCACTGTACATGCAATGGGTGAGTTAAAATCTGAGAAATCATCATACATATTTTGTCCTTCTGTAAGGAGAATCTGGAGATATACAATAACATACCTTGCTCCTGAGGGAAAACCAGTAAAGGCTGGCGATACTATTACTGAACTTGACACAAAAGAGATCAGGGAAAAACTCATGTTAAGGGAATCAGAACTTGAAACTGAAAAAAAGGAATTGGAGAAAATCAGGATTCTTGAAGAGGAGACATTAGAATCATTAAAACTTCAACTTGCAGAAATTGAAGTTAAGATAAATAAGGCTGAAAGAAAGGCAAATCAGCCTGAGCAATTTACAGCAATGAATGAAGTAAAAAAAGCAAGAATGGATCTTGAACTTGTAAATCTGGAGTATAATTTAAGTAAAGGCAGGATTAAAAGTCAGGTCAGAGGAATGAGGGCAAAAATCCATTCAAAAGAGATTTTGGTAAAAAAACTAGCAAAAGAAGTTAAAATACTTAAAGAATCTATAATAAAAATGAAAGTAAAAGCCCTTAAAAATGGAATTGTTGTTTATTCAACAGACTGGAGGGGAAATAAGCGTTCCGTAGGAGAAACTATCTGGAAGGGAGATACAATAATGGAACTTCCGGATTTAAAACATATGCTTGTAGCTGCGTTAATCCCAGAATCTCAAGCTGGAAAGATCAAAAAAGGGTTGGATGTTGAAATAAGACTGGACTCAAACCCTGATATTCTGTTTAAAGGAAAAGTTAAGTCATTGGGACGAATATTCAGGACCAAATCGAATGAAAAACCAGCCATTGTATTTGATACTATTATATCTATAAACAATCCTGATGCAGAAATTATGAGACCTGGCATGGCTGCCTCAGTAGATATAATAATCTCTTCAAAAGATAATGTACTTCAAATACCTGAATCAGCCATTATTTATAATGATGATGGCCTGTATGTTATGAAAAGAGCTCTTCTGGGCAAGAAAAAACTTGTACAAATAAAAATCGGGATGAGATCTTCAGGAAAGGTTGAAATTCTTGGTGGTGTTAAGCAGAATGATAAATTGATTATTCTATCAGATAATAATGGTGATTCTGAATGAAAAATACTATTTCCTTTTTTTCAGTTCTCATTATATTGCTTATTAATTTTGGGTGTCAATCTGCAGATAAAAAAAAGGTTGCTGTATTAACTATTAAAAAGGGAATATTTGAAATCACTATTAATGGCTTTGGTGAATTGAATGCAGTAAAGGCAACTCAAATCAAGGTTCCTACAAAAGCGAGAGGAAGTCAGATCATTGTATGGCTTGCTTCTGAAAATTCAGTAGTTAAAAAAGGAAATGTTCTTATTAGTTTTGATGGAACCAATTACAGAGAAAGAATTAAAACTGAGAACTTCAACTTAGCTAAACTTGAGCTGGAACTAAAAAAACAAGAGATAGAACTTGAAAAGGAGAAGAGTAATCTTGAGGGAGAACTGAAAGTTATTGCTATTGAAAGGAAGATAGCAAAAAACTACGGAGCTAAAGATGAGAGTATTTTTTCAAAGAATGAAATAATTGATGCTGAAGTAAACCTGAAATTCCTTAATACAAAAATGACTCACTTAAGAGATAAAGCCTTAAAATTCAAAAAAAAAGCAGAGGCTGAGTTACAGTTATTGAGATTGAAGAAAAAGACTATTTTAGTAAAACTGCAGCAGTATAAAGACACACTTGATGCTTTGGAAGTAAAAGCACCTCATGATGGACTTTTTGTGTATCAAAAAAATTGGAGAGGAGAAAAACCAAGAGTCGGGTCAAGAGTATGGACTGGAATGAAGCTTGGGAAACTGCCAGATCTCAGCATAATGGAAGCTAAAATATTTATTCTTGAATCTGAAGCATCGGGATTAAAAAATGATCTTGTATGTTCAATAGTTCTTGATTCTCATCCCCAGAAAACCTTTATGGGAAAGATCAAAGGAATTGATGCAATTGCAAAAGCAATTGAAAAAGATAGTACTTTTAAATATTTTGAAACCAGGATCAGTTTAGATAAAACAGATTCAGAAATCATGAAACCTGGGAATCAGGTTAAGGCATTGATATTTGTCCATAGATATACAGATATAATAGCAGTTCCAAATCAGGCAATATTCTATAATAACAAAAATTCATATGTTTTTGTAAAGAACAAGAAAGGTTTTGAACCAAGAAACATAAAAACTGGAATTAGGAGCTTTTCAAGGACAATAATAGATAATGGACTAAGTGTTGGCGAGCAGATTTCGCTTGGGAATCCTGATCAGGAAGATAAATAATGAAATTAAAAGCAGAATTTTTTCAGGCAATTGAATCTCTTCTTCATCATAAATTAAGAACAATTCTGACATTATTGGGAATGATTTTTGGAGTTGGGGCAGTTATTGCAATGCTGAATATTGGGAAAGGTGCAGAAAAAGAGGCTCTGGAATTAATTGATTCTATGGGGTTAAGAAATATTATTGTAAAAGCAAGAACTTTTGATGACAATAAATTGAAAGAGATAAGAGAAAAATCAAGGGGGCTTTCTCTTAGAGATCTTGATTCTTCAAAAGAAACTCTTCCGTTTCTCTCTTCATATAGTGCAATTAAAAAGATAAATACTTACTCAATTTTTTCTCATATAGGAAATAGCGAGGCAAATGTTATTGGTGTCACTCCTTCACATTTAAAAATGGCAAACCTGAAATTAAAAAATGGAAGATTTATTCTACCTATAGATGATGTTTTATATTCAAGGGTATGTGTGATAGGGAGCAGAGTAGCACAGGTTCTTTTCCCTCAGGAGAATCCAATGGGGAATGACATTAAAATAAATCATCTGTGGTTTACTGTAATTGGTATATTAAAAGATAAGGTGTTAATCAAGAGTGAATTTGAAGGGGTCCGATTAAAAGGAGAACAAAATAATATATATATACCAATTCAGACAAGCATTAAGTTGTTCCGATTTAAACTTGTTGAAAATGAGATAGATGAATTCAGGATCAGGCTAAAAAAGGGATTTTCCGCTGATATCGCTGCTGTAACTTTAAATCATCTATTAAAAAGACGTCACAAAGATGCTGATGATTTTGAACTTATTGTGCCTGAAGCTTTGATGAAACAGCACAGAGATACACAGAGGATATTTACGATTGTAATGGCATGTATTGCAGGGATATCCCTTCTTGTAGGCGGAATAGGAATAATGAACATAATGCTTGCAACTGTACTGGAAAGAACAAGAGAAATTGGGTTGAGGCGGGCAGTTGGTGCAAGGCAAAAAGATATAAAAAGGCAATTTATAATGGAAACTGTAGCTGTTTCTGCAGTAGGAGGAGTATTGGGCATTGTGTTTGGATTTTTTCTGTCATTTACAATATCAGCTTTTGCAGGATGGACAGTAGGATGGTCATTTAGCGCTATTCTTCTTTCTGTTGGAGTATGTGCGATTATTGGATTAATATTTGGAATATATCCTGCAATCCAGGCATCAAAGCTTGATCCAATAGAAGCACTCAGACACGATTAAATTAATTTTCTGGTAAAGAGAGAAATTTTTAAGTTTATAATGCAAAGAAATTTTTTTTATTGAAATATAAATTTATTTTATATAGAATAGATTTGTGTTAAATAAAAATTTATCCATTTAAATATTAAATGTTTGGAGGAAGTATGTATGATAAAAGGATTACAGATGAGAAATGTGAGGATGATTTGAAGACAATTATCAAAGCTGGAACTAAAATAAAGGGTAATATTAGCGGGAGTAATGAAGTTTATATTGAAGGTGAGTTACAGGGGAATGTGAAATTGGATACATTGTTGTTTTTAGGCAAGAATGCAAAATTAAAGGGCAAAGTAGAGGCTAACAACGTAGTGATTGAAGGGAAATTGGAAGGAGATATATTTGCTAAAAATATGATTGAACTGAGAGCAACTGCAAATTTTAATGGTCAGGTTATATGCAAACGTATTGCAATTGAAGAGGGAGCTTATTTTCATGGTGAAGTAAAAATGGATGATGGCCAAAACTTAACCCCTATGTACTTTAATGAAAAGAGGAAAGATCTTAAAAAGAAATAGTTTTTATCTTTTTTTTATATGAGAAATATGCAGTTAATGTTTAAAATGTCTTATTCCTGTAAATAATAGAGATATTTTATTATTTTCTGCCTCTTTTATGACTTCTTTATCACGAATTGAGCCACCTGGTTCAACGATAACAGATATTTTATATTTCGCAGCGATTTCTATTGAATCTGCAAATGGGAAAAATGCATCAGATAAGAGTGTAGAACCTTCTAATGAAAATTGACTTTTTTTAATTGCAATTTCAACTGAATCGACTCTACTCATCTGACCTGCGCCAACTCCTATTAACATTTTATTCTTTACAATAATAATTCCATTAGATTTTACAAATTTTATTAGTTCCCATCCAAATTCAGCGTCATCTTTCTCATTAGATTTAAGAGTTCTTGATGTTTTTAAATCAAATTTATCATAATTAGCTTGTATGTTATCTCTTTCCTGTAAAAGGAAACCTCCTGGAATTGTCTTTATATCTGTGTTTTCAATGTAGCCCATTGACACTTTTATAATTCTTAGATTTTTCTTTTTATTAAAGATTTTCAAAGCTTCTTTATCATAATCGGGTGCAATGATGACTTCGAAAAATATTTTTCTCATTTTCTCAGCTGTTTCTTTATCTAAAGGTTTGTTAAATCCAACTATTCCTCCAAAAGCTGATTTTGGATCACAGGATAGGGCTTTTTCAAATGCCTCTTTTTGTGAATTTGATGTTGCAGCTCCACATGGATTTTGGTGTTTTACTATTATTGAAAAATTCTCATTTTTATCAAAATTATTTATGACTTCATACACCATGGAAAGATCAAGCATATTGTTAAAGGAAAGTTTTTTGCCCTGTAACTGTTTAAAGTTAAATAGAGGGGAATTTTTATCTCTTATATATAGAGAAGCTTTCTGATGAGGATTCTCACCATATCTTAAATCAAGGTATCTCCTGCCTGATATATTTATAAAATCCGGTTCTTTTTGGCTACCTTCCGTAAGGTAGTCTGCGATCAGGGAATCGTAAAAAGATGTGTATGAAAAAGCTTTTTGAGCCAATTCTTTTCTTTTTACAATACTTATGTCTTTATTTATTATAAGATTTTCAACAACAGGGAGATAATCTTTTTTGTCAACAATAACTATTGTATCTTTAAAATTTTTTGCAGCTGCTCTCACCATTGAGGGGCCACCAATATCTATATTTTCTATCATAAAATCAAGACCTTTTTCTTTTTTATCAAGAGCATCTTCAAAAGGGTAGAAATTAACTATTACAAGGTCAATTTTAAAAGTTTTTATCTTTTCTAATTGCTTAATATGTTCTTTGTTCTTTTTTGCAAGAATAGGTCCAAAGATCAAAGGGTGAAGTGTTTTAACCCTTCCATCAAGGATTTCTGGAAATTTTGTTATATCAGCTACTTCAATAACCTTTATATTATTTTCTTCTAAATATTTAGCAGTTCCTCCTGTTGATACTATCTTCCATCCATTATCCTGTAATTTTTTAGCAATTATTTCTATATTATATTTGTGATATACGCTGATTAGAGCCCTCTTTAGAAGCTTTTCTTTTACTTGCATGTTTACTCCTTTTCTTATACCTGGTATTTAAGTAAAGTCAATTAATATTATTTCACTTAAATATGCTTTTTTCAAGTATAATGGTAAATTTTAAATGACACTAAATTATTTTTATTTGACATATATAGTGTTTTCTGATACATTAAACACTATAAGATTAAGAAAGGAAGTATGGAGAGGAGAATGAGGAATAGAAAGTTTCTTTTAATAATTGCACCAATTATATTTGTTTGTGTTGTTTTGTTTACTGCTTTATATGATGTTTCATCTGATAATTATAATTATTTAGAAAAAATTAACTCTCTTCAAACCAAATTGGATAAAGCTGATAAAGAGCTGGAAATATCAAGAAAGGTATTGAATAGGGTTGATATATTAAGATATCAGGATGAGGTTATCAGAAAGAAATATCCTGTTTTTGCAAAAATTGTTGAAACTGTATATACAAAAAGTAAGGAATACAATTTTGATCCGAATTTAATTATGGGGTTAATCCAAATTGAGAGTAATTTTAAGCCTGACGCAATTTCATCTTGTGGAGCATATGGATTGATGCAGGTAAATTATAGTGTGTGGAAAAATGAGCTCAAGATAGATCCAAAGCGAATTTTTGAAATAGATTACAATATAGAACTTGGTTTAAAAATACTTAAACAGTATTATAAAATTGCATGTGGTAATATATTGAAAACTTTGCATTTATATAATAATGGATTTTTATATAATAATGAAAAATATAAGTATAAAGTAATAAACACTGTATTTCTTTAATTTCTCAATAAATTGACAATTCTAATCCTGGGATTTAGGGGCTAATTTTCAAAAGTTTACAAGATTACTTCACGCATTTTTTATGCCAGAAAAAAAACTAGAGTTTTATTATATAAAATTATTTTTCCTGTTTTTCAGTTTATTGATCAGAAATCTTTGTATATTTTTGAAATTAGATCATACTTTTTTTTTAATTTTTTAAGGAGATTTTCATAACGTTTTTCCCCATGAAGATTATTATAGAAAGGATGTTTTAACAGTCTAAGATAAGAACTTTCAGAGCCATCTGATATCAGTTTTAGCGCCTCATCTTTCATGCCGAGGAGTGAATATAGCTGGCCTTTGAGCAAATTGCTGATCTGTTTAATTGATAACGCTTCCCGCTTTTTCCCCATTGCAGCAAACCAGAAAGCTCTTGAAGTTTTAACTTCAGAGTAGTCAGGATTAATTTTTTCTGCATCCCTTAAATAATTCTCAGCTTCTTTATATTTATTATTCATTATAAGCAGGTTAATTAAGGAGGTCAGATTATCCAAATCTGCCGGAGCCAAATTAAGGGCTCTTTTAAAATAAAATAGCGCCTGATATGTATCTCCCAAATTTATGTATAAATGCCCAAGCATTTGAGGAGAATAAAGATAAAAAGGGTCTAATCCGACTGCTTTCTTTAAGTATTTTATTGCTCTTTTATAAAGCCCTGAATTGTATAAAACTATTCCTATAACATGAAGAACTTCAGGCATATTTGAATTAAGAGAGAGAGCTTTTTTTAAATGTAACACAGTTTTTTCATGCTGGTTCTGCTTAAAATATACATACCCTATTGCCACATTGGTCCCTGGCAGGTTCGGATTTAACCGGTATGCGATCAGACAATTTTTTACAACCGGTTCCCTGTCCCCGGGAATTCCGGTAATACTATAATGATGTTCATGCGCATAGGCTAATAATGCATAGATCTCGGCATATTCCGGATCAATTTCCAGAGCCATTTTTGAATATTTTAACACTTTCAAAAAATCTTCCTCACTTTTGGAAATCAGATATATCTTTGTCCAGTGACTCATTTTCAGGTAATAGTCATAAGCCTCAAAGTTTTTTGGTTTTTCCGTTGATAAAACCCCCGGGCCGAACTGCAATTCTAATGCATTTGCAATAGATCTTGAAACCTCATCCTGAAGATCGAATAAATTCTCCAGTTTACGATCAAAAGTTTCAGCCCACAAATGTGACCCATCATTAATATTTATTAATTGTGCCGTGATCCGGATGCGATCTTTATCTTTTCTTACACTTCCCTCTAAAATAGTACTTACATCAAGTTCATTTCCAATGTCACGGATATCCTTTTTTGTATTTTTATAACGCATTATTGAAGTTCTGGAGATTACTTTTAATTCTTTGATCCGCGTCAGTTTTGTAATAATATCTTCGGTCATCCCATCACAAAAATATTCCTGGTCACTCTTTTCGCTCATATCCACAAAAGGCAGAACAGCAATTGAATTTTCCCATTTTGCTTCATTTATATTTTTTTCAGCCGGTACCAGGGATTCTTTGCCAGTAAAGATAAAATATCCTCCGACAACAACAATCATAGTTAATAAGAGAATTATTGGCAGAATGTATCTTCTGATCCGTTGTCTTTTCTCCCTGAATATTTCTCTTTTTGTTTCAGTTATATCCTTTTTAGATCTCTCAGATATATTTTTCAGGTCAACCATCATGTCATCTACGTGTTGGTACCTTTCTGACGGTTTTTTAGCCAGTGCTTTATCTATAATCCTTTCCAGCTCCTGCGGCACTCCGGTACGAATGTCCGTAACTGGTTCCTGTTCTTCATTTAATATAGAGTAAACTATTGCCTGTTCATAGTCACCCTTAAAAGGTAATTTACCAGTTATCATTTCATATAGGATAATTCCCAGGGACCATATATCAGTTCTTTGGTCCACCTCCTGCCCTTGGATTTGTTCAGGTGACATGTAATGAATAGTACCCAGAGTCGAATGTTCCTTGGTTAATTGGGATACCCCTTTCAATTTG
>Ga0114918_10000171_pt1 | contig 52270 bp, 14 predicted proteins | sample LantaG_FD_87015 | JGI IMG/M metagenome (GOLD analysis project Ga0114918, IMG submission 87015) | Deep subsurface microbial communities from Baltic Sea to uncover new lineages of life (NeLLi) - Landsort_02402 metaG | ecosystem: Environmental > Aquatic > Marine > Oceanic > Sediment | place... | reverse complement strand
TTTCAAGGTGGAAGCAATTCTATTCGAGCATATATTCCTCTTGACGATATTAAAAGATTTACTTGTGAGAATAAAGTAAGAGTAGGAGATGGGTATAAGAATAGAGTTTTTGAAATATATTATCCATATATTAGAAAAGAGAAGAAAGATAGTGGGGAAACGGAAGAATTTAAATATCCTTTTACATGGGATACGGAAAAGTGGTATGTGCGATCTGTAAAAAAGAATGATGAAAATTTAAGATATCAAATTGGGAGTTATCTAGAATTAGATATTTTATCAGATAATAATGATATTAGTATACAAGAAGGTTTTGATTGTGCTGTTTTTCCAGAAGAAGGAAAGGTGATTTTTAAAGATGCCATAGATATTCAGCTTTATACAATTACTATTGAACTTGTGAATAGTAGCGAAATTTCAGAAGGATATCTCGCTAGTCGTCAATATGATACCATAAAAAGAGGACAATATGTTTTTATTGAAAGAGTAGATAATCTTTCTGTAGATGAGGGAAAACGTCCGATTTTTACTAATGTTAGATTAAACGCTGGAAGGTCAGAAAGTGTTGAAGGCGTTGAATGTGTTTTCTTTCATAATTCTAGAGGAACGGAAACTCATTATATTACTCCGACTCAGGGCTTTGTATATGTTTCTAATAATTCTTGGTATACGGATTTAAATCCCACTTCTGCTGTAGGTATTATTCAAGGAGAAATAATTTCTCCAGAATTTTATTTTGATTATTTTGCAGCTGATACAGATTTAAAATGGAAGATGATTGATTCTACTGATGATATGTTGGCATCAATCAGTAAGGTTTATGGTAATGTGGCTTCTACGTCAACTCAAGAAATGGCTTATGTTTTTCTTATCGGATATGACCCTCCTGAAGAAATTGATGAAGCGGTTGATATTAAATCTGCTGTTATGAAAAGTGAAGTTATAGGAAGTATTAATTTAATTTACAATAAAGGAAATAGATTTAATATTAAAAAGACATATTTGGATTTTGCTAGAAGAACAGATAGAAGAGTTAAAGGTGCAAAGTTTAATCCTGCTTATTCTTTTTATAATAGTGATGGTGAAAATTTTATGAAAGAGAATTTGAGAATCACATGGCCGGTTTATTCTCAAATAACAACATTTACAAAAGAACCTCTTTTTTCAGGAAATAAACCAATAGATAATGGACTTATGTTTGATATCAGAAGTAGAAAGGGTCAATTAGTTGCTCTTTCTATGGATATGAGAACAGTAGATGATACAAAAGAAGATTTTTCCGAACCTATTGAATTATATACTTTAACGTCTGATGGAGAAGTCCCCTTTGGGTATACGGGAGTTGATGGTGAAACTTCAGCAAAAAGAGTACATGCTTTAACATATTTTGATTCTTCTTCTGGTTCTAAAAAAAGAAAGGTTAGATCAAGAACTCTTTTACCAGATACAACTGGAATTAATAATTTAATTTTAAAAAAAGTTGAATATAATTTTATAATTCAAGAAATAAAGGGAGAGTATGTTTCCTCTTTTATAGATGGAATTTCTCCACAGATTTTTGAGATAAGTTCTGGAGAATATGTTTTAATGTATCTATCAGAAGATAGAAATATTAATTTAGTTGTAAGTAGAGATTCTGGAAGAACTTGGAATAGACCAATTGAAAATTTTGGAGGGACTAGGTTTGGACAACCAATTACAGTTTATAAAACAGCTGATCAAATTGGCAATATAGTAGCAGTAGATGATTATAATGATTCTTTATATCCTTTGTTCTTTTATAATTATAATCAAAAAACAATATATATGATACCTTTCCCGAAAGAACTTCTTTTTCAGATAAATATTGGTATTGGAGAAGTTGATATTACTCCAGCAAGTATTATTATTTCTGAGGATAAAACGATAATGAATTTGGTTGGAGTGGAAGGTTTGGACTCGTGGGACGAGGTTTTTACGGGAACTGCCGGAGAAAAAAGAACTTACGGAGTTGTTCCGGGAGCTTCTGTATATTTTTCAGTAATAGCGATTGATGATGGTACAATGTTTCTCTGTGCTGTTACTGAAAAAGATGCTAAAATGATAGGGCTATATAGTACAAGATTAAGAGAGATTAATGATGAGGACGGTTCTGATTGGAATGATCTTAATGTTAATTTCTTTCATGAAGATTCTTATTTTGGGAAGGTTATGGAGACAGAAGTTTTAAGATCAGTTTCACTTGGAAGTCCAAAATATGATAATATAGCATATATTTTTGTCACAACTACGAGTGGAAAGCTTTTTTCTTATAGGGTTCCTGCATATGTTATTTCTCCTCATGGTAAAAAAAATGAGGAAGTTATTAAACAAAAACAGAATTTAATAAATATAGAGAAGCCGACATTGATTTTTGGTAGTGATGTTGATGCTTCATTAATTAAGAATAATCCATTAAATGCTATTAATATAAAGATAGATCCACAAACTATAGCTACAGAATGGACAGACGATGGAACTTGTATCCTTTTTTATTATTATGGTGGGGAACTACAAGCAATAAAAAGTAATGATATGATAGATTGGTATGTACACGGGAGCGTATAAAAATGGCATCACCTAATGAAGAATATGTGTCAGTGCATATCTAATGATTAAAATCGTGAGATTACTATTGTAATCTCTAACTGACTAGGAGGCATCAAAAGATGCAGAAGTTATCAAAAAGAAATACATACACACCTACAAATGCTCCTCAAGTTTGTAGCAACTGTGATTCTGTATTAAACAATTCTAAGGGTAGGAATAGTGTACAGAGTTTAAAAACTTTTGATAACAGCTCCGAAGAGGATCTTCAGCAACATAAAGCTGGTTTTGACACGAGTGTTCAAAACATTGTTTATGTACTTAACATGAGAGGAAAACCTCTCATGCCAACAACACAATCGAAAGCGAGGAAATTGTTAAGATGTAAAAAAGCAAAAGTAGTAAAAAGATTCCCATTTACAATTCAATTATTAATAGCGACCGGAGAATGTAAACAAGAAGTTACTTTAGGAATTGATACTGGATATGAAAATGTAGGTATTTCAGTAGTTTCTAAAACAAAAGAATTATTTTCGGTTAATTTAAAACTAAGAACTGATATTAAAAAGAAATTATCAGAAAAAAGTATGTATAGAAAAAATAGAAGATCTAAACTATGGCATAGAAAACCAAGGTTTCTAAATCGAGGGAAGAAAGGATGGCTACCGCCATCCATTCAACATCGATTGGATTCTCATATTAGAATTATTGATAAGATAAAAACCTTCTTACCAATAACTAAAGTAATAGCAGAAACAGCAAACTTTGATATTCAAAAGATCAATAACCCAGATATAGAAGGGAAAGGATATCAAGAAGGTAGGCAGAAAGACTTTGAGAATGTAAAGTCTTATGTTTTAAATAGAGACGATTATAAATGCCAATATTGTAATAAAAAGAATTTAGTATTAAACGTACATCATTTAGAAAGCAGAATGACAGGCACTAACAGTCCAGATAATTTAATTACTTTATGTAAAGAATGTCATAATCTTTATCATCAAGGAGAATTTAAATTAAAGATAAAGAAATCTAAAAGTTTTAAAGCGGAAACTTTTATGTCTATAATTAGAAAGCGATTACTTAATATATTAGATTGTGAAGAGACTTTTGGATATGAGACTAAAACAAAGAGAAAAGAATTAAAATTAGAAAAATCTCATGTAAACGATGCCTTTTGCATAGCGAAGGGTAAAGATCAAGAAAGGTCTTTTATTCAAAATATAACTCAAAAAAGAAAAAATAATAGAAAATTACAAGTACAAAGAAATGGATTTAAACCGGCAATAAGAAAACAAAGATATAAAATACAACCTTATGATTTAGTAAAAATAGATAGAAAAGAATATATTAGTAAAGGAATTCATTGTAATGGAAAGCGTTTAAGAATATTAGAAAATGGTAAGAGAAAAAGCGTTTTAGTTAAAAAGGTCGAAAATGTTTTTAATACTGGCACTTTTGTTTATATATAGTATAATTATTTTTTATTAGGAGTATAAAATATGACAGATTCTTCCAATATGGAATATATGGGGATTCCCAATGTTAAGGTAATCTTACAAAAGAAGCCTTTTCAGTATATCGCTCCTTTGGTAGATATGGATTTTTCTGTTTCAGACTTTAAAAGAGATTTTTCAGATCCTAGTATTAACGAAGAAAATGCTTTTTTTATTGATGGAATTGCTGGTGGTGCAGCAATGGTTAAGCCTCTTTTTACTCATCGAAGTAATTTTATTCAAGGAACATTTTCTCCAATTCCAGAGAATGTTGCAGTTCCTAATGGAGCACCGTTAGAAACAGAAGAGGAAATGAATAGAAGAGTATTTATTCCATCTCCTACTTTACATCAACAATTACAAATTGATGGATATGATATTGAAGATGCGGATTATAGACCTCCTGGTGATACGGAAAATTGGGATAAAAATGAAAAAGGAGAATATAATGGTCCAGAATGGCATTCTTCTCCAAGTAAGGGAGAGGGGAATCCTTTCTGGATTTATCAAGATAGTTCAGGTCCAAATGTTGAATGGTTTTTAACACAAAAATATGGAAATTTCACTAATCAATCTTTTTGGATTGAAGTTCATAAGAAAAAAATGGTGACTTTGGATGCTGAGGATGTTGGGGGATTAGAAAAGGGACAGGCTAATGCAAATAGTAGACATTATAGATATAAACAACAAGTAAAGGGATATTTTGCTGTAAGGATTGGTTCTCAAACTCCAGCTGGAGGATTTAGAGATGTTAGACCTTGTTGGAATGAAACCCCATCTATCGGTCCTTTTGATGTTGTTTTTCCTATAAATGGGTTCCCATTTATTTGGGATCATAGTGCTATGATTGGAGAAAATGATACAGGTAATGATTTACGAGGTAGTTTAATGTTATTTTCAGGAAGTGCTGTTAGCACAATGAAAACAACAGACTGGATTTTAAAAGATACAGAAGGAAGTGGAGAGAGTTTTTTTAGATTATATTTTTATTTTGTAAAGAATAGAATGATTATTAAATCTTCTTTTTCTAAAACCGAATGGGTTTTCCCTGATGCTGCTGGAAGTTTTCCAACTTATTTAGCTAATCGATATAATAATTTTTTTATGCCAGCTGGAAGAATAAGTCTTATGGGTAGAGGGTTTCAGTTTAGAATGTCTTATAATCCTCTAGAATTTGATATTTATAATAATAATGGAACTTTAAGAGTTCCGTCTGCAAAGCTCACATCAAGAGCTATTCCGGAAAGAAGAGATTTCCCAGAGGAGCAAGTTGGAGGATTCGTAGATTTATATCAGTGGAAAAATTCAGGAGGAGATATAAATAGTGTGTGTGAATATTGTCAATGCTTTTTTTGTCTTCCTAATCAAAATGAAGGTGGAAATATAGAAGGGGAATATGAAAGTGTTGGATATGGTTGTGATATTATTTCTACACCATATGAAGATCCTTCAATTTCAAGTATTACTGAAAATTCATATACTTCAATGATGATAGGAACAAATGCTGCAACTCCTGAAACTGGTGGACTTTATTATCCAGATGGATTAGTATGGACGAGATCTAGATCTCCTAACTCAGATGAGGATGCTCTTCCAGAAGGAGAAATTGGGAGAGAATACGGTTTTGAATATCAGATTTTAAGAAGAAAAGCTTATAATAGATATATTGAAATTGGTATGAATTGTGCCGCTCCTACCGTAGGGCTATATACTGAAAATACAAGTGCTAGATTTGCTTCTCCAATTGTATGGAGAATTAGAGCAAAACATCTTGTTCCTAATCCAATTGTTACAGATGAACTTGATATTACTCCTTTTGTTAAAAAAATGTCATATGATTCAACTGCTTCTGGTTTAGATGATGTTCGACAAACTTTTAATATAGAAATTTTAATTCCAAAAGAAGGTCAAATTGGATCAGGGAATGAATATCCACAGGTTGATTCTAGACAAGAATTATTAAATTGGTTAAATACAAGAAGATTGGTGAAAGTTTATCTTGGGTGGAGATTTAATTCTCAAAATGATCCAGCAACTGAAGATCCTCCGGAAATATTTAGTGATCCATTAAATACTTCTCATAGATTATTGGTCTTTTCAGGTCTTTCGGAAAGTTCTCCAATTACACAAAGATATGAATCTGATGTTGTAAAAATGAAATGTACAGATTTAATTCAAATTTTAGAAGATCAACCAATTATGAATAGTCCATTTTTTGACGGAATGAATATAGAGGACGCTTTTAAACATATTTGCATTTTAAATGGTTTGCCTGAAGAAATGTTTGCCGTACAGTCATTAAGTGCAAAGGATGAAGTTATAGGAATCGGGTATACTTTCTTGGATCCTGTAAAGAGATTTGATAACAACACTCCTATATATGATGCTATTCAAAACATAAGTAAAATGTTTTGGCATGTTTTAAGAACGAATCCTGATGGTACTATTGTTTTAACAGATTTAAATTCAACTGGAAAAAATCCAGAAGAATCTGGTAGACATGCAGTAATTGATGAATTGGATTTGACTCATGACTCTTTTGTTTTTTATGCGGATGGTTTGGAAGCTCCAAATCCATATCAAAGATTATATGAATCTTATACTGTTGATAGAAATTTCAAAGAGAATTATTCTAATTTAGAAGTTATGACGGTTAGTAAAGCAAGTGGTGCTTGGATTATGGATTTTGAAATATGGGATGTTAGATCTGTTGAAGATCCGGATTCTAATGACTTTATTGGATATCGTAAACCGATGAGACTTTTTGAACCTGCTATTGGAGGTAAAGAAGAAACTAAAAAACTTTCTAAAAATTTAGAAAGACATGTATTTCAACCAGCAATAAAAATAAATTTTTCCACATTTGGAAGACCCGCATTACGAGTTTATGATATTATTAAAGTTGTTTTTCCAGATTATGATACAAATTCTCAATATAGAATACCAAATGATGCTTCTGGAGGGCAAGATCCTGTTGGTGAGATAAAAATGCGTGTTCTTGCTATTTCAGGGTCAATAGACTTTACTAGTGATATGAAATATACAATGGACGTGGTTTGTGAGCATAAGTAAAGGAGATTTAAATGGCTAAAAGAAAAAGTAGAATGTCCCCTATCAGAACAGAACTTCCATTTTTAGGAGAAACTACAGATGGTCGTATAACTAGAATAAGAAATGTGGAAATTAAAATAACGAAAAAAGGTGAGGGAGGATATACTGTCGGAACCTCAGCGACCTCTCCAATAGCCGGATAAAAGGAAAAAAAATGAGCAGCTATAGCCCGATTTATCGCCTCCCCTTCATAAATGCGGGAGATCCAATTACAGAAACATTGGAGAGGATTCGATATACAACTATTGATAGACAGTTGTATACCCTCTTTACATTTCTTGGAGACGGTATTATTACAGGATGGGAAATTCAATCTCCTTTATCCACGGATAGTTCTTTAAGTGTAAATGTTACAGCTGGATCTGGTGTTGCCATGTCTATGGCAATAGCAACTGGTTCTCTTTCGAATATTTCATTAAACAGCGGTACAACTGAAATAACTAATTATATATATGTTCAACTACAACCACACTCTCCACACACAGCTGTTGGTATAATAACCGCTTCTACAACAGAACAAGACTCGAATCTTTATCTTCTTCTTGGTAAAGTAACGGTTAGTGCTTCTGGTAAGTTAACTATTCAGCAAGATGCGGATTCTGGAAGAACTGAATTAACTCTGTTGCGTTATCTTTTACAGAGTGTTTCTACTCATGTGCATTCTGGGGCTCCTGGTGAACCAGATAAAATTGATTTACAAAATCATGTTCAAGGTATTCTATCTTCAGCAAATATAGAGGATTTACCTGCGTCTAAGATTACAAGTGGGATTATAAGTAAAGAAAGATTTAATTTAAGTCACGAAAATTTAAATAATATAGGGACATTAAAACATAACGAAATAGATGGGCTAGTAGAAAATTTTCAAAAACTTAATGCATCTTTATTTGGCGATGTAATGTCTGCAAATTTAATTCAACTTATTTTATCTTTAAAACATGTTTGGGCGAATATAGATGATTACATGTATAATTTTGCAGCTGTTATTCCAGGTATAGGTAATAATACTTTTTTAGACGACACTTCTTTTATTGATGTAAATGCATCAGATGCTGAAATAGATTATGTTAATCATCGTATTCGAGGAAGGTATGTTGAGGCAAAAGAGATTGCTCAATATGTAATGAGCTCTGTTGAGGATTTTTCATGGGACAAAGATGGACAGACTTCTTTTGATTCTAGATATATTGCTATATCAAGTGAAAGCAGATCGTATGCATACGGATATGGATATGGATATGGTATTGGTCTAAATTATTTTGATGTTCTTTATGAAGTAGAAGATGGAGTGGAAACTAGTGCGGCAGTGGCTGGTACTACTATTGGATATGGAACGGACGATTTTGAATTGTCTTTTACTAATAGTTATGGTTTTGGTTATGGTTGGGAGAGGCTAGCTGGATTCGACGATACTTTAAATACTACAAATGTTAATTTAGTTTCATTTAGCTCAACTGTCGATATTCATAATAAAGATTCTGAAAATTATCCGGTTCTTGATGATACATATGATATTGCTACGGGAAGATATGTCCCAAATAGTGATAAACCTACTCAGATACAATTTTTAATTCAATCAGCAGATCAAGCAGATGATAATATTAGACCTACAAGTTCTTCTTCTATTAATATAAATCAGTATATGTCTGCATTAACAACTGGAGGCGTTCAAGTTCGTTCGGATAGTGATAAAGGGCTTGTTTATCTTTCTTGGCAAACAGAAATTGATATGAGCACGAATAGCTATTTAAATGTTCAATTATCTCAAGTAAAATATCAAAGAGATCCTGATAATTTTATTAATATTATAAATAGATGGAGTGCTGCTGACTTTCCGGGATGGGAAGCTAATTATGATGCGTATTGGTCTCCTGATATTGGTATGGATTTAATTATAGAATCAACTGTTGATAGAGGAGTAAATGGAAAATTTAGATATTTTTATAAATATTATGAAGGATCTGATCCTGATGATTATAGATTTTTAGATATTACAGATAATACGATTTTTGAAAATAATAGAATTCAAGAAGCTAGTGATCTTTTAAATAAACCTTCTGTTGCTTCTCTACAAGCATATGTAATTTCTGGTCGTTTACAAGAATTAGGTGGATATAAAATACCAGACACGTATGGCACATTAATTACCTCTACTTTAATTCAAGATCAAATTGATGCCATACTTCCTATTTATGAAGTAACAATATCAGAAGCTATTTCGAATGTTACTGGAATTTATTTGTATACAGTCAATGATGTAGATCCTCTTGTTGGATCAACAAGTAAAGAATATTGTTTTGATCGTGAAAGAGATGAAGCAACTCCGGTTCTTTGGCCACAAGGTCAAAGAAATACAATGGGATCATTTGAGAATACCGATTCTTTGGATCTCGGACATCTTTCTACAGCTGGGAATCCTACAAATATGGTAGCAACTTATCCAACTGGAAGAGATGGTGCTGGAACTAAGGTTTATGCAGAATCTACCATGTTGGTTGATTTAGAGAAAATTTATATTTCTAGCTCTTCAGGTTATAGATATGATCCGGACGATAATAAGTTAGAAGATTTAGTTATAACATTTCCAGATCCAGTTCAATTTAATTCTATTAGTTGGATTAGTACGGAACCTTCAGATTCTATTGTGTATCTTCAGGTTAAAAGATTATCAATAGGTGAAACAGGAAATGCTGATGCAGGTTATAATACAGATATTATTTATACAAATAAGGGAACGGAATTAGTTGCAGCACAATCAAGTAGTCCTTATGGAGAAGCTTGGTTTAGTACGGATATTGAAACTAGGGTTTCAGGTTCTGATTTTCCCTCCGGATATACAAGTGTTAAAAAGATTGTTATTCGTGCGGTTCTACTTCCATCAAGTGATTTGAAAATCAGTCCGGTTTTAAATAGTATTACTGTTAATTATACTTCTAATACTACTTCTGGAGAACTTGTTATTAATTCAGAAAGTGAATGGAGTAATGCAAGAGTATATACTAATATTACTCCTGTGACGGAAGATGGGGAAGATTATATCGAAATTGATCTTCCAACTGCTTCTGCAAGTACTGTAGTATCCGGAAGAGTTAAAAATCTTCTTTATGGGACTAAAGGTGCTCTTGTAGAAGTTGGGAATATTAGTGGGAAATGGAGTTCCTCTACAAAGAATTATACTGGAGCTAATTTGCCATTGACAATTTTTCAAGAATTTAATGGAAATCCACTTGGAATTACCGGATATGTTACTGATTTGAAAAAAATGAAAAATGGAGATATTGTCTTTTTAGATGATTATTCAAATCGTATTGTATTTTTAAATTCCCTATATTCTGTTGAAAAAATAGTGGCTTCTGAATATGCTTATAGAGACACAAGTAGTACTCCAACTATAAGTGATTCGAATACTGCGACTTTAAAGAAAGCTATTTATAATTCTGCTCTTGGTGATAATGGGGTTTTATATCTTGTTTTCAGTCATGAATTACAAGCATGGGAAGATATGTATGGTTTTGGACCATCTAATTATGATCCAACGCTTGGTTTAAGTGGTGATGGTTCTGATGCAACAGTTGACCTTAGTAAAATTTCTATTACTTATAAGGGAGAATCTGTTGATTTTACGTCTAGCGATGTTTATGCTTGTGATAGGGGAGTTCTTTCTATTATTTTAGATGAGGATGCCCAGAATTTCATAGAGTCAATTGATGGTTTATTTATTAGAGCATTTTTCTCTACAGATGCTGATGGTATTTTGGACTCATCTGCTTCTTGTGTTAAATTTAAAGGAACAAATGCTGGTACTCCTGGAACGAAAAAAGTATTAATTTCAGAACCTTCTTATAGCATGATTTACGCTCCTATTCCAGAGATTGTTGCTTTTGATGTTGATGAAGATGAGATTTTATATATACTAAAAAGATCTAAACCATATGCATATGATTTTGATTATCCTTCTGGTTCGGAGCCTGATACAACACATGCATCTGAGCCTTGGTATGTCTCTTTTGATTCTAAAGATTATTGGAGCATATGGGGAGAAACCACTGGAAGTGATTCTGGAACAATTATTGATGTTATTACTATTTCTACTTTTAGGTCAGATCCTTTATGGGAACCAAATTTCTTTTTGAATAATATTTATGGATATAGGGGATCTGTTGAGAGAAAAGATGATTATTTATTACTTACAATTAGTGGGGAAAAGGATTCTGATAATAATAGAAATGGAATTCTCGCTTTTAAGAAACTAACTGATAGTAGTGGGAGATATGGAACTCCTTCAGAATTTCTTATTGAAAGTAGTTCTGTTTCTCCAATGGCTGCAAGATTTGATCCTGCCACATATGACAGTGATACTAACGTATATGGTGATTTATTTGTCGCTTTAAGTGACCTTAGTTATTCTTCTGGTACTTCTGGTAAATCTAGAGTTGAAAAGAGGAGAGAGAATATTAGTTCTCCTGTTTTATGGACTTGGGGTTCTCAGGAAATTTATGAAGATGTTTCTCTTGGGATTAATAAATTTGCTATTACGGTAAATGATGTCAGACCATTTATGTATTCTGATACACAAGTTGTAATTTCAACTTAAATTTCGTATAATATTTCAAAGGTGGGATTTATGATTGTCGGTCTTAAAGATGGACAAATCAATTCGATAACTTTTGGGAATGGTATTCTTTCAGAAAAGGAAGTGTATGTTCCTGATTTTTGGTCATTAAATGATATTAAAAAGAATTTATTGTTTAAAGAAGGATATTCTAATTCAATAAACGATAATAATTTTAATGATAAAATAGATCTTTTTAATATCTGTAAAGATAATTTTTTCACTTCAAGATATCGAATTAATAATACAAGACCTGATGATTCTGTGGAACTTTTTTCTTTATGAAAATCACATATAGTACAAATATAGACCCGTCAGGATATTCAAGCTGTGCAAGAGCTTATATTAAGTCTATTTATAAAAATCCTAGGTGTGAAGAAATAAAAATTATTATTAATAATGTTGCTAGAAATATAAATTCTATAGGTATAGATATTAAAGATTTAGAATTTTTTTCTGGGTTATCTGTTAAAAAAAGTTCAGAAGATTCAATATTGGTGCAGCACACTGTTCCTGATAGAATGATTTTTGGGAATAAAAAAAATATTTTATATACTGTTGTCGAAATGGAGTGTCCGGACAAATGGGTTTATATTTGTAATAATTGTGATTTAGTGTTAACGGCTTCTTTTTTCTGCAAAGAGATTATGTCTTCTTGTGGGATTAAAGAAGATATTATTAAAGTTGTTCCTCATTGTTTGGATCTTGATATATGGAATGAAAAAGTTATTCCTCTTAATATTTCAAATTTAAAAGATTTTAATTTCCTTTTTGTTGGAGATTATACTCCAAGAAAAAATGGAGATATTTTGATACAATCTTTTTTAAAAACATTTCGAGGGAGAACAGATGTTTCTTTAACGATGAAAGCATATTATAATAGTTTTAGTTTAAATGATCAAGAAAATTTAGTTAATAGAATGAAAGTTGGAATAGAAAAAAGCGGAGTACCTTTAGAAGAACGTCCTCCAATTTATTTTTATGGAGATCCAATTTTAGAAAGTTTAATGCCGAGATTTATGTCTTCTTTCGATTGTTTGGTAAGTCCGCATCGAGGAGAGGGTTTTGGTTTGTGTATGGCACAAATGATGGCATTGGGGAAATCTGTTATTTCGACCAGATATTCTGGTAATTTAGAGTATATGAATGACTCTAATTCTTTTTTAGTAGAAATTAAAGATAAAAAAGAACCTGTACCACAAGAGATGGCAATAATTAATCCAAATTTTATAGGGAAAGAATGGGTCGCAATTGAAGAAGAATCTTTAGAGAAACAAATGCTTTTAGTTAGTAATAACAAAAAAGAAAGAGATTTAAGATCTTTATCTGCATTAGAGTCTATAAAGGGGTTTTCTTCTAATAGAATTTCAAATTTATTTTTAGATAGTCTGGAGGGGATATTATGAAAATACCAATAGTTTTGATGTTTAAGAATAAAATTTCGTGGACAAAGCAATGTGTTTCTTCTGTTAGAAACAATATTGAATCTGATACATATTTTTTTGTTTTTATTAATAATGGAAGTGAACCTTCTGAATCTGAAAAAATAAAAGAATTTATGAACGAAGAAGATATTTTAATCAATTTTTCTTGTTCTGTTGGTGTTTCATTTGCCTATAACAAAGCCATACAAGATCATTGTTTAGATTTTAAGCACTTTGTTATTCTTCATAATGATGTTATCGTAACGAAGGGGTGGTTAAGCAAATTAAGATTAGTTTTTGATAAAAAGATTAATAGTGGTAAAATAGGTTTTGTTTTTCCTAGAACAAATTATGCGGGTGAGGGAACTCCTGTTTCTTTTGATCAAAATGTGAAAAATAATTTTCTTTTGTTTAAAAAGGGAAATAAAAGACCTCAAACTGAAGAAGATATTAAATCTGTAATTTCAAATACCTATTCTGCTTTTAATTCATTAGAAAAATATTCTCAAAAGATAGAGGAAGATTCTTTTGGTAAATTTATAATATCAGATGAATTATGTACTTTTTGCACAATGTTCGACAAAGAAGTTTTTGTAGAAAATGGGATGTTTGATGAAGATTTTATTACTTTTGGTGGTGAATCAAGATTACTTCATTATATCTCTTCTCAAAAACTATATTATCCAATTATGGCTTTAGATGTGTATGTCCATCATAATGGAAATACAACAACTGATGCTATTGGATCTGAATTTCCACTAAATAACGAAAGAACGGATTCTATTTTTGAAGAGAAGAAAAAGTTTGTTTATGAAAAAAATATTCAATCTGTTTATTTTGCGACAAGATTTGCAAAAGGAGAGATTAAGATACTTGCTATTAGAGAAGATGGTATTGGGGATATTGTTATGTCTTCATTTGGATTAGCCGCTTTAAAGAAAATAGATAAAAACTTTCATATTACATATGCGACAAATCCGGGATTTATGGGGTTTGTTTCTCGTTTATCTTGTATTGATGCGGTTATTCCATTGAGGAAAACAACAAATTTTGAAACAAAGGATAGATATAAAGAAATAGGAGATATGTATAAAGATAAATTTGACTTAATTTTGAATTGGCATAAGTTTTTTGAAGAATCTCAAAAGAGTAAAATTAAAACACACAGGGTTGATATTATTGTAGATAGTATCAATCAGGAATTAAAAAAGAATGGATTAAGGAATAAAATTTTGGCAGAAAGACCTGAATATATTTTTCAAACCGGTGATAAAAGAAAAATAAATTCTATATTAGAGCCATTTACAGGGAAAGATATTTGTGCTATTGCTCCAATTGGTACTTGTTCTATTCGGAGCATTCCCTTAGATCTTTTTTATAAGATTGTGAGTTTAGAATCAGAAAAGAAGATTGTTTTAATTTTAAACAAGGATAAAATGGATATATCATGGGAACTAATAAATAACAGAGAGAATGTTATAGATTTGTCTGGACAAACAAATTTGGAAGATGTTCCTCCTATTTTAGAAAGAAGTGAATATGTATATACCCCAGATTCTGGAGTTTTTCATATAGCTGGACTGCTTGATATTCCATGTAGAGCTTTTTTTGGATCTATAGATCCTACCTTAAGGGATGGATATTATTCGACTGGAAACAAAATTTACTATAAAAAAGAGTTAGAATGTGTTCCTTGTTTTGATGTTGGTTGTGATGATTGTATATGTATGGACTATAATGATGATGAAATTTCAAAAATTATTAATGGAGAAATTCTAAATGGGGGATAAACCTCTTTTTTACTCTTTTAAAATAGGAATTGAAAACTCTTCGATTTGTATCCAAGTTGACGATTCTTCTTTTGATCTTATTTTTCAAGATTGTAATAAAGTAGAACCTATTTGGTCAGAAGTTGATTTTGGGTATGTTATTACATTTAAAAATATTTATAACGATATAGATATTTCTTATCATTTAAAAGAACATCAAATTAAAGAATTTATTGTTATTAAAAGTAGAAAATCTCAATCAGAAATTAAAATGAAGATTAAATCTGAAGAATGTTTTTTGTTTAGAAATGAAGGTTCTAAAAGTTGTCAAGTTGTTGATAGCGATCATGTCGAGATTTTTTCAATTCCAGATCCTTATGTTGTTCACCCTCATAAAAATGGGGGGGACATGAAAAGATATGTGACATCGAATTTTAATATAGAAGAAAAATTAATTACTTATCGTTTTAATCATAATCTCCCTCAGTATTTTCCGGTAACAGTTGACCCAAGTTTTAATTTCAATACAAAAGCATTAAAAAATTATGGTTTTCTTAGAGATCAATTTAGTAAAAACAATTTAATGTTTATTACTGGAGCAACAGCTAGAGAAACTTTTGTAGAAGAAAATTTAACAGCCGATTTAGATGGAAATTATGATTTAATGTCAGATGATGTTTTATTTGAAAATAGAATAGCAATTATTTTTCCTTGGGTTCTTAGTGGAAGGGCAACAATAAATATTAAAAGAGGTAAATATGAAAGCTATTATAATACTGGAACATTAACTTATGTCGGAGATCACAGTCCGGTTTATTCTTATGTTGAAATAGATTTGCCGTTTTCAAATTCAGGAGAGATAATCGTTATATGCAAATTAGATATCTCTCCAGATGTATATAGTGATTTATCTGTTTCTTTTAGTAGAAAGTTAACTTATTTACCAAAGGTCGAGGTTTTCTTTACAGATGGGTTGTGGTTAATTCAAGGTAATGCAGATAGAACGATAACCTTTGATAATTTAATGGTTAGAAATACAATTCCTTTTAAACCATTGAATTATTATATATTGCCTTATGATCTTGATTTAACAGATGAGCAGAGATTGAAATTAGTAGATATAGACGATTTTAAAAGATCTTCGATAAGAGTCGATGCAAAATCTCAGTCAAATTTTTCTGCATTTTTCACGTTTAATGATGAAAACTTTCCAGAAGTTGACACAACCATGTATTTTTAATAATTAAAGGATGAAAAATGGCTACGAATACTAATTTATGGAATCCAGAATTTTCTTTGATAATTCATCATGAAACAAATACAGATTTAATCGATATAGGCGAAATGGCTTTTGATGAATTAAGACCCACAAATGAAACTATCTCTTTTCAAATGATTTTTCAAGAAACATCTTTACCAGAAGGAGTTTCTCCTCCGGATTATTTAAATGTTAATTTATCTATGGGCCAAATACAGGGAGATGTAAATCCATTTAAGTTAAAGGAGTCTTTAAATTCTCCAGAACTTTCGAATCTTTCTATTAGAGTTGAGATAGGGGAATATGGAATTTATGGATATGGAAATTTTGATATTAAATGCTATCCTTTGTTAGTCGATTCTGAGCCAACTATTGTACAGCTATCTTTTCTTGGTTCTTCGGATGATCCAGAATGGGATGCTTCTAGCTTACAATTTGTTTTAGATTTAAGGGTTTTTTCTTCTGATTATCCATATTTAATTACTTCAAATCAAGAAGATAGGAATCATGTTCCTGAAGGAGGAGTATTGCCATTTTTTGTAAGAACAAATATTCCTATACTTCCTGATGGGCAAGATTATTATATTATCGTAGAAAAGTATTCATGGAGTGGTGGAGAGGAGGGAGGATTTGATGATTGGTATGAGATTTCTGGAGGGGATATTCAGCAAGAAATTATAGATGGAGAAGAAGTTAAATATCTAAAATTTAATTCTAATAATTACAATATAGATCAAACTTTTAATATTGCTTCAGTTAAAGATATCCCAATAGGCAGAGATTATGAATCTGGACGATTATTAATTCGTTCATATGATTCAAGTGATATATCTGAATTAATTAAGATTAAGCATATGCAGGAGCCTGGACGATATGAACCATATGCCATTTCTTTTACGGATAATGATTTGAATAAGATTTCTTCAGTTTTGATATCTGAAAATTCAACCGAGACTATTAAACTTCTTATTGAATCAAATTATAATCAGTATGAATATCCATATTCCATAGATATTAGTTCAGCTCAGATCTCTAGCGTTGGGGATGGGACTCTTTTTACCGTTACTCCGGAATCTACGACAGTGGTTCCAAATGGTGCTCAACACACAATTAATTTAACCGTTACTTGTGGATATGATCCAGATCAACATTTTAATGATATGGCAAGATATAGATATTGGAGTGATGACCTTATTGCTCATTTAGATCTTACTCAAATAGATGCTGGAGAAGTGCAATTAATTGTTACTCCAAGTAATGATATAGAGATTACGGAAGGAGGGACTTCTCAAATTTCATTCCGTTTTACTGCTTCATTGGTGGAATCCGGCAGTGTATTTATTATAATAAATAAATATGATGGGGAGGGGCATGACAATAGTTTTTATACCCTTTCTGGCGGTGATTTGCAAACAGACTCTTCTTAAGGAATAGATTATCTGGAATTCACATCAACTAATTACGGAACGGATCAGTCTTTTAATATTGTATCCATAAGTGATGATGACAGTGTTGAAGAAGTCGGTAAATTTAGAGCTTATGTTGCCGGATCAGATCCAGATGAGCCTAATACAAATTTTGATTTTATTACACAGGTGATTACTGTTACACAGCCAGAGGTAACTACATCAACTCAAGAAATTATTACCTCTACAAGTTCTTTAAGTATATCCGAAAAAAGTTCCGCTAGCTTTACAGTTAAATTAGCGGCAGATCCAAATGGAAATTTTACCGTTTCTTTAACCAAACTAAATGAAGTTAATGCAAATTTCGAAATTACAAAGGACGGGGAAGAAATTACGGGTTTGATTTTTACAACAGATAATTGGGATTCTAATCAAATCGTTACCGTTTATGCTAATAGTGATTCAGATACAGAAAGTGGCAGTGCAGATTTAGTTCTTTCTTCTATTGGGGTTGATTCAAAAACTATTACTTTAACTGAAGTCGATGATCAACTTGGAATAGGTCTTGTCGGATCAGCAGCTTCTATTACGGTATTTGAGGGACAAACTGCGAATTTTGGAGTAAAATTAAATAAAGATCCGGGATCAGATTTTATAGTTTCTGGATTAATATTAAGTGAAAGTAATGCTTCTTTCTCCCTTTCTCCGACTAATTATTCTTTTGATAGTAATGATTGGGACGTTTTTCAATATTATACTATTACGTCAAATGCTGATGAAAATGTAGTTTCCGGAACAGGTGTTTTACAGTTAACTGGAGAGGGAGATGTTGGAGCTTTATCTGTTCCAATTACAGAAGTAGATGATGAATTATTGATTAGAGTTGTTGTTTCTCGTGAGGAGATTAGTATACCAGAAGGCAGTTCAGATACTTTTACAGTGAAATTAAGTCATGGAATTACAGAGGGTAAGTCTATTGTAATCTCAAAAAGATCTGGCGGAAGTGATAATATCAATGTCTCCCCTACAAATTTAACGTTTACTACTTCTGATTGGGATATTGAGCAAACTGTTACTGTTACAGTTACTGAAGATGAAAATGCAGAGAATGGATCTGCAACTTTTCCAGTTTCTTCGACAGATATTAATATTGTGAGTGCAAGCGTTTTAGTGAATGAAGTTGAAAATGATTTTCATCCAGATGAGGTTCTTGATGGGGGAAAGGGAGACATTACTTCTTTTGTGAATTTCTTTGATTTAATTCTTGAGTCTTCAATAAACGATAGAAACAATCTCCAAGAAGATGTGGATTTTAAGCAGAAATATGTTTATGTAGGAGAAACTGATTTTGGTTTAATTTTTCAATCAGAAGCAGCTAATTTTGTATCTTTGACCCCATACATCAAACCTTTCTTTTTTGTTAGGGTAAGAGACAGTGGTGGTTCGATTCAAGATTATGTCGATTCTGGGAAAATGACAGTAGATGAAATGTCTGACTCGAATTTAAAATTTGAGCATACAATTTTGGAATTTCCAACTTATACCGTTTTCTTTCAGCGTTTTTCCGGAGTATATTATTTAACTTTTCCTGATGAAATAGTCCCGGCTAAATATACAACTATTACTGATAATATTTTAGATGGGTCTAGACTACTGGTCCAAACATCAAATGGGGTACAAACGATGAAAATAATTGGTAGTGATACATCAAAAATTGTTTTAAAGGGAAGGCACGCTCAAACTATTTTAAATGCAAAAGCATTTTCAATCTTCTTTTTTGAGCCAGAAACCCTTTTTATGAAGGGGCTCGAAAAGAACGTTACTGAGAAAAAAGTTTTATCCAAAAGTGAGTTAAGAGAAGAAGATGGATATTTAATGTATAATGACGTTCAATTTAATACTTTAGGGATAATCGAAAATATAGAGTGTTTTTTCATTGATAGTGAAACAAAGCTGAATATATCAAGAAATATTCAGGTATCTAGTTTATTATAAAGAAAGGTTTTATGACGATAATTTGAGAAATATAAAAAAGAGTTGTTCTTTCCTGAATTATTTCTTTATTCGCTATTAAATGGCGTATATAAAATTAAGCATAAAGTGGAGGCTAAAAGAAAATGGCTGATTTAAGCATAACCGCATATGAAAGTTTCTTCGCACTAATGAGCGGAGACGGATGGGATGCCGATAGCGTCCTGACAGTAAACTCGACTAAAGGGTTTTCTCAAGTATTTGTCGCACAGTCAAGTGAAATAGAATCAATAATGTTCATGGCTGATATCGATGAGGATAACGCAAGTGATTTGCAAGTTTCCCTATATAGCGTAACAGCTACTGGTGGAGGCACTGTTTTTACTTTAGGCTCCCTTCTTTGTTCGACAGATGGTAGTAGTGTCCAAAAAATTGCTAAAAATACAAGCGTAGAGACTTCTGATGATATTTATTGGTATTCTTATAGTTGTAGTCAATCTGTAACTTCTGGCAGTTATTATGCCGTCGTTTTCGAAATTCTAAGTGGTGCCGCTTCTTCACATAATATATATTTTTCAGATACCTATAGAGAAGATGTTTTTATTCAAGTGATGGCTTCTACAGATTCTGGAGCAACTTGGAGTAATGATGATTTTACAGAGGCTCCTCAAACATTTGCGGAAAATAGATTAGGAGCTCTTAGTTTTGGTTTCCTTGGGAATGAATTAATTTCTGGAGGGCAAGATTTTACATCTGGCGGGGTGGTTATGGGAGGTTCAGATGCTAAACGTGGACATCCTGTTTTCCTTTTTATAAAAAAGACCGGAGATGATGTTCGTGTCTCTTTTACAATGAATTCTCCATCTACTGGTACATCTACTGAAGCGAATAGGGCAGATATGGCTTGGTATTGGTATAATGAAGGAACTATGCCAATTGCTAATGCACCAGAATTGTTAAATAAAATAAGTAGTAAGCCTAGATTAACGACATTGAAAAACTTTGCTCTTTTTACTCAGCCTGAAAAAATGGCTCCATATCCAAAAATCTTTTTTCCTGAAATTTCTGTAACTTTATCAACAAATGCTCTTGAGACAAAAGTCTTGAAAGAATCTTATGTAACGACACCAATACAACAAGATAGTCAGATTATTTTTAATAATTCTGGAAATTTTAATACTGATAATTGGGCTCATTTTACTGAAGAACAAAATGCAATTTTTGGTGTTACCGGAGATTCATTAGATGAAATTAGAAATACAACTCAAAGCGTTAATCCTTCTTATATAGATTTTTCTTTAGAAGGGCAACTTGATCTTAGTGAAATTTTCGGAGGTAGTGTTGCACATAATTATCCGATGGTTTTAGCTTCGGTCGCAGAAAATACATTTTTTATTGATGGAGATTATGTTGATGAGGTTGGAGCAGCCGGGGATACTATTTCTATTTCAGATAGTTTTTATCACGATGGAACATATACAATTAAATCGGCTTATTCATATCAAACTGATTATACTGGAATTAGTGTTGATGAATTAACTTTATCTACCACAACTCCTCATGGAAGTATTAACTTTGATTATACTAAAAAGATTATTCGTGGATATACAAATTTGATTAAATATGACGGATATTATATGGCTTTTGCTAAATATATTAGCTCTGCTCCAAGAGAAATAAATACGACTGATAATGATTTAACTGTTAGTATTATTAGAATACCGGTAGAAGATGTAGATACGGGAATTTGGGAAAAGACGTTTATTAAATTAAAGGATCAGCAAAGCTGGTTGCAACCAGTCGCCACAGGTGCTGGACCACCTTATTATGATACAAATATTGTAGGCGTATTTGATGCTAGAGTTGAATATACCGGGACAAATCTAGATACGGAAACTCTTTTTGTTGTTTTTCAATCTATACCAGATAATGGTGGGGCAACAACAAGACCGTTTTTTACTATAGGGCATACAACGGAGAGTCATGTAGAAGATACGTTTTTAGATATGAGAGTTATTTATGCGGAAGGAGCTTTTATTGATGATGGAAGATGGGAGGGATTTGATGAGGATGGAGCACAAGCGATAGGTATAGATGATTATGATGCTGAATATGTAGATTATAAAGGTGCTAAATTTGTTTCTTCTCCTAACAATAATTATGCTTTAGTTACAGCATTAAATAATAGTTTTTCTTTTGGTATGTGGAAAATAGATTTATCTCAAGACTTTGATTTTAATCCGTCTCCATTTCCATCTCTTACTAACGATGATAATTATACGAGAGGTTTTCTTGCTACAATTGCTTCTGAAACATCCACAAGAGAAGTTGAAATTTCATTTGTTATGAGAGATGCTCAAGGTGTTTATTATGGAACTAGAAGCTATGATGATACTAGGCTTGGTGAAGTCTTTTTTATGGATAGTAATTTTAATGTGGAAAAAATAATTGATGGTGATCTAGACCAAGATTGGTTAGAGGGTTATACAAATGGTACGTCTGGTGGAGTTGATATAAGAGGGGCAGGGTCATCATACCATTACAATACTTCAATACCTAGTAAAAAAGTCTCCTTTATGGTTAAAGTCGGAGATATTCTTCATGTTTGGATGACTCCCCTAGCTGTTGATGGAACTCCTTTTCATATTGCTCATGATACTAAAAGTGGAATCACTAAAGTTTTAAGAAGATTTCCAATTGAAAAGAGCGATGTTCGAGGTGTTGTTGAACAACTTATTGAAGGAGAAGATGATAGTAAGGACATCGATCTTTTTGAAGGTGGAACAATTAGTGGTGAAAATATTTATGTTATAGGAATGGGACCGTCTCATGGTGGAAGCAATACTAGCTTTCCTAGATGTTTAGTTTATGATAGAAGAACAATTAATCATGCTTTTACTTATTTTAATGATTTTGATTATCATATTTACAATACTGGCATTCCATTAGGGTATGGATATGAATATGGAATAGATACAGATGGAGATGGATATCCAGATTATTATTATTATTTAAATACTACTTCTACAGCTTATCGAGATAAACTATTATATTATCCACATGTAGAAATTTTGAGTAGTGATAAAAAATATGGATCTTATACAAGTGAAACTTTAACAAAGTTACCATTTTATAAACGAAGCAAGGTTTTCAATGATTATCCCGCTCTTCGTCCAACAGAAGATAATCCGAGAATTGGGGTTTATTGTGGGACCGGATTTTTAATGAATGATTCAAATGATATTCTTATTGAAAATGACGATTTTAGACCACAAGCTTTAAATCAAAATGGGATTCCATTTATGGTTTGTGGAAATGAAGGCTCTGGTGTCCATCTTTATAAGTTTTATGGATTAAAACAAGATGCTGATGATTGGGGTTTGATTGATGGAACTGAAACAACATTTTCTGATGGTGTTTATACAACTGGAACAAAATATAATTTAAGTGTAGACAAAGAAAATTCTCAAAGAGCTTATGACTCTCCTTCTGATTATAAGGACAAAGGAAGATTATTTTCTATTTCTGAAATGGATGGAGAATATTTTGTTTCTTTTATGAGAAGAAATGAATTTGTTGAAGTTGATACAAATGATACATTAAAAGAGGCGGTTCCTGAAAGATATATTTATAAATTTAATGCTGGATCAGATAAACCTCAGAATTTTAGTTTTTATTATAAACTTAATTATTTAAGGGAGCCTTATGATAGAAATCATTATGTCGATGCTGAAAGTACTATTCTTAAAACAGATGATGTATTAGATAAACTTTCAAGTACTGGAGTTGCTAATTTAAAGATTAAGTATGCAAATACTTGGGAAGATCTTTATTATGCTCCAGTAGGAGAAATTACGGTTCCACTCGCTTTTCCAGATGTTTCGACTTTCCCAGATCAAACTTCTAGAGCTTGGTATCATTATACATCATCTACAGACATTCAATCATTATTTTGGAGAATAGAAAGTTCAGATTTAATTACTCCATATAATGATACATGGTACGGATCTACTTTAACAGAAAATGATTATCGTAATAGCGATGGTAGTGTTAATGATCCATATGCAGAAATTCTTATTAAAGGATTTCAATTTAATGATGTAGATCTATTTGCAGAAGATAAGGAAAGAGATGGTTCTTATAATAGTAAAAAACGTGTCGGGTCTACAGGAATTGTAGGAGAAGGATCTTCTCCAGAAGACTTCCTAAATTCAAGTGCTATTTTATGTCCAGAAGGAGAAATAGTTTTAGAGATTCCGACAAAGATATATGTTAGCGAAATTTCTTTTAAAGCAAAAGATATTGGAGATGGTTCTGGTGCAAGATTTGGAATTCATTATTTACCAGCGAAATCTAAAACAGCTTATGGGACTAATTTAGTTGTTGAAGAAGATTGGATAGAAATTGGATATATTGATTATACTCCTGCAAACAGTACTTTCGTAACTGTCGGAATTGATTCTATTCGGAAATTTGTTGGAACTTTAAGAATTAAATCTTATTCTTCTGTAGAATTTGAAATAAAAGATCTTGTTATTAAGACTTTTGCAACTGGAACTGGAGTGTCATCTTTATATTCTTCTAGCTCAGGTGTTTCAAATCCAGAAATGATAGCGATAGATGATATTGATGGGCTTTTATCATCAACACAAGATGGGGAATCTGCTGCTTATGCCACATTTACTGAAGATGAATCTAATATAATTATAGATCTTGGTGATCTAAGAGATGAAAATGATGCTATTCAAAGTTCCTCAAATGGTGGAAATATCCCAGTGAATAGAATCTCTATGCAGTTTTTTGAAGGTCTTTCTAGATCTGTAAAAATAGAAGTTTCTAATATGATAAATATTGTGAGCAAAATAGATGCCGGTACTCCTCCAACCGCTTCTTCATACGCTAGAGGTCAAAGAATAATTACAGATGGTTGGGGTGGAGCGTGTGTCTCTGGTCAAATTGCAGAATCTGATGGAACGACATGGACATATGAAACTCCTGCTGAAGGGCAATATGCTGATGTTGCAGATGAAGATGTTGTTTATCTTTATTCAAGTGGAGTGTGGACGACAGCATCTTCATATTCAACAGCTCATTGGGCAACTATGGCTGATGAAATTATTCCGGATTATGAATATACTATTGTTGATTGGACCGCTAGAACATCTTCTAAATCAGATCAAATTTATGTAGAAGTTCTAACTGGAGCAGCATTAGCTGAAAAGGATCCAATAGGTCTTTCTTTTAATCATCAAACAAGTAATTATTCTCAGCATTTTTCATCTGGTGCTCTTCGAGACAGAGTTTTTAGAACTAATATTAATAAATCTAGAAATATTCCGATTATTGATAGTGAAAGTTATGATCTTTCTAGTACTTATGATGGGATATTAACTTTAAATGCTCAGATGAATGAAGAAGATTCTTTCAAATCAGATCAGGGAGAAACTGGAATAATAGAGAATATTTTAAATGTTGCATTCCCTGTTAGAACCGTAAGAAAGATTAGAATTACTCTTTACGGATTTGAAAATGATAATACGGAAACATCTGTGAGAGCTAATGGATTTAAAGTTTATACTCCAATTGTAGATAGTGATGGAATCGCAGTATGGCCTTCCTCAACTGTAACATGGAACGTTAATTTAAGTACAAGCTCAACTTAAGGAATTCAGAATGGCAGAATATTCAATTACAGCGGCTGGAACAGCTCCTGTTTCTAATAGAAAAACAGATTTCTATAATATAGAAATATCTTTTGCAAATACTCATTATGGATATGGTTATGGGTATGGATATTTTGATAGCACAGATTATTTTGATGTTTTAAGTTTAATTGGAACAACATCTGGATATGGGCATGATAGTATTCTTCCTGGGGCTACATATGATTATGGATGGGGATATGAACAGTCAAATGTTGTTGCCGGAGATGGTTCTGTATATATTGAAGTAATTGCGACAGTTACTAAAAATGATGAGGCTTTACCAAATGAAAAAGTAACTTTTAGAGGTGGTCCTTCTGTTAGTTTTAATATGAATACTGCAATTACAGATTCTAATGGAAATGCTACTGTTAGAGTTTATGTCGATTCTTCTGAGGATAGAAATCTGGATGAAGAAGGGAATTTACCTAAATATACGACTAGGGGATCTGGCGGGTATGTTGCTATTACGGCATCTATTAATAGAGATTCTCCCGAAGGATATAATAAAAAAGAAATTTCCACTTTCATTACACAGGATTTTGGTGAAGATGCATTTAGTATTTTTACTGTTTATTCTTACGGGTGGATGATCGATGCTTAAAGGTTAAATTATGATTTCGACATATCTGAACGTTCCGTATAATTCTCTTACTTCTATTCCTCCAACTATTGTGTCTCCTAAATTAGATACTCATTGGAGTACGACAAGAAATTTAAGTTTTTCATGGAGATATAATGGACAGGATTTGCAATATCAATATAGAATTCAAATTTTTAAATTATCACATACATATTTAAGGCAAACAATTGGAACAGATCAAGATCCTGTTTTATGGTTTACTGATACTAATACTGAAAATTCTAATGAAATTTTAGTTGAAGCAAGAGATGAACTTACTGGATATATTTCATCAACTGCGACTTTATCTGAATATGTTTATGATACTGGTGCTGTCGCTTCTATGTCAGAATCTGTTACTATTAATCTTGATACAAGTTCTTTTAGTTTGTCTGACGATGGAATTTATATTTGGAGAATTCAGACAAGAGGAACTGTTTCAATAAATTGGAGTGATTGGTCAAATGATGGATTAGTTAGATTAGATGCTGGAGTTCCGGTATTTTATAATTTAACTTCAGATACTTCTCATATTTCATATCCTTCTATTTCTACAATTTCTGATCTTTCTTGTCCTTATATGGAAAGAGTAAGAACGGCTGCGACAGATATTGGAATCGATGGTACAAGTTCTACCGGTCTTTATATTTATTATGATTATAATGAAGAGGCAATTATCCTTAGGTGTAGAGGTTTAGATACGGGAGAAACGTCTACAAAGAGATTTTATGGTCAAATTTCCTTTCATGCAGATTCTACTGATGGAAATGATCCGGAATCTAAAGATGCTGATTTTTATCCAGATGAAGTTGTAGAATGGATGTCTGTTTACAAAATCAACAGAGATGCTGAAGATGGACCTTCTGATGAATTAACTTATAAGAATTCAGTAGATCTTGGAGAGTTTTATTCCAATCAAATAAGACATTTAATTTATAAAGAAGATCAAGAATGGTATCAGGTTTCTGGATTTGAAGAGGATTTTTTACCAAAGGGTTTTCCAAAACTTCTTTATACATTATCTGGACATCCTTCATCAGTTAGCGTTTATAATGAGGTTGATGGGAATAATCACCCATCTGTAAAATCTTCTACTGAGAATTTTATTACTCAGTTTCCATTTAATACATATTTGGTTCCGGCAGACAGATCTTTTATATTTCCTGGTCAAACAGAAGTAATTAAATATGGAGAATCTGGTGACACGGATCTTATTGAGATGAGATTTCCATATCCATTTCAAGATGTTTTTATTCTGTTTTCAAATGATGGAGGTAATCCTAGAGAAGTATTGGCTTATGGTCAATATATAAATTGGGATGATGCTTTGGGGATAGACAACAATATAACTTATACGGGACCATTTGGTCTTGTTCGAGGATGGAACGTTGAGGCAAGTCGTGCCGCAAGAACAAAGCCAACTGGTTGGTATGATATTTTTACAGACAATTCAGAAATGCAATCTAATCATCCATTTCCAGTAGGAAGCCGAACAATTAATGAGAGATTATCCGCTAGACGGTTTTCTGATTCTGGAGGAAATCTTCCAGCAATTCCTTATTCTCCTTATATGTTTTTTAATCTTTCTCCTGAAGTTGGAAAAGATAATGTAATTAAAATAAAAATAAATCCAAGATTTATTTTAAATCATGATGGGGATTTTGATTTATCTTCTCTTATTGCTCCTACTGGAGGATATAAAAAATTATATTCTGTTGAATTTAATATGTATCCGGAAACAGACTGTTGTTTAGCTTCGGATTCTAATTATCAAAAGAGAATTTTATTAGATGATGTTAATATAGGTAAAGGAAAGATTTCTCCAAGACTTCTTTCTGTTTTTAAATCGACAAATTATCCAGATACATCTAGTGGTAAATCCGTGTATAAAAGTGTGAAGCTAGCTAATCCAAATGAAATAAGAACAACTAAGACTTTTGCTATAAATACAACAGATTTTTCTGATGGATCTATTATTTTTGCAAATGATGATACAAATTTTAATGGATCATTTAGAATAAAAATACCCCCAGATTATGATTATGTTCCATATTATTCACAAAATACTGCTTCTTTTGCTGCTAGTGATGGCAGTGTTGCACCAGTTCCTTATATTTATGAAGCAGATCCTACGGAACTTACAGATAATGTTACAAGATGGGATTCTTTTGTTTTAGAGACTTCTTCTGTTGGAACTATTGATGGGAAAGTAAAATCAGATTTTATTTTTTCAAATGATTATGTAAGATTTGACAGTAGCTCATCTATTTTAGGACAGTTTTCTAATTTCTATACTAATTCTGATTTGTGGAACGATCTTGATAATCCAAAAGGTAAAGTAATTAATCATCATGGTCAGTTCTATGATTATATTACTGGAACTAAAGATTTTTTAGATTATGGATATTTTGGTTATTCTATTTTTTATAATGGGTTTAGTCGTGATGGGATTAAATATAACAAACCGAAAAAGGGATTGTTTGCAGTAGCTTCCACATCTTCAGCAGGAGTAGGAAAAACTAGACTTAATTTAAAAGATTTTTCAAATTATTTATTAAAACAATCTGTAGAGTTTGAATATAGTGGAACTTCAGTATTAAGTTCAACAATTGATTTTACTGGAGAGATTGATACCATAGATTCCACTTATAGCTTTGGTGGAGAAACAAATGTTTTAAACGATGGTGATGATCCCACATGGTTATTTAATTATTCTTCTGATTCTGCTTTTAAATCTGCACTAATCGAATATGACGGTTCTATTCATGGTAATTATGGGTCTGCAAAAGTTGGTCTTAAAAATTGGATAAAAACTTCAGGAGTAAGAAATTCTCTAGGGTCTCAATATTTATTGCCTGATTCTGGAACTCCAGAACAGATCATGAGGATGTTAGTTGATATCCCTCTTTCTGATGATACTACTTTTGTAAGAGGACCATTAAATAAACAAAATATTTCTGTTGCAGAAACAGGAAGAATTACTGGAGATACTTTTTCAATAGGAAATGTTTTTGGAATTATATATCCAAAATTAAGTATTATCAGAGTTTTTGTTGATGTTTATAATTGTGTTTCTGGAATTAAAAACTATAGATATTTTAGACAAGATATCGGAACAGAATTAGTTGAGTCATCACATCATGTCGGAGATTTAGATATCTCTGGAGATGAAAAAACACAAATCAAAATGCAAAAATTAAATAATGGAGATTCTTCTTCTAGTGTTTTGGCATATAGAAGTTCTATCTCTTTAGTTTCTCAGCAGATGAATAACTCTTCTTGGCTTGAAGTTCCGAATTTTATTGACGCATATGATGATGTAGATGAAACAGGAGTTGGAGTTAGAAGATTATCTATAGATATTAACTTAAGTACTGCTGGATATAATATGGTATATGTACAACTTAAAAATAAAGCTGGAACTTCTTCTAATATTTGTCCAATTTCTTTATTAAGCTCAACATCTACTACTTTTGCTTTAGATTATTGGGATTATAATATACAGAGTGCTGTTGTAAATGTCGAGAATGCAGAATCTTTTGAGGTTGTAGATTCTACAATTTCAGATAGTATCTCGTCTACATTTACATTTAAAAAACATACATATCCGTCTGATGATAGTTCGCAAAGAACTATTTTTCTTAATAATGTTCTTTCTGATCAATTAGATGAAGATAATAAATATGGTCAATATTTTAGATTAAATAATTCTCTTATTGGTTTTAGTGATGATTATGGATTAATGTATAACGGATACGCTCCAGTAGCGTCAATGAATTCTTGGGACTTTTCCAGACCTCTTGTAATGCCTATGAAACCATTTTCTTTTTACGATAGATATGAAGGTCCGGATTGGTATTTTGATCCTAATCATGTAAGGCATTATACTTCTGAAAGTGCTACTGAAATTGATTTGAATAAATATTTACCATATGGAATAGGAAATTATGGGTACACTCCAATTACTATTATTGGTATTATGGAAGAAAAGTCAACAAATAATACTGCTTTAGGAAAATCTAATCCAATAGCTAGTAAATTAAAAGAATTTAAAGAAGAATTCATAGGTAAAAAAATAGTTCTTGGAAGTGATATTTCCCAGTCCTTTACTATTCTTCATATTTTCGAGTCATCTAATATTCTTCCAACTAATAGAAGTTCTTTTGAAGTTCCAATTGATGCAGATACTGCAAAAAAGACATGGTTAGTTGTAGAGGATCCATATGCTATTTGTGCTATGGTTCTTAGTAGAAAGTTCCAATATTATCAAATAGAAGATACTGATGCTACTCAATATGATTTATATAAGAGATTCACAGGGTGGAGAAGAAATATTTCTGATACAGGACATAATGATTCTGGAATTGATTATAGCGGAACAAGATCTGAAGATTTGGTAGATTCTTTTGGTAATAGAACTGTTAATTTTGGGTATGAAGCGGAAAGCTCCATAGATAGTGATCTTTTAGAAACTGTTGATTCTGCTCTTTCTGTTGATGATGATGGGTTGATTCCATCATATATTTCTAATTCTAAGTCATTGGAAAATATATACCGAGAAAGTTTTTATATTAGTCCTACTATTACTACAACAAAAAGTTCTGGACTTGCAACAGGTGAAGGTTGGATTTCTCAAATTTTTAAAAGATATCCAAATGATGGAATCGAAACATTAAATGACTTTAAAAATTTAAACCATTCAAATATTGTAGGGATTCAAGTTTTTGATAAATTAGTTTTTGGAAGATATTATATTACAGAAGGAACTATATATGCAAATAGCTCTTCTGATAAGTCTGTTTTTATAACGGATGATACAGTAAGTCTTTATTCTGTTTCTTATGATGGGACAGAAACTCTCGTCGGAGATGGGAGATTTGATGCAACAATGGGTAATGATGGAGTAGAAGGTTTAGCTTATTCTATTACAAAAAACGGTTCTTCAGTTAGTACTGGGACCGTGGTTAATGTTAGCGAAAATGGTAGATGTATTGTTTTAAGTGGTACATTGCCGACTTTTGCCATTGGTTCGACTTATAAATTAAGAATCACTACTCCTCCTCTTCAATCGTTATCTTCGGATGAAACTCAATATAGTATTGGTTGGTGGCCAGATGTAGATGGCTTTTTAATTCCGTCAGAATATAATTTATTGGGAACAGCGACAGAAACTAGTACTACCGAAGCTCAAAATGCAAGATATGCAATTGTTTCAACAGGTTCTTTCTTTGTTGAAGAGAATGGTAATTATACATTTAAAGTTCTTACAGATGGATCTGCATTGTCTGATTTTTGTGTAGATTATATGAGACATACTTCTCTTTCTGATGTCGAAGGTTATGTTTATAACGCAGTAAACGGAAACCATGAATTAACTTCAGTTGGAGGAATAGCTGTTAAGAATAGTACGGATAAAGTTTTTTATTTAAGAAAGGGTTGGCATATTGGAAGATTTAGATATCTTTCTAATTCTACTTCAACTTTTAGACATGCTTCTGTTTTATATAGAAAGTCTACTTGGGGAAGCTCTGATTGGATGCCAATGATAGCGTCTAGAAATCAAAATAAGATTTTTATGAAAAAGGGATATAGAACAGTTCATTGTAAATTAATTACTGAGAATGGTTCTACATATCCAACAGAAAACAATTGGGACATTGATAAAACTAAAGAATCTCAATATTTAAGAGCAATTCTTGGTTTTAATTCTGTTGGTTCATTAGATACTCCAGGATTAATTGATAAAGTTGCATGGATTACTAGACTTTCAGAAGATAGTACAAGTGATAATTATATATATGGTCGTGTTTTTGACACTTCAGAATCTTCGGAAAGAACTTATGGAGGTCAGGTTTTTGAAGAAGCATATGGATATTATGAATCGAATATATTTGATGGTGGAGTAGATTTAAGATTTTGGAAGGAAATTAAGTGGACTCCATTAACACAATCAGATACTACAAATATGGATGTTGAATTTTATGTAAGAACGGCTCCAACAGAAGAGGAATTATTAAATCAAAGTTGGAATACAACTATTGGAGATAATGGACAGATAGTCACTTTTAATCCGTTTACAGATTCTTCTGGAAATAATATTGTTCGTTTTAGTCATAAAAGTAGTTCAACCGATCCAAATGAAGTCACTATAAATCGTTTTATCCAATTTAGAATCGTTTTAAGATCAAGACATTATACAGAAAGTCCGAGAATCGATGATGTAACAATTGTTTATAGTAAAGAGAATTCTGTAAACTTTTTTACCACAACATTTAATATGAATTCTAATATGTTGAGAGCTATTTTAAGTTATAATGGAGAGAATCAGGTCGATGCTTCTCAAGTCGCATTAACAGATATTCAGTTCGGTATTTGTACTCAAGAAGAATCTACTGGAGAGGTTAGTACAGACTTTGATAATTATACAATAATCCCAACTAATGAAGTTTTTGCTCTGTCTTCTCTAGGAATTCAGGAAAATGATAAATTTAGAGTTGGTATCAGATTTATTTCTTCTGATGTTGTTGTTCCATTCGTTGATGAATTTGGAATTTTATTTGAATCTGAAGGACTCCAAATACAAACAAAAGATTTAATGGTTTAAAATCATATAATGTTTTAGGATCGTAAATGAGAAGACGTACTCCATATCTTAGAATGCAATATTTTACAAATGGTGAAAGCTATTTGGCACAGGCGGATATTCAAAGAGTTGTTTCCATAGAAGATAGTCTTGATGTATTTATGAAAATAACAGACGGCGGGGTTATTCAAGGTTGGTCTGTATATCAAGACGAAAATCTATCTACTGAAAACCCATTTTTTATTAAAGTAGAATCTGGTGTTGGAATCATTGAAATAGACGATTCTTATAGTACGGATTCTGAAATAGCTTCTAATACTCCATCACCACATTATATTGGAGTTAGAACAAATTCAGATATCGATCTTGCTAATCCAAGTGTTGGAGCAAGTCGAATTAGTGTCGTTTATATTGAACTTAATCCAACATATGTAGATCAGTTTACTTCTCTTTTTACTGGGATCCTTCCGTTTTCTATAACTTTAGGTTCTGGTGCAAATGCTACTTCATTATTAGTTACTTCAGAGATAGAAAGATGGAGTGCTTTAGGAACTCTTACTGAAAAAGAAAAAGAAATTACAGTTTCTGTACTTCCGGGAGCTGGGGATAAATCTTCTGATGGAGCATATAGAAATCTTTCTCCTCAAACAGAATACCCTGTCTATAAATATAATATAAATGGAGCTGATTTTGATGTAAGTAAATTTAAATATTCTACTTTTATTAATGGAAAAGCTTACAAAGATGCTGATTTTACAGTTAATAAAAATATGACTGTTACGTTCGATCTTCCTCTCGAACCGCAAGATTCTATTACAATGAGAATTGAACCAAAATATGGTTTAATTATAGCTGAAATTGAAACAGATGAGAATGGAATTATTAGAATTGATAATTCAGTAAAATCTTCTGTGTATGAAAAGGTTGGAGATGATCTTGTTGCTAAATATATTACGAATCATGTCCATGATGCATTAGATGGGGTTTCTTCATCTAAATATTTAGCAGATAAAGTTTTATTAACTACTGAAACTAGTCTATTATCTCATGAAGAAACTTCAGATTTTAGAGTTTTTGTTTTTAACAAAACATTCTCAGAAGACTTCAATTTCTCTTTTAATGAAGGAACATATTATGCCGAAGTTTATGTAAATGATTTACTTTCTGTTGATCCTTATACTTTATCTGATGATGGATCCAAAATTAGTGTTTTATTCGATAATCCTTTATCATCCGCTGCTGTTGTTCGTCTCAAATTAAGAATAAAAGATATTTATACTCATGTAAAAAATAAACTTGAAATAAATGATTCAAATGCATCTAAAGATAGAATTGATATCGCTGTTGACGGAAGCGATTTTGGAACAGGTACTTTTGATGATGAAAGAATTCCTAAAATTAGTCATGTGGGTCTTTATAAGAAAGCATTAGAACCGACCAATTCTACAGATTTGAATTCTAAAGAATATCTCCATAGAACTGAGAGCTTCAATGTCGCTCTTGGAACTTTGAATATAGAAGGAACTTATGGTCAAGAATTTTTTCCAGTTGTAAATGAAAAATCGAATGCTAGAGATGCAAAATTCATGTATGTCGATTTAGATGGAGATATTGTTTATGCATGTGCTGGTTCTAATTTACTTTATTATAGAAAAAACCCAGAATCATATGATAACGGAACAACAATAAGAGAATATCTCTCAATTACTGGAGAGTACCCATCTTCGATTGATGGGAAAACAGAAAATCTTTTTATTGGATGGGACGTTATTAGTTTTGATGGTATTAGAAGTGCTAAATCAAATGATTTAATGGGGGAATATTCTTCTCCATTTTATATAGCTCCAATAACAAATTCTTATTTATGGGCAAATAAAAAGCATTTTGTGTTTTCAGATAAATTTGTAAATATGCTTGATTGGGATAGTTCTAATAACCCAATTGTTACAGAAATTTCTAATATTTCCGGAGATTCATCTCCTCAATCATTTAAAAATCATATAGATTTCCCAGATATATTCTCTTCAATTATAGATGTGGTTTCTGGTGAAGGAATTATGAATCTTGATGGAGATAATTCTTCCGTTTATGTTCTCGCTAGTAATGGACATGTTTATGTTTATGAATATTCTAGATCAGCACGAGGAGGAACTTGGTTAGATATTACTGGGACTCCTTCATGGTTAGACGGAGATACTGTTCTTTCTAGTTCTTTAAGCTATGTAACCATTGGATCAGATAAATATCTTTTTGTTGGGACAACAGATGGAAGCGTTTATATTAATAAAATGGTTTCGGTTAAAATTGAAAACAATTTGTCCGCAAACACTTCTTTTACTGTAAATGGATCTGTCGGTTCTACGGATCTCTCTATTTTTGACGATGTTATTATTACAACAGATAGTGCATCTGAAAATAATAAAGTTGCGAATATACAAACAAATTATATCGTTTTAAATCAATCTGTGGTTAATTCATACAGCGGACAAAGTACAGAAGGAATTTTTGAATCAGTTCTTTTATCTGGTTGGGTATTAATAGGATCAAGTTTGTCCGGTTCTGTTAAAAAAGTTTTGTATGCATATGATAATCTTTTTATCTTGACTGATGATACAATATATTTTACTGAGTTTGACGGATCCACATTATCTTTAACTTGGGAGTCTTTTTCTTCTCCTTCATTAAATAACTTTACGGATATGGCACCAATATCAGATGATTCGTTTCTATTATCTGGACAAAATGGGGTTCATTTAGCTATTTTTGACGGTGACTCTTTTATTGTATCTAACTCAACAAATTCTGTTTATGGTGAAAGTTTAAATAGTTTTTTAACAGAATGCACTTCTATTAATGTGGATGAAGAATTGAGAAGAGATGAAAATGTTGGGTATGTTTGTGGAAAATATGGGATATTCCAAACAACAGATGGCGGATCAAGTTGGAGAAACACACTTCAAATATTAGGTATAGCCGAAGATAAAAACAACCCATATTTATTCTCTAAAGCTTCTTTGAATGTTACTGGGTATGATGATACAATACATAGAATTTATATAGAGGATTTTGACGCTGCTTATGGTTACGGATATGGATATGGTTATGGCGGTGGATATTATGATGTATTATTGCCACAAATAGAAGATACTGGATTAGGTTATGGAGATACTGGATATGGATATGGGTATGAGTTAAAAGATCCAACCGTAGGAATCGTTGAAAATGACTATATTTTCCTTGATGATGGTTTTCATAGTAGGTCTCCTATGAGAGTTCTTGGTGTTGGATCTGATGGAATCGGTTATTATGTAGATGTTGAAAAGACAAATGGATATCAAGTAGATCTGTCTAATGATTTTGTTGGTTTGCGTTTAAGTGTTTATGATTTTATTTCTCCTCTTGCGTTTATTAATAATGAACCTCAAGATACAAAATATGAAAATAGTGATGTGACCTCATATACTTTTGATTTTTATAAGCAGTCAATTTATTTTTCGGAATCTACTTCTTTTGGTGATGATGTAAATATCGCTTCTCAATATAAAAGTTTTACACCATGTGATAATTTCGATATTTCTAATATCGAATTTAATGGAGATGATGATAATAAAAATCTTAAAATTCTTTACAATGGAATCAATCTCACAGGATGGACAAAATCAGGTTCGGTTATAAACATTCCTTATGGTTTTAATAAAAATAAGATTGTAAAAATTACAGCAACAGGTTTAGTTATTTATGATGCTGGTAAATATTCTCATGAAGAAATAGAAGATGAAATTTCTGAAGAAAATACTGGATTACCATATAGATTTGATAGTTCAAGATCATCAAATTTTTTAGCTACTTTAATGGGGGTTCGACACATATACACTGCTACTAGTAATGCGGCTATTTCAGGAACAATTACTGGAGTAACCTCAAGTCCGGTTTCTGGAGATCCATTTATTGAGGATTCTGCTCAAAGTTTTACAGTAGATGCATTAATTGGTAGAAAAATTATTATTAATTCAGATTCTAAAACTTATGATTTTACAATTTCTGACAATAATGCGACAGATATATATTTACAAAGACAATATACATTTAGAAAATATAGCGTAACTAGTACTACTCAAACTCAATTCGATCTTGATGGGAATGCAGTATCTGGAAGTATTTCTGTTTATGTTGATGGTGTTTTGAATTTAAATTGGTCAGAAGTAACGGTTGAAGGATTGATTACTGCAATTAATTTTACATCGGCTCCTGGTGTATCTAATGTTCATCTTCTTTTTGTTGAAAGTGATAATGCTATAGATATTTCAGATATAGCTTCAATTGGTAATGCCTATCAAATCTCAGAAGTTTCTGTGGATTTTGATGATAATTTAATAGATGTCTATACTTCTTCATATGAGGATGATAATTATCCAATTAATAATGAAAAATGTTTTATTGAAAATAGTTATGTAACCGATATTGGATCTATTAATGAAAATCCAGGTAGTATGACTAGCTTAATGACTTATTTATTTTATGACGAAGATAATGAGGATTTATTAGCTGGAACAAATACTGGAGTATGGATTAATGGAATTGGAGATTTTGTTTTTTCTAAAACTAATCCAATGTTAGATACTATTGATGCTTCAGGATCCGCTACAATACCAGAGCAAGTAAATGGAGCATATATACAATATGATAAAACAACTGAAGAATGGACTGTCACATGGGGAAGCGGAATAAACAATAAAGATGAGAATGAGAATCTTTCTAAAACAGATGTTAGATGTGTTTCTTGTTGTCCTAATAATGCGAATGTTATTCTTATTGGTACTGATTCCTCGATCTATAGAAGTTTAGATGCTGGAACAACGTGGACTGTAATATGGGATACAGAAATTGATCCAAGAACAAAAGATCATCCAGAAATAGTATCTATTGTTTTTGACGATAAACATCCGTGGGTTGTGAATGCTGTTCTTTTTGATGGTCTTTATAGAAGTTATAATTATGGGAATTCTTGGGAGAGAGTTTTTGAAGGAAATATTAATACAACTTCTACGTCTGCTTGCGGTGCGTTCTCATATCAAGTGGATGATTCTGATTCTAGAACTGCATATTATTTTGGTCAGAATGGTTTTCTATATAAACCAGAAGCTAATTTTGGATTAAATGAAAAAGTTCAAGGTAATGATTGGTTTGTTAAAAAATATTGGGGAAGAAAAAAAATAGGAGATGGTCTTCCTTTCTCTTTTGTTTCAAGAACTTTTGAGAATGGATTTGGATTTCCAGATATTACTGGAATCATTAATTTAAAATCTAATGTAAATGAAGTTTTTTTAGGGACAAATGGCTCTGGTTTATATAAAACAGAAATTTTAGGATATTCTCCAGATATTTATTTTGATACTGAACTTTCTTATGACTCTCCACTTGGGAATACTTCTTATAAATCAAATACTAGTTTTTCAAATTCTACAACTACAAGAGAAGATAGAAAAATATTGGCTTTTGGAGATCTGCTAGATTCATATTTTGATGTGTCAGATGAAGATGAATATCATGCTTTTGTTGATTATGGAAATAGAAAAACATATGTTTCTGTAGAAGTAGATCCGTCTAAAAGAAGGGTTCCTGTAGATGGAGATCTTGTAGGATATGGAGTTAGACTTTCTGATATTAATAATAAATATTATAAAATATTAGAACATTATGATAGAGGTGTTGAACCTGGAAATTATTATTATCAAGGTAATCATAGTGAGAATTTAGAGACAAGAAGAATTGAGTTTGTACTAGACGGGGTTTGGGAAGAAGGAACTTTTTTCCGTTATGATGTGGGAAGAACAGAACTTACAAAAGAAGATTCCGATGGAAATAAACAGTATCATGTTCTTAGAGGTGATTTTAAAAATGAAAGATGGTTTAATCTAGGAATTTTTGGGAAGAAACATGGGAGAATAACAAAACCGAAACTTCAAGATTTATCAAGAGTTTATTGTGTGAAATATGATCTTTTTAATAGTGGGACAGATGAAACTGTTTTTATTGTTCAATTTGATGATCTCTCTCAAGTTCCTTCTTTTTTACAGGTAGATGAAACTATTCTAGCTGGATATTATATAGGAGGGACAAAACAGGGGAATCAATATCTTATTTATGAATCTCAACAATTAACGAGCGGACCATATTATGTTAATGATGGACGATATCAATATGCTTGTCGTATGGAAAACGAAAGCAATTCTTTTTCTGATGTAAATGATCCATATAATCTTTGGCATCGTGTAAATCATTCTGAATTACATAATGTTGTTCTACATAATCAAATTTATGAAAGTGAAGGAGATACTGACGGCAATGATCTCCATTATACTTGTGTTGTGCGTGGATCTAATTTTTCCGAGGATACAAATCATAAAGAAGATCTAGTTTGGGTTGGATTCGATCCATCTTGGTCTGCGTTGTGGCCATTTACAAGTTCTGATTATGCGTATGGATATGGGTATGGATATGGTGAAGGATTGGACTACTTTAATGTCTTATCTGATGCATTTACTAATTATGGATATGGAACTTCTAGTTTTGAAACAGATTTTATTGATCAATATGGATATGGTTATGGATATGAATATCTAGGTCCGCTTCCATCTAGTTATTTTGTTGGTAAATATATTGGACATCCAGGTAGTGGATATAAATATAAAATTATAGATGCTACATTACTTCAACCTGGAGACGATTTTTATGAACTTAATTTTCCAGATGAATATAATCAAAGAGATAGTTCTTTAAGTTCTTATCCATTAACTTCTTTAGATTATAAATATTTATTTAGAGTAGAACCTTTTACCAAATCTTATTCTAATTGTTCTTTATTTTCAAGTGGAACAATTTCTTTATTAAGTTCAACAACAGTTACTGTTTCTCATGTTGGAGACGGGTTGCCAGATCTTACCGGATTCTCATTAAGAACAAGTTCTTCTGAATCTGCTGTTATATATAAGATTCAATCTTCTGGAACAAATACTATTGATTTATATAAAACGAATGTTGATGATCTTTTTGCTAATTTTAGTAATATTTTAATAGGCTATAATATTGATGGAAATATTGTTCAACAAATTGGAAGAAGAGAATCTGGCGGAAATGAATATATTTATATTTCTACAGAAGGTGGTATTTATGAAAGTTCTGATGGAGGAGAAAATTGGAAATCATATGTTGATAATTTAACATTAAGAACATATACTGGGCTTCCGTCATCTATCTTTTCAGACTTTAATATTTATGGAAGTAGAATATATGCGATAACAAATACTACAACTTCAGTTGCAGGAGTATATTGGATTGATTTAGAAGGAAGTGCTACTTGGAGTAAAATGACGGATGGATCTAGTGAAGATCTATCAACACTATCCCCTTCTTCTATTAGCGTCTCTTCAGATGGTGTGGTTTTTGTTGGAACTGCATATGGTGTTTATAAAGCTGAACATCAATCTGTTTCTTGGACATGGGATAGAATGTATCTCCCTGAAAATGATATTAATACTGTTCTTGCAATTGATAACGATATTAATTTACAACCATCAGATTTAAAAGAAACGAGATATGATCTTGATAGATTATGGATAGGAACAGAAGGACATGGTTTATACAGAAGAGAAAAAGAAAACAGAAATAGTGAAAAAGTAAATACCAATTGGGAAAAAACATCTTCATCAAGATATGATAGAACGGAAATTATTTCTTCTAATTGGATTATTAACGATGTTGCTGATTTAACAATAGATACTGTTGGTATTGAAGTGCTCGCATATGAAAATGATATTGATAGATGGAGATCGGATAAAGACGCTTACTCGACAAGATTTTTTACTGAAAGTACGGTTGGAGAAACTTTTGATTGGTCAGCATATGGTGATGGATGGGATATTGTTAAAACAGAAGATGATTTTATATTAATTGATCCTGATAATGTTCATTATGTTTCTAGGATTATGGATGAAATCCAAACTTCTACATTTAAACGTTCAAATCATCAAATGCAAAATTTTACTTCAAATATTGAAGGTTTTGGTAGAGGTGAAAAGAATCTTATTAGTGAGAATTTAATTGGATCTATAAAAAGAAAAGATATTACGAATAGAACTGATAATAAAACTTTAACTTCTATTTATGAACAACCGTTTAATCATATGCCGGATATGAAATCAATTACGGTTATTCGTCAAACATCAGATGGAACTGTAATTATAGGTACTGATAGGGATGGAATTTGGAGAACAAAAAGAAGAAATTCTTCTGGTATAGGTATTGATGGGGCTCCAGGTTTTGTTATGCCTATTCCAAATGGAGATAATGGTATATCTGATAATGAATTTGGATATGATTTTGAAATTTGGAAACATACTATTATTTCTATTTCTGTTGCTATCCCAACAAGCCCAAGTACTGGTAAATATATTGTAGGATCTGGTGATTGGTCCGCTCATCCATATCTTGTTTCTGAAAATGATATTGCTGAATATAATGGAACGATTTGGATTTCTCCTGTAACTCCTACACTAAATTTAAGAGTATGGATTACAGCAGAGGCTACTGGTGGAGATGTTTATAACGGTGGTTATACATATAATGGTGCAACTTGGGTTGCTGAAGGTTTGATTACTCATAACGGTATAGGAAATATTTCTTTACAGCCTTGGTTTCCAACAGATGGGGATAAACCAGATTATTCCGGAGATGATGTTTATATAGGAGAAAAGGGAGATAGAAGAACACCTTTTTATACTGGAATTATAAATTCCGCTACTATTCGAAGACTTTATGATTATTCTAAAAATTTTTATCATATTCGAGAAAAAAAGATGGCGTATACAGCCTATTCTGGATTTGGAAATGGGGTTAATGGTAGTGATTTTTTTACAGATATAGATAATTTAGAAGATTATACTGATCTGATAGGTGGATATTTTGTTGTTTCTGAAAAAATGAATGAGATTTATGGACCTAGGGTCGATCCGACATCTATGAGCGATTATGATGTAAGAGTATATCAAATTACAGATATTGAGTATTATTCTACAACTGATAGTGGTTTAGATCGTAATGCTTATTATTTGACTCTTTCAGAAGGTCAGGCTTATGGAATAAATACAGACCAGAATAAACCAATTGGTTATGGAGATCGATGGGGAAATGATTGGGATTTTAGACATAAAGATGAATGGGGAGCTGCAACTTCAGGTTATAAGGGCACAGATGCTGGTTGGGATGACAGTAGAACATCAAGATTCTGTATCTTAGATTTCGAAAAATATGAAAAAATATCTGTAATGAATTCTGATACTAGTAAAGATCTTCCGGTTATTTCAGGTCTTTATAATACAAATGGGAATGAAGATTCAGCTGTTTTTGTTAGGGACATTTCTATAGGGAGCGACGATAAGGCTTATGTAGCTTGTGGTATTAATGGAGTTTATAAGACAAATGATATTTTAGCCACTACAGTAGAATGGTCTAAAATCACTTTTAAACATCCTTCTACTAATTTAGATATTGATGCAACATGTGTCCTATATGATGCAGATACTGCATCAGCTTCTGTTGGAACATGGGGAGATGGAATCTTTCTTATTAATTCATTAGATCAAGTATTTGAGAAAAATACTGATTTAAACCATAAAAAAATATGGAGTTTATTTAATCATGTGAATTATGGTTATGGATATACCTACGGTTATCAATATGGATATGATTATGGATATAATGGTGGAACGGATTATTTTGACGCTCTTAATCCAGATTCTATTTATGCTGGAACAGAACATGGTGGTGTGTATAAATATAATTCTGCATTAGAAAAATGGTCTCGTGAAACAAGTGGTGTAGTTAGATCTCAAATAGATTCATGGAAAGTAAGTGGGGTGGATTCACAATTTTCTGGAGATACTGATTATACATATTCAGATTATCTTGTTGCTTACTCTTGGGGTGCTGGAGTAATGCGAAGCTTAAACCGTGGGGTAAGTTGGGTTCAAGCAGATATTAATTTAAATAATTTGTATATACAAGATGTGATAGTTACTCCGTCCGTAGTCTATGTGGCTACTTGTGGAGGAGGCGTTTTTTACTCATCAGATTTCTTTACAGCATCTTTTGAAGATATTTCATGGACTCAAATTAGTATTTTTGGGCTTCCTGATGGATTAAATGTTTGTGAATTATCTTCAGGTACTAATACAAACGTAATTTTTGCAAAATTTAGAGAGAATAGTTTATCTGGTAAAGATATTCCTTATTTTATGAGAAAGAGATATGTTAATGAGGAACTTGATTCAACAAAACATATAAAAGATTCTATTTATAAAGCAACTTTTGCGAATGGTTCTTGGACATGGATTAAAATTTATGATAAAGATCCAGAACTAACAATTGATTATACTTTTGAATCTGTATCTACAGGTCTTGTTGTTGTACCTGGAACTGAAAAAGATATTCGTTTTATTTATAGATTCTCTAATGATGGAAATATTTATAAAAATCTATATGTATCAATAAATTCAAATTTGGTTATTACAGAAAAAGAATTTCCTTTTGATATTTTTGAAACTAATAATTTTGAGATTCTTGATGTAAGTCTTTCAATAGATCCGTTAGATACAAATGTGGTTTATGCTGCTATTTCCCCTGTTGATGTGAATCAATCAAATAGAAGTGATATTTATGCTTCTGCTTTAAATTATAAACTACTTGAACCACAAGCTATAGTAAGAACAGATGATAATGGAACAAGTTGGAGTAATGACCTTACTCCAGATGATATGGTTTCTGGATTTAACACTCAAATTCAAACCTCTAGTAAAACCAGCGGACGTATTTTTGCTAATTTTGATCATAAAGTTTATTTGTCTACCAATAAAGGAGTTTCTTGGGTTTCTATCTCAAATATTTTTGATAATCCTTCTGTGAAAGTAATGGGAGTAGTTGTAGATCCAGATTCTTCAGATGAAAGATATCTTATCTTTGAATATATGGGATCTGTTTATCTTTATCATGGAGATGACGATATTACTCCAGATGCTTCTCTTTTTATTATGTCTGTCGGAAATCTTAAAGAAAGATGTTTATCTATAGGAGAGATTAGCGGACAAAAAAGGTTATATATTAGTGAAAAAGACAAAGTTAGATATGTCACTTTTGATATTAGCGGAGAGATAGACGCTACAACGGTTGTTTATAGTGGAGAAGTAAGCTCTCCCCTAGTTATTTCTGAACATGATAATAATTATATGATGTTTGTTTCAGGTAAGACATTACACTTTACTGTGAATGCGTTTACGACAGAAGGAACATCTACTCTCGAATTTGATGGAAATGAAATCAGTAGAATAGTAATAGGATCTGGTAGTTCTTATCTTAACGAAACATTTATTTGTGTTGATGCTCAATATAGTTTCAAAAAAGTACAGGCAACAACATCTGATATTTATGAATCTGGAATTCAAGAAGTAATTTCTAGTAATACAATAAGTGTTTCTGGGAATACAGAGACATTCACCATAGGAGATACTTTAGAATTTGCAAATGATAATTTTGCTGCTGCATATTCTACAAAAATAACATATAAAGATGGAAGAGAAGAAAGCTTAATTGGTATTCTTCCAACAATTTCTGGGGATGTCTACTCTGCTGTTTATGACGGAATTAATGATCGCACAATTATTACGGCAATAATAGATGCTGATAGTACAGATTCTTATGATGGCAACTATTTACAAATTTTCGATAATAGTAGATTTACGAATGAAATTTACAATGGTAGATTCAATTTCCTCTCTTTTGATGAATCAGGTGATTTTTTACAATTCTATGTCTCAGGAGATTTAATTTCATTATTTAATAATTACGATGTCGATCTTTCATCTTCTTTCCCTTATGTTAGAATTGGTAGAGTTTCTGATTTTCTTCCGAGCACCTTCTTTTCTGGTGGAAAAGTTTTTGTAAGAAAAAGAATTGATCCGAAAAACAATGGATTGTGGTATTCCGGAACTGGTGGAGTTGGTTTTAATAAAATAGATTTTTCTGATTTTAATTTACAAAATAAAGGATGCCAAAATGCATTTAGTTTTGGGGAAGATGGGGAGATAGTCGTTTCATTTAATGATGGGAAAAAGACTAAAATCCTAGTTAATGATTGGTGGATGCCATCTGATGAAATTAATGGTATAGATTTGAATGATAATGGATATCCATTAATGGCTACAACAAATGGAGTCTCTTTTCTTAATGTCGGATATTCTGCAGGATATTTTAGGAATTTTTACTTTAATGACTTTGAAAATATTTTTAGATTAGATTCTTCAGAATATTTCTTATCTACAAGCACTAAAAACTATATGCTTCAAGAAGAGCTTTCTGGATTATTTAATGGAGACGATGTTCTTACTGAATTTACAAAACCCGTTGGAACCGTTAATAAAGTAATTAAAGATAGTAATTCAATTTATTGGTTTGCTACAGATAATGGTTTAAAAGCTTTGCTTTCAAATGGGGAAATTGAAACATTTTTTGAAAATGAACAAATAAAAGATGTGATTGAAGATACTCATAATAGAATTTGGGCAACAAGAAAAAATGGATGCTCAATGATTATATATTATAATACTTTAACTAATTTTTCTTCTAGGGTAGAATGGGTAAATTATTCAGAAGGTATTTCAGGAGATGTAGAAGCACTATATGAAAGAACCGGACTTGATTATGAAAGTGATGGAGATCCGGATGGAACAAGCCCATTAGGAGACGATACTCCATATATCTCTCTTAGTTGGACAAATATATCTGTCGTTTATCCTAAGTCTGTTATTGTTAGAAGTGATACATATGATGTAAATCTTGATCTAAATGGAAGAGCATTTTCTTCATCTATTAATGGAATAATTAGTTCCATAGAATCAGAAACAGTATTGATTGGAGGAGTTTCTACAGAAACATGGAAGATAACTCCAGAAAGTTTAGTTTCTTATGATACCGACTCTCTTATTGGTAAATATATTTTTATTAATAGTCGTGAGTTTTCAACAAAAAGAGAGATTTTAGAAAATTCAACAAATACGTTTAATATCCAAAAAACTTCTGGAGAAACTGCTCCAACATCTTCTGGTAAAAACTTTATGATTGTTGATGTTGTCGAAAGTGATGATTATAGTCTTTTTGTAGGAAGTGAAACATCATATATAGATTATTCTGTTATTGTTGGAACTTCATATTATTATAATTTGTTTGTTTATAATGACATTACTAATGATTATATCTGGGTTTCATCAGAAGCGATTTCTGCTGGCACTTCTAAATCTACTAAAAATTCTTCTGAAATTTTATGTGGTGGTCAAAATGGACTTTTTATTCTTGGTAATAGTGGATTTATAAAAGAGTTTTCAACAGGAAATACGATTAATCATATTTCTTCTGATAGCACAGGTGCTTTATGGTTGTCTTCTGGGTATAAAATTGTAAGGTATACACCAAATGAATATAATTCTTTCAATAGAAGAGATCTTTTTGGTTCTTTAGTTACAGGGTCTCTTTCTATTACAGGATCGGTAGAAGCTGTTGATGGGAAAGTTTATATTTCTACAAATCTAGGACTTGCCTCATATGATCTCTCGACAAAAAGCTTTGAGGTATATATTGAGAATGATGTTGATAGAAAAAATAGAGGAACTGATGGTTTTATTTTGACTTCAGATTGGCATGTCTCAACTGTTTTTGATGGAACTCTCTCTGAGTTTGCAAGATTAGACGGATCTAATTCTGCATATTTGCTAAGAACAGATGGACTTTATAAAACAGAAAGTTCGGGTTTGGATTGGTCCGTTATTGTTGAAGAAGATCAAAATGGAAAATATATTGTTTATGGAGAAGATTCCGGAACGAAAGAAAATTATGTAATTCTTGGAGATGATTATTATAGGAAAATAAAAACAACAGAATTTACAGACGACTATTATTTCTTTGGCGAAGAATTCCCATCATTAGAATATGACGATTCTTCTGTAGGATCTCCATCTTATATTTATTTGTCTGATTCTGATACGGACGAAATAATCTTTGCAGGTATTTATAATAATTTTGTTATAGAAAATGAAGTTGAAATAGCAAGAATGCAAATTGAAAACAATATAGTAACCACTACTCTTTTGGGATCTTCCGTTGGATTGTCAGAACAATCTACATATAGCTTTACTTCTATTGGTTCGACAGTTTATGCAGGGTGCAAAGACAATATTCTATTAAGAGAAGATTCTGGGACATGGAGAATAGTTCATTACGATAATACTAATCCATATCTTTCTAAAAATGGAGAACCATATGCGTTCACATGTCTTGACTCTAGATTGGATACCACTAATGCAATAGATTCTGATATTAATGGAAAGAAAGTAGTTTATGCTTCTAGAACTCCATTGTATCCAATTTCAATCACTGATAAATATATTAGACAAGATATTATAAGTTTTCGTGTGGGTCTTGATGAAAGTGATGAACTTTTAAGTAGATATGAAACAGTTATGCAATATGATCTTTCTGAAAGTATGATGGATGTTGGTGCTGGAACAGATATTGTTAATATAGATAAAGCTATTCTTGAGAGTTATCAATCTCAAATTATAAGATCTAACCTTCTTTATGGGCATGTTGGTGCAGTAAAGTATATTGATGAACAAAAATCTATTTTGGCTGGCGGTTTTGATAACTCACTATTTCTTATTCCATTTACGGCAGAAAAAAAGACTTTAATTGGAGATTATGATTGGATAAATACTCCTTCATTTACAAAGAGAAATACTTGCCTTCTTTCTGGAAGAAGAACAATTAGTGGTTCTATTTTCCCACAAAGTAATCTTTATCCATATTATTTAGAAAGCTATAAGCTACAGAATTTATCTGGAAGAAGATCAATTTTACCGAATAGCCCAATATTTAATTTGTTGACATATGATATTCAGGGAAATATGCCATATACGTTTGATTATTTATTAAGACCTAAAGTTGGTTTGTCAGTTTATTTCGACGGAGATAATGGATATGCTTCAGTTATGCAATTTGCCGAAAATGAAGATAAAGTTAATTCTAATGTAGTCTCAATGATAGAGGGAACTTATTCTTATATTGGGAATAATGATGTATGTAGTGTCCTAAGAAGTGATGATGGTGGAATGATTTGGCAACCATTTTTATCTTCTTCTTCCGCAGTTACTGGGTTTTATAAAAATGGGAATTCTTTGATTGTCTCATCTAGTTATGGAGATGGGACAGACAATGTTGGATTATTTACTGTGGACTCGGACAGAAATTTGGATGCATATACAGTGAGCAATTACCCATCAATACCATTTTCTTTTATTAAAGAAAGTGGTGGAACTGTTTTTGCAGGAACAAATGGTTTTGGTTTATATTCTATTGAAGATTCAACTGTTTCTCAATATCAATCAAGATTTGTTACTCAAGATGGATATAATTCTGGAAAATGGCAGGTTACTTCAATAGCCGAAAATCATAATGATAGAAAAAAGGTTCATATAGGAACAAAACAACAAGGAATCCTTTATAGTTCGGATGTTACGAAAAATCTTGATTCTATAAAATGGAGCTTTGATAATGATGGGCTTCCTGTTGCAGAAATTACAAAATTAGCGACATTGAGAACTAATCCAGATGTTGTTTTAGCCGGAGTTAAAGATAATGGACTTTATAAAAAGAATTTGGTTTCTGAAAATTATGAACATATAACAGAAGGAATTCCATCTATTGGAAATGTTAATCAAATTCTTGTAGATAATGAAGTGTTGAATACTTATATTACATTTACTTATAATTATAGTTTGAGCAATGACTTATATATTATTCGTAGTACTTTTAGAACCTTTGATGGAATATTGTCCGATAGTACTGTATATGTTATCGGTGATGAAATAGCAAATGGTGAAGTGGTTTATGCTGGAGATGGTGATTTTACTTCTAATCTTTATTCTGATACTTCAAGTGATTTAAGATCTAATGCAAAATATTATTATAAGTTTTATCAAAGAAATAATAGTGAGTATAAAGAAGTTGATGATTTTTCAGGTTCTATTTCCTCTAGAAGTGGAATGGTTTTTACGATGGATACGGGATTAAGAATTCTTGGAGGAGATTCATCAATTAAGTATATTAAAATGGATTCATATTATGTCGATGTGAATAGAGATGAATATACGGAAGATTCTTCGACTGGAAATATTTTAGATTCTAATAGTGATATTGTTTTAACAAGAACTTCTGTTTCTCCAGTGGTTAGTTATGTAGATAGTGTCGGAGGCGTTTATACTCAAAGCTCAGGTAGTAAATTTATTGATTGGGATGGAGAGACAGTTGATTTAACTGGTAGAATATTAAAGGTTTCTCTAGGACCGTTAGAAAACCAAAAAAGAAGATATCGAATTACATCTAATACTTCTTCTACCATGGTTGTTGAATTTGATTCAGAATTTAAAGAATTGAATAATGCAAGATGGGATAAAATTTCGAGCTATCGTGGATTAAATTATACCGTGGAGTCTACTATTGGTTCTCAAGCAATTACATCGAATCCAATTTATATCGTTTATCAAGAAGAAGTTGAATCTGCAAATGGTATTTCAAGAGTTTATGTTTCAAATGATAACGGAGAACAATGGACAGTTAAAAATCTTGTTACTGCTTATGAATCTAATGATTTTAGCGTCAATAATATCGCTGTAACTCATAAATTTGGATCAATTTATAATGAAAATTATGCTACTATATATGCGGCAGCTAATGACGGAGTTTATAAATCTGTTAATAGTGGTGCCACTTGGGATAGAATTAGTACGGATATTTCTAGTTCATATTATAATGGACTTCCAAGTTTATCTGATGTCTCGTTAATATATAAATATGTTTTTACAGATAGAAAAGATAGAAATATTGTTTATGCAATAAATAATTCTGGAGATATTTATAGAACAATTAATGGAGGTATTTCTTGGTCTTTGTTATATGAAACGGGTTTAACTATTAATGATGCAGTTATGGTATCTTATTTTAAAAATAGAATTATGATTGGTTCTGATCAATTTGGTTTAAATATGTTAAATGATTCAGTAAGACAAACAACGGATGTTAAAATTGATTCTGATGGAAAGATAAATGATTTTAGTGTTGAAGATTTAGAAATAGGTGACGAAATCATAACTGATTCTAATAGTATATTAGCGAAAACAATTTCTAGAAATGATGAAGCACAAAATAGTCAAGAAACTGTAACCTTTAAAACTAGTTCAAATACAAAATATCTCTCTTTCTCGTTTAAATCTGATGATATTTTATTTGATACTGAAGATATTTATATTGGTAGCTTAATTGAGAATCCAAATAGTAATCCATTTGTTTTGCATGATCCAGGTGATGTATCTTCTGATATGATAGTACATACAATTGGTAGTTTAGGTTCTCAAGTTTATGCTCTTACAACAAAAGGAGCATATTTAACATCTAATTCTGGTGGAAAATGGCAAAAGATTTATAGTGAGGCTTTGCCAGATGAAATTTATGATATTGATCAAATTAAAGATTCTGATGAAATTTCATTAGGAACAAATGACGGGTTTTGGATTAGTGAAAATGATAAAAAGACTTTTCGTCAAATTGAATCTGATGGGGAAGAAGTTAGAGTGGTATGGGAAGAAGGAGATAGACATTTTAGAGGAGGTTCTGATGGTTTGTATATTACTTTAAGTGGAACGAAATCTCTAGTTGTTTATTCAGGATCTAAAACTTATAATGAATTTAGTTGGGGAGATCTTTTTTCTCCGAATGATGGGGGTTTTTCTAATGAAACAGATGAGATATTAAATATCCCTATATATAAATCTCCTTCTCCAAATGCGGATTCTATTGGATATGATGATTGGGATTATGTATTAGTCGTAAGAAGAGGTCCATTTGTTACGTATGAAGATGCTTTGGCGTCTTCTGATATTTTTAAACCTTCTAATAATGTGGTTTATCCTTCGAATCTTTCAAATGAAACTCAATATAATACAGAAATAGATGTTTCTCCAGAGTTTATATTTAGTGGTGATAATTCTAGTTTAAATGTTGAATTAAATGCTGGAAGTCTCGAAATTATTCGTTTTGAAAATCAAGAAGGTGATGGGGCAATTGGTAGTATTTTCAGTCCTTCAAATGAAACAGTTTATATGGGTGGGGGAAATATTATAGTTGGAGTTTTGAAAAATAGAAGAGGAAATCCTCCAGGAACAGGATTTGATAGTAATTTTGTTTCTCATTATGGATATTCATCTAGTGATATAGATCTTGAAGAAAATTTGCCATATGATTTTGGTCCAACTTCTGCAAATATGATTTTAGATAAAATACAACCTCTTGGATCTAATTTTAGTTCTTCTCAAAGAAGCAGTGCTGGATTAGTGGATAATTATGCATCTACTGATGCGGAATATGATACGGATACTACAAGCCCTCTTTATGGAAGGGTAAAATGTCCAGAAATTGTAGAAAATTCATATTATATGTATAGAGCATATCCATATAGAATGGTTCCGGATTCTACTCAAGTGGGATTAAATTCTGATGGATCCGCTCCAGTTTATCCTAGATATCTTCCATTGAATGGAGATATTCCAGATTCATATACATATAAAATATCAATTGAAAAATTTTATGGAAGTAATAATATTCTTTCTGGTATTTCAGTTTCTGATGCAAATTGGGTTATTGGAACAGATGTTGGGATTTTCTATTCTACAGAAAAGGGAATGGATGTTAATAAATCGAATATTGTAGGTAGAGTTCCTGCCATTATATACACTTCAGCGAACACTCTTCTAGCTTCTGTCGTATTAAAAAATGGAAGAATACAAATAGTTACAAGTACCGATAAAGCAAATTGGACTGTTATTTCAGAGCTGAATGAAATGATATACAACTTGAATATAAATAAAGTCTATAATTTCACAGAATATAATGATAAAATTTATATGTCTTCAAGTGCCGGATTCTTTGGCGGAGATTTAGATGGAAGTAATTGGATTTTTTATGGAGATATCGGAGATCATGAAGTTTTGAATGCCCAGAGATTACTTGGGCAAGAATTTAGAGTGCTTTAAAACGTAAGGGAAAATAAATGGCAATTGAGATATTCCAGAGTCTACCTAGTCCTTCTTATGCTCAAGGATATGCTCGTGGTGCTGATGAATCGGCAAACCCCGGTCTGTGGAACGGGCTTGTCGGCGCGTGGATGCCTTCGCTCGGCGCGAGCGGCTCGACGCTGTACGACATCAGCGGCCACAAGCACCACGGCACGCTCACGAATATGGACCCGGAGACGGATTGGCCTGTAGGCGAGAAGGGGATGGCGCTAGCGCTTGATGGAAGTGATGATTTAATAGTAATCCCGCAACTAACCGTGGGACAGTTGACGTACCTCATGTGGTTTCGCCCGGATGATGCCTCGCAGACAGATTACATCTTTCGCCTTATGAAAACCGGGATTCGGGCACAATCAGGCGGGTTTCGATTCTACACAAATCTAAGCACAGGGGCATACCTCTATCTGGCAGAGACGATACAAACAGGAGTATGGCATTGTGTTGTCTGTTTGCATGATGGGACAAATGCGTCAGGTTACTTTGATGGGAAACGAGTTGCAGCGCCAGAAGTGAGAAGTCTCAACA
>Ga0114918_10000170_pt1 | contig 52285 bp, 66 predicted proteins | sample LantaG_FD_87015 | JGI IMG/M metagenome (GOLD analysis project Ga0114918, IMG submission 87015) | Deep subsurface microbial communities from Baltic Sea to uncover new lineages of life (NeLLi) - Landsort_02402 metaG | ecosystem: Environmental > Aquatic > Marine > Oceanic > Sediment | place... | reverse complement strand
TCTACTGTTTGGATTACATGGCATAAATCTTATTTTTCTAGTAATAATTGCTTTAGCCATTATTTTCCTTAGAATTTATCAATAAACTTTCCAATTTTATATCCAATAACCCACGGCCATATGAATATATTTTTCAGTATAAAAATAGAAATATACATTATTTTCAAATCTTTTTTAATCATTTTATATTTTTCTGTTTCCAGTGCAGTTAGCCCAAAGCTAATTGTCATTCCTATAAACCATATGAATAACGCGAACAATAAAAATTTTATCGTTAAAAAATTATCAACAGCCGCTAACGTAGCCAACGCGGTATTTTTCATGACATATAGAAAAGCATCTTTCGTGTATTCGTCCACTTTGTTCTCCTATATAAAAAGATTAATTTACGTCAATTTCTTTTACCTCAATAGTCAAACCTTTTAAACGTTTTTCTTCAGCTCTTTTTTCAGCACTCGTTTTATCAGCGTGTAAAGGAAACATTCCATACCTTTTACCATTTTTTCTTATATTTACTAGACCATACATTTTCATATTTTATTTCCTCACTTTTAATGTAAGATCAGTGTCCTTTTCAATTTCTTTTAATCCATGCCGGATTGTAGTAACAAAATTTCCACAAAACATCTTTTTCTGTACAAATTCGACCAAGCTGTCTTTAATTCTGGCTTTTCTGCTTGTCAATAACATTTTTTTCTCCTTATTAAATAGTTTAAATATTACAACTACATACTACAATAAGGAACATGTTACGCAAATCAAAAATAACAAAGTGCGATTAAGTTTATGGACTATCTTAACTGCCAAGCTATTATAGTATGTAACTTTTTATAAGAACGTATTTAATTTAATCCTAGACTACAGTTTTATTAACCGCATACCATTTTAAGCACTAACCTTTAATTTTTTCTAGGATTAATTACGCTGACATTTTTTAATATATTTAGAAATCTCATTTTTATCTAAACAATCGTTCTTTGGTGAGCCTAGATCAGTTATGTATAATTCGATTTTACCATTTTCTATAGAAACTAAAGTTTCTATAAATGAAAGTAAGACACTCTTTACCTTTTCCTTGCTAGATATAAACATTGGATAACTTCTTAATTCATAAGCACATTCTTCTTGATTTTCTTCATCGAAAAGTGTCATACTAATTATGTATTCATTATTACCTATACCGATTGCATAAAATCGTATAATACTTTTATTCATTAGTAAATCCTTTAAGCTTTACATGTTAAATAACGTATTGAACATTATTCGCAATATATGTTATTATTTCTTAATATTTAGTTTTAAATCCCTTATAATCAATCTTCGCATATATACACTGAATATTTCATCAGTCTTGGCAAGTTTTTTATCAAGCTTCTTACTTAAACGTTCTGATAACCTAAAATTTCTTACCGTGTGAGCTCTACCCTTTGGTCTTCCTTGTTTATTCATTTTAATTCCTCATTCGTGATTGTTCCTTTGAATAGAAAGAATAGCGTCAGCTTTTGCTAGTGCTATTGAAGTATACCACTTTCTACTTATACATGTTCCTCTTAAGTGGGTATAATTCCAGGTATATTTTAATTTAGGATTGATAAGAAATCTTGTTTCTCTTTCTCTTATGGTTATATATATACTCATATTAAAACCTCATGTGGATGGAATATTATATAATATTCCATCCACATTCACATAAAGGTTAGATGTTTACCGCAGTCTTTAGTTCAGTAAAGATCTTTGAAGTGAGTGCCTTACTAAACTTTCGGCAAAATTCAACGTTATCCTTGTAATTCGTATAATACGAATTATCACCCTGAGCCTCCTCCTGTCCCCATCTTGCGTAGCTATCAGCTTCAGCATTAGCAGCTGACAGTTCATTAGAATATTCTCCTTCGGCTTTGTAGAGAATACCACTGGCAGCGATAGACTCAACAAAAAGGATATGCTTTACTTCTTCACTGAGATTCTTACGTTCCGCGATAGCAGTAGCTTCGAGTATAACAGCAACAGCCAATGCCCTCTTACTCTTCTTCTGCTCAGGATCGATCAATGGATTTGTTATCCCATTGATGTCTGCTGGCTTTGACTTGAAACTCTCCGCGAGGTTACGCATAGTAATACGACGCTTTTTCTTCTCAGCCTTTTCAGCAACAACTTTTTTCTCTTCTTCAGTGACAACCCTTTTTTCCACAACAACCTTTTCTTGCTTTGCGATAACTTTGTCAGCCTTGCTCTTTTTCTTCGCACTCATTTTGTTCTCCTTGTAAGAAAAATAAAGAATATACAAACATAAATTCGCAAGTTACAAGTTATTTTACCATAGGCAATTCTCCTGTTTTTATCTATTGGTTAATCCTCGATTTTCGGTTTTTTAGTAAATTTTATCTCTGACTTTTCCAATTTTTCGATACGCTTTCTTTCCTTTTCTTCTTCTCGTTCTTCAGCAATAACTAAGGCACGCTTTTCGATCTTTTTGTTTATTTTGTTTGCTTTTGCATCAGCTCTACACTTTTTATAGTATTCTAAAATCATTCTCCTGAAAATCTCATTTTTACTCAATGGTTCTTTCATCAATTCATGATATGCAGTAGCATAATCCATCTGATCAAAAGTATCCTGTGGACAATACACTGGTCCGATTTTACCTACTGCGTTTATACCACCACCAGTTCTCATAGTCTTTGCTGCAATATCCAATTCTGCTGATTTTAGAATCTTATCAATTTCTTCTGTGCCAATCTTTCCTTTAAGCATGTCCATCAGGTTGTTAAACTTAGTCTTCGTCAATCGTTGATTCTGTTCTTTTATTTCCTTCATTTCTTTCTCCTTTTTGGTTGCGTATTACCAAATGTAATACAACTATATACTACAGCCTGCGAACGCAATACGCAAATTCCATTTTATAAAGTTTGATTAAGTTTGTTGACTTCCAGATTGAACTGTCTTCTGATATAGTCTATATGTTTACAATGATCATGGTATTTGTATCCAGGACAAGTACACATAAAATTCATGTCTTTTACTCTAACAGTATAAAATGCTCTTTCATTACTGCTTGACTGTACTTTCCAATATCTTTCTTCTTTGTTTTCATGATATTCAGTTATTTTAACCATAAGCTTATCATACAATTCTTTTGTATAGCTAGGCCAAGGAGAAATCCCAACTATCTTGGGATTATCACTATTCATTCCAAAGACTGATAATGGACATCTTGCACTCGGGACATTAATTGTGTAGTCTTTCCCTTCTACGTTTACAGTTACCATTTTTTCTCCTTTATGTTAGCTATATTTAGTGTAACACAAAGGAATTTACTACGCAAATCATTTTTTAATTTACTTTGAATACACACTTACAAGGAGTTACTAATTTAGATTTTTTACCTATACTGACATATCCTCTTCCATAACATTTTTTACAATTATGCTTCGGAATATTTTTAATTGTGATTTCTTCTAAAATCTTTTCTGCAATAGTGGAACATCTTATATTTCCAGTTTTTAAATTCATAAATGAAAACTTTTTTAGCAATTCTGTTTCAGGCATTGTCTAATCCCTTTTTGGCCACAGTTATTCCTTTTGCATAAGAATAAGGTTCACCATCTATCATTATAATAGGAAGTTTTTGAGTCATCTGATATTCTGTCATTGCCTTGATAAGATTTAATTCACGCCAACCCTTTGCGGCTTCTTCAATAGAATAAAAATCATAGATAAGTCCCATGTCTGTTAGACGTTTTTTAGCATTTTCGCAGTTAAAACAACCAACTTTCCCGAGTATTACAATTTTCATTATAGATTGGCCTCCTACACACCATAAGAAATACGCTGTCTCAGTCAGCCAATAAATCCACAGATAATATAATATATCTATTTCATTATATAGACAGTAAGGATTTATAGTCTCCTGTAAGACTTGGAGCAAGGTTATGTATTATATAACTAGGATAAATATTCAATTTATGTAAATTCTATATCACAGTCAGTATTCCATAAGACACAAAGTTGTATCTATTCCAGGAGGTTTACGCATTAAAGCATATACTTCTACTACTTTCCATTTTTTCACAACGTGATTAACGTGATTATATTTAACTGGATATCTTGAAAGGATCAATTTTGGAAACCATCTTTCTTTGAATGCCTGCCACCAATCTATAGGATATTTAATATTTAATATTTGTGGTTTACAAATTTCTTTGCCATAGACTCGTAAATTTGCAGTTATTATTACATCGTCTCTAATCTGATCTATTTGAGTCTCTATTGTGGAAATATCTTTTTGTATATACTTTAGTATTTTGGGATCGATGCGTGATCTTGCGGACACTAAATATTCTGTTAAAGTTATTGATTCCATATCTATGTTTTTGTGAACCTTTATATCACCCTTCATCATTTCTCCTGGATACATTTCTTTAATTTGATTGCTTCTTCTTTCTTTAAGGTAATCATCCACCATGTTTATCCTCCTTTTAGCAGACATTGTAAACATATACAATATAACCCAAACAGAACATTTGGAAGGCCCACAATTTAATCCTAGACCATTATAAATAAATTTTAATACCATAGCACCATATAAAACTTAAAGTTTCTCAAACGCTTCCTCTGTTAGTATAGCGATATTAGCTTTTTGAGCTTTATCTAATTTACTTCCAGCCTTTTCGCCAACTATAAGATAATCTATAATATTACTGAATCCTTTTATTATTCCGCCTTTATTTTTAATATCTTGTTCTATTTCTTTTCTTGATTTACTCAATGTTCCAGTGATACAGAATGTTTTCCCAGTTAAAGACCCTTCAACTTGTTTTGTAAAATTCATAAATTTAGAAAGTTCTATAATTTCATTTTCAAAATTATCAAATCCTTCTATTATATTTGATTGAATTTCATTTCCTATTCCATCAATCAAATGGAATAATTCACACAATTTTATATCCATAAAATCTTCTGGTGTTTCAATATTATAATCTTTTCTTAGCTCTATTAATATTTTATTAGCATTGCTTTCACCAAGCATTCGTATCCCTAAAGAACCCATAAATTCAGCTAAGTCAACGTTGTAAGATGATTTAGTTAATTCGCCAAATATCTTATTTGCTCGTTTTTCACCAAGTATTCCATTTTTAAGTCCCAACATTGCTAATTGCTCGAATGTGAGCTTATATAAATCAGCTATATTTTCTATTGAACCTACAACATATAATGCTTCTAAGATACCATCATTGAGATTCATTATATTACGACATTTTACCCAATTTTTAATCCTACCTAATTTTCTTTCTGAACAGTTTATTTCAGTACATCTTATAATAACCCCGTCTTTTGTAAGTTCTTTATTGCAACAAGGACAAAATTTTGGAGTTTTAATTTTAATTCTATCGATATCCTTTTTTATTCTTTTAGTGATTTTAGGAATTACGTCTCCTGCTTTAACAACTTCAACTGTATCACCCACTGCTACTTTTAATCTTGCGATTTCTTCATAGTTATGCAAAGTAGCTCTTTCTATAATACTCCCTGATACCATTGTCGGATCAATTATTGCGACTGGTGTTATGGCACCAGTTCTCCCAACTTGATGTATTACATCAATTATCTTTGCTCTCGCTTTTATAGGTCTAAATTTATATGCCATCGCCCCTTTTGGTCTTCCGTCAGTAATACCTAAATCTCTATATGCATATGGATTATTCATCCTTATTACTATGCCATCTATGTCATATTCAATGGAATCTCTAAAACATTCATATTTCAGAATCCATTCATATAATTTATCTATATCGTCTAAATTTATATATTCTGGAATCTTAAACCCTAAGTCATCCAATGTCTCTAGCTTGTGGCTATAAAGTTTCATTGGTATGTCATTCTCACTGTCAAAATCATATGCAATAAAATCTAAATATTCAGAGAATTTTCCGTCATCACGCATGATTATTCCAGCCGCAGCGTTACGACAATTCTTATATTTTTTATCTAATTGCTTATTTATTTTATCTAAATTTTCCTTGAATAATACACATTCACCTTTTATTGATATATTCACGAATTTAGAACTATCTATTTCTATTGGCACCGATGTTTTTAATATATTCGAGAGAACGTTTTCTCCGACTAATCCGTCACCTCTTGTTATTGCGCTTACTAAGAATCCGCCCTTATATATTAGTTCTATACTTAACCCATCTAATTTTTCACTTGCGGTAAAACTATATTGATTATGTTTTTTTATCCTATTAACCCATTTTTTGTATTCTTCATCATTATTAAGATTATTCAAACTTCCCATAAATGATTCATGTGTAGCTTTATTATTTATCTTATCAGTGCCAACCATTTTTAATACAAAGCTATCTGGACAATGTTCTTTTAAAAGCGATTCTTTTGTATCGTATTCTACATCTGACATAATAGATCTGCCACGATAATATGCTATTTTTGCTTCGTATAATTTCTGTTCTAATTTTTTTATATTCATAGCCTCCCCTAAGAAAAAATCCAACAGATAATTTTATATACAATCCATATGCATAAATAGATACTTAACACAATCCCACCGGATATGCTTGCGAGTAAACACGATATTTCCCATATTTTTACACCAATACTTTCTTCTTTTTTACGTGTTCTAACGGATATTGCCATATTTTATCTCCCAATAGCTAATAACCTACATAATAAAAGCTATTTATAATATATGGCCATTGATTTATCCATGCAAATACCAAATAATCAAGGATTGTTTTATTTAAGTGTTCGTACATATTTTTTGACAAAAAGCCATCCAGGAAATCCTCCGAGATTTTTGTCATCTATATAAAGATCTGCGTATATTTTTCTTGTATTGAAACAGCTCCAATATGGATGTTCTCTAACGATATCACATTGTTGATTGTGTGTTTCAAAGTATTCGTCTAATTCATTTTCTTGTAGCCATTTACGAGCTTCATGTAGATAGTGTCCATTTCTGCAAGTCCATAATATCAGAGTATGTCCTTCTGTAAATAGCCACAAAATTACTTCTTTTGCATTTTCCTTTATTCCTAATATTTTAAAGTCATATCCATTCCTTACAAGATCAATGTCTTTGTCCTTCATAAGTTCTGAATTTACAATAGTCTCATCAAAATCTATTGCTATTATCATATTTTTACCCCTTGTAAAAGCCTATATATAATAACGTAATAGAAAAAAAAAGCCACCGCGTAAACGGTGGCTCTGAGTAAAATAAATTATCTTATTCTATTTACACACTAGCATCAACCAGTCTTTCAGCGGGAATGAAGAATGGCTGAGTGTTGGCGGCATCCGGGAAAACCATGTAACGATCAGCAGCAGTCGCAAACGCAACATTGATGTTACCATTCTCATCAACAGCTACGCTCTTATCTGTAATATCGACATACGGATCGTATGCATAATCAGTCGCAGCTACTTTGCCAGTTTGAAGATTAACCTTCATCAAGGTAACAATCCCAGTAGCAACAGTGGGATCATCATCGTCAACTGCCGCAAGAGCATAAGCGTAAGTCGTATAGAAATACGCCTTCTTTCCAATCATTGTAGCACGATCTGCTTCAATGGTTGAAGGTTGAAAAGACAAAAGAGCATATTCACTAGCCATTGTGTATCTCCTAAATTTTAACATTAACTACAAAAACTACAAAACTACAAAAACTAATCTATTACTCATCCCACTTTGAATGGGTTATTTGAGTTAACAAAAAAAGTTATATACTTATATACTTCAAAAGGCTAAATGAAAATGCAGATCTATAGACCGTATGTGAATATTGAAGATTCAGTTAGTTGTTTGGATAAAAAAGATTTATACATTTCTGGATGTTTAACCTGTCCAGAACTATTATTGGCAATATTTAGAAAAAAGAAATGGATAGATGGTAAGTCTAATAAATGGCTATATCAACATCCCATCTTTAATTGGTACTGGAATGATGGAACACCATTTGTAAAAGAACTGATTGAATATTATAGATTAGCGAAAAACAAATGGTAAAAAAACGCTGGAGCTCCAAATAATCATGGATATAATCTAAGAGAAGTGTATTTATCTCATGAAAGTGAATGTTATTCTCAAAAATCACAATGGAACAATTTACATTCTAGATGTCATAAAATATCGTTATTATATAAAAACTTCTTTTGGTATAAAAGATTCTTTCGTAAATATATAAATGTAGATTTATCTAAATTCGAATATTATGAAAACATATGTGAATACAGTGAAGATGTACCAAGAAAAATTTATATGAATGAAATTCATTAAAGGTGAAATCATGATTAAAAAGAAAAAAAGGGTTTTATTTCCTTGGTTAAAATGTAAACAAGGTAGATTATACAAAAGCATGATTGCTATAATTATAGATAAAGAAATAAATTGGACAAAAATCTTCAAAGAGAATAAGTCTATAAAGAAAACGTTTACTTCTTTAATTTATCCAAGACTGAAATTCTATTTTCCTGGTATGTATGTGAAAGTTGCAAAATATTATTCTAAGAATGGACGATTTATTACTGAAAAAGATTTTATTAATCTTGCGTATTTAAGAATGACAAGTATATTCCATATCAATAAAAGGGCGAAAAAGATAATAGCTATTAGTGAGCATCCAGCTAATTCTAAAGATATTAAACTGAAAAGTTCTTATGCATTTTCCCTTAGGTTATATAAGAACAACAACTCATATGGAGGAAAATAATGTACTTTAATCCGTTTAACGTTGGAATTCGCAAAGCAAGAAAAGGTTGGAAACGAAAAACAGAAGATGATAAATATATTCCTTATAAAGTTCTTGCAATTGATATTGATAAGTCTGTTAATAGCAACATGTTTACAAATGATATAAAACCAAAAGAAGAAACAAATAGTGAAGAGATTATAGTGTGTTGGGTCATGCTTGGTAATTCAGAAAATGGTAAAATTGAATGGTTTAATATTAGTGAATTAAGATTTTTAGAATAGGCTATTTAATCTTATCCTTATAATAAAACAATCTAGGCTGTGACTTTAAAGTCACAGCCTTTACTATTTGTCCATAAGTGCATATCGCAGGATCTTTCTTTTTTGGAATATTTCTGGTTATGTCGTGAACGCACATATCATTATCCAAAATACACTTTGCCTTAAACGCTGCCTTAACTCCTGCATCATCATTATCGAATAGTATAAAGGCCTCCTCAAACGCCTTAGACAATAGTATTGCCCTTTGCTCACTTATTAGTGTACCCATACAATCAACACATCCGAAGCCTTTTAATTTGCTTGATCTTAGTATTACACTAATTACTTGAAACATATCAAAAGAACCTTCAGTTATGATAACTTTTTTCTTATCACTGCTTTCACTTAATCCGTGTATAAAATTAGTTATATCTGTTCCATAAGTGTGTAGTGATTTTCTTTCTGTATCATGTAAAACGGATCTATCGTTGAATTGTTCCCATTCACCTTTATCGTTTTTTATTGGCATGATTATTCTATTCATATATCTACCTTCAGAACAGTAATACAATTTATATCTATCGATTATATATTCTAGATTCATAACATTATGTTGCTTGTTTTCATTTCTCCATTTAAGATATTTCATCATTGGAATTGTTGTTTTTGATATAGGTGGGAATTTTACAGTTTGATTATTAATTTCATTAATTTCGTTATGTAGCTGGTTAAAAAGTTCTTTCAAGATTGACATATTTATTGGATTTATTAAAACTCTTTTTTCAAATATCCTAAATGCTTTTTTATACGAACACTTATAGATATGTGCTATCAGTTGATAAATATTACCCCTTATATCACATTTGCCACTCATGCATTTAAATGGATAGCCTTTATCTTCAGCAACAAAATTAACCCCGAAAGAATTTTCATTCTTTCGGGGATTGTGAAATGGGCATGAGCAATTTATCTTGTCTTTACCTTCTCTAATTCCTTTACATCCTGCGATTTTAAGTATTTCTAAAAGAAAATCTTTTACATCTGTTTTTTTGCTCATTGTCTCTCATAACTTATCTATCTGCTGAATTAGTTTTGCAGATTCTTCTTCTTTTCCTACTCTTTCCATATTACTAATTTTGTTGTGCAGCTTATCCATAGTTTCTTTATCTTTATCACGCAATTTTTCTCTAGCCATTTTACGTTTCTTTTTCTGATTCTGTTTCCTATTCCATTCTGCATTTGCAAAATAAGAGTCCGGCTTTGTTGATTCTGCACAATTCTCTTCTTTTATGATAAATTTTTGTCCACCTGTTATAACTCTATACATGGGATTCAAACAGTTATCGCAGAGTATCACCGGATTTTCTGACATCTGATGTCTAACTGTCTTACACGAATCCTCGCACATTTCACATTCGTATAAATATTTTGTCATACTTTACCCCTTAAGTTTCTTTACTGCGAATTCTATCATCCCAGGAAGTTTCATATCTATAATATCTTTCTTGACTGCAATACCTAGCTTCTCTAGGTCAGCTTCGAGATAAGCTCGAACTTTTGCGTTAGCAGTGCTTATGTCAGCTTCCGTCAGTTTTCCACCATGTTTTAGCTTAATCGGCACAACAAATTCTTGCTGAACCCTGCCAATCGCGTCATATGCAACATCCCAAATCTTAGTACCGTAGGCTTCTGTAGTCTTCAAAACAGCCTTTAGCCATTTACCAATTTCAATAACTTGAACCAAGCCAAAAAGAACCAATACCGCGATACCACAATAGACCAAAATTTCCATTACATTCTCCTAGCGCATGTCTTTAACAAAGTCTAATGCTTCACCAATTGAAGCATCTTTATTTATTTTTTTCATAAACCACCAAACACATGACACTTTAAGGTCAGTATAATCAATATTAATAAATTCTGGATTCGCTTTATGAATAAAGTCATATAGGTCTTTATTATTCTTTACGGTATTAAGCTCGTAGATATCTATAAAAGAAAGGTATGTTTTTAGAATCAGATATATTTCTTCAAGGATTACAAACCTTATGTCTGCACAATAAATATTTCCACTCAATATATAACTACACATTGCTTGTATTTCGCATAAATATTCCTCCATGTCTAATTCATGAATGTGGGAAGCAAATCTAAATTTTGGCACTTCTGGTAATTTTATATAAGAGTCTATTAATTTTTCTGCCTTCTCAAAGTGGCGTTCGTAAATATGCATAGACGACGAATAAAAATAAAACGGCCCTGCCTGAACTTTTAATGCTTTAGCTATCATTTCCTGTAGGACTGTCCATTCGTAAACATTTATACTAGAATAACCCCAGATTGCATCTGTCGAACGCGCAACTGCTTCACATTCAAGTTTATTATCTCGTATCACAAAATGGAGTCGCTGATTACATGCATAGTCCTTTGATTCTTTTATAGTGCATTCTTTTGCTGGATTCCAAATTATAATTGTAGCTTGCCTACTTTCTGGATCCTTTTTCAAACATTCAATAATGTAGTTTATTTGGTCTACATAAACTGCATGGTTATTATCATCGATACCTTCATATGCCCTTATTCTAGGGCCGTACCCGGCTCGCCAAGTTTTGCCGTCATCTGAAAAATCCTTAGCCCTTGGTAAAAATTTTGATAACCATTCTATGTCGTTTCTACCAGCTAATATCCACATTGTTTCAGCTAACGCGTGAAAAGGATTATTACCACGTTTAGGATATAATAAAGTTCTTGCAGTTGGATCTTCAATCTTCATTAAATATGGGCGCAATTCTTTTGTTAAAACACCTCTTGGTCTTACTTCTTTTCCATATTCCATTACATCTTTTAAAATTATGTGGCATGATTCTTGTAAATTTCTTGCTGACCTTGCGTACATAAATTTCTCCCGTGTCACCACCACAAGTCATACTTTAATAGAATATCAACTATCTCCTTAATTCCTAAAAAACACAAGCACAGAAACATAAAGAAAACTAAACACATCCAATAGTCTACAGGTTTCTGTTCATCTGATACGTTTTGTTTGTTTTGTTCCCTAGGTGCTTCTCCATTACCTATTAACATTACCAGTACCCCCTTATTAAATTGTTGTCTAGGAACGCTTTAATACTGTTCTAACAAGTCAAATTTATGGCCCATACACTTACAAACACGCTCACAATTTAAGAGCCAATCAATATTTCTATTAATTGGGTCATCTGGATTAATTCCACCCTGAAGTACATTCCAAATTTCGCCTATTGTTTTAAGCACACCAATCTTAGTTTCAAATCCAAAATCTTTTAATTTTGTTCCGTCCATCATATAGCTTCTACACTCACCTACATCGTAGTCGGAAATTATTTCAACATCTTTATCAAATTGTCTTTTTAGCATGGCCTTAATATACAAGCCTAATTCACTAACTCTGTAATTTTTATGAACTAAATTAAAAGTCATAGGTTCATTAAATTCCTTTTCACTTAATGCGAAATATTTATAACATTCCGCAGCATCAGCTACATGGACTAATGGTCTCCAAGTCTCTCCACCAGCATGTAAATATATTTTATCATGTTTATATGCATTCGCAAGCATTGTGTTTACTACTAGATCAAATCTTGGTCTAGGGCTTAATCCCATACACGTAGCTTTTCTAATTATTATCAATTCAAATCCGTGTTTTTTAGACAATTCTTGTAATATTTGTTCTGCGGCATATTTACTTTTTGCATATGCAGAATTTGGATTAACCTTAGTTTCTTCTGTTACTTTGTTATCGTTAAATCCATACACACTTGCAGTAGAAGCATAAATAAAACGCTTTCCGCCAGATTCTCCGAATAAGCTTGCTATATCGTTTGTGAAGTTAGTATTAAATCTTGTGTTTGCTTCTTTACTATAATCTGCCATCGGATCATTGCTTAATCCACCAAGATGTATAATTGTATCACCTTCGCAAAAATTACACTTTTCTTTATATTCTGTAAAAGACTTAAAGTAGTTTTGATACATAGACTTATATACAGAATCTATTCCAAAGAACCCTTTATCAATTACATGTGGAAGTATTCCATCATTGTATAATTTCTCGACGACCAATGATCCAACATATCCAAAACCGCCAGTCACTATTATATTACTCATTTCTTATTTCCTTTATGATGATTTTTAATTGTAACGTCGTTCTTTTTTTCATCAGATACAAAAGCCTTAATAACTTGGTTCTTCTTCTTTTTCTTTTTAGCTGCCATCTTATACCTCCTCATAAGTAAATACGTTACTATCAGGATTCTTTTCCCACTCTTCCAAAGATTGTGCATTTCTATCTTTATCTGTCATCAAAAAATCATCGCAAGCGTAGTCGCAATGGAACAATACATCTATAGAAGATAACAAAGTTTCCGATATTATTTTATAACTTATCCCAGCTTCACAGTGTCCATTATATTCACCGCTACAGCCATATATTACGTTAGAATCTTCTGTAGCAAAAAATCCGTGAGCAAATCCGGGTGGAACCCATAAAGAGGTTCCATCTTCTTCACATAAAGAAACTAGGCAATGATCTCCGTAGGTTGGAGAATCTTTTCTAATATCAATTACTGCATCATAGATGGAACCACTTAGGCAAGTTACTAGCTTACCCATAAAAGGATTCCATTGAAAATGCATACCCCTAAAAACCCCTTTTTTACTAAATGAATGATTCCATTGTGACATTTCGGGGAGTTTATGGTATTTAGAAGCTTTATACAATTCTTCAAAGTGACCACGATTATCAGAATAAATCTTGTATTCAATAAGTTTTAGGCCATTAAAATCTTCAATGTACTTATACATTATTTTTCTCCTAATATCATACGCATTTTTGATAAATTAAAAGAAGTATCCATAGGTGTTCCTTCTGGCGCTTTAGCTTTTTCTACGTTTAAACTACTTTTCTTAGCAAGATCATAAAATGATTTAGGTTTTCCTCCAATGTGTATAAGCCTTCTATTTATATCTAATTTCACAAAATTGGCTTTTTCTAATTTATATATAACCCCACTTAATAAGTAAGCCATTTCTGTCGTCAATAATGCACTTGTAATTTTATCAGCATATGCTGATTTATAATTACATACATCTGGAAAATGTGATAATCTTATAACTTTTTTATTTAATGATAATACGGATTCTTCTCCTAGCAATTTTGTCAAAGAATAATAAGTTAAAGGATTAGGGGTATCATTTTCAGAATAATTTCCCTTTCTTCCATCAAATACATAATCAGTGCTTATATAATACATATGCCATCCTAAAAAACTACAAATACGAGCAATGTTTCTTGTACCTAACACGTTCGTATTATAAGCTTTATCTTTATCATCTTCGCAGGCTTTCGCTCCTATCATTGCTGCACAGTGGATAACTGATACTTTACTCTTATCATTTAAAGAATTATCAACATTATATAAATAATCACTAATACTATCTCCATCTTGCAAATTCATTTCTTGCCTTGAAGGTGTTAAGATTTTTCGATTAAAACTTCTTAGATTCTTATATAAAGCACTTCCAAGTTTTCCAGTCGCACCCGTTAATATAATCATTTTTTCTTCCTTTTCTTAATATTTACCCCTATTCTTTTTAGGATTGATAATAAGTTTATACTCTTAAATTCTAAAATTTCTGATAATTGCACAATAGCTCTAATGCCTATTTCTTTTTTATTATTTATACTACGCCAAGTGGAATACAAACGTTTTCTTTCCCATCCTAAATACATCGCGTCTCTAGTTCTTATTCTAGCAAGTCTATACGCTATTTTTCGAGATGGTTCTATATCTTTTAATAATTTTTTATCTCCATCTCTTTCGACTGCAAATACTTTTTCATATTCATTAACTAACTTAGTTAAATTCCAATCATACTCTTTTAGTATTTTTATGGCTGTCTTTGGACCTAATCTAAAAATACCTGGGACTTCATCTTTATCTCCGACCAACGCTAATATTTTAGCATAATCTCGAGATTTAGGTAATTCAAACATATCTTTAATATCTTCTTCACACAGCACTTCATCTTTTATTGGTCTATATAACTTTATGCGTTTTCTAGGAATTTGAAAGAAATCCTTATCATTTGAAACGATTACTACTTTATCTTCTTTAGATAATTTTACTGCCAACCAACCAATTAGATCATCAGCTTCTACATATTTTGCCATTCCTTGCAAAACTCCCATTTTACCTAAGAATAACCTTGTATCATCTAGTTCTTGATAATAATCTTTTAAGTCAAATGGAGAAGTTTTTGTTTTTCTTTCTGCTTTGTATCCAGACCATAATTTTTTTCTGTATTTCGAACCATACATATCCCAACAAACAACACACTTATCAAAATTTTGTTTTTCTGTTAATGAATTTAGTACTCTAATCATTCCATATAATATTGTTGTGCTTAATCCAACAGAGGTCTTAAGGATACCTTGTGGACTGGTTGCAAATTGATGATAAATTCCATACGATATTCCATTCCCATCCAGCACAGCTATCTTTTTCATTTTTTAATCTCTTCTGTTAAAGGATTGTATACTTCTATGCTTGTGTTTCCCCATATTTTTAACGAATCTAGTGGTGATTCTTTGTTGATTATGTTTAGAACTATTTCTCCAAAATCACCGCTTAATTTAGCCTTTATCGTTTTTCCGTCCTTTTCATATTTATACACAATGGGATTCATCAATAATGTTGGTTTTGAATTACTATATATAACTCTGTCTGAAGTAATCATAGCCGAACGATAATTATTTTCAAAGAATGGGATACTTATATTTTTAGCTTCAATAGATAAGACCTGCCCATCTTTATTCTTTGCCACTACAATATCAACTTCTGTACCAGATTCTGTTTTATAGCTTCCGATCTTTGAGTGTTTTTCTTCGGTATATTGTATAAAATAGTTAAAAATAATTATTCCGGCAACCATACCTAATGCATAAAATGTAAGTCCTGATATAAACCTTACACCAACGATTTCTTTAAGCTTCATCATTATCACCATCCATTAATTCTTTCAATTCTGGTGTACCCATAATTTTTTCATGAGTTTTAATCGCAGCCAGCATCAGATCATTCATCTCTATTGGATCTAGTGTCTGATCTGTAGGAAATTCCAATGTAACAATATATTCACTGCTTCGAATTAATAAATTTGATAAAGATGTTATAATCCTTTTTGCATTTTCTTCATCTGTACGACTTGGGTCTGGTCTATATTTAAAAGTTGCTGGATTAGCTAGTTCTGCCATAATATTATTCCTTTCAAAGAAGTGGTACAAAATAATACAAAATAAACATATATTATATATACTATTAACGATTTATCCACGCCACATAATATTTATCTGCGATCCATATTTAAAATCTTTTAATGATTATTCAGTTCTTGATCCTGCAGTTTAGACATACAGAGTGATAGCCCTATTATTATATTCCAGTTTCTATGCCTAAAAGCATATATCAATTGATTAATAAGATTAGAACAACTACGTCTAACAATCTCAGAATTGAACCGATGTTTTCTATTCATACAAAAATATAGAATATGTCGCTGAAATTGACTTGCACTGTATAATATATCTTCGTATATAGATTTTGAATCTACAGTGTTTTTATCGATGAACTTTAAAAATGAATTAACCCCCATTGGCCATATCAAGATAGAAGACGAATCTATTCCTATCATTTCACAAGAAGCCAAAGTGTGGATTATAACACTTGCTATTGCTTCACTTACTTCTTCCATACTGTATAATGCTGATTTCTTTTTTGATAATTTTATAAGATCTCCAATTTGATAAAATCCTATTACTGCCCGATACAACGGATCAGATACATCTTTATCTGGCCTGTATTTTGAATATTTTCTTATCCATTCACACACTTCTTCTATAGAATTTATATCTATGATTGAAGCATATGGTTCTTTCCATTCATACACTATTGGTAAATCAAAATTCAAATGTAGTGAGTTATTATGACACATTTTAAGCCATCCTAGACAAAAGTTTTAATTTTTATAGGTAAATGTATTAAGCGGTTACAAATATGCGCCCAGAGCAAATGAGATAGTCGTAGTCTTTATCTGATATGTTTAAGACCTTTTTTGCTAATGGCCATATATGCTTTCTTTTGATAGTGTTTACTTTAGATGCGTGAATGTCCAATTCTTTACATATTTCCATCTGTCTGTAACCCTTTATCATCAGTTTGAAAATACTAACAGATTCTTCTCCTTTTTTCTCTAAATCTTTATTCATCAATTTAATTATCTCATTTTCTATTACAGTATTCAATGTGTTATCGATGGTCCGTCTATTGGTATGTGAAAAGAAATCTATAAAGTTCGTAAAAACGTTAGTATCTTCATCCCCATATTCTGATCCAACATTAATAGAATTTATTCTATCTTCAGAAAGTATACATGTGTGATATCTTTTTTCTTTTTTATAAAGATCACACATTTTGTTCTTAAACAGTATAAACATAAATCTTAAATATTGATTATCATTTTCGTAAAATTCATCAAACTTTGTAAAAAACAAAAACATCATTTCACTTGTTAATTCTTCAAAATTCATATCTTTCAAATTAAAAGACCTTGCAAGCTTCATTATTATTGACATAAATATTTTACTCTTATTCTTATTCCAAACCCGCTCTACTGCTTTATCATACAACTGAGCCATTTTGTTCCTTTCACAATAGGATGGTTTCTTAAAATTACCATATATATATAATACGGTAAAAGTTGCGTAATGCAACAAAAAAAATTTTTTAATGAACCTTTTTAGCTAGGGGATAGCCTCCCCTAGCTAAAAAGTAAGATGTGTTTACTCTTTTATTTCAACAGCCTTTTTCTTTTTCTTCTTTGGCTTGTCCTTATTCTTAGCTTCGTCGCCGCCTTCACTCGCTTCCTTACGCTTATTGCGAGCTTCTGTTGCCTTCTTCTTTCTAGCTGCTAATTCTTCTTCCATTTTCTTTGCGGCTTCTGGATCTGGTGTTGGCTTACCAATTATTTTGATCTTACCATCACTGTAAGCTTCAAAGAATTCTGGATGAGAGGCAATGACAAAATTCAAATATCCCTGATCAAGGTTATACTTCTTGCCATTTTCTTTTCTGTTAGCCTTGAGGGTTTCGCGAATCTCGCCAGTTGCTTTTCCATTTTTAGCTGCATCAAAAATGATATCGAATGCAACTTGCCTTGCGGTGCCAGGAGCAAACCGAGTACCAGTCCTGGGATCAATGGGCTCCTTAGGATTAGCCTTACTTGACTTCACGATAAGCTTCTTAACTTCCTTTACAGTCTTCTCTTTCTTCTCTGCCTTCTCTGCCGTTACTTCTTTCTTCTCTTTCTTATCCTTCTTGTCGCTCATTTCTCTTTCTCCTTGTTCTAAAAAACAGAAAACCACACAAAGTACAAATACATATTATATAATAACGTACAACTAGACTTTCAATAACAAATAAAAGTTTCTTTTATATAAATTTTAAGACCATCTCTTTTCTCTATGCCTAATTTTGTTAAGATTGCTTCAATTTCTGCTGGTATTTCTTTCTTAACTAGAATTTCATCCTTTTGTTCTACTGGTAATGCTAATTCTGCAGGAACTTTAATATCGGACATTATTTCTTCTATTATTGGTACTTCTGGTTCAACTTCTGGTTCGACCATAGTGATTATTTCAATTTTTGGCTTCCTTAATTTCTTGAGTAATTTTTTCATCATACGCTTATTTTTGATAGTTGCTTTCTGCCCCAGAAGATTAAATATTCCGTCAATTTCATCTTGAGTATATTCTATATTGTGATCTACTAATTCTTCATTATATATGTATGAATATTTTTTAATTTTTTCTTCATCTACTTTGTTATCTATACCAGTTTCAATCCAGATTTTTTCAAGATTATCTACAAAATTCGCAATGGTGTATGTTTTAACAAGATCATATTGATAAGCCCACAATTTTCTTCTTTGATCATGTGTTAATTTACTAATCCATTTATATTTTTCATAAGCGTTTTCTTTATTAACACCAAATCTGTAATCTATATAATTGTCATAACCGATCATATTATCATCATAAAACGCTATTGATTTACAAAAAATTCCTTCAATATATCTACCTGTTATCCATCCCAATTTTCTTGTTTTACCAACTCCTAAATGGATAACTGTGTTTGAATTATTTATTGCTTTATACATATCTAAATAATTATCAATAAATCCTAAACATTTCATTCCAAGTTCTATGCAATCTGTTTTATAGTCAAAATTCTTAGCCCTGCCCCATAAACCGCAAGATACTAAGTTATAATATTTAACAAACTGTAAAAATAATGATTCAAAACTTTTTTCCCTATTTCTAGGGTATCCTGGGCAGAATATATCATATTCTGGTTTCTCGCATACTTCAAATTTATTTACGAATTCACTTGTTTGTGGGGTTGGTAAAAATTTTAGAGTTAATTCATTATCAAAACTTTTAAATCTTGCTCTCGAAGTATCAAATGCTTCCCAAACTAATTCTTCGTTAGCTGATTTAGTTAAGACAATCCATTTTTTATCTTTAAATATTTCATCGTAAGTTGCCCATCCATAATCTTCTAAATTTGTGCATTCTTTTATCGTACCACTGCCTAACCTATATGGGTTTTCCTCATGATTCCAGTCTCTTTCACAACCTGCAAGCTTATAAAATGGAAATGGTAAATCAGGATCATTTTGTAGCAGTATTACTAAACCTTTATGAGCGTCTATTATATTAGACATCCTTCGTATTTGTGGAGTATCATTAAATTTATCAAAAAATCCAAAATTTAATGCACCAGATTCCACTATTAAAATATCACAATTTATGTCTGGTAATCCAGTAGGCTCATAACTAATATCTGATATGTGACTATTATCCCACAATTCACTGATGTTACCAGCTTTAATGCTTTCTATATTTTTTTCTTCTTTCTTTGTTATTGGAGTATATAGAGTTATATTATGTCCACGCTTCATTAAATTTCTAATTATGGGACATCGTTCTTGACTAAATCCAGATTTCGCGATATTAAAATCTAGTTCTATTGACATTGATAATCTAGCCCATCCAATATTCATTTTAAATTTTCATCCTTTTGCATTTCAGTCCGCATAAAACCACAAGCTTTTAGCTTATCAGTAGTCTTTAATCTATATTCTATATATTCTTCCTCTGTTACATTGTCTGGCAAACAGTGTATATGTTTATTAAAATGATTCCCAACGAAACAGAACTTTTCCCAAGATATATCATTATATGGATATCGTACATTATTTTTATAACCGCATCCTTCTGAATATCTATCATAAATATCACAGCCAGGAAGTGGAACTAATTGTGTCATATTTACAGATTCAACATTCATATTTTTACACCAATCTATGAACTCTATATTATTATTTATTGCAAGCTTATCAAACGGCATAAGTCCGAAGATTGTATATAATAATGCGTCTAGTCTAATCGAATGCAAGCACAAAATAGATAATTTTATTTCATTAATATCTATAAGTTTATTCACATTTAAAAGTACTCTATTGTCAGCACTCTCCACGCCTATTCCAACCTTGATTAATCCAAGGTCTCTAAACTCTTCTAATACCCCCATTTTCCACGACTTGTTAATAAAATCTGGTCTAGTTGAAATCAAATAATTTGTTTTCAAATTAGATTTTTTTAATTCAATTAAAAATTCTTCTATCCACTTTCTATTCTGTAATATATCATCGTCGCTGAGTTTAAAAGCTTCGATACCATATTTGTCAACCATTAGTTGCAAGTGGTTGATTACAAGCTTTGGGGAGCCCCTTTGAATCGTTCTTAGAGGGTTTGCACAAAAAGAGCAGTTAAACGCACACCCTAGCCCTGTTATAGTGTTTTGAGCGATCAATGATAAATTTTCTTTTCTTATGATAGAAGCGTTTGAAGATGCATACTTTTCTAAACAGCTATAATCTAAATCTTCAACATTAAAAGATTTACACTTAGATTTATAAAATAATGGAGAATCCTTAACATAGTCATATACATAAAACATTTCTTTTAGTGATTCTTTATCCATATATTGACCTATAGCAAATATATCAATATCTGGATGATTTTTTATAATATCACTTTCAAGCCATACAGTACTCTTGTGTAAAGAATTTATATGCGGTCCACCAAGAATTATCAAACTATTAAAATTTTCTTTAATAATTTTAGCTAACTGATTAACACCACCTATTTCCATTGATACAGCAGTGAACATAAAAACGTCTGCACGTTCAAGCTTGATATTTTTTATATCCTTTTCACCTCTTAAGTCTAATAAATTAACTTCTTCAACTATCTCTTTCATCAAAGAATATACACGCACAATACCGAATGGTTGATTGCTATAAGGTTCATCTAAAATTGGTTCTGGTGGTATAATGATCGTAACTTTTATAGGAAGCATGTGTGTACTTTCTTATCTATGAAAATATCGTTTACTACCTTATTGTATCTACCCATTTTACATCTTATGGGGCAACCACCTAGCCCTCTTTTGTTAAATCCTCTAACTGCTTTTATGTGACTCCAACTTCCCCAAAAATTTTGTAGCGACGGATTATCCCACTTACCTATATTGTATATTTCTCGCATATCGCAACAGATTGACATATTGCCATCAGGGTGTAATACTGGAGCCAGACTTTGTGTCCAACAGATGTCATATCCTCTTTCCTTTTTTGACATATCATCTTGTTGCCAATAAGCTTCTAAAGACTTTACCTTTATCTTATTTTCATTATTAAGATCTAAGATTATTTTATTGATTTCTAATCTAGTTTCTAAATCCCAATCCTTTTTAAATCCGTCACGTGACCAAATTAAATCTGCGGGTTTTATAATAAATTGATCAAATTCCATATCAACCGCTAAATTATATCCTGCTTTCAAGGAAGCGTAGTTTTCTGGTGTAACTACAAATTTATACGATAGTTCTGGTGATACATTTTTTCTATATTTTCTAACACCTTCTACGAATGATCTTAAATTATTTATATAAGATTCCCAAGTAAGCTTAACATCTAAAGGATTACTGGTCATCATAAATGTATTTTCATCACCTGCATTGACTGAAAACGTAATCCATTCACAAGTGTTAGCACAGACTTCTGAATCTAATGAATCAATGTGGCTACCATTAGAAGTAATTGCTGATTTTATATTCAAATCTATCAAAGAACTAATAATTTTATTAGCACCTTTATTTAATAACGGTTCACCACCACCACAGAAAAACAACCCTTTTATCTTATTTTTAATTATAAATGGAAGAAGATTATAAAACCAATCTTCTTCATCTATAAAATGTTTTAGATGTGATTTATCTAAATTCGCACCACACTGGCAGAAACTGCATCTGAAGTTACACACATTTGACAAATCTATTTCTAACATAACTGGATATGGTATATGATTCGTTTGTTTTTTATGAAAATCTATGAGTTGATTTATTTTCTCATTATGAACTAAAATCTTCATTGGATTAAAGTCGTCTACAACTGACATATTAGATTCCCTTCTATGCATTTGTTTAGCTTCGCCTGAAGAATATTAGTCTTATTCATAAATTTTGAACGTTGATTTTTATCATATCCCATGCATTCCATAATTTCGTTTAATTCTATTTCATTGTTATATTTATGGAGTTCTAAAACTACTTCGATAAATTCTCTTTCCCAATCACTAAATTGATTTTTTAGCTTATCCGTCATTTTAGAATGTATATATTCTATATAGTCTAAGACCTCATAATATTTTTCGTTTAAAGATGTGGTTACATCTATGTCTTTTGTATTATGAAAATCTAAGAAAGTATCTTCGCTAAATTCTTCATTCAATTTATTCTGATTCTCATAAATATATTTATTTCCAGATCTTGAATATTTTGTAGCAAAGTCACTAACTTTTCTTCTAATCGCTGATTTTACTGGAAAATCCCAGTCAGTATATTTAAATCTTTTAGGAAACATTTTTATTAAATTCATAACTACAAACTGGTATGCGTCTTCTCTTAAATGTATGTCAAAACTTCTATTTCTATAACTATTTATAGTTATAGAAATCCTATACTTTATATAAGAATCATATTCTAAAATAAATTTTTCTAGTATTGGATTAAGTTTTTTTAATCCAATCTGAACGAAAAAAATCTGCGATGCTCCCCGGCCCTAATAATCCAACAGATTCTGCTGGCAAAGCAAAAACCTCTTTGGCAATATCAGATATAAATTCTCCATCAGACAATATTGCCATTTTTAAAATTTTTCTAGATTCCTTATTAGACATTATTTCCTCCACCTTTTTTTTAATATCCATTAATCAACCCTTATAAGACATTTTCCAATTTTATCTGCACTGTACTTTATTAAATAACATTTTCCGCAATTCGGATCTATAATATTTTTTATTGGCACATCTAACGGTGTTTCTAAAAACAACACATAATCACTTTTTTTATTTCTAATAAGTAAGGCTGCGTCATGTATCTTAGGATCATAAAAACTTCTTATCCATGTTGTTAAATGCATTGGTGATTTTGCTGACACTATAGTTATTTCTTCATCGGTTTGTCCATCATGTATGACTGCCTTCCCAACTTTTTCAATCCACTTTGTTAGCATCATATCATCATCTTTCTAAACTTAGATTCGTTTTTATTTATTCTATTATACATATATTGTGTCATTTCTTGAGTAAAACTATGCCCTAACCCCGTGTGACACATAGTACATAATAAGATAAGATTTCCTGGTTTAGTCTTGCCGCCGTTTCCTAAGGGCATAACATGATGCTGTTCACATCCATTATTCTTACCACAGAGCTGACAGTTACCATTATCCCTTTCATATACATAGTTCCATATATCTGTATGTTTATATTCTTTTTCTGGATTAATACTTTTAAACATCTTATCTCCTAGTAAATAACTTTTCAACTTCCCAGCGTGTTTTATCTTCTATCTTTTTTCTCTTTAAAATTTGTCCACATCTATGGAATCGATCATCCTCCTCTAACTTTTCTATAAACCATACGAGTTCTTCAAATTTTATAGATTTTCTGCTTTCAGCTTGAAAATCTTTTTCTAAATACGTCCACGCAAAAATATTCAATGCAATAGCGGTTTTGAATTTATAAAACCATATAAGAACCCAAGTATTGATGTTACTTGATTCACATTCTTTTAAACTTATTACTTGATTAGAGGATACTCTCGCAAAATTTATACTATTACCCTTTTCATATTTTAACTCTATTGCTAACGCATCTACATGATTATTCTCTATTGCCTTGTATAATAAAACATCACAATCTTTTTTATTAGATCTAGGTGCGTCTACTAATAATATTGATTTTCCATTTTCACGGTATACAGTGTTAAAGTCTTTTCTTATTATACTTGAGAAACTAGATTCGCTAGGCATTATATTTCTATCCTTTTAGATGCATAAGAAGAAATTCTTTCACTATGGCTAACAGATATTATTTGAATATTAAACTTTTCTGCAATTTCTACTAAAAATTTTCCAGCTAATACTTGTTTTTCTGGTGATAAACCCGATAGAGGTTCGTCTAGTATGACCACATTGGCTAAATTATTTTTGATCTTTACAAATATAATTCTAATTATAACTCCTATTATTTCTTTTATACTTGTACCGTGACACATTTTCAGTGTAAGCCAGTTATGGCAATCACCCATCTTTATCATATATTCACAGGTCATAGCTGTACCACGTTTACCAAACTCGAATTTAAATTCATATGAACTATCAAAAAGATCTTTTAACGCTCCACTAATTGCCTTTTCAAACATGTTTATAATATTATCATGGCTATTATTAATAACATAATCTAGCAACATAACTGATTTTGTTGCTACATTCTTTTCTTTTTCTATATTAACCAGATCTTTTGATATCCTCTTTATTGTGTTATTTATTATTTTCTTACTTCCATCGATTGAACTTAATTCCATTCTTATATTATTAATTCTTTCTTGCTTTGAGTTCGCTTTCAATTTTGCTAACATTCTTTTCTAGTTCCTTTTCTTTTAATTTTAGCTTATCTTCTAAAATTTTTATTTCTGAAGATAGTTCTTTATTCGAATGAATATCTAGACTAGACAGTTTTTGCATGATCTCTTTTATGTTCTTTTCTGCCTTTTCTTTTTCACTTAGAGCAATAGCTTGTTCAGTATTTAAGCGTTGTATCCTTTTGACTATGTCTTCTGACATACTTATCCTCCTTAATTTTGAAATTCCTTAATTCTATTAATACAATTTCTAATAATTTTTTTATTTATCAGCTTTTCTAGTACTTTAGGGATATTTTTTTCTAACCTTCTTAGTGTGTGTATAACATTGTTATTTGAATTTTCGCTATTCTCTAATTCTTTCATCGCTAATTCAAATACTTTTTTATCTTCGAATAGATCTTTTACATCAACCTTATTTGAGAATACACTATCATCATGAGGAATTATAAGCCTCTTTGCCTTTACAATACTATCTGAAGCTTTTAAATAAACTAGTCCTGGACCTATACCTTTATTGTTTTCTAATGTACTTAATCTCGCAAAACTCCCAGGATTACACCATCTCCCCGATATTGGATATTCTACTAATCTGCATCCAAGGTGATAGTGACCCATAAGGACAATACTTGCATTAGATATAATTGTCTTGGCTGATACAACATTAAATTTGCTACCAATCTGAATATCATTGTCTTCTGATATCATAGAATGAATTAATGCTATTACTGGTTTATCTTTTTTATCAACCATGATTCTATTAGGGCATTCATTATCTATTGAATAATTAAATCCCGTTATATAACAATTATCAAATTCTATATATTTCTTATCAATTAAATAGAACCAAGGATATGATTCATATAGATGCATCTTACCATTTACATAAGAATCTGCATTTTTACCTGTTATATCATGATTTCCTAATATAGCATACACGTTAAGTCCTGAGAGTGTCAATCTCTTAGCTACAATTCCAGCAACATAGTCGGAAGAAAATGGACTATCAAAGAAATCACCACCATGTAATAAACTTTTTATTTTTCTTTTCTTACAAAATTCTATAACGTAATCTAGCTTTTTTAATAACGATAAAAAATAATCATCAGATCTACTAACTGGCGTTTTATTTTTAAAATGGGTATCTGTTATAAAGCAGAATTTATCAATCATATTTTTTACCACACAAAGGACAAGCCTTTCCTTTTAATTTATTGTATTCTTTCTTTATGCCTTTTAGAATATTATCATATTTTTTAATAATTTCTAAATAATTATCTAAGTCTTTTTTGATTTGAGCTAAATCAGCAATCTTTTCTTCCATAAACTGATTATCCTTGAGTTTAGCTTTTACAATATCTAGATCAACGCTTAACACACAGTCGTCACAAGATTTTTCATAAAAATTCAAGTTAGTTTTAAAATCAGATAATTTTAGAACTGTATCCTTATCCTTTTTATATTCCTTCAAAATCATATCTACTCTGTGCATACTACTCAGTATATCTTCTTTGTGGTTTATGGAATTTAGATCTTTATTTAATCTATTTAAACTATTTTCAAAAATTTTCAAGTTAGATAACCTTTCATTCTCACTTTCATATTCAATAAATTTTATTTCGATGTCTAAACAATCTTCTTTTATGTCTGCTATATAAGGAAGTGTTTTTAATTCCTTTTCATTTTTATCTAATTCTGTTTTATAAAACGATATCATTTTTGAATTGTTTAAAATATCTCGATTAAACGATTTCTTTGCTTTTTCTACTAAATCAATCCCAGTTAAATTATTTATCAGTGCGGCCTTAGTTGTGTTCTTTTCAAAGATCATGAATGGTAAATCGTAATCCATGCTCACATTAGGACTGACGTTAATACCATTCAAGTTTAAAAAATCAATACCTAAAATATCTTTTACTGATTTTGGTACATCAAATCCAAAATTATTAAAAGCGTCTCCATTTACGATATATCTATTTACCTCTGGACCTTTTTTTCTTATTACTACATCACCATTTGAGCTAACTATTTTTACTGAAGTAGTTAATAATTCTCCATCATCGTCAATCTTACACATCCAATTACCAGAAGGCTTATTATATATTATCCAGTGCAAAGCTCTAATTATTGAACTTTTACCACGGTCGTTCTCTCCAAGAATAACATTAAAACCTTTATCGAAATCGAATTTTTTATATTTATGAATCTGGAAATTCCTTAAAGTTATTGTTTTAATCATTTTTTATCTCAACCATAACAGGTGGAGTGCTTGATGGAAACAGCCTAAAATCTATTTTACTACCACATTTAGGACAGTGTATTTCATCTCCTATTTTATACAAGCTTAAATCTATTATATATTCTTCTGATCTAAACTTACAAACGTACGGAGTCCATTGTTCAAAATCAACTTTACTTTTTAGTTTAACAACTCCAAACCTATCAGACTTAATTTTAGCGTATTTACTGGAAACACCAATGCATATATCTTCATTTATGCAAAATATAATAGGAAAATATCTTATTTTCTTTTTTGTTTTTATGATTTTTTTAATCTTTTTTTTACCATGTCTTTTACTCATACAAACCCTATCTATTATATGCAAATTATTATAATTCTATAGCTATAGAGATTGTTCTGGGAATATTGTTTAATTTTTTTGGTAGCATTATACCACTGTTAGTTATTTTTTAATACGAGCGATTTTTTCTTCAATTCCCTTTAGCTCTTCTTCTTTATCAGAAACATCTTTATTCTTCTCTTTTCTTTTAATAATATTCTTTTCAATCTGCTGTTTTCTAATCTTTAATTCTTGATATTCTTCATTCATGTCCAATATAAGATTATCGTACATTCCTTCTAAAGTATCTTCGTCTAGATTTCTAAAATATTCAATAACTTTATTTTTACCAACCGCAATTTTTTCTTCATTGTATGAATAAGTATTACCAGTCTTTTCTAGAGAACCAGTTCCCATCATACCATCAATTAGATTATTAGCCAAATCAAACCCATTTTCAAAACCTATTTTAGCAGTACCAATTTTAAATGGAGGAGCCAATTTATTCTTTACCACCTTAAACCTTATATCCCTACTAACAACTTTATCTCCTTGCTTATCACCCTCTTTTGGTGCATAAGCACTTAATTCCAGACGTATGCTAGAAAAGAATTTCAATGCATTTCCACCAGGAGTTGTTATAGGACTTCCAAATACAACACCAATCTTATGCCTTATCTGATTTAAAAAAAGACAAAGAGTATTTGTTTCTCTCAAAATACCCCTTAACTTTCTCATTGCTTGACCCATAAGTCTAGCTTGTAGACCCATATGGGTCGCTCCCATATCTGCTGTTAATTCGGCTTCAGGAGTCAGCGCAGCTACTGAATCTATAACTACAATGCCGACTCCTGCTTCCGCATACATCTGTACTAAATCTAAAGCTTCCTCACCGCTATTGGGCTGAGAAATAATCATACCATCTTTATCAACTCCTATTTTCTCAGCCCAGTCAGGATCTAATGCATGTTCTGCATCTACAAATGCACATATATTACCTTTTTTCTGTGCATTAGCAATCGCATGTAACGCAAGCGTAGTCTTACCAGAAGATTCACTACCATATATTTCTACTATTCTACCTCTCGGCCAGCCCCCTATCCCTAGCGCAAGGTCAATCTGTGGAACACCAGACCGTATAGTTGGCACATTAATCTTATGGTTAGAGCTCAATATATACGCAGATTCTTTACCAAATTTCTTTCTTGCGTTATTTACGATAGATTCTATTTCATCGAACATTATTTTGCCTTCCTTACATATTTCTTTATTTTCGTGATATTCTGTGAAATAAATCCATCAGGTTTAGCTTTTCCGTCGCTAACCATTACCTTATAAATTTTTCCATAGAATGGGGTGATGTCTACAGCTTCATTCACTTCAGGATCTTTACCAGTGATTCCTTTCATCAGTGGCCATGCAGAATTATTCGGTGTTATGTTTGCTGGACACAAGGCTGACATTCGTAAATCTTTTGCTGATTCATCAGAGTCTTCAATATTACCAGACAATATGGTAAACACAAGTCTAGCATATTGTCCGAATTTACCTTCACCAATGACACATTCATCAAAACGTGCTTTGTAATATTCATCTGGCTCTACTCGCTTGATAATAGTTTCTGATACAGGAAGAGCATCTGGGCTAATATCATGTTCCTTGTTTTCTTGTTTACTAGCTTTCTTACTAGTCTTCTTTTTCACCATTTCTATTCTCCTTGTTAAGCAATTATTGATGAAGAAGATACTTTATCAACATTTAAACCATACTGATTATTTCCTTGTAAAATATTCCTTAACGACTGCAACATCTTTCCTTTAGTGACAACTGCTGAGAATATTGCATTATTCAACAATCTGTACTTAAACTCCAGATCACACAGTACACGCTTTTTATCCTTATATTCTTCAGGCCATTTTTTTAAGATATAAGCGTGTACTGCTTTGTCTGTATTCTTACCAGTCGGCAATTTATTCTTCGCTAGATAGAATTTAGAGCTATACCAAGTTTCAAAATCTATATCCATGAGCTCTTTTTGATATCTAACAATTTCAGCCAATGATCCAAATGTTGCTTCATTTGCTGATTGCATATCCATATGTTCTGCTAATTCAGCTAATGATAAATCACCACCAACTTTTAACATATTGAAAGAAAAATTAAATTCTTTTTCCGCCTGATCCCATATGTTTGCTGGTATACTTATTGTGAATCCATTAGCCTTTTTCTTAGTAATAATTCCAACGGCCTTCATTAACTTTTGTGATAAGTCTATTTTAGTCTTCATCTGTTTCATCATCAGCCTCGAGAGCAGCAATCAAAAGACCCTTTTTTGTCGAAGAATCAATCTTTTTACCTCTTGGGGTAGTCTTTATTTTACGCTTTTTGCACAATACCAACAATTCCTTTTCTTTCATATCTTCATAACTCTCGTCCTCGTCCTCGTCCTCGTCCTCGTCCTTATCCTCGTCCTCGTCCTCGTCCTCGTCCTCGTCCTCGTCCTCGTCCTCGTCCTCGTCCTTATCCTCGTCCTCGTCCTCGTCCTCGTCCTCGTCCTCGTCCTCGTCCTCGTCCTTATCCTCGTCCTTATCCTCGTCCTTGTCCTCGTCCTCGTCCTCGTCCTTATTCTTATTTACAGAATTGAGAGTTTTCCCTTTCTCTGCAAGAAAATCCCAGACAGACGAAGCTTCGTCAGCGGCTTCTTCAGCGATTTTCTTTACATCGCCAATACCAGACTTGGTCAACTGAAGATTATATACACCAGTTTTACCAGTCTTAAAATCAAGCCCGTAACCAACAGTCACTTTCTGCTCTTCGTTCTTTGTAACCTTAGCCATTTCTTGTTCTCCTAAAAAAGAAAAAAATAAACCAAAAAACAAACATAAAACAATTATACTATATAACGCTTCAACATAATATCAGATGTGTATTATTTTGTCATTTAACCTTATTTGATAAAATCACACAATTATTCTTGACAGAACTATTTAAAAGAAAATTATCGCCTCTATTCTTCTTTGCAACGAATATATAACAGTTACCTTTTTTGACTCTATCTTTTAGACTATTCCAATCACTAGCAAACACTGTAATACTAGAATTAAATTTTCCATCACTAACATCTATAAATGCCATTTCATTCCCATTTTTATCTCTATGTAATTTTATATTGACTACTCTTGCTCCAAATTTTAATGAAGCGTTTTCTTCTATATCTTCTACTGTAGATATTGGAACACAGTCTTCAGTCATAAGCATCACTGCATAAGGTTTTAAGGGATTATCTGAAAAGGTAAATCCAAATACGTTAAGATTTACATAAGATATATCAAATTTCTTACCATCTATATTATAAACTGAAATATTTTTACCATTACAAGAAGGACAAGAAGCTTTATTGCTTTCATAGTCACTTAGTTTTAAAGATATAGGATATCTGTATTTACAGTCTTCACAATATAAGCTTCTGAATACTTTATCCTTACCCCTCAAGGACATTAGTCTATCAAATATCTTAGCCCTTGGTCCAAATTTTCTAAAGCATCCAGCTAGAATTAAATTTACCATCACGCCAACGTTTACTATCCTCTTATTTATTCTATTAAAGAAATCTCCAAAATCTTCAAATTCGGATTCTTTTCTTTCATTTAGAATTACTTCTACAGCTTTAGTTCCACACTGCTTTATAGCAGTAAATGGATATATTATTTCTTTGCCAGATATTGTAAATTTTTCGCATGACTTATTAATTTCTGGTGATTTTATTCTTATCTTCATTCTCTTTGTTTCTGCAATATATATACTTAGTTTTTTATCATCTTCCATACTTGTAGACAACAGAGCAGCCATATATTCGATAGGATAATAAAACTTCAACCATGCCGTTATGTAAGCGAATACACCGTAACTTGTCGCGTGGGAAAGACAGAATCCATAACCGGAAAAATTCTCAATAAACTTCCATATTTCGTTAGCTTTTTTCTTATCAGTGTTACTATATTTCATACAGCCTTTTATAAATTTATTTTTCCATACTTTAAATTTCTTTGGATCTTTTAATTTAATACCTTTTCTAAAGTGATCTGAGTCTGATGGTGTAAACCCCGCCATAGTAACCGCAGTCTGCATACATTGTTCTTGAAAAATCATTACGTTCTTCGTAGATTTTAATACTTCGTCTAATTTTGGATGTATGCTTTTATGGTATCCACCAAATTTTCTCTTAACATATTCTAAATGCATTCCAGCTTTAAGCACAGCAGTTCTGTATAATGCTATTGAATTTATTATATCTGAAATATCAGTTGGGACCATTTTTACTATAAGATCACGCATTCCTTCACTTGTACCCATCTGAAATGTGCCAACTAGATTTCCACTACGACACATTCCATATATTTTATCATCATCAAGATTTCCTAATATGTGTTCATACATAGTATCTAAGTCATTAAATGGTAGATCGTCATATCTAGAAATTATAGAACTTATACAGTCAGCCACTATATCTAAATTTCTAAGCCCAAGAAAATCTAATTTTAATATATTCATTTCTTCTAAAGCATACATATCCCATTCAGTTACTTTTACTGGCTTTTTCTCATCTGAGTTTTTAACAGTCATGTATGCAGTTGGAACCCATTTTTTAAGAAGATCTGGTGTTATTATAATACCACTAGCATGAACTCCAGCACCATGAATCAATCCTATCAGTTGTTTTGCATAATATTCAACGTCTTCGTGCTCATCAAAAAAGTTTTGGATACCGTTTATTTCCATCGGTATATCATTCCAGATTTTAACAGCATCTGGTATTTTCTTTGTCATGGTATTAGCTTCTTGAAAATTAATATCTAATACCCTACATACATCTTTTATCGCACCTTTAGGTTTCCACTTACTAAAATTTTCAATGTGTGCTACACATTCGTCTCCATATTTTTCACTAACATAACTAATCATTTCTTCACGTCTTGATTGAGCAAAATCCATATCCATATCTGGCATACTTATTCTATCTTCAGTCAAGAATCTTTCAAAAGGGCAATTAAATCTTATAGGATCTATCCAAGATATTCCACAGCAGAAAGCAGCCATAGAGCCGCACACAGAGCCGCGCATATTAAAAGGTATACCAAGTACCCTAGCCCTATTAACTATGTCCCAGACTATCAGATAGTAGTCAGAGAACCCTAATTCTTTAATAACCTTTAATTCATATAAATTCCGTGCAACATAGGCTTGTCTAATTTTTTTATTTTTTCTCATTTTTTTGTAATATGGTTGATTAGAATTTATGATCTTATTATGAAATCCAATATCGCATATTTCTTTTAATTTTTTGTCAGGGTCTTTACAAAAGGAAGGTAATGTCCTTTGTTCTGGTTTTATAGGATATTCTTCAATACAATCTGCGATCTTTTGTGTATTTTTACACCATTCTTTTAGTTGTGAATCTGATATATAATCATCATGCCATTTTTCTTTAAATGCGACTAAGCCATCATACCCAACTACATATAAACTATGCGTATCATAAGTACCATTATTTTCTTCACTTAATTTCTTATTAAAAGATACACATTTTATTATATCATGTATTTCTGCATCTTTTTTACATTTATAATGAATATCATTTGATACTATAATTGGAATATCATACTTTTTACCTAATGATATTATAAATTTATTTGCCCTTACATAATCTTCAACATCATTTAATTGAACTTCCAAATATAAATCAGTTCCGAAAAGTTTTTTAAACTTCTTTAGACGATTTACTGCTAACCTTTTTCTTATCTTAAAAGATTTAACTGAATAATATTTATCATATCCGAGATATAAAGAATTTAAAAATCCACCAGTACAAGCAGATGTAACTATTATTCCTTCTCTATGTTCTTCTAATAATTTAAAATCTATCCTAGGTTTTCTATTAAATCCTAACTCCCACGCATAAGCTTGCATATATTTTAAATTATTCCATCCAGTTTCGTTCTTAGCTAGTAAAATAATATGGCTATAGCAATAAGGAATTTGTGCAGCTTCATTTTGGTAATCATCTACATAATAAGCTTCTAATCCTAGGATTGGTTTTACTTTATAATTTCTACAGTGTTTCCATAATTCAAAAGATCCCGCTAAATTTCCATGATCTGTTAAAGCTACGGCGTTTGCTCCCAATTTTTTATTAACTTTTACCAAAGTCTCTACATCAACATTGGAGTCTAATCTACTATAGTGTGAATGTTGATGTAAATTTATATAATTCATTGCATATCCTTTAAACTTTTTCTTACCTTAGCATTTATTAAATTTCTAAAAGAAAATGAAGCATCGAATAATACTCTATAGATTATAGGTATGAGTTTATTTTCTCCAGTCTTATAACTCTTTACTTTTATATTCTTTTTTGATTTTAATGCAAAAATTCCCAATCCTCTTATATTTAAGACGCCATTTAGTTCTACACACTTTTTTATACAATCTGCAAAAGCTTTCACATAAATATCAGCCTTTTCTTTACTTACATTAGTTTCTCTCATAAATTCGCTTATAAATTCTTCGTCTGTTTTATATCTTGTTGTTCCGTATTTTTTAGCCATCTTGATCTATAGTTTCCGTGCATTCTGAAAAAACTGTATGTAAGTTATCACCACAATATAATAACCATTTAGAAATGTCATATTTAATGGGTCCAGACATCTTTTGTAATAGCTGTAAAATATAATCTTCAAACATTCTTTCAGTTGGTACATGCTTCTTTATTGCACCAATCAATAAAGCGTATCCACAGTTTTTTAGATACTTTGAATTTATGTTAGATATTATTTTTCTTTCAATGGCTTCAGTTATAGTTTCTATAGAAACGTCTTCTATTGTCGCTATATTACTTGTTATCATATTTTTTATATGCCTATCTAAAAAGAATAGTTTGTGAATATCTTCGATACCATTCTCTATTGTTGAAACGTCGCTAACAATTTCTTCTTCACTATTATCATATACTGGCGGAATTTCATATAATTCTATTTTTAGTGATTGCTCATATTCTACGCAATAAGATGAGTTCACATTTATTACGCCCATGTCAAAGTGTAATGAATCGCACAACAGTCTCAATAAAAATCTTCCCAAATAAATGTCATTTAAGTGATTTTCATTTAAATCGAAACGCGAATAGTTCATTTGTAGGTTTAATAACTCACCATCGCCAGTCTTTTTATAAAACGTCATAGATATCAAGTCAGGTATATCATTAGAAATTTCAAAATCAATTGCTGGATCTTTTATAACTGCAACAGAAGTATTAACCTTGTATTCAGAAAAGTCTTCATATATAGACTTTATTTGATTAATACCGTCTGGTTTAACAAAATCTTTATCATCATCGATATTCATGTTTACATTGATAGCGTCTTGTAATTGATCTGCACCAACCCAGAACATTAAACGAGGACCGTATGCTCCTCTAAGATTAGTTAAATTATCAGAATAATGAAACATATGGTTAGAATAGTACATTAGGTCTTCTAACTGGTTTGATCCTCTTAATACCCAAAGAATATAAGCTATCCTAAACATTATGTTAGTCTTATCATTTATAACGCCACTACTTCTATTTCCTATAATAACGTCTAGTTTGTCACCTTCTTTTATATTCAGAGTCAATAGATCACTTATCTTCTCTATTACGATACTCATGTTTTGATTTTCCTTTCATTATTAGAAACTAATATGTCGACTTGTTTTTTTTCGTTATAATTACTAAAGCGCATTTTATTCCTATTGTCTTTTACAGTAAATGATTCCGCTCGAAAGTCTCTTGTCTTCAAAAAACCCATCTTTAATAAACCTGTTTCTTCTGTATCTTCCATTTCAGCTATATAAACATTAACATCAGTCTGGTCGGGTAGATTCTTTGCAAATGCCATATCACTAATCTGGATAAATTCTTTTCCAGAAGAAGCACCGGCTAACTGGTTTGCAGACCACACTGGCAATTGAAAGTATCGTGCTATCTTTTGTTTAATTTCTATTGCTACTTCTATCTGACTTTTCCAGTCTAAGTTTATATTACCAGAACCTGATCCAGATCTTAAAATATTCAAGTAATCTATGAAGATTGCTTTAACGTTGTTTGATTTTTTGAGTAAGCTTTCTATTTCTGCTTTTATAACATTGACTGTAGCTGACTCTGCTACATCTATAATATTAAACATATATTCGTGATTCCTAGCCCATTTCATTTTCCTATTAAGTTTCTTAAAATGTTCTTTATTTAATTCAAAATATCTAAAATAAGCATAATCAATACCTGTTAATCTACAGTAAAATCTCTGCCGAATCTGATCTTCTGGCATTTCGATTGTTACATATATGATATCTCCTTTTGTAATCCAAACATGCGTAGCTATGTCTAGTAATATGATTGACTTACCTATACCTGTTCCAGCAGTTATTAATCCAAACTCTGAATTTCTTAAACCCTTCATCCTACTATCTAATTGTTCTATGCCAGTTGGTACTCCTAAAAAGTCCTCTGGATTCTTTTGCACTCGCTTATGGAATAATTCATATTCTTCATATTTTGCTATCGGGTCTGATATTATCACAGGCGTATCTTTTATACTTATGAGTTCAGCAGTGTTTAACACTGCTGAAGTAGCCTTATCGATATACGAATCGTCACCAGCTATTGCTTTTAATAGATTATCTAATGTTTCTTTCATTCCCAGTTCAATTATTCTCGCTTGGTATTGTCTATTCAATTTATTTTTGGCAGCTATCACGGATGCCTCTTTTAAATTTTTTCCGATTGTAAAAAGACTTTTCCATAGGACACGATAGAATTCTCTTTTATTGTTATTCATATCTAAAATCATTTCGAACGATTCTTCATCTAAAATAACTCCTTCTTGATTATAAAAGTTTACAGCCTTATCATATATCCATTTTAGTTTATCACTACTTAATGCATTACTATCAAAGCTTCTTATAACGCGTCTGAATAAATCAGCGTTCTGCAAAATTCCACCAACAAACTTTTTTTCAAGTTTGATATTTCTAAAATCAGATGTTCTATGTCTTTTTCTATTTATTTTCTTTTTTATCAAGAGTATCTTCTTTTCATATAGTTTATTATATTTTGACTACATCCAATTCCATCTTTAATTAATGAGCAACCGTCCTTCTGCATATATTTACAATTGATATTTTTTATCTTACACCTGTTTATCCTTTTAAAATCTATATTGATCTTTTCAATTATCTTTTTTATATGATTCAGATCTATTACATAGTCCCAGTTTATACCACGACTTTTGTTTTTTGCTTCTAATAGTTCTGAATATAAATAACACCTTAAAGCCCTCCGCCAGTTTTTGCCAATTATGTCAAAGAATATTTTACATAATGATCTCATTTTATTGTGTAAGATTTTTCTAAAATTACCAGTTACTATAACATCATCAAAAAACTCATAATATAATGCAATCACAAATTTATTAAATTTCGTTGCATTCCATTCATCGGAATTTTGTTCAAGAATATTTTCTTCTTCAATCTTTTCTCTTTTTAAGTTTTCAACTTCTGTGATATTTCTAAATGATAGTGATATGATTTTATATGCGTTATAGTATTCTCTGAATCTATTTTTTATACAGGATTCTGGCTTAATTCTTTTACAATTAATATATCTAACCGAACAATCATCTATCTTTTTTGTTCTTATTTTTCCATATTTACATTCTCCACAAATTAATTTTATTTTGCTAAGGATAAGACCACTTATAAAATAAACTATTATTCCATCTTTATTCATAAACTTATTAATTAGTCCAATATTAATCAAAGTCAGAATAGCTTTATTCATTCCATTTTTATCATATCCACATTCTTCGATGAGTTTAGTTTTTGTAATACAACCATTCTTCAGAATAACATAGAATATTCTATGGACTCGTTTACCATTTACACATGCAATCCTATCGAAAACTATATCAGGTATACAAATAAAGTTTAATAAATCGTTCATAGACTACCTTTATTGTTTGGCGTATAGTTGTGTGTATATAACTTAAAACTATACAGCAGGATTGTTTAATTAGCCTTAAGAATACTCAATAAAGTTTTTAATGTAGGCTTAACTATTTTTTTACTGCCATAACCTATAAAATAGGAAAATAGTTCTCTTTTTGAACCTAATACTTCCATAATACGATCTTCAATAGTATTTTCAGTCACCAGATTTATAACCGTAACATTATTCTTTTGTCCCCTTCTGTACACCCTCTTCATTCTTTGATCTAAGGTAGCAGGATTCCATAGAAGGTCAAAATTTATAACATATTCTGCCGCTTGCAAGTTAGCTCCATAAGACATAGAATCACTACACACTAAAAATCTATAATCCTTCTTAGTTAAAAATTTCTGCTTTATTATTTCTGCTTTGTCTAGGCTAACACCGCCTACGATTGATAAAACTTTTCCACAATTTAAAGCATTCAATTCTCTTTTTATAATTGGAATCACTTTATTAGCAAAAAATGAAAATATAACGATCTTCTTCTTTCTTGATATTTCTTCCGTTACTAATTCCTTTAGGTAATCTATTTTACAAGATAACTTTAAATTTGGATCTATAGTTTCTGTTGAATCACAAATCTGTATGAGGTACATTAATAACGCACCAATGGAAGCAGTGTTTAATTTATCTTGTAATTCTAAATCATGAAGCTCTGCCATCTTAGCTGTTTTTATATCTTCATAAAACTTTCTATGTTTTTCATTCATGACACACACTCTAGTAATTTCTGTAAGTTTTGGTCTGTCCTTCCATACACTTTCGATTGTACGTCTTACCATCCAGGATCTTATTATCTTTTTAAGACTCTTTTTATTTTTATATCCTATGACACTGTTATAATAATCATACAATAAATAATGATTCTTAAAACAATAATGTTCTCCAAATATCTTAGGATTTATTAATGTATAAGGATTATATATTTCTTCTAATCTATTTTCAATAAAAGTTCCAGACATCGGAAAAATTAAACAATGTGCCGGTAATGCTTTTCTAATTTCAAAGAAAGCTTTAGTTCTTATAGAATTAAAATTCTTTATCCTAGTCGCTTCGTCTATTATAATTATATCAAACTGTTCTTTCTTCAATTCTTTTTTATGTTTGTCTAGTATTTCATAATTTATTATTATGATTATTCCACTATTTATTTGTAGATTCCTTAATAGATTAGGATTAGTTTTTAAGTTTTTGCATTCGTCACATCTACTGCATTTTTTACACAATGGCTTTCTAAAATCAGGTTTATCTATTTTATTAAGTATGCATTTAAGATTGTTGCCATCGACCACACTTATATCTTTTTCTTTAAATTTTGTAAATTTTAATATTTCATCCTTCCATTGATATTTTAATCTATTAGGAACAACTATCAATGTCTGTTCATATCCATTTTCAAACAGTTTACACATTACGGCTAGTGATTCAGCGGTTTTACCAACTCCCATATCATCACCAATAGCAAAACCACCTAATTTACATCCCAAAGTATTGAATAAGATATTAACAGCTTTTACTTGATCTGGATATAATTGACATTTTTTGTTATCGGTCCAAAATATAGATTTAAATTTTTTAGAATTTTTTACATTTCGTATATTACTAAACTTTCTATCAAAGTCTTTCTTATATTTTAAGGTTCCTTGTGAACAATACAGATCAATGCCATATTTTTCACAGATATTTTTTAATTCATCTAAATAAAATATTGAAGCTTTATAACGTTTTCTAGTTCTATCATATATCATCACAGGTAATTGTGATTTTAACTTAATTAGAATATTATTAAAAAGCTCACGACTGTTAGCCTTTATATTTAACAATATCCATCCATGTGACAATAGTTGAGTTCTTACACAATTTCTCATGATTACTCCATACAAAAACCGTTATAATAGTAATAACGGCTCAAGTAAAATTAGATGTTTATATATTATGTCAAGTTAATATGTTCAAAAATTGAATTATTGGAGAATCCATAATTATCGCTTAATTCGAAAGTTACACCCCAATCAAAGCTTATCCAAATTGCTTGATGTCCATATTCTGGCAAAGTTGGAGCAGGACCAACGCAGAAGATTGTTCCCGGTTCTCTTTCGGAAAACAATAACGTAGGATTATTAAAGTACCTATATCCATGTACGTCTGAATATTCTAAAGTTGCTAATTCTGTCCAAGTATCACCTAAATCGTCTGATCGTATTAAATGGCTGATTCTAGCATTACTCGAATCTTCCATAACAAAAAATAATACCATAGAGTCTGGTAAATTAGTGGAGTCTCTTATCCAATATATTTTGTTTGGAGGGTCTCTGAAATCTCCAGATACCGCGTAACCTGACGGTACATATTTTTTAGACCAAGAAACACCAGAATTGTCAGAAATCCAGAATGGGGTATTTTCGCTTGGTGTACCAATTTTACTGCCAGATGATGCACAAAAATATTTCTCCTTCGCTGTAAGGTTGGTCGGAGATGTCGTAAAATATCTAATCCAAACGTCTCCATATCCAGGATCGTTTAGGTCACCTTCTAAAAGTATTTCATGACTCCAAGTGGTCCCCGAGTCTGTGGAATAGATGTTATAAATAACTCTATAACGATCAGATGTATCTGGGATTTCCCAGTTCATCACTAGAGCAGTGCTAACATAGGTGGGATATGTGGAGTGGTATTTACTTGACTCCAATATGCTTAAAAATTCCCAAGGTGCGGATTTATAAGTTTTAAGGGTTCCAATTTTTGCTTCCAATTCTAAGTTTCGATACCAAGTTACACCATTATCAGAGGATTTAGCTATACATCGCGTTTCATTTAATGGACTACCACCCGCGTCTTTTGCCAAATTTAATGAAGCAAAAATTTCGTCACTATCTCCCCTGACGTAAGATAAATTTGAAAGATATGACTGCAAGTGTACGGGATAAACGCCACTATAATTCCACCAAGAAGGGTAATTAAAAAAATGTCCGCCGCCTGGATATGATGATATCACTGTCCAATTGTTTCCAAAATCAGAAGTTATCTCCCCCAATAGAGTATAGTCAGAATAACTTGAATAATCATCAAGAGTAAAATGCAGTAATTCTAAAGTTGATTCCGTTGCTGGATACCATGTTGATAAAGCTCTTGTTCCACCTGCGTAATCACCTATTTTTTCAGAATAGCTTTCTATGTCATCACTGTAACCTAAGTAACTATCACCTAATGATCTAGAATTCGAATATGATCCAGATAATTCATAGCCCAAGCTAAAAAAACGCACTGAGCAGCGCCCCCCCGTTGTCCCATATGCATACAATCCTCTTTTATTAAGACTTAGTTCAAAGCTATCTGCTGTTGACCCAACTTTATCATTAGGATTTATAATGTCATCCGAACTATATCTAGCATTATATATACCCTTCAATTGCAGGAATCTTTCTTCATCTATTGCTAAATCATTATCATCTAAGATTAAAATATTTTTCATACTATCTTCAGTTGGTCTAGTTACTTCATAGTAATCTCCTACGTATTCCGCTTCCATAACTCCATTATCAGGTATTATATCTTCATAAATATTTTTTACCTTTATCCAAGAATTATCTTTGGAAGTCATTAAAAGACATTTTATTGCAGTGTATTCTTCATCGTCATTTTCTGATTCCAATGCTATACACGTATTTAAAGAATAGATGTCATCGCCAAATCCTGCTATTTTACCTTCCGTACTTATTGGGAAAAGCGGTGTTCCATATTTTACTTTTGTATTTTCATTAGATTCAAAAGCGATTAGTATAGCACCTGTTATTTGTATAGAGACAACATCGTTTTCTTTATTAACTTTATGTACTGTTACACCGTATCTAAAATCACTATTATTACTATCTATATAATCGCAAGAAGGAAGTCCACCCATCTCATCATCTGCTGGATCTCCATCGTCAATTTTTCTTGTCCATATTCTAACTAATCTATTTGATTCAAGACCATCTTCATTTCTACAAATAGCTCGCACAATAGTTTCTTTATTTTTTGATTTAACTGCTTTTGAATCGCCACCTTTATTTATATTCTTTACTTGTGCTTCTACCTTTTCTAAACGCCTTAAAATATAAGATTGTTCTGTTGGATTCATCATTTACTCCTGGCTAACCTTAATACACTGGATTGAGCACTTCTGTTTTCTGCAGAAATGTTGGTTGTGTAAACGTCGCTATCGCTCTCTTTATTATATGACACAGTTCTTATATAAGAATCTAAATCATAATATCCACTATTAGGTCTATCAGTTTCTGAATTTCTAACTTCTTTTATGCCATCAAGCGGATCATATGTTAAATCTAATCTCCCTAGGTCTGCACTTATAGTTTCTTTATAAGTATTCAATCCATCAACCATATCCATTACTGTTTGTATAAATATAGAAGAAGTGTCTATTATAAAAAGTTCTCTTAATGCATTATCGCTATTTAACATATTCCAATCTACGAACTGATAGTTACTGCTAACAGTAGTAGGGTATATTGATAATCCAGTTTCAGAATATTCTAGTTTATGACCATTCTTACCATCAGGTGTCGGATATAATGCTCCAACCCTTAAAACGATATTTTGTGAATCATCAAAATGATAACCTATTAAATTCATACCATTATATTTTGATCTTTTTCGTGAACTATAATAATCAAAGACTTCAGAAAGATCACTAGAAACAACACATGTCATAAAAATACGTCTATAAGAAGTGTCTCTAAAATCTACAGGCAAATCTCCAGAAGCATCAGAAGCGTGTGATATAGAAGTTAATTTTCTTTGAAATTGTGGTTCATCAAATTCTACACTTTCATTATTATTTCCGATAGAGTAGCTTATGCCTCTTTTTTCTGGAATAATCCATTTCATTCTATTATAAAATTCTTCTAGCTCGCTATCAGATAAATCTTGTGATTCTTTATTCTTCTGATCATATATATGATATTCCATATCTTCATCATACATAAACACAAACGGCTTTTTATCATCAGTATTAGTTACCTTTTCACTGATTTTATATGTAATTCCATCTGCTGGATCAGGAGAAATGTCTACCATGGATTGATCTGTTAATGGTGCTTCTATACTACGTTTAACGTTTAAGTGTGATAAAATTGAAAACGCTATTTCATCGCCTGATAAGTGACCCGTATAATAGTTATTTATCTTACTTGGCCACCTATTTCCATATGGATAATTTATCGCTGAACCTATATTTATATTTGTGTGCGCCCCAAGTACGCCAGAATTGGCAAAGTTAAAATTAGGAGCATATACTGTAAACGATCTATATATCGATTCATATCTTTTTTCTGTTTCTGTAGTAACAACTGCGTTTTCTTCTCCCTTAATGAACCTAATCCAGCAGTCAAAATCCTCTTTACCTTTAAAGTCAGAAACAACTTGTCCTGAAGGAATATTACTTCCATCATAATCTTCACAGTCTCCCGGTGTAGATCCATCACCAAAATCATAATCCCAAGTTCTTTCATCATCTGACGGTATAAGATATCTTGGCCAGTTAGGATACAATTCTAAAGTTGTTTCTATCTTCAATGCTCCACCAATACCTACAGCATGTGAAATTCTGTCTTCGATTGATCTATTAATAGTTATAGATGCTACGTTGGCTTCATTATCATCTGTCGCTAATTTCTCTCCAGTACCTATAACTAAAACTTTTCTTTCACCATCAAACATCTCTGCCATCATATTTTGAATTTTTATCTCTATCATATCTCCGTGATATAGTATATCCCAAGCCCAATCTCCAGGGATTGCTTTTATGGCTTTATCGAGAGCTTCTAATGGATTCAGAGAACTTATATCAAAACTAACAGGTTGAATAAAAGTTATATCAATGTCTTCCGCAACTGTAGATTCTGGATTTCTTTTTAATAGATAAGCTTTAACATCTTCGTGAAAATTTGCAATCTTATCTAGACCAGTTATTTCTATTTTATCAACATTCACATACGGTAAAATCCAAAATGTAAATATGTGCGAAATTATCTGTGCATAATTCCAATAAAATGATAATTCATAAACATCATTGGCCTGATCTATTAATGGTTCTTTGAATATTACTGTATTGTCTCCATAAATATCTGTGGCGCAGTTAGGCTCACCGTCAGGATTAAATATAGTACGCTCAGACGCATTATAACCTTTAGGGTAATTGTTTAACCCAAGTGTATATCTAAACCGTTCTAGACGCCTAAAATCATCGTAGATTGCCGGATCAGATCCTTGACTTTCTCCTCGGTTATAATCCATAGCTTCATAACCTGGAAAATTTCTTATAGAAGTTGTATATATTTTTCCTCGCACTCTTCCAATTTTTGTTAATGCCCATTTATAATCATATGCGGTTACAGTGACATTGTCTGATCCAGAATCTAATTGCCCGACTTCTGCTACCATAAATCCTCTGAACACAATGTTGTCAGCAGCATACAATGGATCACCACTGATTATTTTTATTGGAATACAGTAAACTGGAATATGATCTCCAAATACATAATCTGCAATTTCTAACTCCGCAACACCGATAGTTTCATTTATAGAACGAGTTACACTTTTAACTCTGATCTGCGTAAAATCTAATTCTGCATTTGTTATTTCTACACCATCAACATCCAAAAAAACTGTATCAGTATCTGGTAATACAAATAGTCTATCGCTTGACATGCTTACGGGTTGATCATTTGTTATACTTATATTTACCATTAGAATATAGACTCCGTAGAAATAATAGTTGCGTTATCAGGAGCATCACCATCAACTTCTATTGTGTATTCATCAGTGTTAGTATCTTCTACACTATCTGAAGTTACTGATCTGACTACAAATTTAAACTGTTTGTTTTCATCATCTGTATGTAATGCCGTAGTTGTATATTCTTGAATATAACTATTCTGTCTAGTAAATGAGAATTTTGGAGTTACATAACTGATTGTTCCTGTTGCGTCATCATGATATATTCTGAAAGAAGCTGCACTACTGCCATACAACCAATAAAATCTTACCTTGACCTTACCTACTGAAACTCTTGTTAATGACAATCCAGTTATCTTTGCCTTACCGCCAAATCCAGGACTTGGTGGTTTCGTTGCTGCTACTGGGACAGTTATAGAAACTGTGTCTAAATTTATACTTTCACTACTACTAGTTAATGATTCCACGACAAGTAACCATTCACCATTGGCCACAGCGAAAGTTGAAGTTAAAAGACTTCCTATCACTGTACTTAATACAGTAGTCCTATCTATAACTATTCCTGATCCTCCATTACCATACACTTTATAATTAGTAGGAGCACCATTTACAGAATGACTCCAAGTCAAAGTAATATTACTTCCTGATAAAGTTACTGCGACATTTTTAGGTGGTAAAGCATACCCAGAAACGGTTGCAGTTCCTTCAACTCCAGAATTAACATTATCTAGATCATCCATTGATATCACTTTAAGTTTATATGCCCCATTAATTAATGATTTTGTAATTAGTTCATAGTAATCATATGGACTCGCATAAGTTCCATTTAATTGTATAAAGGTTCCAGTTCTTAGTGCATCCATTGTTAAATGTTGACGATATACTTCGTCAACATTTTTAAATAGTATCGGATGTTTTGTTGATATTATTTTCATTTTTAGCTCAATGCAACATAAGTTTCAACAGATTCTATTTCAGTAGAATCATCCAAAGTAATTTTTGCTTTCGCATAATATCCACTAGAAGCAGAAAGCGTAGGGCTACTCTTAGTCATAACAAATATTCCGTTAGTTTCAGAACTACTCGTTAATTGAAAACTTAATGCGTGAGCACTTGTATAAACATTAATTTCAATATCTGAAAGATTGGCTGTAACTATTTGTCCATTCTGCATAAGGTAGGCAAAGAAAGTAAGAACGTCTGCATCTCCATCATAAACTGGAAGAAGAAACACTTCTTTTAATTCTGGTAAAGCGTCGACTTCTGTCAATATTTTTTTATTGCTAAAATATTCATTTTTAATATCTATATATCTATTCGTATCACTTAATCCTGCCCCACAGTCTATGACGCCAACTGCCCTATCATCTGATGGTACTGTTAAATCATATCTGTACCAGCCAAAGCCCACTTCTGAAATCGCTGGCTGACTAATATTCACACTATTAGATTCACGTTTAAGTCCGACCCAACTTGGAGATAATCCTGTAACATATATTCCATCACTAGCGGCGTGAAAACTTTCAATAGCCATAGTATTAAACTCCTATTTGGGATATATTGCCCTTATTTCAGACTTAGATAACATTTTTGATTTTTTTAATAATCTACCACCACCTGTCCCGGTAATTGCGTCTATTGTTCCTATTGGACTAGATTCATAAGATCCAGTTTTATTATCGTAGTATACAATGTGTGATTCTATATCAAAGTCATTTGCTTCTTTAGCTTTAAATCTCATCCTTATTTTATTTCCAGGCGTCGCTTTATTAAATATATATCTAAATCCAGGATTTGACAATGCGAATATTCTTATATTAGAAGCTATGTTAATATTTTCTAATTGTACTTTAACTTCTGTTCCAAAAAATTCTTTATAAAACTCGTTATCTATGTATACTGCGAATGGTACTCTTTCATATGGTAAATAGTAATCAGATACTAAATCATAATCTATATAAACAATTAACGAAAGTGGATTATAGTAATCTCTTCTTGTCTTTTCTATATTAGCATTAGTATTTATTCTAGTATGTTTAATATTAAACAGCTTTTCATAATTTCTTGTTATTGTTGCACTTAAAGTTATATCGAATTCGGATTCTTCTTCTTGTTCTTTTGCTTCTATAATTTTTGCGTCCAAAGTTATATCGAATTCGGATTCTTCTTCAGCATCTTTACCACGATCTCCGCCAGCAGTAAGTTCAATATCAAATTCGGATTCTTCTTCAGCATCTTTACCACGATCTCCGCCAGCAGTAAGTTCAATATCAAATTCGGATTCTTCTTCAGATTCAGAGTCGGAACTTGTATAAGCGGAAGTTGAAGGAATAAAGTTCGCAGTCCATCGTGCAATGCCCTTACTTACTCTCAATTCGTCAACATTTCCAGTCATAATATCGGTTGCAGGTGAGCCACTAACCAGACTACAGCCAATAGTGACATTGGCGGTTGAGTCATGTAGCGTATAATTCATTGCTTGAGATGACTGCAAGATACCGTCGACGAAAAGAATTACATTATTCCCTGATCTAACAAGCGCGAGATGATACCATGTGTCGGCAACTATGGAATAAGTCCATGGCAATATAACGAAATGACCATCACTGTGAGCTCCATCATCTGAGAAGTACACCGAAAAGCCTGTGGCTGTAGCCAAAAATGACCATGCTCTTTGATTTGTACCTTGATCGTAATGGGCCATGATCGCCTGTGAACCTGTTGGTGTTTCTCCCCATCGAACCCAACAATCGATAGTGAAATCACCGACTCCGAAATTAAAATCCGCATGATTCTGCACTGATAGATAATCACCAGTACCGTCAAGCAACAACGACCCGGTGCCAAACTCCTGCAAGGCAGTATCAACCTGCGCATCAGCATGAGCAGTAACAGTGTGGTCGCTTGCAGACGCATCAGGGAACAATTGAGAACCATCAACCCCGTCACAATGCAATAAAAGTTTTGTATACGAATCATTACCGGCCATTTATTACACTTTCTTCTGAGCCTTCAGAGTGTACTGAACTTTTAGAACATCATCGTCGTTTAACTCTTGTCCAGATGCAAAAGAACCTGTAACCAGTAATGTACCGGCTGTACCACTTTTTGCGCTTCCAGATGTAAGGAATGCACCATTAATAGTCTGGCTATTAGTATCACAAGTAAATTCTGTTCTTACGGAATTTAATGAACTAACAATACCAGCACTTTCAGTCGGATCAGCGTTATCCCACAATGGACGAGAAGTTTCACTATAGTTAATGTTTTCTGTCCATCCTGCGTGAGAATTCATTACATCGGAATTAGCCAAAGACGCGCCAGTATCAATTAATCCCATATAGAATGTCAAGTCAGATGGTTTTGAATCCTTAAAACTTCTTTGCATTAACCAAAGAAGTCCAGCGTTAGTCCATGCGTTGTTAAAATTTTCTTCCCATTTTTTATTACCATACTTATCATAACATTCTACAAAAAATGTTCCACCAATTCCCACGACATTACTTCTTTTTAATCTACTATTATTGGTAAGACCCATCCTATTCCTCCGTTTTAAATTTTACGCCAATTTTAAAATTGTCTAAAGCATCTTCAGTATCGCTTAAATTACATTCCATTTTTAACCAAACTCCTTGACCTGATAATGGGGGTAGTTCCCCGTCACCATTGATTCCAGCGTCTATAGCATTGTCACTATGAGCTTCTATAAAAGAATAATCGTCGAATGATGGTTCTACTATTCTATTTTTGATTGTTTCTTCACCATCTAATATTAAGTTACCGTTAATATCTCTTTCTAAAGCGAAAGAAACGATATTATTCCTTTTAGTATTATATCCATATATTCTTGTATCGTACATTGTATCTGTAGAATTTGAATTAAAAATGAATAGTTTTGTATATTGATAATAATTAGTGTCACTGAATTCACTATTCTTTATCATACCCGGAAGAAATATATTATTGACTTCGGATCCTATTATAGAAGCATAAGAATTTTTACCACCAATCTTTGATCTATGATCTGGCGAATGTGAAATAGGATGTGTAAGTATTACATCACCAATGACAACTGCCATATCTATATCCTTATCTATTTTTTAGATTATCGAATTTATTATCGTAGAGCATATTATCGCCAAAAGATATAAATTCTATATCCTTATTGTTTGCAATAAAATTCTTACAACTTTCTAATGATTGTAAAAATGTCAAGTTAGTTAGTATAGGATTGCTATTTACTGACTGAACTAATTCTGGAGAAAGCCTACATATCTTATCAAAGTCTAATTTTTGAAATGCGTATTCTTTATAATTATTATATGAAAAATCTAATCCGAATATCTTAATACTTTTATATCCTAAATATTTTAGTATTGTCAAGGCACTATAGGCAACCGTAACACCAGCACCTAGCATTGGAAGGTCTATGTAGGCGTTCACGAGCTGTTTGTGACCACAGTTACTTGTACTAAATAGTGCAAGCTTACCTTGTACCTTAACCCAGTCCTGGAGGCATTTATAGTGTATCACTGAACTAGCAAATAAAATCTTATCTTCAATATTTTCTAAATCCTTAATAGCTCTATCATAAACATCTTCATTGGGATGTATTACAATAAGATTTTTCCATGATATTTTAAATTCATTTAATAGTTTTCCTGCTTGATTAAGACAATATACATTATTATAATCAACTATATTATCTATCAGTTCAATATAGGTTTCTTCTAAAGAAGCACCATTACTCACTAAAATTGCTTCTTGTCCCCTTTTGGAATCTTTCAGGTGCTTTATATTGTTTTCATCTTTATATATTCCAAGCTGATTATTCTTAACTATGTTCATTGCCCAGTCATCATTAAAGCTTTCGATAACCTTTTCATTAATTAATAAATCTTTTGAAAAATATCCTTTTAACTTTCTTGAAGGAACTAATCCCATAATCTTTTCTATGTCTTTTACCCTATTTTTATAAGTGTGATTTCCTAAACAAAAATTCATTTGATTTGCTACAACATCTGATCTTATTGATTCATTGTCTAAATAGTGATCTATTAGTTCTTTTAATTCTTCATGGTTATTGTATGTTGGAAATAGATTTGCTGGAAATAAGTTATTAATGTCTTCTCTAGAATTATCTGTTAAAACTAAACAATTGGACAAAGCGCATTCGTATATCCTTGGAGATAAATTTGTAGCTTTTATTTCCATTTTGTTAGCCTCACCAAATATACCACACGATAGTTCGTTTCTAGGAATATCGATTGCAATTTTCGCGCCAGCTACATATTCTGACATAGTGTTTATATCAATCTTATTTTCAACGAACCATTTACCTCTTGGATCAGTATAATCTATTTCAAATCTTCTAGCACCAACACATTTAACGTTTCTATTTTTAATCGCATCATACATACGATCGTCCATTATAAAATCTACACGTTCTCTATAAAAACTTCCACCAAATAATACATCACTTTTATATTTTTCGTCAATATCTCTTGGATAAAATATATCGGGATTAGCAGCCATAGGTAGAAAGCTACAATTTTTATGTCTGTATACAGTGTTCCTTTCATTAGAAAACACATAATCATAGTGACTTGACCATTGTGTGCTAACGTCAACTTGTTGTGGTTCATCAGTTAATATTAAAGCAGTTTTACAGCCTAACTTTCTTGCGCTATTTATAACTGAAGGATTTATATGCCATCCATGGATTGCTATGATCACATCTACTTTATCTTGTATTATATGATTTAGAATTAAACCTGATAATTGTTCAGTTATTTCCATCCAATTAAATTTTCTATCAATATGTTCCATCATAATTTTTAGATTTTTATAATAACCATTCGTGTCGTATTCTATTACCTCATAACCAGAATTTGTAAAAGCATTGTAGTAAGCTTCTGCTACTGCCATTGTGCTATAATCAAATCCTGGATCTAATATCATTATCCGCATTCAGAATCTCCCCAAAAAAAATAATAACGTATTTTATAATCATACATTATTATAAATAACACCTTAAATATATCTATTAGTTAGCATTGAAGGGGCGTTAAAAACTCAAGGTTGTATCTTGCTCCTGCAAATATTTTATCATCCATCCTAATATTCTGCAAAAAACAGTTATTCCAAGTATTATCACCAGGAGCATTATATATTAGTGTCCCAACTTGACCCAATGGACCGTTTATCATATTGTATAGGTAGGCTTCTATAGATGTTCTTGTCTCATTGTCAAACATAATAAACCAACATTCACAAGCTATTCTTTCAAATCCACCAGATTTTACAACTTGTCCTTCTTTACCATCCTTACCTGAATTAGTTTCAGTTATGTTCATTTCCAAGTTTCTGATACTATCTACATTGTGCCAGAAGTAAAAAATATTTTCAGTATCATCTAATTGTGTAGTCGTAAAACTTAAAGATCTTCCTCTTCCAAGTTCATACAGATCTGGAGTGGATAATTGATTTACTACACCACAAGAATCTTGATCACCTAATAAAAAATCTATGGTGTATCTTATATATCCGTCAGTAATAACTGGATCGAAATTTGTACTTACTGGATAAGCATTGCTATAGGAGTTTCCACTCAATGATAAAGTTCCTGGTGATTTAGCTAATTTTTCATTCAACTGATATTGAAAATATTCCACTGTTGTTTTAGTTGTATCACTTGGAGGAACTAAATAGATATTAGCAGTTACATTTTTAGATATTTGATTTGTAGGTTTTATTATACCACCTATTGTTCTTGGAAATGTCTTTATATTTGGAGAGCTTGACCCATTCCATACGCCATATCCGTCATGGCCTAATTGTAAAATTTCACCATCACTGTTTGTAAAGTATGGTATCATTTTATTTCGAAGCCGTTGTAGGAGGAGCATATCCGCGATATGAATAAAGTTTATCTGAGCTATTCAAAGAATATTCCTTTCGAAATGGATTACCCTCTGTTGAATTATTTAAAATCATAACTAACAAATCATTTCTTTTCTTACTACTTTTCATTATTTCTGCATGACGTTCTGTAGATAGTGCGGATTCCTTTTCAATACGTTTTTGTTCTTCTGATTTTTTAGCTTCTTCTGTTTCTTTTATAGCTTTACGTCTAGCTTCTTCTTGAGCAGCTTTATCTCCACCTTTAGCAGCGATTTCATCAGCAGCTTTATCACCTATCCTCTGTTGTTTAACAATTTCTCGTTTAACAATTTCTTCCCTTTCAACCCTTTCACGAGCAGCAGCTTGATCACTTAATGGACCACCATCTTTTTTTACTTTATCAGCGGCAAGTTGTTTCTTATCTCCTAACCTTCTAGCTTCGTCTTCTTCTAATTTAGTTAATCTTTTTTTAGTCGATCTCACGCCATTTTTCTTTTCATTTATTTCTTTTATGCGCTCCTTACTAATACCAGTCTTATCAAATTTATCTTTAAATCTTTCTAAAACCTTTTCTTTCTCCGCTTCTGTAGCAGCTTCTTTGTATGTTTCTAAAAAATTTGTCAAAAGATCAAGATTTTCTTGTAATACTTTTTTTTCTTTCTCTTGTGTTTTAGTTAATTTTATCTCTGACTTTTCTAGTTGTTCAAAATATTTCAATCTTTGTTCTGAATAATTTTTTACATATTGTACTGCACCTATTGTTTCTTTTGTAGAAGCACCAGGAACATCTCTAGTTATACCACCCTTTCGCTCCGTTGTCTTAGATTTTACAGTAGCCACTGCTTCTTCATATCTTTGTTTACTTGAATAATCTGGAACTTTT
>Ga0114918_10000169_pt1 | contig 52495 bp, 37 predicted proteins | sample LantaG_FD_87015 | JGI IMG/M metagenome (GOLD analysis project Ga0114918, IMG submission 87015) | Deep subsurface microbial communities from Baltic Sea to uncover new lineages of life (NeLLi) - Landsort_02402 metaG | ecosystem: Environmental > Aquatic > Marine > Oceanic > Sediment | place... | reverse complement strand
CTCTCTCTCTCTCTCTCTCTCTCTCTCTCTCTCTCTCTTTTAGACGAACAAAGTGTGTATCTCTCTCTTTTAATTTCACGGGAAAAGAACAAGGAAGAGAAGTTCAAAAAGGAAGAAAAAACAAAATGAAAAAAGAAAAAAAGAAAAATTCTTTAATCTCTCTCTCGCTCTCGCTCGCTTTCTCTCACCCGCGAGCTTCTCTCTCTCTCCCACCACCATTCCACCTCCCTCTCTCTCGCTCTCGCGTTCTTCAGGCGATCTTCGTCACCATGAACTTGGTCAGCGGCTGCCTGTGCCCCGTCTTGCGCCTGTAGTGCTTCTTCGAGTGGAACTTGAAGACCACCTGCTTCTCTCCCAGGGTGTCGTCCTCGAGGACCACGGCCTCGACCTGCGCTCCCTCGACATAGGGCGTGCCCACGGAGAACTTGCCTGCCTTCTTGACGGCGAGCACGCGTCCCAGCGCCAGCGTGGATCCGGCCGAGGCCGCCAGGCGGTCGGTGGTGTACCAGCGCCCTTCCTCAAGTAACAATTGCACGCCGCCGATCTCGACGACCGCGTACGTGTCGCTCTGAGTCGCGGCGTCGGCCTCCGAGGCCCTGCCGACGTTGGAGGGGTTGGCCGAGGTGGACGCGGGCTGCTCGGCGGTGGCAGCGGCTGTTGTTGTTTTTGGGTTGGGTTGTGGAAGAGAGAGAGAGAGAGAAAGAAGGCGTGAGTGGAGGTCGGGGTTGAAAAAAAAAGGAAGGAGAAGAGAAAGGGGGCCACGGCGAAGAGAGCAACAGCCCGGCTGGCCGTCGCTTTCTTTCTTGAGATTGAATTCAGTCTCGCGGCCCTTAGTTTTCCACCTCCAAAAGCTTGACGAGCGATTTCAACGCTGGCAAGGCGTAGAGCACGTCGAGAACAGCTCTCGAGGATGGGAATCAGGGGCAACCAAGCCCGCCTGAGCGCGCTGGAAGAGTCAACTGTCTCTCCTCTTCAATTTCCTCTCTCTCTCTCTCGGCGGCTGAAACTTCCTCTCCTCCCGCGGCTCGAAAAAAAAAAAAAAAAACTTTGCCCGCGTCTCGTGCTCAGCCGCTGAGCTTTGACGAGACGCAATTGTTATATCTGTCCCGAAAGACAACCGTGGCTTCGCTCCAATGCGAAAGAACAAGTCAATCTGCCGGCGGAAGAGGGCGAACGAGAGAGGGAAATGTCGAGAGAGCTGGGATTTTCCTCCAAACCTCTCTTTTTTTTTTGCTTGCTTGCTCTTCTTCGCATCACTTCTCCCTGCAGAGAGAGACACGCATTTCGTTCCCGCAAACGGCACAACGAGACCGGTACCGATCATCACTCACCAAACGCCATGACGGAGCGCGAGTTGATCGACCGCACGGCCGCGGACGCGGCACTCGAGGAAGAAGAGGAAGATGTCGACGCGACGGCCGACGAGCGAGAGGAGGCGAGGGGCCTGGCGACGGCGGAGACGGAGAGCGTCGCCGGGCGCGCCGCAGCGACGCTTCGGGCCTGCGCCATGCCAAGGGACGCCATGGTGGTGTTGGAGGCCAGCGGTGGGGGGAAGAGAGGCGGGCGCTGCGTGCGTGGGGGCGCGGCGGGGGGGGGCGAGTTGAGGGGAGAGATGGAAGAGCAGATCGCCTTTTTGGTGTTGAAGTTTTGAGGAGCTTGGCTTGCTTTTTTTTTCAAAAAAAATTTGACTTCTTTCATTTTTTTTCCTTCTCTCTTCGAGACTTTGTTTTTTCCTGTTTCGACCCCTTTCACGATGCGCTGCGTCCTGCCGCGGGCGACGGCAGTGACGGGCGTGCGCACGTCGAGGCGTCGGCAGAGCCTAGCTGCTGCGGCTGCTCCGTCGAGACGAAGGAGGCCTTTGATGACGACGAGGAAACTCCCGGCCATCGCTTTCGCCTCCTTCGTCGTCGTCGCCGCATCCTCCTCCGCGCGTCCCGCCCACGTCGTCCTGGGCGTCCCGCGCTCGGCCAGCAAAGCGGAGGTCAAGGCCGCGTACCGGAAAGTAGCGCTGAAGCTCCACCCTGACGTGAACAAGGCGGTAAGGAAGATCTGGAATAGGAAATTGGGAATTGAACAGCGAGCGATCTCAAACCAAAAAAAAAAAAAAAAAACTCGACCTCTTACCTCTCTCTTTCTTCAAACTCACCTCCCCACCGACTCCTCTCTCACCACTCCCCACCAACACAGCCCGACGCCACGGCGCGGTTCATGGAGGCCAAGATGGCCTTTCAGGAACTGATGGAGGGGCGCGGAGGAAGTAAAGCGGGAGGAAGTGGAAGCGGAAGTGGAGGTTGGGGCTCTTCTTCCTCTTCAACGTCTTCTTCTTCTTCCTGGGGCTCGAGCAGCAGCTCTAGCAGCAATCCCCGAACGACCAGGAGGAAAGACCCCGACCAGCCCTTCTACGGCTTCTCCGACTTCTTCAGGGACCTGGAGAACGACCTCGACGAGAGGAGCAAGAGAAAAGCGTCGGATTCTGCTTCCTCTTCTTCTTCTTCTTCGTCGTCGTCTTCTTCTTCTTCTTCGACCCCGGGTTCTCTCTGGGAGGAGCTCGCAGCTCTCGGCGCCGAATTCCTCGAGTTCTTAGAGGCGGAAGCGGGCTTGACGGGCGACAAGCGCGCCCCGGACAGGGAGAGCTATGCCGCCGCGGCGCAGGCCGCCGCAGAGAGGATGGCGGCAGAGGCGAGGGCGGCCGGCGAGAGCGCCGCGAGCGCGGCGAGGAGGGCAGGGGAGGACGCCGGCAGGATGGCGAGGCAGGGGGCCGCCGAGGCCGTTAATGCTGCGGCTGCGGCTGCGGCTGCGGCTTCGTCGTCTGCTTCCGCGGCAGGGGTGCGAGGAGGAGGGGGAGGGGGTAGCAGCGGCGGTGGCAACGGGGCGGCAGCGCAGCAGCCAAGAAGCGCTCCCTCTTCCTCTTCCTCTTCGGCTTCCTCCGCTGCTGTCGCCAAGAGCAGCGACGACGAGGAGATCGATGCGATGCTCCGCGACATGAAGAAGAAGCTCGGGCTCTAGATAGAATTGAGAATTGTAAAAATAAAACACGTAACTAATCAAACTATGAGAACGAACTGTGAAAACGAACCACGGAATCGAAAGTTAAAAGAAAAAAAGGAAAAAAAAAGGTTGAGATCGATCAACGAAAATCAGAATTTTTTCGACAAGATGGTCCCGTTCTCGCCCCCAACGCCGCCGCCTCCGCAGCAGCAGCAGAAGCGCTGGCGCCGCTCCCACGAGCTCCTCGCTTCCTTCCCGTCGTCGCCCTCCGAGGTCATTCGCGTGCCTGCGAGAGTAGCGGAGGCCCCGATCCCGCGGGGCAATCATGGTCGTTATCAGCACCACCACCACTTCCGCAAGATCCTTGTCCTGCCCGGCAACCCCGGCTGCTCCTCCTTCTACTCGCCCTTCGCCGAGGCCCTCTCCGACGAGCTCGGCGGGACGACGGAGGTCGTGGCCCTGTCCTTCCACGGGCACGAGACTTCGACGGCGGAGGTAAAAGGCAAGGAGGGAAGAAGAAAGGCGAGGAAACCTCTGTGCCTCGACGGCCAGGTCGAGCACGCGAGCGACTTTTTGGAAAAAATACTCAGAGAGGTCGACGAGGAGCAGAACGACAAGTCTTTCCCTGCTGGCTCCGTCGCTGTGGTGGGGCACTCGATCGGGGGGACGGTGGCGGCGCTGGCTGTGCGGGAGGTCGAGGAGAGGAGGCGGAGGCGGAAAAAAGAAGAGGCGGCTCTTTCGTTGTCCTCTCGCTCTTCTCCTTCTCCTTCTTCTTCCTCTTCTCCGCTTCGTTTCCGAAAACTAAAATCGCAGCCGTCTGCGCCATGATGCCGTACGTCGCCTTCGACGAAGGCTCGAGCCAGCAGCGCGCTCTTCGCCTCCTCGCCGGCTCGCCCTTGGCGCGCGTGCCGGCCTGCCTCGGCGCCCGCGCGCTTGGCGCGCTGCTTCCGAGGACAGCGCTCTCCGCCCTCGTGGCGCTCGCGACGGCCTCCTCTCCCTTAACTAAACACGCCAGGGAGATCGTGGCGGACTTTGTGAGCGCCGGGGGGCTCGACCACGCGCTGTTCCTGGCGAAAACGGAGTTCAAGGCCCTCTCGGTCGTCGAAGCAGAAAAAAGAGAGGAAGAGGAGAAGGAGAAAAACGGCAGCAGCAAAGCTCCCAAGTTTTCCGTCTCCTCCGCGTCCGAGATCTGGGCCCCGCTGGCCTCTCTGGGCAGGAGAGCTTCCGTCTTCGCCGTCGGGAAGAGCGGAGAGGAGGGAAGCGAAAGGAACGAAAAAGACGATCACTGGTGCCCGGGACACCACCTCGACCTCCTGAAAGCCCAGGCCCCTTTCGCAAAGCTGCAGCTGGACCCGAGCCAGAGGCACGACTTCGTGGTCTGCGACGACAGGACAGCGAGGGCGGCCAAGGCGGTGGCGGGGCTGCTGAGGGAGACAGCGCTTGCTGCTGCCGCGGCGGCGGCGGCGGAGGAAGAGGAGGAGGCGAAGAGGTGAAAAAAGAGGAAGAAAGAAGAGAAAGAGTTTTTTCTTTTCTTCTTTTTCTCTCTTCTCTCTCTTCTTTTTTCTCTTCTTCTTCTCCGCCTCTCCCCGCGCTTTGTAAACAAAAACAATTGAATTCATAGTTAGAAGGTGAAAACGGGCTTTGGTGTTGTTGTTGTTGCAAATGGGGACTTTCTTATCTCTCTCTCTCTCTTTTTAATTTCTCTCTCGCGCGCGCGCCGTTCTCTTTTCTGTTTTCTCTCTCTCTCTCTCTCTTTCTCTCTCTCTTTCTCTCTCTCTCTCTCTCCCCACTCTCTCCACTCTCTCTCTCTCTCTCTCCAGTTCTTCACTCGCGCCTGCTCGGCCTCGCCAGGCCCCTCCTCCCGCCCAGCGGGGGGACCCTCGACGCCACGGCCTCCGCAGCGCGGCCGAGCGCCGAAGCGAAAAGCGCTGCGGGGTCGTTGTTTCCGCCGAAGAGCGACGCCGACGCCGAGGCGAACACGCTTCCTCCGTTCCCTCCGTTCCCTCCGTTGCCCTTCCCGCTTCCGCTTCCGCTCACGCTCACGCTCAGCCCGGCGGCGTCGGCCACCAGGTCGTCGTCGGAGATCCTCTCCCTCCGCCTCGGCCTCCTGCTGCCTCCGGGTTTCCCCCCCGCCGCGTCCTCCTCGGCCTCCCTCTCGGCAGCTGCAACAGCCTCTGCCTTTTCCCTCACCTCCCGGACCAATTCCACGGCAGCCCTCCGCATCTCCGCGGGCTCCACGTCCCGCAGCCTGACGCTGGCCACTTTTTGGGAATGACGCACCGCCTCAGCCATGTCCGTCCCGGGTTCGATGACGCGAGGCAGGTTGAACTCGCGCCAGATCAGCTCGTGGTTGTGCGCGGCGGCGTCGAGGTTCTCCAGGACTTGCTCGTCGTCGGGGAGCCTGAAGCACTGGCCCAGGGGTCCCGGTGCCATCCATTTGGTTCCGAAAGGGTAGTGCAGAGGGTCCTGCATCAGAGGGGCCGGTGTTCCGTTGTCGTCGTGGGTGAAGGAGGTCGAGACCGCTCCGTCGGGCTTGTGCTCGAACATTTTCGTCCGCGCGACGATGTGCTCGACCTCTTCGACCGTGCCCTCGACCTCGGCAAGGGTGCAGAAGCGGTGCTCGCGGTCGCTGGGGCGGAGGTCGGCGTCGTCGCCGTCGAAGTCGTCGAGAGCAGTCACCTTCCCCTTGTTTTTCTTCTTGTTCTTCCTCCTCGATTTCCTGTGGCCGCCGTCGTCGTCGTCAGAGTCCTCGACGGGTCCCGAATCGAACTCGTCTCCCCTGAAGGTACCCCTCCTCGTCGCAGCGGCCACCTTCGCCTTTGTCCTCTCCCACGCCTCTTCCGGGTCGGTGCCCTTCTCCAGCTCCTCGTAGAAAGGAGAGAGGTCGGTCTCGGCGCCGCAGCCGTGCTTGCGGCCCAGGAGGAACTCGCCGCGGTAGACGCGCCCGTCCTGGCGCGAGAGCATCCCGAGGCCGGAGGCGAAGCCCAAGTAGAGCTCGCCTTCGTAGCGGTCTCCGGGCATGAGCTGTTTGTTTGTGGGGATTGGTGGTGGATTGGTTGTTTGGTAGAGGTGGTTTCGGAGTTGGATGACGAGAGGAGGTTGAAAAGAAGGGGGGAGGGGGTCCTCGTCGCTTCGTTCCGTCGTTCGAGCCGCCGAGATCGATAAAAGTTCAAAGAAAGGAAAAAATGAAAAACTTCTCGTTGATGCCGAGCCCGCCGCCCTGCACGCCCGCGTGGAACACGCCCTTCCCGTGGGGCATGTTAACGTACTCGGTGCCCTCGTAGCTGTGGGGGTGGTGCGGGTGTTGTTGGGGAGGAATTTGGGAGGGAAGAAAGAGAAAAAAGAGATAAGAGGAGAAAAGGGTGAGAGATCGAACGTTTTTGTCGCCGTCGTCCGTCGTCGTCCGTCGCGGCAAACCAATCCTCGCGCCACCTCCAATTGCGCCACCTTCCGCTCGCTTTCTTCTCCCATCTTTGATTCCATGGCATAGACACAGTCAAGAAGCGTCGAAAGGGGGTCGGGAGAATGGAGACATCAACGCGGAAGGGGCTTGGCGAGAGCCGTTTTGGGGGGAGAGAAAAAAAGGCAGCCGCCGTCGCCGCCGTCGAAACGACGCCGACGACTCGACGCATGCCATCTTCCATCCCTCTCCCTCTCCCTCTATCTGCTCTCTCCCCAGCCTCTCAGATCCAAACTCACGTCGCGGCGTCATCATAGACCTGCGACATCCACCCCATGGGCATCCCCTGGAACGGCGCGTACGCCGACATCGAGTCGATGCTCAGCCGCGCCGCGGGCTCCCGCGGCGACCGCCGGCCGAGCTTCGCCGGGTGCTTGGTCCGGTAGAGGCTGTGGATGTTCCTGGCGGAGCGCTGCCTCGCCGGGACCTTGTTGCCGTTGTCGTCGACCTGGTCTTCGCCCGAGCCAGCATCGTCGGAGTCGTCGGAGTCGGAGCCGCCGCCGCGGTCGAAGCGCTCTCCTTCCCTCTCTGTCGGCAGGGCGCCGGTCGAGACCTTCTTCTTCCTCGGCGCCCGTCGCTCGATGTCGTTGTCGTTGTCGTCGCTGCCGGCGCCCGAGCCGCCCGCTCCTCCGTCGCCGGCAAAGGCCGTGGTCTCGTCGTCGCTGCTCATGGTTTGTGTGTTGTGGTGGGGAGTGAAAGAGAAGAGAGAGGAAAAACGCCTTCCTTCTTCCTACTTTTCAATGAAATTGTGAGACGAAAGTTTTCGACTTGCTTTTTTTTTCTTTTTTTTTTTTTCTTCCGAAGTTTGTCGACCCTCTCTCGACCTCCGAGAGAGAGATAGGTCGCCTCTTCTCCTCCTTCAAAAAAGAATCTCCCTCTTCTCTCTCCTTCTATTGATCACTACACAAAATGCGCGCCCTGAAAACGAAAAAAAAGAAAAACGGAAGTGGGGGGTCGAGAGAGAGAGAAAGAAGAGAACGAAAGAGCTCTCTCTCTCTCTCTCTTCTCTTCTCTCTTTCTCTCATCTCTCCTCCTCCTCCATCTTCCTCCCCATCTCAACCCATCTCGTCTCTCACTTGGCGTGCTTCGTCAGCCAGTCCAGCACCAGGTTCACCCCCGCCTGGCTCTTGCAGGAGACGCTGTAGGCAGCGACCTCCCTCCCTCCGAGCCGGGACAGCTCGAGCCGGTCCGCCAGATCAGCGGCCGCCAGCGCACCGGGAAGGTCGTTCTTGTTTCCCAGCACTAACAAAGGAGTCCCGGCCAGCGAAGGGCGAGACAGAAGGTCGTGCAGCTCGGCCCGGGCGGCGTCGAGCGATCCGGGGTCGGCCGCGTCGGCGACGAAGACGACGGCCCCGACGCCGCGGCAGTAGCGCTCCCACATCGAGCGGAAGCGCGGCTGCCCGCCCAGGTCCCAGAGCTTGATCGTCACGCCGCCGCGGGTGACCTTGCGCATGTTAAATCCCACGGTGGGATCATGTCCTGTTGGTGTGGTTGGGTTTGGAGGTGTGGTTGTTTTGGGGAAGGTGGAGGAAGAGGAGGGTCGGGGTTGAGAGTATTCGTTTTTTTTCCTTTCGTTTTTCGTTCTTTGCCCACCGATGATGATGTGAAGAAAAAAAAACTCTCTCTCAATCCCTCCCTCTCTTACCTCCTGGAACGCCCCCGTCGCGAGCACGCCCACGAGCGACGTCTTGCCGGCGTTCTGGAGTCCAACCAGCGACAGCTCCATCTCCTTGTTGAAGAAGAGGCTGAAAGAGAGAGAGGAGGAAGGAGAAGGAGAAGGAGAGAGGAGATTGATGGGGGTGAGCGAGCATTTCGGCGGCGACGACGACGACCATCGAGGGCATCTTTTCTTCTCTCGTTCTCTCGTTCTCTTCTTCTTTACCTTCGCAGCCAGTCGAGCATCCACTGGTACCACGACATGATGGGCGTTGGGTGACGGCTCCTCTGGCTTTGAGCAGAGAGAAGCGGAGAGAGACGGAGGCGCGAAACGAGAAAGAGAGAAAGGTTTTTTTTTCTCTCTCTCTTCTTCTTCAAAAAAATGGAAAATGAGAAACGGAAAAAAAACTCTCTCTCTCTCGAAACCCACACTCTCTCTCTCTCTCTCTCAACCTCCTCCCCCTCCGCCTTGCTCCTTCCTTTTTCGACGTCCGCGCTGGTCGCAGCCGCTCTGTTTTCTAAATTTACACAAAGAGAAAGGAAACCATTCCCTCTCAGTCGGCCCCTCGCCCGATGAAAAGCTCCCTCTCCAGCGAGACCGAAACGCCGCTGTCGTTCTCGTCGTCGTCGTCGTCGTTCTCGTCGCCGTCGCCGTCGTTGTCGTCGTTCCCTCCACTTTTCCCCCGCCGCCTCCCCTTCCCTCTCCCGCGGAACCGCGCCCGATCGATCTCCACGCAGAACTCGTACAGAGCGCCCTCCGCCGTGGCCACGGCCAGGCCCAGGAGCGAGGTGGGGGAGGGCTGCTGCGGCGGTTGCTTTTCTTCTCGATGGGTGCCGTCGAGGCTGCTCGCGCCTTCGTCGTCGTTTCCGTCTCCGTCTTTGTTTCCTTTCTTCTTCTTCTTCTTCCCTCCGCTTCCTCCTCCTGCCCCTGCCGTCTCGCCCTTGGAGAACAGCGCCAGCGTCACCCCGGCGGTCGGGGCGGGCAGGCGCACCGTCGCCACGGCCCTGGCCGCAAGCGCGTCCGGGAGGTGAGCAGCGGCAGCGGCGGCGGAGGCGGAAGAGTTTGGCCTCCCCGAAAGCAGCGACGACGACGACGAGAAGAAGTCTTTTAGTCGCTGCTTCGCGCTTCCTCCTTGCTTCTCCCTTGCTCCTTCTTCGCCTTCTCCTTCTTCATCTTCGTCATCTTCACCTTCTTCTTCGGATTCGTCTTCCTCTTGGGGCAGACGGAACAGGTGCACCGTGCCGCGCTCGCTCGCGGCGGCGAGGAGCTCCGGCCGCCTCTGCTGCTGCTCTCTTCCTCCTCCTCCTCCTCCTCTTCCGATTCTCAGGGGACCAAAAGCGAGCGCCGTCGCCCTCGCCGGCGCCGAGCCCCTCCTGAACGCGCAGAGCTTCCTACCCCTCTTCCGAGAACGGTCGACCTCCCATACCCTGACCAGGGTCCCCTTGGTGGAGGCCGTGGCCAGCAGGGAGGCGTCGGAGGACCAGGCGGCCGCGGCGAGAGGAGAGGAGTGCGCGCGGCGGAGCTCGAGGAGCGGCGGCGGGAGCACCGGGCGGTTGGCAGTCGCCGTCGTCAAAGTCGAGCTGCCGTTGCTCCCTCCTCCGCCCGTCGTCGTCGTCGCCGTCGCCGCCTCCACGGTCGGCCCGAGGTCGTAGACCCGAACGGATCCTCCCCCGGAGCCGCAGGGCAGCGCGAGAAGGCAGGGCTCGGCGCAGGGGCTGAGGGCGACCGCGGAGGGGAGGGAGCCCGTGGGGAGGAGCGGCGGCGGAAAGGAAGAAGAGGAGGAAGAAGAAGTTGTTGAAGAGGAGCTCGCGCTCGCCCCTCCCCTCTCCGAGGAGGCCACGAGCTCGAGCGTGTCGAGCGCGAAGACGGAGACGTGGCGCGGGATCCCCGCCGGCCTCGAAGAAGCAGAAGCAGAAGCAGAAGAAGAAGAAGAAGAAGAAGAATGGAGAGTTGCTCCTCCTCCTCCTCCTCCTCCTTGCCTCTCTCCTCCGCCGCCGCCTCCGCTGCCCGTGACCGCGACCAGCGCCCTCCTGTTCATCCTCACGGCGAGCACGGCCTCGGCGAAAGGCAGCTCCTGGATCACGGAGCGCGTCGAGGTGTTGAAGAGGGCGAGGCGGCGAGGGGACAGGGAGGGCTGGTCGCCTGATAGAAGAGAGATTTTTTTTCGGTTTTCAATTTCGGTTTTTTTTTCTTTTCCTCGATGGTTTTGAGGAAAGTTTCTTCTCTCTCTTCGTTCTCTTCGCTCTGTCTTCTTCTGTTTTCCTTTGGCTCTATCTCTCTCTGTCCGCACCTGCTCCGACGTAGGCCAGCAGCGAGGAGGTGAAGAGCATCTCGACGATGCTGCTTCGTGTTGTTTTTTAGGGGGGAAGAGAAAAGAGAGAGAGGTGAGCGTTGAGGTTTTTCGGGTCGAACAGGGTTTCTCTTTTCTCTCTCGCTCGCCCTCTTCTCGATGCGCCCATCATCATCACGACCACCACCGCCACCGCCTTCAAACGCACCGTACTCCGCCCAAGTCATGCTCGAAGACGACCGTGCCGCGGGCGCAGGACCAGACGCGGATTCCACGACGGTCGGAAAGCGCCAGGCAGCTCCCATCCTGGTTGAAAGAAGCGCGGATCATTTTTCTTCTTTTTTCTTTCTTTTTTCGCCCGATGAAGAGTGGATTTTTTTCATTTTCTTCGCCGTTTCTAGAGGAAAGGCAACGGAACTTTTCGCTGCTTTCTCTCTCTCGCTCTCTCTCCGCCCCTCCCCCTCTCCTCCCTGAATGAGAGCCGTCCTCGCCAGGGGCTTCAGGGAGTCGTCGCAGCAGCAGCAGAGCCCAGGCAGAAGACTCCCGGTGACGATGAGCTCGCGCAAAGGCGCCGCCGCGGCTGGCGGCTCGCCATCGTCGTCTTCGGCTTCCGCTCGGCGTTTGACCTCGACCTCGACGCAGTAGCAGAAGCTGCAGCAGCAAACCGAAACCGCTGCTGCTGCTTCTTCCCCCTCCGCGCTGAAGAGGATCGCGCAGATGTACATGGACGCGCTCGCGCAGAGGCCCATGCTGACGAAGAGCGTGACCTGCTTCGTCGGTGAGTTGAGGGGGGGGGGGTGTTTTCTTCCTTTCTTTCTTCGATGGGCAAAGAAAAGAGGCGCGCCCCTTCTTTGTTTTGACCTCTTTTTCTATTTCTCTCCTTCCTGACTCTCTTTCTCTCTCTCTCCTTCCCAACACAGGCGGCGTCCTCGGCGACCTCCTCGCGCAGCAGACGACCGGCCTCCCCTTCGACGCGGCCCGCAACCTCCGCCTGGCGACCTTCGGCCTCGTCTTCGGGGGCCCCGCGGGGCACCTGTGGCACCGCGCGCTCGACTCATTCTTCGTCACCGGAGGAGGAGGTCAAAAAGGTCGAGGCATTTCTCCATCGTCGTTCTCCTCGACTCGCATGGTCCTCTCCAAGCTCGCGTGCGACCAGCTGCTGTTCGCGCCCGTCGCCACGGCCCTGCTGTTTGTGTTCCTGAAGATCACGGAGGGCGGCACGCCGGTCGAGGCCGCGGCGTTCTGCGCCGAGAACTGGTGGAGGACGCTCAAGGTGAGTTTCTTTTTTTTCGTTTTCGGGTTTTTCTTTTTTTCTCTCTCTCTTTTTTCGAAACGACACTCACATTTTTCCCTTTCCCGATTATTCTTCTCTTTCAGGCCAACTGGATGCTGTGGCCCGCGGCCAACCTGATCGCGTTCGCGGCGATCCCGCAGGTAAAGAGGCGGAAGAAGAAGAAGAAGAAGAAGAAGAAGAAACAGAAGAGAAGAGTTTTTTTCGCGTTCATTTTCTTCGCTAACCTTTTTTCCTTCCCTTTCTTTCCACCCTCGACTCCACCTCAACAGGACCTCCGCATCCTCTACTCCAACACCATCGGCGTGGCATGGTGCGCGTACGTGTCGCTCAGCGTCGCGGCTGCGGCGGCCGGGGGAGGAAGCTTGCCTCCGCCGCCTCCGCCGTTTGACTCGAAGCTCGAGTAGAGAGAAAAAGAGAAAGGTTTCTTTCATTTTTTTTTTCGTTTCTAGTTTTCTCTTTTTTCTGCCCCCCACCCCCCCTTCCTTTACGCCAATTCTTCCCGCCTGTGCGCGCGGTCGCCTGGGCCTTCTTCTTCTGCGTGCTTTCCCGTTTTAGAAATCAAAATAGAAACTTGTTTGTAACATCAAAAAAAAGAAAAACCTTTGAAGTCGAAAACCAATCTTCTTTTCATTTTTTCTCCTTTCTCTCTTTCTCTTCTTTCTTTCTCCTTCCGAAAGAAAAAAGAGAGATGGCCGCCGACGACTCCGTCGCCTCTCTGTACGCCCTCTACAAGCCCATCTGGGCCGCGGAGGAGGCGGACAGGTGCACGCGGTGGGCGGCGTTTCTGGGCGAGCTCGCGGAAGGGGGTGAAGAGGGGGAGCAGCAGCAGAAGATCGAGGAGGCATCGACGTCGACGACGGAAGCGGTGCCATCAACAAACCCGTCGGCGCTCCCGCTGTCGCCCCCGGCGCAGGCAGCCGGCCTCGCCGCGCTCGATTTGCTTATTCTCTCGTGGCGTAAGGACAAGGCTTCCAACGACGACGACGATGACGACGACGAGCCGCGCAGGGAGAAGCTGGCGCGGCTCAGGGCGCTGGCGCAGGCGGGCCTTCCGATGGTGAGAGAAGAGAAGAAGAGGAGAAGAAGAGAGCAGGGATCGGTGGACGAACGAAGAAACAAATCCAACCTCCTCTTCTTTACACTTCTCCCCTCCGCAAAAAAAACACGCTCTCTTCTTTCCAGTCAATCCGCGGTCCCCTCTGGGTCTCCTTCCTCGGAGTCCGCACCAAGAAAGTGGCGGGAGAGTACGAGAGGCTCTGCGGCGACGCGGCGGCCGACGCAGAGGCGAGGAGGGCGGCGAAGGCCGCTACCTCGACTTCTTCGAGTTCTTTTGCCGCCGCCGCCGCCGCGGAAACGGAAACCGCCGCCGCTTCCTCGTCTTCGTCGGACGAGTACCGCCGCCGCGCCGCGAAGCGCGCCGCCTGGGACGCGGCCACGGCCTCCTGGGACGCGCAGATCGGCAGGGACGTGCCTCGGACGCTCGCGGGTCACCCGCTGTTCGACAGCAGCGAGGAAGGCGGGAGCGGAGGGAGTGGAGGAAATGGAGGAGGTGGAGAAAAGAACGACGGCGACAAGGAAAGCAGAACCTCTTCCGCTTCCACCTCCGCAACCACCACGACCTCCACGACCACCACAACTCGCCGAGAGGCCCTCTCCCGCGTCCTGCGAGCCTACGCCCGCCGCTCCCCCTCGACCGGCTACTGCCAGGGGATGAACTTACTGGCGGGCTGTTTCTTACTTTTCCTGGACGAGTGCGACGCGTTCTGGGCGCTGGCTGCTTTACTCGAGGACGGGTTCTTACCGCACGGACTCTTCGCCCCGGGGATGACCGCTGCGAGGAACGACGCCTACGCGCTCCGCAAGCTCTCCGCCAGGCTCCTGCCGACGACGGCGGCGGCCCTCGAGAGGCTCGGAGTCGACCCCGGAGCCTCCCACCTCCCCCGCTGGCTGCTCACAGCCTTTGTCGGTTCCTTACCTCTGGAATCCGCCCTGAGGGTGTGGGACGTGTTGCTGCTGGAGAGAGCGCGCGGCGCGGTGCTGCTGCGGGTGGCGCTGGCGCTGCTGGACGTCTACGGCCGCGCGCTCTCTGCGGCGGCCGACGGCGCAGACGCCCTAGGCGCTTTGGCAGACGCCCCGGCTCTTTCCTTTGACGGGTCGAGGCTGCTCGACGTCGCCTGCGCGGGTTACGGGGGCGTGGGAGGCGAGGAGCTGGAGAGGCTGCGGAGGAGCGCCGGGGAGGAGGAGGAGGGGGAGGAGGAGGAGGGAGAAGGAGAGAAAGAGAGAGAAAGAGGAAACGGAGGCGGAGACTCGACGACGGCGACGAGGGCGAGGGCGGCGGCCGCGGCCGCGGCGCTCGCCGCGGCCTCCGAGAAGGCGCCTGAGCCTCCGACGCCTCTTGCCAGAGGATCGAGGGGGAGTGGGAAGAGCAGGGGAGGAGTCGGGGCCCCGAGCTCGCTCGGGAGAGCTCTCGCGGAGAAGGAGAAGGAACGAGGAGGAGAAGAAGACGACGAAGAAGACGGAAGCGAAAACGACGACGACGACGACGACGACGACGACGACGACGACGACGACGACGACGACGACGACGACGACGACGACGACGACGACGACGACGAAAACGACCTCGACGCTTCGACCCGCAGTGCCGCCTCCAACTCCACGGCCCCTCTCGCCCGGGCCCCGACCTGGCACGGCGGCGTGGGCGAGTTCGCCGACGCGGCGCTCGCTCACGCGTTCAGGGAGACCGGAGGCGGAGGAGGAGGAGGGAACGGAGGAGGAAACGGAAACGGCACGGCGGCGACGACGGGAGAAGATTCCGTCTCTTCCTCGGCGGGGGGCGCGAGAGAGCGCGGCGCCCCGGCCCTCGTCGCCGCCGGGGACAACAACAGCAGCACTAGCAGCGCGGCTGCTCCCCAAAGCAACGCTTCCCCGGGCCCCGTCGCTCCCGCCGCCGCTTCAGCCGCTCCTCCTCCTCCTTCGACGGCGGCGGCGGCGGCGGCGGCGGCGGCGGCGGTCACGGCCTCGCCGGCAAAGAGGCCGGCGGTGCGAGGCGCCGCCTTCCCTCCGAGGCTCGAGGCCCCGGAGCCCCTCCCGCAGCAGCAGCAGCAGCAGCAGCAGAGCGGCGGGGTCGTGCTGCTGTCCGCCGCGGCGAGGCTGGCGCGCGAGATCGCGAGGCCGCTGGCGAACCGGAAAGCGTTGGGATTGATGATATCGGCGACAGCGGCTGCTGCCGCCCTTTCTCCTCCTCCTCTCTCTCAAAACCCGGAGGCGTCCCAGCTCTCCGCCGTCGCCGCCGCGCTCGAGGCGGAGAGGGACGCAGCTCTGCTCCGAGCGGCCGCGGCAGAAAAAGAAGCCTCGCTCGCGGAGGCGGACGCCGCTCGGGCTCGCACGGAGCTCTCTGCGGCGAAAGGAGTCGCCGCGGCCGCGGCGGCCGAGGCGGAAGAGGCCGCCGGCGCGGCGGGAGCAGCCCGGATCGGCGCTGGCGCGCAGAGGGAGGCCGCGGACCAGGCGTCAAGCCGCCTGCGGGCAGCCGAGGGCGAGCTGGCGTCGAGGAGGGCGCTGCTGGGGGAGCGGGAGGTGCTGATCGGGGACTGGGAGAGGAGGGTCGTCGCCGCGGAGGAGGCGGCGGCGAAGGCCGGAGCTGGAGGGGCGGCAGCGCCGGCGACCGAAAGCGGAGGAGGAGGTCGGATCTGGGGGGTGCTTTCCCGGCTCGGAGGAGGGGGAAGGTGAGAGAGAGATTCTTCTGTTCCCTTCTCGTTCTATGTAAATTACTTTCGTCTTTCCCTCTTCAGAGAAAGAGGAAGCGGAGAGAGAGAGAGAGAAGGAAGGAAGAAAGCGGAGAGAGAGGAGAGAGGTCGAGAGCGAGAAGAGAACGGTCAGCGACCTCCTCTCTCACTTTTTTCGTTTTTTTTTCCTTCTCCTCCCGCCCCTTCTTCTCGAGCCCCCTCCCGGGCGGCCTCTTGCCGCCCCATTCTTTTTTTGCCGTCTGTGACAACGACACGCTCCCCCCTTTCTTAACGCAAGCCCATGCGCGTCAGAGGAAGCAGCGGCGGCGGCAGCACAAGCACCAGCGCGAGCTCCGGGCGGGCGTCGGCCGATCTCCCTTCTCCGTCGTCGTCGTCGACCGGAGGAGGCATCATCGCCGCCTCCGGGAGCAGCGGCGCCCTCCACCTGCTGCTCGTGTCGTCGCAGGGAGGTGTCGGCGGCGAGACGCGCAAGAGCTCGGATCGTCGCGCGCTCGTGGACAGGTTCGTTTGACTGCGTACGCGCGCGAGAGAGGAGGGAGAGAAAGAGAGAGCAAGCAAGCAAGAGAGGAGGTGTTGATGCGATGAACGTTTTCGAAATGTCGCTTGGTCAACGTCGGTTTCGAAATCCCTTGCCCGCTCGCACTCACTTTCCTCGCACTCACCTTTCTCCGTCTCTTCCAACCTCGAAACTATCATGTGTGTCACAACAGCTTGCGAGCCTGGAACGGAGGGATCATGACGACGAGCAGGACGGCGGCGGCGGCGGCGCCTGCGACGGCGACGTCCCCGCCGACGATTCAGTCGGCGTCAACGTCGTCGAAAACCTCGACGTCGACCTCCAACACCACCAACAAAAACAACAACGCCAACGCCAGCGCCGCTGCTGCCCCGAAAGCCCGCGAGAAGGGCTCGGCCTTCTTCGGCGTGGGCTGGCTCTCCGGCATCTTCGCGTCGATGAATCGGTCGGCAAGTGGCGGCGGCAGTAGTAACGGCAACGGCAACAACGCCGAAGGAGGAAACGCCGTCCCTTCTCCCACGAGAGACCACCCCGAACAAGCCCCGCGCCTCTCGACGTCTTCGCGCCCCCCTTCCTACGGCAGCCGCCCTTCCAACTCCGTCGACAACAAAAGCAACAAGTCCGAGGAGGAAGAGGCAGAGGAGCTCCGCAGGCGCCGGCGCAGCGCGCGGCAGTTCTCGCGAGACAGCGCCTTTGCCGCGGCTGCAGGCGCGCTCGTGCGCCGCGTCTCGGCCGGCGCGAGGCGCTCGCTCTCGGACCGCGCCGCGGCGGCCGCGGCGCGCAGCCAACAGCAGCGGCAAACGCAGCAGACGTCGCCGCCGCCGCAGCAGCAACAGCAGCAGCAGCAGCTGCAGGGCAGCGGCGGCAGCAAGGCGGGCAGAGGGGCGGTCTCCAAGGGCGGCGGCCGGTGGCACCAGTCGCCGAGGACGTCGGCCGAGCGCGACGGCCGCCGCAGGGCGCGGCTCGCCGAGGGCGCCTTTGCGCCGCCGCGCTCGTCGATGTCTCCCTCGTCTTCGACTGCGACGCTCGCCGCGTCCTCTTCCGGGGCTACCAGCCCGGCTTCGGCTTCAGCAGCGACGACCTCGCCCGTGGCGGCGAGCAGGGGGAGCGCGCTGGCGGCGCTCGTCGCCCTCGAGGCGGGGACGGCGACGGCGACGGCGGCGACGGCAAGGGCCGCGGCGCGAGCAGCAGCAGCGGCGGCGGCGGCCGCGAGAAGCGACGGCGACGGCGGCGGCAACAGCAACGCCAGCAGCAGGAGCGCCTCCCCTCCGGGAACGCCCGCCAGGGCCAGCGAGGACGAGTTTGCGACCCCGGAGCTGATGGCGCGGTCGCAGCTGCTGCACGCCGGGAGGCAGCAGCAGCAGCAGCAAGGAGGAAGATGAAAACCTTTACTTCTTCTTCTCCGAATTTTTTGTTCAACTTTTTCTTCTTCTTCTTCTTCTTCTTCTTCTTCACCTTTTTTCCCTGAAAAAAGAAGAAGAAAAGAGAGAAAGAATTGATGCCCAACTATCCCCTTCCTATATTGTCCCCCGAATCTAGAAACAGAGCAGCCAGCGGCATCAGCTAGCAGAAACAAGCCAGCGGCGCTTATTTAAATTGACTTTCTTTTTCCAGATCCTTGTCCACTCCCCCCTTTCTTTTTGACGAAAAAATTGAAACCATTTTTTTTGTGAAAAGAGAGGGGGAAAACAATTCTTTTAGCTACCGTCGCGGTTTGCTCGCCCCTCGGCTTTTCCATCCCCTTTCCGCGCTTTTCCGCTCTCTCCCTCTTTACCACCCTTTGAAAAATAAAGAGAAAATCGTTCAGTGTCTGTAACACGAAAAGAAAAAAAGCAAAAAAGGCAGATCATTTTTCACTCGTCGCCTTCTTCCTCCGCTTCCTCCTCCTCGCCGTTGTCCTCCTCCGCCATCTCCTCTTCCTCTTCCTCTTCCTCCTCGCCGCCAGAGCCAGCGTCGTCAGCGGCAGCAGCAGAAGCAGGAGCAGGAGCGTCGCGGCGCGCCTTCTTGGAAGCCTTCTTTTTGTTCTTGTTCGCAGCAGCAGCAGCAGCAGCGGAAGAGGAAGCCTTTTTCTTTTTGTCTTCGTCGACCTCCGCCTCTTCCTCGCTGTCGCTGTCGCTGTCGCTGTCGCTGTCTTCCTCCTCGCTGCTACTGCTTTCCTCCTCTTCGCTGCTCTCGTAGGCCTGCTGCGAGCTCACCACCCTGCCCTGCACGTCCCTGTGCTTGAGGTTGCCGACCCCGAACGACGCGCCGGCGTCCCCCGCAGCGTGCGCGACGAGCGCCGTCGCCGCGACGACGAGCGCCTCCATGACTTTACGCGCCGAGGGGGCCGCCGCGGCCAGCCTCGCGTCGCCGCGCGCCTTCCCGTCCGCGATGACCGCCTGCGCGAGGCGCGTCCCCTTCTGCGACAGGCGGGCGACGCGCTCGAACCACGCGACGCCCTCGACGGGGCAGGCAGAGACGCACCCTTTCCAGAACGGCATCGAGCGCAGCAGGCTGGCGACAAAGGCCGCGGTGCCCTTCAGCGCGACGGCGTGAAGGGCTCCTTCTCGGTCGTGGCGCTTGGCCAGGCTCATGAGGGCGGAGTAGGCCTCGGCGGCGGAGGCCGCGGTGGAGGCGTGCGCGGCGGCATGCGCGGGTAAAAGAGAAGAAAGGGTGGGAGGTTGAGCAGCAGCAGCGTTGGCATTGGCCGCCGCAGCGACGCTCCTCGAGTGCGCCGAAGCGGCTGCGACCCCGGCGGCAGCCGCCGAAGCGGCCGCGGGCTTCCAGGCCGCCTGCAGCCCTTCGAATGCAGCGTCGTACCACATCGCCAGGGTCGCAGGACAGAGGCCGGGGAACTCCACGCCGGGGCTGTGGCGCTGCGCGACGCTCATCACCTCTCCCGTCGACGACGAAGCCGAGGAGGTCGGGACGGCGCCGAGCGCGCCGCGGGCGAGCGAGGCGGCGGCGAAGCAGGGGTCGCGGGCCCCACGGAGGAAGCAAGCCACGAGCTCCTTCGCCGCGGCGGAGCGTCCCTTCCAGCCTCCCATCGAGGTCGCAGAGGAAGAGGACGAAGAAGGAATGGAAGAAGAAGCGGCATCAGCAGCGGCGGCGGGTTGCCACGAGGACTCGAGCATTCGCCTCGCCGCGGAGCGCAGGGCCGCGTGCGCTGCGCCCCTGCCGTCCGGCGGAGGGGCGTTGGAAGAAGAGGAGCCGCGGCCCGCAGCGGCAGCCGATGCGAGGGCCGGCGCAGGGGCCACGAACAGCGCCAGCTCGAGGTCCGCGAGCGCCGCGAGCGCGCGCACGCGCGAGAGGCAGACGCCAAAGTCCGCCGGGCAGGGCCCGTCCTCTTCGTTCTCGTCTTCCTCGTTCAGGTCCGGAGCGTCGAGCGTGTCCTGGCTATCGACGGTCGCGGGGATAGACGGAGGAGGAGGGCGCGTTGAAGCAGCAGCGGCATTGGCGGCTGCGGCGGCTGCAGCTCCGATGGGGCCCGTCGCGCCGTCTCCCAGGTCGAGCTCCTGGAGCTGCACCGCCGCCGCGGAGACCGCAGACGAAGGCAGAGCGGCGGATTCGAGAGAAGAAGAGGCAGCAGCAGCGGGGGAGGACCCGAGGGCCGCGAGGGCCGCCGCAGCGAGGAGGGACTGCGAGAGCTTGTTGCTGCTCGAGGAGTCGTCGCTGTTGTTTCCTCCTTTCACTGCCCGCTGTAGCAGCGAGCGCGCGACCTCGAGGGCGGCCAGCGCCAGCCCGCGGGCCGCCGCGACCGGGTCCAGGGCGGCCTCTGCAGCTTCCGGGCCCGTGAGCAGGCACGGGGACTCGACGAGAGCGGCGGCGGCGGAAGAATCAGAATTCAGAGAACCAGAGGGCGCGAGCGGCGCCATGCCGCCGTTGCCGTTGCCGTTGACGCCGCTCTTGCTGCTCCTCCTCCTCCTCCTTGGCTGCGCCGCGGCCCTCGAGAGCACCGCCGCGGCCACGAGGAGCAGCTTGCCGATCGCCGGGGCGTTGTCTACGGCGGCGCGGAGCAGGAGGTCGGGGTCTGGGAGCAGGCACAGAGGCACGGCCTGGTGAGCGGTGGGGTCTTCTGCGGAAGAAGAAGAAGAAGAAGGTCGCTTCTTCTTCCAGCCGACGCCGCCAAACGACGACGAAACCCCTCCTCCTCCTCCTCCTCCGCTCCCGCCATTCCCAGAGAGCCCCTGCGCGAGCTCCGACAGGAGGGCCGCGGCCGGGGCCAGCGCCGCCTCCAGGGGGGCGCTCGCTGCCAGCACCGACAGCACGTCGAAGGCCGCCGGGGCCAGCGGGCGGAGCAGGCGAGAGGCGAGGTCGGGATGGAGCTTCGAAGAAGAACGAGAAGAAGAAGAAGAAGAAGAAACAGCACCTCCACCACCTCCGCCGACGCCGACGACGACGATCTCTCCCCCGCCCGGGGTCGGCAGCGGGGTCCCTATGGGGCAAAACCGCACGGCCGCGGCGAGCAGGGAGCGCAGCTGGCACGCGTGCTGCGCCCTGAGGGCGAGCTTGGCGCGGACGGAGCTGGCTTCGTTTTCGTTCTCGTCTCCGTTTTCGTTTCCGCCGCTCCTTCCGCTTCCGCTTCCGCTCCTGTCGTTTCCGCCAAAGACGCTCAGCAGCTCGCGGGTCCAGTTGGCAGCGGCGAGCAGCGCCCTGGCGCTGACCACTTTCGCCGCGGGCCTCAGGGAGGCGAGAGCTTGGTCTTCCTCGTCAGCAGCTGCCGAAGCTGCAACGGAGGGCAGCAAGAGCGGCGCGCCCAAAAGGGCAGCGACGGCCGCGAGCGGCGACGGCGACGCAGCCATCGCCGTCGCCGAAGTAGCAGCGGCAGCGGCGGCAGAGAGCGCAGACAGCAGGCGCAGCGCAGGGGCCAGGCGCTCTCCCGCCGCGTCTAGGGCGTGCCCACCGTCCCCGACGCTCACGCACGCGGCACTGTTGTTGCTGCCGTTGCTGCCGTTGTTGCTATTGTTCCCTCCACCACCGCTACCGCCGCCCCCAAGAGACAGCGACGAAGAAAAAGCCCAGGAGGAGCGCGAGGACGCCGCGGCGCCCGCAGCGGCCGCCGACGCCAGCCCCACTGCCGCAGGAGCGGAGGCGCCGTCGAGGCCCAGCAGCACCCCGCACCTGAGCACGCTGGCGTCCCTCGGGGCTCTGTTGGCGGACGGGAAAGAGGAGGCGAGAGGGATGTCCTCGCAGTCGGGGGTTGCCAGCTTTCCTTCCACCAAGTCGATCGCCGCCGCGGCCTCGGCGACGAGCACGGCCTCTGTGCGGAGGAGCTCGTCAAGAGCCGGGGTGAAGACGCAAGAGGCAAAGGAAGAAGAGGAAACAAGAGGAGCAGTCGAGGTCGAGGGCCCAGCTCCGACAGCGTCGATTTCTTCCTCGGCCTCCTCCTCGATCTGCTGCTGCTCTTTCTTTTCTTCCACCGCCCTGCGCACCACAGAGGCCAGCTCGTCGAGCAGCAGGCCGGCGATGCCGCGGGCCGCGAAGGCAGAGACGGAAGCGGCAGAAGCGGAAGCACCGCCGAGTGAAGAGCGGCGTCGGCGACCTTTGTCTCCGCTGCCGTCGGCCCTGCCCTCGAGCGCGCGCCGCACGAGCGCCGTCGCGTCTCGCTCGACCGCCGCGGCGAGCAAGCTCGAGACTCCGCCTTTGTCCTCCTCGCGGAGCCTTCGGGCAGCGGTAGCAAGGTGAGCAAACAGCGAGGCCGTTCCGGCGGCGGCCAGGGCGCGCCGGCGGGGCTTGGGCGAGCCTGCGAACTTTGTGAGCGCGATCGTGAGTTCGTCGGCGGCGCGAGAGCCAGAGTCTGTCGTCGTCGACGAAAAGCCTCCTCCTCCTCCGTCGTTGGCGGCATCGCCTCCGGCGACGGCAGCGCCGATGCCGATGCCCCCCGTGTCCGCGAGAGAAGAGGACGAAGGGAGCAGGGGAACAGCAGCAGCGGCAGCGGCGCTGCTGCTCCCTCCACCTCCACTTCCACTGGAAACCAGAGCGACCCTCGCCTGCCTCGTCGCAGCGGCGACCGCCACGCGGGCGCAGACGTCCAGCACCTCCCTCGCCTCCCGCTCCCCGAACCCGGACTCCAGGTGGTCGAGCACCGAGGTGACGTACGCGGCGTGCGACGCCAGCGCGTCGGGGGGCGCCCCGCGTAGGGCTCGCAGCGCCGCCCTGACCTGTTGGGGGCAGCGAGAGCCCAGGTGCGCGAGCAAAGAACGGAGCACCTCGGAGCGGGAGGCGGCGTCGGAGAACTCGTCGAAGAGGGCGCAGTAGAGGTCTGCGGCGTAGGAGGCAGAAGTTGAGTTGGCAGAAGAAGAAGGGGAACTCGAAGCAGCGCGTCCTTTCTTGCCGCCGCGGCCGCCTCCCTCGGAGGAAGCGAGCGCCGCGGCCGCCGAGAGCGCGTCGGCGAACAGCGGCCGCAGCTCCCTCGCGTGGCCCCTGACTGACCTCGCCAGCCACCTGCGCCCACCGGGAAGGGCCAGGCAGGAGCGCAGCGTGGCGTCGACGGCTCTGCGGCGGGCGACGGCGGCGGCGGAAGAAGAAGAAGTAGAGGAGTTGTTGTTGTTCAAGTTGCCGCTACCGTTGCTGCTGCCCCGGAGCGCGATGAGCACCCAGAGGTCGAGCGGGGTCAGCTCCGCCGCGGCGCTGCGGGCCTCTCGCAGGGCGCAGAGCCAGGCCTCTGAGGCCGCCGGAGACAGGGGCAGGGAGCGCCAGACGGCGGCGGCGACGCGCGGGCCCGAAGAGGAGCTGGAAGGGTTGGAACCCGAAGAAGAGGAAGACAAGTAGGGCGCGGTACCTCGCAGCATCGCCGTCATTGGCATGAGCGACAGCGCCTCCCTCCTCCTTCCCCCGCCCTCGTTCCCGGCAGCCACCGCCACTGCCGCCCCGCCGCGAATGGCGGGGAGCCTGGGGTCGGGGGCCCCGGCCTCGAAGCGCAGGGCGGAGCGCACGGCGGCGACGGCGGCCTTGCAGGGAGCGTCTTCTCCGTCGTCGTTAAACCCGCCTCCTCCGCCGCCTCCGTGCCTCAAAACGTAGGAGGCCGCCGCGGCCAGCGCCCCCGGAGGCGCCGAGGCCAGCCTCGCAGCCGCCAGAGCCGCCACCCGCGCCTTCAGCCCCGACGGCAAGTCCAGCGCGTCGGCGCACTCGAGCACCGGAGCCAGCAGCTCCGCGTCAGAGGCCAGCGCGTTTTCAAGAGCGTCGAGCAGCGCCGAGTACCCCGCCTCGGGTGCGACCTCGGGTAAGAACGAAAGCACGTCGGGCCGCAGCTGCGGGGCCAGGCCGCCGCACAAAGCTCCCAGCAGGGCCTCGGTGAGCGCGACGGGGTCGGAGACGTCCTCGAGCCAGCGGAACTGGGCCAGGACAAGTCTCTGCAGCTGGATGCCCGACGACGAGAACGAGGAGGAAGAAGAGCTGTTGTTGTAGTTGATTTGGTTGTTGTTGTTTTCGGCGTTCTCGTTCCCGTTCTCTCCACCGCCGCCGACACCGCCGCCGCCGCCGTCCTCGTTCCCTCCGTCGTCGCCCAGAGAAGGGAGAGCAGCCAGCAGGGAGGCCGCCACGTCGGCCTGCGCCTCGCGCGAGGTCAGCAGCGCGCGGATGAACGAGTCGCCGAGCTGCTGCTGAGGAGGAGCAGAGGGAGCGTCGTCATCGTCGGGCGACCCCGCATTCCCTCCTCCTCCGCGAGAGGCCATCGGCAGCAGGGCCTGCATCAGCCTCGAGTGCCCTCCTTTGCCCATCCCGTTAATGCTTTCTTCATCGTCGCCGTCACCATCCTCGTCACCGGGGGAAGGGAGCAACAGGGCCGCCTCCATCCCCTCGACGAAGGCGGCCCTCGCGGCCGGCGTCGAGAGTGCGGCGTCCAGGCGCGCCGGGAGCTGGCGGAGGTCTTCCGGGGAGAGGACCTCGTAGCCTCCCTTCGCGGCGCGGCCCCAGGCGACGATGCCGACGTCGGCGAGCTTTTTTGTTGTTTTGGATGGGGGGACGGTGAAGAGGGACGAGAGGGGAGGAAGAGGAAGAGGAAGAGGAAGAGGTTGAGAGAAAGAAAGAGAGAGAGAGAGAGAGAGAGAGAAGAGCGTGAGCGAGCGAGCGAGCAAAAGTCTGAATTCCTCAATTGCGTCAACTGCTTTCGCTCGTTCTCTCTTTTCTCTCCTCGAGGAGCAAGAGCAGTGCTCAATGACACAGAAGAAACGAGGCGAAAAAAGCGCGGGAGAGTGGAGAAAAAAGAGTGGAGAAAGGAGAGAGAGAGCGGTCGAATGCGAAGAGAAAGGCGAAACCATTTCGCCCTGTTTTTTTTTCAATTCCATCCTCACCACGGCCGCGAAGCCGGCCTCCTCGAGCCTCGAGCGCTTGCTGGCCGGGAGAGCATGTACGCCTGCCGCCGCCGCCGCACCCGCCTGGGAGGGAGGCGGGGCGTGCGGCGTGGACATGAGGGGGGAAGAGGTTTTGTAAAAAAGAGAGATTGAGAGAAGGAAAGAACTCGTCACGCTTTGCTCCTCGTTGGAGAGCTGCTCGAAAAAAAAATGAAGCTCAAGGCTTTCACTCGACCTCCCACTCTTTTTTTCTTTCTTCAATCCTCAAAAAAGAAAGACATCATTGAGAAGCGGGGCGCGCAAATTCCGATCTCATTTCTCTTCCGATCTCGACATGTCGGGACGAACTCCCAAGCGTGCACGTGCCGACGAGAGAGACGGTGGCGGAGACGCAGCACGCGGAAAGGTGGGGTTTTTTTCTTATTACTATTCTTCGTCTTCAATTCTTGCTATCGTTCGAACGATCTTTCAATCTCGACCTCAACCTTCAAGGGTTTCTCTTTCTCTCTCAGACCTTGTTCTCTTCGTCTACAGAAAAAGCCTTCACCCTCCAGCGTCCTCGAGAGGAGGAGGTCGAACGGCAACGGCAACACCACCATAACCGCCATCGTCGAAGCAAAAAAAGCAAGAAAGAGGCCTGGGCTCCCGAGGGACGGCGGCCTCTCGCCGGGGGACGCCAGGACGGCGGTGCGCGTCGCCAACAGGGCCGCGGTCGCCGCCGCGCCTCCCGCGCAGGTCCCGCCGCCGGCGCTCCGCAGCGCGCGCGTCCGCGAGCTCCTCCTGTCTTCGTCGCCGTCTTCGACGACGCGGCTCGCCGCCAGGGTCGTGCGCACCGTTCGCGGCAAGGCCGACAGGGGCTCGCTGTCGCTGACGGCGGCCGAGGCGGCGAGGCTGTTCTCGCCCTCGCGGCGGGCCGGGGCCCTGGCGGAGGAGATCGAGGCCGAGGTGGGAAAGGTCGGGAGCGCGGCCCGGGTCCGCGAGATGCTGCTCGCCGCGTTCAGGGCGGACGCGCGGCGGCAGCAGTGCAAAGAGGAGCAGAAGGCGGCGGCGGCGGCGGCGAATGCGAACGCAACGGAGGCTTCCAAGGCGAAGGCGAGGGTGGGAGGGAGGAAGAGGGGCGAGGACACGAGGGACCTCGTCGCGAAGGAGATCCGATTCGTCGTGGAGAAGCCCTCCCCGCGACCCCGGGGCACGCTTGCCTCCGCTCCTCCTTCCGCGGCTTCTTCCCCTCCTCCCAGGCGGCCGCTGTCGGCGGTCGTCGTCCCCGCGACGCTGCTCGTGACCGTCGCGCCCGTCTGCCAAGGCCGTCGCGGCGAACTCAGCATGAACATCAGGCTCGGCTGCGGGTGGAGCTCGGTGCTGCAGGCAGCGTTGGCCGGGTCCGAGGGGTCGCGGGTGATGTTCGAGCGGTTCGAGAGGTTCAAAGGAGGGGAGGAGCAGGAGGGGAAGAAGAAGGGCGCGGGCAAGGGAGGAAAAGGCGAGGAGCCCGAGGTCACGGTCGTGCTGTCTCGCGTGTTCCCGTCGGTCCGCATCCCTTCGCGCGCGGCGGCCTGCGCGGCGTTTGTGAGGGAGGGGACGACGAAGGCCGGGAGGCCCCCCAAGAGGATTGCGGCGGCGGCGGGAGCGGGAGCGGCGGCGGAAGCGGCGGCGGCGGAAGCGGCGGAAGCGGCGAAGAGGCTGCCGAGCGAGAAGAAGAGGCCTGAAGGCCCCCCCGATGATATTTTCTCGCGGCTGCGTCGTGTAGCTGCTCCTCCTCCTCCTCCTCTTCCTCGTCCTTCTCTTTCTCCTCGCCCCACTCTCCCTCCTCGTCCCCCTCCTACTCCTCTCCCTCTCCCTCTCCCCCCGCCTCCTTCCTCCGCCGTCGTGCCCCTCTGCACCCAGTTCGACCTCGAGGCCCTCCAGCTCCCCGCCGCCGCCTGCGCGCTCTTCGACGCCGCTCGCGACGGCGCGTCGAACGACGGGTTCAAGGCGCGGAGCTTCTGCTTCCAGCAGCGCGTCGAGGTCTTTGCTTCCTCTTCCTCTCCTTCCTCTTCCTCTTCTTCTTTCGACCTCGACATCGACAGAGTGCCCAACGCGCGAGGCGGCGCCCCGGCCGCCTACCTGACCCTCGGAGGCGCGGGGTGGGCCGCTCTGTCGCAGGCTTTGTGTCTGTCCTCCGGGCTCGGGGTCCGGTTCTCGCGCGGGGCCTCTGGGTTCGTGAATGCAGAGAGGGTCGCGCGGTGAAAAAAAGATCTGCTTTTTTCTTTTCTTTTCATTTCTTTCTTTCTTTTCCAAGAGTGTTACAATAAAAAAACAAATCAACAGTGCCGCTGCTTCCGCCTTTTTCTCAATACTCGCTGCCGTAGCCTCTCTCCTCTCCTTCATCGTCATCATCGTCGAGGAAGTCGTCGAGCCTCCTCCGGTGCCGCTTCTCGCCTTGTTCTCCGTCGTCGTCGGTATCCCCTTCCTCCCCTTCGCCGCTGCTGCTCTTCTCAAACCTTCTTCCTTCTTCATCTTCTTCATCTTCCTCTTCGTCCGGGTACGAGTTCGCGTAGTACCCCTCCGCGTTCGAGTCCGAGGATGCGTAGCCCCCGGGCTCTGCATCGCTGCCGCCTCCGTTTTCGAAGAGAGCGTCGAGGTCTCCGTCGCCGTCGCCGCCGACGTCGAGCCCGGGCCACCAGACGAGCCCTTCGTCCAGCGCCACACGCGGCGCTGCCCCTGCTTTGCCTCCCCCGGCCTCGTTCGAGATGACGTAGTAGTCGTATACGTAGGCAGAGGGGGATCCGTCAGCGCTATCAACGGTCGCGGCGGTAGAGGGGCGGTTGGAAGTTGCCGCCGCCCCCGCAGCAGCAGCAGCGGCAGCGCTCTCTTCTCCCTCTCCTTCTTCTCTCCGCTTCGTCTTCTTCTTCTTCATCCGCCGCCTCCGCGTTTTGTCTTTTCCTGCGGCGGGAGGCTGCGAAGCCAGGTACTCTCCCACCATCTCCAGGTAGGGGGCGGCCTTCCTCATGGCCTCCTCGTCGAGTTCTCCGTCTTGTTCTTCTTCGGATTCGGATTCGTACTCGGATTCGCTTTCTTCGTTGTCGTCGTCTTCGCTGCTGCTGCTCACCAGCTCGAGCTCGACGACCGCGGCGCCCCCGGCCGCAGCTGCAGCGACTGCCCTAGCTAACGCGGCGTCGTTGTCCTCGCCTTTTTGAGCGAGAGAAGAAGCAGCAGAGGTTGAAGCGCCCTTGCTGCCTTTGCTCTTGCTCGAGGCAGCAGCCTCGGCCCCGCGCTTGCGGCGGCGGCCGGCGACCTGCCTGTAACGCGGCAGGGAGCGCTCTTCGTTTGTCGTCGTCTCTGCAGCAGGAGGAGGAGAAACTGCAGCAGCAGCTGACGTTCCGACTGCTGCAGCTGCTGCTGCCGCCGCGGCAGCGAGCGCCGCCGCGAGCGCGCCCCTGCCTCCCGTCGCGACCCGCCGGAACGCCGATGACAGCATCGAAGAGGAAGCGTCTTTCTCCTCCTCCTTGCTCTTCTTCTCCGCTTCGTCAGAGATTCCCAGGCGGCTCAGGGCGCCCTCGAGCCCCCGGGAGGGCCTCTTGGCGGGTCCCTGAGGGGCGAGGCCGTCGATGACTGTGTGGGGAAGCGAGTGGTGGAGCGAGAGGCGAGAGGAAGAAAAAGGGTGAGAACGACGTCGAGAGGTCGAAAGCAACGAAGAGAGATCAATCGCCTCTCGAAAAAGAACTTTACTCACCAAACTCCTCCGGCGCTGCGGCTCCGCGCCTGCGCTTGACGCGGAGGACGGTAGCCGTGGCCGGCAGAGCGGGCGCCGCAGCAGTCGCGGCGGCGGCGAGGCCGTCGCTCGGAGCAGCAGCGAGCGGCATTGCGGGGATTGGAGATCCAAAGGAAAAAAAACGAAAAGTGAAACGAGAACGACCTCGACTCCCCTCTCTCCCTCCTTCCTTCACCGCCGCCACCGCCGCCTTCCCTCCGGCCTCGCGCGCGCGCTCTCTTCCAATTGAAAACCTGATAGGCATCAGAGTACTGTTTTTTTCGTTTCTTTCAGGAATTGCAAAAAGGCCGGTGGGGTCGAAACAAAACCCAACAAAAAAACTCTCTCTCTTTTTCTCTTTCACTTTCTCTCTATTTTCTCTCAACTCTCTCTCTCCATCTTCAAGCCTCCACCACTTTCCCTCCTCCCCCGCGGGCAGCGGCCCGCTTCTGCGCCCGCTTCGCGTTCTTCTTCGCGGCCCTGTGCATCATCGGGGTCGACGGAGCAGCAGCAGCGGAAACCTCAGCAGCCTCCTTCTTCTGCTTCTTCTTGCTCTTCCTCTCGCCGCCGCCGTCGCGGCCGAGCCCGTCGCCGCCGCCGCCACTCTCTCGCTTCTTCCCTTTCCCTCCCCCGCCTCCGCCTCCTCCTGTCGCCAGCGTGGGCTTGGCGTAGGACGCCCTCCTCGCCGCGGCGGCCACCTCGGGGTCCCTCGAGGCCGCGGCGAGCGCGGCGTGGGCGCGGCTCTCGTGTGCGAGGTCCTTTTTGGTTCGGACGGCGGGAGTGGATTCGTCGTCCTTTTCCCTTTTCAAGGGAGGAGAAGGAGCGAGCGGCGGCGGCGGAGGAAGAGCAACCTCTTCCTCTTTCTCTTCTTCTCCCCTCTTCTTCCCAAACTTCTTCTCCTTCCGCCTCTCCGCCCTCGCCTCCCTCCTCTCCCTCTCCTCCTTCTTCCTCTTCGTCACCGAGTTGTGCCTCGCCCCTCCCCAGGCGCCGACACCGAGCTCCACCATGCGACCGACGTTGGGCCTCACTAAGCCCGCGTCGTCCCGGTACGGCGCCGACACCCGCCGCAGCCCGACGATCGCGTTGAGGTCAGAGTCCGGCAGAGACAGGACCTCCTCGGGGGCCAGGCCGTAGTCTGCGGCGGGGACGCTGCGGTACTTGAAGCGTGTTTTCAGGCCGCCGGCGATGGTGTCCTCGGCGTCCAAGGAAAGATATTCTTCCAAAGCGGCGCGGACGGCGGCTGCGGCGTCGGCCGCGGCGGTGCCCTCTGAGACTTTGGCGGCGGCGGCCGAGGCGCGGGCACGGGCGGCGGCGAACTCGCTCCCTTCGAGGGCGAGGGCCTCGATGCCTTCGACCTCTTCTTCCTCATCATCTCCGTCATCGCTCTCTGAATCGTCAGAGTCGCTGCCGCGCTGCTGCTTCCCGTTCCTCTTCTGCTGCCACTTCGCATCCTCCTCTTCCTCCTTCCTGCTCTTCTTCTGCTCCACCTTCTTCAGCAGGGCAGCGGTCTCGGCCTCGGCCTCCTCCGCCCCAAACTCCTCGTCGTCCTCCTGCTCATAGTAGTCGTCGTCGAAGGCCTCGGCCATCGCCCTGTCATACTCCTCGGGGTCGAAGTCGGGCTTGGCGAGTAAGGCAGCGAGGGCGCGCGCCCCGGCGGCGCCAGAGGAGCGTTTCTTCGGCTCCTCGCTGCTCCCGTCGCCGCCGTTCTTCTTCCTTCTCGCGTTCTCCTCTATCTGCTTCTTCCCGACGCCGGCAGCGGCGCGAGCGGCCTCCAGCTTCTCCTCGATCTCCCGCCGCTTTAGCGTCTTAAGCCTCCGGATCTCGGCCTCGGCCCTCGCCTTCGCCTCGGCGACCCTCGCCGCTTTCGCCGCCCTCGCCGCCGCGCGCTTGGACGATTCTTTGCGCACCGCCCCGGGGACGTCTCGAGGATGCGTCATCAGCCTCCCTGCCCCGGGCTCCTCGAACCGGAAGTTGTAGACCTCCTCGAAGGTCTCCGAGGCGCGCATATAGGCCTCATCCTCGTCGAGGGCGTCGATGAGGCGGAGGCCGCGGTCGTTGCCGTTGCCGTTTTCGTCATCGTTTTCGTTTGCGTCGTCGTCGTCTCCTTCGTCGTCGTCGTCTTCGTCCTCGATCCCGTCGCCGCCCTCCTTGGCCCACACGCGCTTGCCAATGTAGTCCCTCAGGAAGGCCTCGCCCTTCTCGTCGATGTCCGCGTCGGCGTTGCCCATCTCGCGACCGGCGCCGGCGCCGCCGAAGCCGCCAAAGGCCTGCTCGAGCAGAGCCGGGGCGACCTCTGCCGCCGTCGCCTTTTGTTCCGTGTCGTCGCCGCCGCTCTTTTTACCCTTCCTCTTCAGCACGCCGCCAAAGGCTCCCCCGCGCCCGAGCTCGTCCTCGTCGCTGCTGCTCGCCGCAGCGTCGGACTCGGACCCGGAACCGGAGGCGGCGTCGGCGGCGGCCTTGAGGAAGTCTGCCTTCAAGGCAGCTTGCTGCTCGACGTAGGACTTCGGGGGAGGAGGTTTCCTCCTCTCTTCGTCGCTGTCGCCCTCTTCATCGCTGCTGCTCGCGACCTCGGGGCCGTGCTCGAGGGCCTGGCGAGCCAAGGCGTCCTTGAGCAGCACGGGCTTTTCCTTTTTCGAGGAGGAGGAAGATGCCTTTTTGCTTTTCTTCTTCTTCTCCTTCTTGTCGTCGTCGCTCTCGTCGTCGTCGTCCTCTTCCTCTTCCTCCTCTTCCTCTTCCCTGAACAACTTCGTCTCCGGATCATATAAACTCGCGTCCCGCTTCTTCAGCTTTGCGAGTGCCTCCAGGAAGGCCACGTCGGAGCGCATGTCGTCCGGCTCCTCGTCGTCCGAGGAGGAGGAGCTGAGGTCGAGGTCGGCGTCGTCGTCGAGTTCGCCGCTGCCGTTGCCGTTGCCGGCGGCAGCGCCGTTGCCGCCGTTTGAAACCAAAACGCTCCGATCTCTCGTGACCGCCGCGGCGGCCTCCCTCGCCGCGGCGGCTTCCAGCTTTGCAGAGAGGTGCGAGTGTTTCTTCTGGAGCCTGTGCAGCTCCTCGCGGCGCTTGTTGTGCTGTGGAGGGTGGGTGAAAAGAGAGAGAAGAGAGCAATGGATTTTGGTGAGAGCCGTCGAGCGGAAGAAACAGCGGCGCCGGCGGCTTTGTCATTTTTTTGATGCCACACATGCCGCGTCGGAACTGGGATGCTTGCGCGCTTTCTCGTCGATGCATAATCACATGGATGTAAAGAGCACTGTCTCCTGACGCTCTGCTGAGCAGGAAGAGATCAACGGAGCTCGGAAACAGGGTAAATCTGTTCGACATTCGAGAGCTTGCCCCTCCCTTTTTTTGCTTCAATGCTTCTTCTTGTTGTTGTTCTCTGCTTACCTCGAGCCTCTTCGCAAAGCCCTCGTTCACGCGGAGCTTGGGGGTAGCTGCTTCGAGAGAGGCAGCAGAGACAGGGTGTTCATCGTCGTCGTCGCTGTCGTCGTCGAGGAAGTCGCGCTTCTTCGCTGGAGGCGGCGGAGGAGGGAGGAGCGAGGCTTTCTTCGGCATGGTTGCTCTCGCTTGCTTTTGCCTTTGCTCGAAGAGAAAAAGAAATGGGCTTCCTCGTCGTCCAGCTTTGCTTTCAAAATTCTTCCGCTCGAGGCGACGACAGACGAAGAGCAGAGAGAGACGTGAAGGAGCATCGCTCTCCTCTCTCTCTCCTTTTCTCTCTCTCTCTCTCGCTCCATCTCTTTCTTTCAGTAGAGAGCACACATCGTCGTCATCAACCTCCTCCTGTATTTCAAAAACCACCAAGATGACGACAGGAGCACGCCAGGACGATGCGATGATGATGCCCCCTCCGTCGATCGTCACGGTCCAGCGATCTTCCAACGCTTCTTCCTCCTCTTTCGCCCCCCTCCTCACCACCACGGGGCCCGGACGCAACCCCGGACCGGCCGCGTGGTGCCCGACGATGGACCTGCTCGCGCTCAGCTCGGCGGACGGCAGGCTGGCCGTGCGCAGGCTCGACTGGACCAGGCTGTGGTCGGCCCGCGTTGGGGCATCGACGAACGCGAACCCCTCTTCTTCGAGTGCGACGACGGCGGCGACGGCGGCGACGGCGACGACGGCGGCGGCGGCGACGGCGGCGAAACCTTCTCCTGCTCCGGCCTCCGTCACGGCCCTCGCCTGGCGCCCCGACGGCCGCGCCCTGGCCGTGGCGTCGCGTGGCGGCGGGCTCGAGGTGCGCGCGGCGGAGGACGGGGAGGTGCTGGCGTCGCTGAGCAGCAGCAGCAGCGGAAAGAGTTCGAGCTCTTCTTCTTCCTCTTCTTCTCCTTTCTTCGTCGCGCTTTCTTGGGCGACCGACGGAGAAGGGGGGCCCGCCGCTGCTGCTGCTGCTCCTCTGTCCCTGAGGGACTCGCTCGTCGCTTCGGGGCCACCGCTGCCTCCGTGCCCTCTGCCTCCCCCCGCGGATTTCGACGAGAAGAGAGAAGCGGCGGCAGAAGAAGGAGCAGAGGCGGAAGCGGAAGCAACAACGGCGACGACAACAAGTCAGCGCGCCCCTCCGCCGCGGCACGAGCCCCTTTCGCTGCAGGTCCTCGCCGCCGCCGACTCCGAGGGGTGCGTCCACCTCTTCGGCCCGGGGCTGATCCCGCTCGCGAGGCTTCCCGTGGCGGAAGCGGCCAGAAAGAAAAAGAAAAAAGAAGCAGGAGAAGGAGAAGAAGAAGTCGTCGTCGAGATTCGTGCCGTCGCTCTCTCTACGGGGCTCGACTCCCTCCACGTCCTCCTGGCTTCCCATTCTCCTCCCTCCTCCGACGTCAACTCCGACGACGACACCACAGAGTCCCTGTCCCTGGCGACGGTGGACACTCGCGCCCTCTCCAGGGCGAGGAGGGAGCTCACCCGGGTCCTGCACGCCGCGGGCCACGCCCTGTCTCTGCTCTCGGTCGCGTCCCGTTCGGCCGAGGCCGCGGCGGCTCACTGGCAGGAAGCCGGGAGCATCCTGGAAAAGGAGATGCTGCTCAAGCTCGAGAAGCTGCAGGCTGACTTTGGGGAGGGGGGAGAGGGAGACGGGGGCGGTGGGGCGACGAAGATGGAGGAAGGAGAAAGAGAAGGAAACGGAAGAATCGGGCAAGGAGGCGCCCTCATCGGCGGAAGCAGCAACAAGGAAAGCGCCTCCTCCTCCACCTCCTCCTCCGCCTTCTCCTCCCCGATCGCCTGCCTCTCCAAGGCGGCCCTCTGCGGCGGCGTCTCGGCTCCGCTGGCGCACTTCTGGGAGTCGGACCCGGGGCCCCGGGGCCTCCGCGCCGCGGCAAAGGCAGCCGACGCGGCCTGCCGCTCGACCTCGGAGCTCGTCGGCGCGACGACGGGTCCGGCCCTCGAGGCCGCGTGCTACTTCGTCGGCGAGCTGCAGCGCGTGGCCGAGTCGGCATCGTCTTCGTTGTCGTCTCCGTCGTCGTCTTCTTCTGGCCGCTGGGGCGGGGCGCTGGGCCTCGGGCGCGCCGAGGCGGCCGAGGCCTCCCGCAGGAGCCGCGACGCCGCCGCGGCGGCCTCGGCGGCGTCGATGGCCGTCGCCGCCGGGGTCGCCAGCTCCCGCTCCCTGTTCATGTGGCTGATGGCCTCCGCCGCCCGCGTGACGACGACGGCGGCCTCGGCGACTGCGGCTGCGGCGGCGGCGGGAGACGACGGCGACGAAAGAGGAGGCGAGGCCGAAGAAGGGAGCAACGCCGCCGCGGCGACGGCGAGGGCCGCCGCGCGAACGATCTCCGCCGTCCTCCCCCGCGGGGACCCCCTCGCGGCGACCGCTGCTTTATCGAAAAGCGTCGCGGTCAACCCGAGGCTGGCGGCGGCGGTCGCGCTCGGGACGGGGGGCACCAAGAAGAAGAAAACAGCCGCAGAAGAGGAAGAGAAGGAGAAAGAAGCGCTCGCCGTTGCCTCGTGCGACCCGCTCTGTCACCCTGGGGTCCCCTCCGCAGTCCTCGACGCTTTGGGCCGCCGCTCGTGGCCCCCCGCGGGCCATGGGACGATGCGTGGGCTGGCCAGGGCCGCGGCGAGCGCGGTCGAGGGCATGCTGGCCGCGGTCTGCTGGCGGTTGTCGGCGGAGATGGAGCGGGAGATGATGACGGGAGGAGGAGGCGAAGAAGCGGCGGCGGGCGAAGCGCCGCTGGGGCTCGGCGCTCGAGGGGCGCAGGTATGTCTCGTCGCTGGCAACGGCAACGTCAGCGGCAGCAAGGACGACGACGACACAAGCAACGTCGTCCGCGCCGCTGCCGCGTTCATTGCTCCCGGTGGGAGCGCCGCCGTGGCCGTTCGCGCCGTGGGCGAGAGGACGAGGGGCAGCGGCGGCACGAAGCAGCGGCCTCTTTCGGTCGAGGTCGCCGCCGTCGCGCCTGTCGTCGTCGGAGGAGGAGAAACGGGAGAACAGGACTCTCCGCTGCCGCCGCCTCTCCCTGCCCCCGTCGTCGGCGTCGGGCTCTACAAGGGCCATGCCCTGGCCCTGTTGAGCGGCAAGAGCGGCGGAAACGGAGGAGGAGGAGGAATGGCGACGACGACGCTCGCGCTCGTGACGGCAGACGAACTCTCGTTCGCTCCTCCTTGCTCTTCTTCGGATTTCGCAAACGCCGAGAACGAAAAGAGCGTCACGGCCCGGTGCCGCCTCCTCTTCTCTTCTTCCACTTCCTCTTCTTCTCCTTCTTCTGATACTTCGCTGGCTTCTCCGCTGCTGGCCGTGTCGGCTTCTCGCGGCGTCGCCTGCGCCCTCACCGCGGGAGGGCTCAGGGCAATTGTCTTGGACCTCGAGGAGGACGACGACGAAGAGGAAGAGGAAGAGGAAGAAGAAGACGTCGAAGGAGAGAAGGAAAAAGGCGCCGCCAAGAGCAGCGACGACGACGACGACGACGAGAACGGACAACGCCACCACCACCACAACTACGACAGCGACGACACGAGCAGCCTCAGCGGGGGCAGCGACGACGGCGGGATGAGCTCGGAGTAGGGAGGAGGAGAAGAAGAAAAAAACCCGGTTTGTAAAAAAAAAATGACGAAACCAAAAAAGCACTGGCTTTCTCTCTTTTTTCCCTCTCTCATCTCTTCCTCTTTTTTGTCTGGGGGCAGACTGCCAAGAGTCAATGGGACATCCCAAAAAAGCGATTCTCAAAAAAGCGATTCTCAGCCTCAAAAAAGTGAGGCTGTGGTTGAGCGAGTTTGAAAGAAAATTTCCTCCACAACTCTCGGAGGAGGAAAAAAAACGCATCCCTCTCGTCCCGCGCGCGCTCCCCCTCCAGCGCGCTTTCCGCTTCTCCCCATGACCATGACTGTCGGAAACGTCGATCGCCCTCCCCCGGTCCAGGGGAGCAGAGGCGCGAGCGCCGAGAGGAGAGAGCAGGTGCGTTGAATCGAAAGAGAAAAGAGAGCGCGAGAGAAGAGGCGAGAGAGAGAGAAAAAGAGAAGAGCGCAGACCGGCGCTGTCGGTCGCAAGGAAAAAAGTGTTCCTCTTCTCTTCCTCTTTGCTCCCACTTGCGCGCCTCGCTTCCCACTTCGAAACATGTAGTTGGCGAAAATCATTCATTCTGGATCGATTGTGGCAGGGATTAGATGCAGCGGAAACGCGGAAGGGTGCTGCGCGGAGGGGGGCGGATTTGAAGAGAGTATTTCGGAAACGAAATAAAAATTTCTTTTGCTTTTTTTTTCTCGGTCAATTCAACGTCGTTCCAGCGCCATTTCTTCTCCCCCGCCGCCGTGCTCAGCTTCGACCTTTATCGCTCTGCATGCCCATGGGATGATGTTTTGTTGCCTTGAGCGTCGATAGATGCCAAGTGGAAGCTCTGCGCGCTATTGACGAGGGAGCACGCTAGGATTAAAATCCGAAGAGAGGCGAGAGCGAGAGGGGGGAGAGCGGCGAGCTTTTTTTCCTTTTTCTCGCTTCGACCTTTATTTTCTTTTTTCGATTTCGCCGCCGTCGCCGCTCTTCCTTCTCAACCTCTTGCTGCCTCGACACCCCCTTTTTCCCAAAAACAGGCCTCCCCCGACGACGTCAACCCGGCGTCCTCGGGAGACGACTGCACCTCGAACGAGTCCAACACCGCCAAGCAGGGAGGCGGCGGCGGCGGCGACGGCGAAGGAGGGACGGCGGCCAAGGTCGCCGCCAAGGCGACGAAGCTCAAGGCACAGCAGAAGCAGCAGAAGCAGCAGAAGCAGCAGCAGAAGGAGCAGCAGCAGGAGAAGGAAGAGCCCTCGAAGAAGGGACAGCAGCAGCAGGCTGCGCAACAGGGGCAGGAGCAGCAGCAGCAGGAGGAGGAGGAGCAAGCACGTAACAACAACGATGGAGGCTCCTCTGGCGGGTCTGGAAGCGGAGGGAAAGAGGGCGAGAACGGGAGCGGCGGCGCTCCTGCCGCAAACGCCGCCGCTCTCGCGACAGCCGCTGCGAACGCCAACAACGGCGGGTCGAGGGACGCCTCCGTCGCCCCCGAAAAGGCGCAGAAAGCGGGTGCTGCTCCTGTTTCTGCTGCTGACGCCACGGCGGCCCTAGGAGCAAAGGCCGCTGCCGCTCTGCCGCCGCTCCCTCCCTCGGCGGCAGCTCTTCTCGCCGCCCAACAGCAGCAGCAGCCTCGAGCCCCTCCTCCTCCCACCGCCACCCCGACCCCTCCCCTCACCAACTCGAACGGCGGCGCCTCCCCTGACGGCACCTCCAACGGCACTTCCTCCGCCGAAGCCGACGCCGACGACGGCAGGACCGACGCCGCGGGCACCGACCCGGGCGCGGGCTGCAAGCTCGCTCGCCCCGCGGTCGACCCGAGCTGCCCGCGGTGCGCGAGCCCGGACACGAAATTCTGCTACTACAACAACGGCAACGCGAGGCAGCCGAGGCACTACTGCCGGGCCTGCCAGAGGTACTGGACCGCGGGCGGGGCCTTGAGGAACGTGCCCGTGGGCGCAGGGAAGAGGAAATCGAAGGCAGCGGTGAGGGCGGAGAAGGGCGCGCGGGCGGCGGCGGCGGCGGCGGCCGCGGCGGCCGCTGCCGCTGCCAGGTTCCCTGCGATGCCGCCGGGGATGGTCCTGCCGACCTCTTCCCTCCCCGTCCCCTCTCCTGCCCTGCCCTCGTTAATGATGTTCGACCCTTCGGGAGCTGCGGCATCTGCTGCTGCGGCGGCGGCTGCGGCTGCGGCCCTGCTCGGAGCGGCCGGAGGCAATCCGGCCTCGGCGCTCGCGGCGGCGGCGGCCGCGGCCTCTTCTGCCGGCCTCCCTGCGGCGTCGGTGGCGCTCCCCGCCGGGGTCTTGCCCGGGCTGCCGCTGCCCCCGACGTTGCTGCAGATGCAGCAGCAGCAGCAGCAGCCGTTGACCTCTCAGGGGCCGCTCGCGGGAGGAGCAACAGGAGGCGCCACGGCGTCGTCTTCCTCTCCTCCGGCGGCGGCGACGAGCTCGACGAATGCCGCCGCCGTCGCCGCGGCGCTCTCCTCGTTCTTCGCCGGCAACCCCGCAGCGGCAGCCGCGGCAGCCGCCGCTGGCTTCGTCGACCCGGCGCTGCTGGCCGCCGCGACGGCCTCGTCGGGACTGGCGCTGCCCCCGATGCCGCTCGGTGTTGCCGGTGCTGCTGCTGCCGGAGCTCTCCCAGCGACTTCGGGCGGCGCGTCCGCGGCCTCTGTGGGAGGGGCGATGTCGCAGCTGTTCGCGTCGAGTGGAATTCCTGCCGCTGGAGGAGGAGGAGGAGGAGGAGGAGGAGGAGGGATGCCCGTTGCTATCCTTCCGCAGCTGCTGCTGCTGCCAGGAGGCGGCGTGCCCCCGCCGCTTCCCCCCGCTGCGTCGCTCGCGGCGGCTGCCGCTGCCGCCGCGGCGGCAGCGGCAGGGTTGCCCTTCCCAGCTGCTCCTCCGACGTTTGTCGCTCCCGCGGCGCCTGCTGCTGTCCTCCACCACCACCAGCAGCAGCAACAGCAGCAGCAGCAGCAGCCTTCCTCCAACGAAGACGGGGGCAGCGGCAGCGGAGGCAACGGGAGCGGAGGCGGCAAGAGCGGCGACAAGGCCCTCAACAACAGCAACGCCGACTCCGCCTCGCGCCGCTCGGGCGCCTCGGCGGCCTCGGCGTCGACGGCGACGGCGTTTGGAGGCGGAGCGCACACGCTCGGGCACGGCCACGGCCACGGCCACGGCCACCATCACCACCACCACCACCAGCATCACGCGTTTGCTGCGGTGGCGGCTGCTGCTGCTGCCGCTGCGGCCGCCGCCGCCGGGAGAGGAGGCGCGCCCGCGCTCTCGGGCCAACAACAACAGCTCCAGCAGCAGCCTGCGGAGGACGGCTCGATCGGTGGGCGCAGGATCCGCCTCAAGAGTGGCAGCGGCGGTTGCGGGGACGGCGACGGCGGCAGCGGGGGCAACTCGGGCTCAGACTCTGGCGTCGTTGCTGGAGGAGGAGGGGCGACGACGACGACGGCGGCGCGCGCCGGCAGCGGCGGCGACGGCGAGGAAGTCGCGCGCGCCACAGTGACGCCTCCTCCCCCGGTCTCGAACAACCCCTGGGCTGGTCTCGTGGCCCCGGGGGTCGACCCAGCTGCCCTCGCCGCGCTCTCCGCCGCGGCGCAGGCGCAGGCGGCCGCGGCGGCTTGGGGCGGCGTCGGCGTCGGAGGAGGAGGAGAGCAGCAGCCGGCTGTTGCGGCAGCAGCCTCGTCGCTCCCTTCGGCAGCATTCCCCTTCGCCCCGGCAGCAGCCCCGGCCGCGGTGCTCCCCTCCGCTGCGTGGGCGGCGGCAGCAGCAGCAGCAGCAGGAGGAGGAGGCGCGTTGCCTTTCGCTCTGCCTCAGCTCCCGAGGGCGACGGCGGCGACGGCCGCCGCCGCTTCCCGCCTCGCGGTCCCCACGCCGCACGCCGCAGCCGCCGCCCCCTGGCAGCCGGGGGTTGCGGGCCACGGTGCTGCCTGGCACGCGTTCGGGGAGCAGAACAAGGGTGCGGCCGCTGCTGCTGCTCATGTTGTCCCTGCCCCTGCTGCCCCTGCTGCTGCGCCTGCGCTCTCCGAGGAAGAGCTTGAGGCGGCGGCGGCGCCGGCAGTCACTCGCGCCGCCGCGGCCGCGGCTGCCAAGGCCAGCGTCGCTTCCTGAACAAAAACAACAACAATAATCTCCGAATTCTATAAATAGATCCCAAATAGAAGATCTTGAACTCGAACAACCGTTCAACACTGGAAAAAACGGGGACGAAACTACTTGGGGTTTTTTCTTTTCGTTTTCATTTTTTCCGATTTCCGATGTTTCAAAGAAACAACATTCTTTCCGCGCCACGCACCACCGCCAACCTCCCACTATTTTTTTCAAGCCCACACTCCCGTGAAGCGCCCCCCCCTCCCTCCCTCTTTCCCTCCCTCGCTACATTTGAACAGAAATTGCCTGATTTTTACAAACACAACCCAGAAACATCAACAAGAACACCACTCACCTTTATTTTATTTTTAAAAAAGCAAAACACAAAAAACTTCACCTAATGATACACTAGCGAGCGAGACTTTTTACTCTTTTCTTCACCAACCCCCCGATGGCGACCGGGGAAGAGGGCGCGAAAAAAACAAAATGCCCCTCCTTCTGTAAAACACTTGGATGAACTAACTTCGAATCAAGAAAAAAAATAAAAGAGAAAATCTCTCTTTTCTCTCTCTTTTTTCTCTTATCTCTTTTCTTTTTCTCTCTTTCTCTCTCTGATCTAGTTTTACATCTTTTCTCTTTTGATTGAATGTGTATGTGCTTGCGTCTGCGTGGAACAACCAAGGTTTTCAAAAAGAATTCGGTGTGCATGCGCGTGAAGCGGGGTTGTTGGAAGCGGCAAAAAAGAAAAAGAGTTTTCGCTCTCTCGCTTGATCGCCTTTTTTTTTTTGGAAAATTTCCTTCGTTTTTTTCTCTCTCTTTCTTTCTCTCTCTTTCCCGTTCGAAAACAAAAGACCCCCCGCGTAATAGATTTCAAAAAGGAAAATAAATCGAATTCAAATCGCCAGCGCCAGCCTGACGATGCGAGCAAACTCCTCCGGTTCGGGCGTCGCCGCAGCCAGCAGCCTCCAGACCAAATTGTACGCCTCGCCCTCTGCCAGGTCGTAAAAGTCGCTGCGCCGCTTGAAGACCATGTGCCCGGCCAGCTCGAAGCACGCCGGGTCGACCTGCGTGTCCAGCAGGTCCTCGGGCACCGTGCCGTTGGCCTTGTTGGTGCCGAAGACGTTCGGGAACAGAAAGGCGCGCTGCCCACAGTCGACGACAAAGACGTTGTGGGGGACGTTGGCTGCGGCCAGGCGAGAGCACGCGTCCCCGAGGGCCGCGGCGAGGCCGTCGAGGTCGCCCCTGGTGGCCTCGAAGACCAGCGCGCGGGCAGGGTAGCCGACGGTGGTGGAGACGCGAGGCGCCGTGAGCGAGGCCGGGGCGACGCCGAAGCGGGCGCTGCTGCCGATGCCGCCGGCGGAGTTGGCGTTCTCGCGAGGAGGCAGCGGCGGCAAGGGAGCCGTCGCCGCCACCTCCACGGCGAAGGGCGTCGCCAAGAAATAAGCCTGAAAGTGCAGGTGGTTGACCGTGCCAAAGGCCCCCAGCGAGTTATAGCACAAACGCAAATAGGGGTTGTCCGCCTCGGCGGCGAAGCGCAGGGCCAGCGCCGCCGACTCGACATCGACGAGCTGCGGCAGCCTCGACGCGACGCGCGGCACCAGGAGCACGTGCCCATACTCGATCGGCGAGACGTTGATCAGCAGCAGGCTCGGGTCGGGCCCGCAGGGCGCCCCCTCGGGGGACCAGGTGGCCGATGTCCCCGGGGCGCCGTCGCGGGCAAGGGCGAAGAGCACTTCCTTCTGGGCGGCCTTGAGGAAGTTGAACTTGTTGTCGTCAAAGGCCTGGACGACGGCGTCTTTGGCAAACTCCGTCGGCCTCTTTTTGGTCAGGCGCCCCTCGTTGAACTGCGCAACAAAGCCCCCGCCGCGACCGTCCGGAGCTAGGAGGAGGCGCGTGGGCAGGCCGGCGACGTCGTAGCGGAAGAGGCCGGCCGCGGCGCGGTCGGCCCACTCGGTGAGGAGGACGCGGTCGATCAGCGACGGCTTGGCCGCGGGCGGCAGCGCGCGGCGCGGCGGCGGCGGCAGGCGAGGAGCAGGCATCGAGGGCTTCTTGTGCTGCCCCGCGGAGGGCGAGGGCGCGCCCAGGGTGCGAGCCCCCGTCGCGACGCGGAGGGTGCGACGCGAAGAGGGCAGGGAGGCGCCTGCCGCCGAAGAGGTCGGAGGCAGCGGAGGCAGCGGCGGGCGGCGGCGCGCGGCGGCGGCGGCGTCGGCATCGGCGGCAGCAGCTTCGATGCTGTTTCCGCTCCCTCCGTTGTCCACCTCCATCGTGTCGTCCTCGGACGACCAGGCGCCGCTGCCGCCGCCGTCGGCCATGTCCGCCGAGGAGTAGTCGGTCGTCGTGGCGGAGCTGACGGCGGCGAGCGCGCCGGCGTTGCCGGTTCTTCTGCTGCCGCCGCTGCCTCCGCCCGGCACCAACGCCTCCTCGGAGTCGTCGTCGGAGGAGTTGTTCTCGTCAAACGCCGCAGCGGCGGCAGCAGCCTCGGCAGCGGCATTCACGCTGGCGAAGACCGAGGCCGCGGCGGCAGCAGCGGCCGCAGAAGCGAGCGGCGTCGTCGGGGCGACGGGCAGGGCGCCCAGCCCTCCGCCGCCGCGGCCGCGCATGAGTGCCGGAGAAGACGCCGAGTAGTGGAGCGAACCCGAAGAGGCCGGCGACAGAGGAACAACTTCCTCTTCGTCCTCGACCTCGTCCTTCAAAGAGATCGCCGCGGCCGCGGCCTCCATGTCGGGCAGGTTGTCCGCCGAGCCCAGGTCGCCGAACGAGCGGATGCGGCGCGGCGGGGCGCGCCTGGCCGGGAGCGTGATCAGCGGGAGGCGGGCAACAGATGCAGAGGAGGAGGAAAAACCCGAGGGCGACGACGACGAAAACGCCGACGCCGACGCCGACGCCGACGAAAGCTTCTGCTGCTGCTGCGGGAGCAGGATGTCTCCGATCGGCGCGTCGGGGTTCTCCAGGACCCCGCGCGGGGGCTCGGGCCCGTTGGGGGGCAGCGAGGCCCAGAGGCCCGCGTTGTAGAGCAGGGACATCTTTTTTTTGTTGCCTTTTGGTTGAGGAGGAGGAGGCGGAGGAGATGAAGGAGGTAGCGCCGAGGAGGTGGGCAATCGAGGTCGAAGAGGTCGAAGAGGTTGCCTATGGAGGCGCGTTGCCGTCGTTGTTCGAGGAGTAAGAGGACTCAACTCGATTCGGATTAGAAGCCTTGTTTTCTCTTTTTAAACTCTAATCAGAGACCGCCGCCGGCGAGCTTGAGCACGTCCTGTTTGTTTTTGAAAGAAGTGGGAAAAAAAAGAGAAAGGAATGAGGAAAGTGAGAGGGCAGCGAACGAGAGCCGAGTGACGTAAGAAAAGAAAAGCGAGAAGCAAGCGAGAGGCTGAAAAAAGAGACAGCGGATCGCCCCCCAAAGTCCACCTTCCGAGCCCGATCGCCCGTCTCTTTCGGCACGAAGCGACCCAACGCGATCTCCGATGTGCGTTGGGATTGGGAACGCGAGCGGAAAAGGACCGTAACGAGGTGCATCCGACGACGGATGTGATGGCGAGCGAGCGAGAGAGAAAGAGGAAGGCGGGAGCGGACGGTCGCTGCTGCTTTCAAACGAAAATCTCCTTGTCTTTCAATTTCACCCCCTCTCTCTCCACGCTAAATCACCGAGGGTCTGCCTCCGCTGGCGGGACGGGCTCCGCGCCCTGCTGATCGGTAAAGGACTGGCGGCGCCGTCTTGGGCGAACTTCGGAGAGGGACGGGAAGGGAGTGAAGGAAGGAAGAAGCGAGTTGGTGGTCGGTGGCATAAAAAGAGTTTGCCGAGCTTGAGATTTCTTTTTCCCTTCTTCAGGCGACGCAAGCTGCGACGAGAGTTGAGGGCAAAACGCGAGAGCGGGCGGTGCTAAGGGCGTTTCCGGAGCGAGAGTTATCGCTGGGGAAGGGAAGGCGATGGAGAGAGCTAGAGTGAGCTCGGAAGGAGGTGAAGGCGAAGAGAGAGATGGAGGAAGCGGAAGGCTTGTTGGTGTCGAAAGCGGGAGGTGTGGCAGCGAGCGAGAGCGAGGAGATTTTCTCTCGGCCGCTCAGCGACACAAGCCCTCAAAACACTCTCCTCTCTTGCTCTGCTCTGCTCTCTGCTCCACGCTTCCGCCACCCGATATTCCTGAAACAATTCTTTTCCGATTTTACATTCTGAGATCTTCTTCTTTTTTCAAAAGAAAGAAGAGAGCAGAGAGAAGAGAGCGAGAGAGAGCAGAAGAAGAAGGAAAAGCCCCAAGCCCCACCTTATTCCTCTCTCCTCTCTCTTCTCTCTTCTACTTCTTCCCTCCTCCTCCTTTCCCGGCCGCCGCCGCCGCCGCCGACCCGCGCACGCGCTCGCGCTTCCGCAGGCCGTCCATGTGCGCCCTCAGGATGGTGCCGTACGACTCGACGAAGCGGGGGTAGTCCTTGGCGGAGACCTTTTTTTTAGAGAGAAAGAAAGAAGAGAAAGGGAGAGAAGAGAAAGGGTGAGAGCTCACAAGAGAGAGCGGAAAAAAAAAACCGAGATCGTAAAAAACTCCCTCTCACCGTCGTAGTGATCTTCTTCTTGCCGTCCGAGGCCCTGACGAGGCAGACGCTCTGCGCGGCCTGTTGGGGGGTTGGAGGAGAGGGGATTGGAATTTGGGAGGGAAAGGATGAGAAAGAAGGAGAAGCAAGAGAGAAAAGCGGGGAAGAAAGTGTCGTTTTTCTTCTTTTCTTCATTCCCTCTTTCTCTTCTTTCTCCACATACTTACCGGGTCAGGCTTTCGCGTGTTCCTGCTCTTGAGATTTGCTGTGGGAGGGAGTTGAGGTTTTGATCGGAAGGGAAAGAAAGTGGGCTCTTCGAGGTCGGTCGGAGTTGAAGAAGAAGAAAAAAAACGATCTCGAAATCCTCGATCACCCCTTTTCTTTCTTACTCCTCTTCGTCGTCAGGCTGATCGCGCCCTTCGCCTTCGTCCTCTCAAACATCTTGTGCAGCTCCGTGAGGAAGCTGTCAGGGGACGACGCCGCGGGCATCGCGTGAAGAGTGGGGAAGAGAGATGCGTTTTTTTCTTCGATTTTTCGAAGAAGAAAAAATCCAGTCGAAAAAATGATTTTTTTTTCACTTTTCCTTCGTGTCTCTTCTCTTTCCCTCGCTTCTTCGCCCTTCTCTCTCTCCTCCTAACCGAGCGGCGCCGACGACGATGCGCGCTGCTTCGGCTTCGATGTCGTCGGCGACAGCGTCCCCTCGTCCTCGAGCAGCAGCTCAGCCGCAGAGGCACGCCGCAGCCAGCGCTGCCTGCTGCTCGACCTCGGCACCGGCGCTTCCAATTCTTCGCCTTTTTTCTCGACGACGCAACAACGCATCGTCGTCATCATCCGTCTCGTGCCGCGCCGCCGACCCTTTCATCCTCGACAAGCTCAAGGCCACGGAGCATTCGTTCGAGGAGCTGCACGTGAGTGGTGTTTGACTGATCACCGGAGTGTCGGAAGCGGAAGCAATGGGGGTTCTTTTTTCGATCGTGAGCAAGCGGCGGCTACTCCCAAAAAAAAACGCTAGCCAAAACTTCTTCTTCAAAAACCTCACCCTTTTTTCTTTCTCTCTCTCTCTCTCTCTCCGCCACCACCACCACCACCACCAGGCCAAGCTCGCCGACCCTGCCATCGCCTCTGACGCCACCGAGTCCCAGCGCCTGGCCCGCGCCGCCGCGGAGCTGCAGCCGGCCGTCGACACGTTCAGGGCTTACAAGCAGGCGGAGACAAGTTTACTAGAAGCCAAAGAGCTCGCGGCAGAGTCCGCGGGAGACGCGGAGATGCTCGCGCTCGCGAAAGAAGAAGCCGACGCGGCCTCCGCCGAGCTCACCTCCCTGGCGGTAGAGCTGGCGGCACTGATGCTCCCTCCAAACCCCCTGGACCAGAAGAACATCATGCTCGAGATCCGGGCGGGCACGGGAGGCGACGAGGCGGCCTTGTTCGCCTCCGACCTCTACCGGATGTACTGCCGCTACGCCGAACGGCAGGGGTGGAAGGTAGAGCCCCTGTCTGAATCTTCCGCAGACGGAGCCGGAGGTGGTGGGCTCAAAGAAGCCGTGTTGCAGGTCAGTGGGAGAGCAGTTTATTCGAAACTCAAATACGAATCCGGAGTCCACCGCGTGCAGCGCGTCCCGGCCACCGAGGCCGCGGGCCGCATCCACACCTCGACCGCCACGGTCGCGGTCATGCCCGAGGCCGACGAGGTCGACGTCGAGATCAAGCCGGAGGACATCGTGCTGACCACGGCGCGGTCCGGAGGCGCGGGGGGACAAAACGTCAACAAAGTAGAGACGGCGGTCGACCTTATCCATAAGCCCACGGGCATCCGTATCTTCTGCACCGAGGGGCGGTCGCAGCTGAAGAACCGGGAGAGAGCCATGGCGATGCTCCGCTCTCGGCTGTTCGAACTGGAGCTCGAGAAGCAGCAGGCCGCGGTCTCTGCGGCGAGGAGGGCGCAAGTAGGATCGGGATCGCGATCCGAAAAAATCAAAACCTACAACTTCAAGGACTCGAGGGTCTCTGACCACCGGACCAAGCAGAACTACGACTTGAACAAGGTGCTGGATGGGGACCTGGAGCCATGCATTGCGAGCCTGGCGGCGCTGGACAGGCAGGAGGCTCTGAAGGCGTTGGCGGAAAACACTAAGTGATGGAAATTTTTGAGATTTTTTTTTTCGTTTCTTCATGTAACTTTTCTCCCGCTTTTTCTCTCTTTCCCCCGAAAAGTGTCAGTACAAAAAGGGCTCCTCTCTCCGTCCGTTTTACAAGCCTTTTATTAGAACTCGGCAAAGATGGCGTCGATGTCCGCCGCCGCCTGCTGCTGCTGCTGGCTGTTGTCGGGGGAAGCGCCCCCGTTCCGGGCCTTGATCCCATTCCTCTCCGCCGTCGCTCCCGCTCCACCTCCTCCATTCGCCACCTTCGTAGCCGCCGCCGCCGCGCTCCTCCGGTCGCTCTCCGCCAGCTCCCGGAGCCTCTTGGCCGCGTCCGTGGGCCTGGGCTGCCTCGGCGGAGGCATCCTCCTTGCCGCCAGCGAACCCCAGTCGCTGATCTTCCCGATTTTGGAGAACCAAGGGTGGTCTTTGACCTCGAGGGCGCCCAGGGGGCCGCAGCCGATCCTCCTGGCGGGTTGCCGCTGCAGGAGTTTGGACAGCAGGTCTTTGGCCAGAGGGGAGACGTAAGGGGGGTACCGCACGGCCCAGGACTCGTCGACGATGCGGCGCATCACCACCATCGGGTCTCCTCCTCCTCCTCCGTTTTGTCCATTTCCGCCGCCGTTTCCGCCTCTGTTTCCGCCGCCGCCTCCGCCACTTGGCCTCGGCGAGGAGAACGGCTGCCTCCCGGTAAGCAGCACGTAGAGCAGCACCCCGAGGCCCCACCAGTCCGCCGAGGTGCCGTAGCCGTGCGCCAGGATGTTCTCGGGGGCGACGTAGCCTGGCGTGCCGCAGAAGGTGTAGGTGCGGCCCAGGGTCGTCGGTTTGGAGGGGTTGAGGTTTTTCGAAGAAGACTCGGGTTTCTTCGCGCGCCGGCGGCGTCGTCGTCGAGGTTTCTTCTCTTCTCCGTCACCGTTTTCGCCGCCCGCGCTTTCTTCCTCTTCTTCTTCCCCTTCATCGCCCTCTTCATCGTCGCCATCGTCATCCTCCTCTTCATCGTCGTCGTCGTCGTCGCTCCGAGCCGCGCTCACCCTGGGAAGCGCCTTGGCGAAACCAAAGTCGCCCAACCTGCCATACCCTCCGGCGTCGATAAAGACGTTTTCGGGTTTGAGGTCGCGGTAGACGACCCCGCGCGCGTGGAGGTGTTCGAGGGCCAGGACGACGCAGCCGGCGTAGAAGGCCGCGACGCGCTCCGGGAGGCCCTTGAGGAGGCGGGGGCCGGCGCCACCAGAAGAGGAAGAGGAAGAGGAAGGAGAAGCGTTTCTAGAAGAAGCTTGCGCGTTGCCGCCTCCAACGCACCCCGCTGCGACCCTCAGCGCGTTCCTCAAAAGGCCCTGCGGCCTCGGCCTCACCACCCTCGCGTCGGCCACCAGCACGTCCATCAGGTCTCCACCTGGCAGGTAGTCGCAAAGCATGTACAGGTTGCGCCTGTCCTGAAAGCAGGCGTAGGTGCGGACGCAAAAGGGGTGTAAAGCGGCGCGAGACACGGCCTGCTCGCAGAAGACGTGTTCGGGGCAGGCCGCCACCGCAGCCTTCGCCATCTTCTTCAGCGCGTATCTGCGTCCCGTGGAGGCGCAGGTGACCAGGGTCACGCGGGAGAAGGCGCCGCCGCCCAGGGGCCCGCCCTCGATGAGGGTGAGGCGCGGGGGTGGAGGGGGTGTGGAAGGGGGTGGAGAAGAAGTAGGAGAGGTCGAGGAGCTCGCCGCTTCTGCTCCCGCCTCCGCTTCCACTCCTTTTCCTCCTTCTTCAGCCCCCGCGCCGAGGAGCTCGAGGATCTCGTCGGCGTGGCCCCTGGCCCTCACGACCTCCCAGGTGCTGACGTTGCTGTTGGAAGGCGCGGAAGGATTCGAAGCGGGAGCGGGAGCAGCAGCAGCAGCAGCTCCGTCGCTCGTCACCGCCGCCGCAGCAGAGACTCTCCGCACCCGCCGCTTGATCAACACCTCCACCGGCGCTCTCCCGGGGGCCCCGCACGCGTCGAGCCTCCGCAAGCGGGCCGCGCGGGCCTCCGGGAGCTTTGTTTCTATCATTCTCTTCGCTAGGTGCGGAGGAGAAGAAGAAATCGTCGAGCGGAAGACGCGAGCGTCGACGGCAAAGACGACGAGAGCTGGAGGCGAGGAAAAAGAATTCGAAGCTTCTTCTTCCTCTCCTCCCTCCTCCGCTCCTCCTGCTGCTGCCGTTGCTGCTCCATGCTCGTTCGAGAACGCGCAGACGGAGACGGGGCTCCTCCCGTCCTTCGCAAGCAGGCCCTCGTCGCCGAAAAAGTCGCCGCGGAAGAGGTGGTCGACGCGCGTCTCGACGACTCTCGGAGGAGCCTCTTTTCTTTCGGCGGTTTCGGGTTTTTTCGTTCTGCTGCTGCTCTTTGTCGCCGACGCCGACGACGCCGACGACACTTTCTTTCTCGCTGCCTCTTCCGAACCTTCTTCCTCCTCTACTGTCGTCGTCGTGGTCACCAAGGCCTCCCCCTCCCGCACCACGTAGAACGCCTCGCAGACCTCCCCGCGCGCCACCACGCGCTGGCCCGCGGTAAAAGTCAGCACGCGCGCCGAGGCGGCCAGCGCCGCGCGCGCCTCGGGAGGCAGGCGCGCGAGCAGCGGCACCGAGTTGAAGAAAAGCGCCGCCTCCGCCGCCAGCGGGGACTCTGGCTGATGATGATGGTGAAGCTTTGCTGCATGCGGAGAAGAGGTAGAAGAAGACGTCGAAGAAGAGGAAGTAGTCTCCGTTGTTGTTGCCTTTCTTCGCCGGCTCCTGCTGCCACCGCTCCTGCTCCCCTCGTTGGGGGATAGGGAAGGAGCGAGCGCCGCCGAAGAAGTCGAAAGAGAAAAAAGATCCCCCCTCGCCGCGCGCCGGAACGCGGCCCTGCTGAGACACCAGACCTCGGTGCCGTCGCAGGTCGCCGCCAGCGTCGAGGAGCGCGGGGCCGCGTAGACGAGCGCGATCTGGGTGGTGGGGGTGGTTGGAGGAGAGGAAAAAGTGAGATGGGTGAAATGAGAAGGAGGAGAATGAAAAAAACCCGAAAAACGGGGGAAAAGAACGGAAAACGAAAAAGAAGAAAAACTCCCTCTTCTCACCTCGCCGACGCAGTCGCCTCGCCGCTTCAGGTCCACCCTCACGGCGCTCCCCCCGCGGGACTCGATCACCTCGAGCGTGCCCGACTTGACGATGTAGAGCTCCGTGGCGGCGCTGCTGGAGGAGGCGGGAGAAGCCGGAGGAGGAGGAGAGGAAGAGGCAGAGGCGCCGGCAAGCGCCGCGAGCGCTCCCGAGGACGCCGACGGCGCGAGCGAAGAGCGGCGGCCCCCCTTCGCTTCCGGAGAGGAGTCCCCCTCCCTCGCGAGGATGTCCCCTGCTTTCAGGCTGACGACGTAGGTCGAGCGGGACGCTGCGGCCGCCGCCGCGGCGCCCTCGGGCCCCGTGAACAGCAAGAGCGAGAGCAGGCACCGTTCGATGAAGGGGAAGTCTTCCGGGTCGGTCGGCCGGGTCGAGGACGGCGGCGACGACGATGATGGTGGAGCAGCGGCGGTGGCAGCGGCGTTCTTCGACCTCCTGCTCCTGCCGCTGCTGCTGCTCACCCTGAAGCCGCTCCGCCTCGCCGTGGGCGCCCTGGACAGGGCGCCCTCTGCTGCTTCTGTCGCGGCGGGGACAGAGGCGGAGGCGCCCATCTCAAAGGGGAGGAAAGAGAGGAAGAAAAAAAGAAGAGGAGAAGAGAAGCCTCGATGGGCTGATCGATTTCTGAAGAAGAAAACCGGAGCCGAAGGTTTCATTTCTTTCTTCGACGGCGACGTGAGAAGGAAGACAGCAAGCAAGCCCCATCTTGCGGAAAGCTTTCGCACTAGCTAGCGCCTCTCTTCGCCCCTTCTGTCGCACTCCACTCTTCTGTCGCGCGATGAGAGCAGCAGCGACGATGCGCTCCACGGGCGCGCGCGTCTCTTCGGCGGCAGCAACAGCGAGGAGATCGGCGAGGAGAATCGCTTCGTCGTCGTGGTGGTGGTCGTCGTCGTCGTCGTCGTCGAGTTCGCCGCTGCTTCAACCTCGTCAACCTCTCCACCTCCACCTCCACCTCCACGTCCAGCAGCGCCGCGCCTTCTGGCCCTTCTCCCGGACAAGGCAGAAGAGACCACCGCCACCGTCCGCGTCCGCAACAGCAGAAGATTCACCTTCTTCCTCTTCAGTCATCCTCCCCCCTTCCTCGGGGAGGGCACTGAGGGCTCTCGGCCCCGACCTCGACAGGCACGACCGGCTCGGCATCGGCTTCTCCGCGGGGGGGTTGCTCTTCCCTTATTACGTCGGCGTTGCTTACGCTTTGAAAGATGCCGGGGCGCTGGTTCCCGGGGTCACACCGCTGGCGGGGGCTTCGGCGGGGTCTCTGATCGCTGCGTGCGTCGGCACGGGCTTGGGCAAGGAGGAGGTCGAGGTGCGTTTGCTGCGGGAAGAGAAGAGAGAGATCTTTTTTTCTTCTTTTCTTCTTTTCTTCTTTTGCTTTCTTCTTCTCTTTCTTTCCTTCTCTTTCCTTCTCTCTCTCACACCTTCTCTCTTTCCCCCTCAAACCAATCCTCTCCCCCCCTCTACTTTTTCTTTCAGGCGGCATGCCTCGCTCTGGCGGACGACTGCCGCACCGGGGGCACCTTCGGCCGCCTCGGACACGTCCTTCGCGATTTCTTGGAAGAAAACCTGCCAAAGGACGCGCACGAGATGGCGAGGGGTAAAGTCCACGTCGCTGTCACCCCTTTAGCCGCCGCCGAGGTCGCCGCGGTGGCGCCGACGAGGGAGGCGCGCATCTCGTCGGAGAAGCTGCTGAACTCGCTGGCGGAGCAGGCCGCCGCAGCGAAGAGCTCGGAAGCGAATCTCTTGAAGCGCTCTAACTCGTCTCCTTCCTTCCTCAACCCCTTTGCTCTCTCCCCGCGTGCCCTGCTGGTCTCCGACTTCACCTCCCGCGAGGACCTCATCGAGGCGCTGCTGTCGAGCTGCCACATCCCGTTCTGGATGACGGGGAAGCCCACCACCAGATTCCGCGGCGGGAGGGCGGTGGACGGCGGGCTGCTGAATTTCCTGCCGCTGCCTCCTCCACCGGGGGGGCCCGAGAGAGGAACTCAAACTGGAGGAAAAGAAGAGGATCTCGAAAACTATCACTCGATCGGCGTCTGCTGCTTCCCTTCCGCCGCGACAATCGGGGCGAGGCTCGGACCCGGGAGGCTGATTGCCCCCGACGTCTTCGAGCCCCTTTCGGCGCTCGAGAGCGCGGGTTTTGCGAGCTCTTCTTCCTCTTCGAGTTCTTCGGCAAGCGGCAGCTTCGACGACGGAGCGGAGTCGCTTCAGTCGCCGCCGCCACCGCTCGCCCCCAACTTCCCGACGCTCCTGGGATGGGCCTTTTCTCCCACTTCCGAGGAGAACCTGCTCGCCCTGGCGGCCCTGGGGGACGCGGACGCGAGGGCGTGGGCGAGAGTGGAGCTCGGGGACGCTGCTGGGAAGAAGAAGACGAAGGTGGAGGAAGAAGAGAAAAAGATGGAAGAGAAAAATTGAAGAAAAAATGGAAAAAAAGTTTTTCTTCTTTCATTCGTTTTTTTGTTTTTTGTACTTGTAACACACTATTTAATTGAAACTCTCCCGCTTCTTCTTCTCGGGGGTTGGGGTGGGGGCTATATTATTTCTAATGATTCAAAAGCACGTACGGAAGGCAAAAGAAAAAAAAAAGGAGAAAAGAAGGGGGACCGGAAAAACAAAAAGAACAAAAAGTTTCTCTCTTCCTTTCTATTTCTCAAACCACCACCCCGGCGCTCGCGAACAAGTCGTCCGTGCCTATCTTCGACGCGTCCACCAGCACCGTGCTGTTCCTCTCGATCCTTTCCAGCGCCCTGTGCTCCCTCAGGTAGAAGGAGAAGGTCGAAGAGCCCAGCCCCACGAAGCTCTTCGAACGAGCCAGCACCAAAAAGTCGACCGCTGCCTTCTGCTCCGAGTTGAGGGAAGCGAGGTCCGCAGAGGTCAGGTGCTGCTCCTTGAAGTGGATCGAGGACGCCAAGCCCCCTCTTTTGATCTCCTCGGCCACCCTGTCCATCTCGGCAGAGGCGCCGTAGGAGAGCAGCCCCGAGGCGACGTAGAGGGGCGTCGCCCGGTCGAACCCGGCGGCCCTCGCGGCAGACAGGTAGCCCTCCCAGAGGGCCGCGCGGCCCCCGAGGATCTCCGCCCAGTCCCTGGCGTCGGACTCGATGCGGAGGTGGACGCCGTTGAAGGGGAGGGTGCGGGGGGCATCGGCGGAGACGGAGGAACTCGAGGAGGGGGAGCCGGGGAGGGAGGAGGTTGGTTGGACGAGGGCCGGAGCGGAAGAAGAGGAGGAAGGACTCGAAGAAGAGGAGGAGGAGCTCGAGGACAGGCTCGAGACCCGCGCCACGGCCTCCGCCGCGGCTGCCTCCGCCGCCGCGGCCTGCGCCACCCCACGGGAGACCTTGTCTGCGAGTTCGATCAGCAAGGGGGCGAACTTGAGCGTGCGGGCGACTCCCTGGAGTTGTTGTTTTTTTTTTTGAGAGAAAAAAGAAAGTTTTGAGTTTTTCGTCGTCGAAAAAGAAAAAAAACGAAAGAAAAGATCAAAACAAACTCAAAAAAACTCTTTTTTTTTTCTTCCTTACAGTCACGACGTCCAGCGAGTCCGAGGTCCGCAGCATGAAGAAAGCGCACGGCAGATCCACCGTGATCAGCGGGAGCGGAGGCAGGGGAGCAGCACTCGAATCAGAGGAGCTCGCTAGTTGCTGCTGCTGCTGCTGCTGCTGCTGCTGCTGCTGCTGCTGCTGCTGCTGCTGCTGCTGCTGCTGCTGCTGCTGCTGCTGCTGCTGCTGCTGCTGCTGCTGCTGCTGCTGCTGCTGCTGCT
>Ga0114918_10000168_pt1 | contig 52757 bp, 39 predicted proteins | sample LantaG_FD_87015 | JGI IMG/M metagenome (GOLD analysis project Ga0114918, IMG submission 87015) | Deep subsurface microbial communities from Baltic Sea to uncover new lineages of life (NeLLi) - Landsort_02402 metaG | ecosystem: Environmental > Aquatic > Marine > Oceanic > Sediment | place... | reverse complement strand
CTCGCTCCCCACTGCGGGTGGTTCGAGCCACTCGCTCCCCACTGCGGGTGGTTCGAGCCACTCGCTCCCCACTGCGGGTGGTTCGAGCCACTCGCTCCCCACTGCGGGTGGTTCGAGCCACAGAGCAAAAAAGAACGAAGAATAGAAAAATCTCACCGCAGAATCGAGCATCGCTCGCCGCCGCCGCCATCGCCGAGCTAAAGCTCGCGTCCACGTGAGCAGACCTCAAAGAAGCTGAGAAGAGCGCGCTCCGATGAGAGTTGAGACGACAGCAGCGCGAGACGAGGAGGAGCCTGCGCGTCAGGAGCATCGAAAAAAAGGGGAGGAAGATTGAGAAAAGTCTGTTTTTTTTCGAAAGGAAAAAAAAAACCCGGAAAAAAAAACTCGACCTCTTCCTCTTCCGAAGAGGAGAAGGTCGCCAACCTCCCTCTCTCCTCCTTCTCGCGTCGCTATGCATCCATTTTTTCCCGACGCTGAAGAAGAAAAGATTCAACAACAGAAAAAGGAAAAGATCGTCAACACTTGCAGAGTAAGAAGAAAACAAAAAACAAAAAACCCGCTTTTCATCTCTTTCTCTCTTTCTCTCTCTCTCTTTCCTTTTTCCCCTTTCTTTCCACCACCACTCAAACCTGCGTCGCAGGGGGCACGAAGCTTTTGACGATCGCCGCCACTTCTTTACCATGCTTCTCCGCGGCTTCTCCCGCAGCAAACTGCCCCGTCACGGTGTAAAGCCTGTTGTAGATCCCGTCGAACGACAAGGCGACGGCGGAGACGAAGAGGCGCTCCCCTTCTGCTTTGGAGCGCGTGACCGCGTATTCGATCTCGTAGACCTTCTGCGCCTTGTCGTTAGCGGTCCTGGAGGCCTCTTTCGCGCTGACGAGCCTCGCCGTGGGGCCCCCCGCGAAGCCCCTGTCCATCGTCGCGACGAGGCTCTCTCCGAAAGTCGAGGCGTCCCCGAAAGAACCGAGGCTAGTAAAGTCAGCTCCGACCATCGTCGCCGTCAGGGTGACGTTGACCGAACCTGGCGCCGAGGGGTCGTCCGAGGGGTACCAGACCCTCGTGGGGCGGTTGGCGGAGCCGGCCCCCGGAACCTCGGCGTCGGCGGTGGTCCAAGTCGGAGGGACCTGCAGCTCGAAGTGGGGGAGGAGGTCGACTGTGAAGGTGTTGAGCTGTCGGATCTGGGCAGAAGCGGAAGGAGGGGAAGCGAGGCCCAGCGAGGCCGCAGTGACAGAGGCGGCGGAGGCGAAGAGCACGCCGCGGCGGGAGGGCGCGGGAGAAGAGGTGGAAGAAGAAGAAGAGGTCGAGGTAGAGGTGGCCGTTGGAGAGGCTTCGACATCATCACCAGCATCACAATTCGATGCCTTGCTCGCCGCGTTCGCGCGAGCCGAGGCGGCCGCAATTCCCCGCGCCGTCCTCAGGGGCGCTGCTGCCGAGGGAGATGCCAGAGGCGTCGCGGAGCAGCGACTCAGAGCGGCGGATCTCATCGTGGAGGAAGGAGGAGGGAGTTGATGGAGAATGGTTGAAAAAGAAAGAGAGCGAAGAAAAAATATCAAAAGCGATCTGAGAGAGCTCAAGGCATCACAAGAAACTCGTTTTTTTTTCTCCTCCTCTTCTCCTTCTCTTCGATGCCTCCTCGCGGCCTCTCCGCGCTCGCCCTCGCGGCGGCGGCGGCGCTCCTCCTTCTCCTCGCCCCCCTGGCCGCCGTGTCCGCGACGTCATCAACGGCGACGAAGCAGCCCCTCTTCCTCACGGTCCCGCTCGCCAAGCGCAGGCTCGATGCCCGCTCGCTGGCAAGGCAGGCCAAGGCCCTTGCTGCGAGGCATGCAGCTGCTGCTGTTTCTTCTTCTTCCGGCTCTTCCTCTCTGTCGCCCCTGAACTCGGTGCCCAAGGGCGGGGCCGACGTCGACCTGGTGGACTTTTTGGACGCGCAGGTGAGAGAGAGAGAGAGAGAGAGGAAAGAAAGAGAGAGAGAGAGAGAGAGAGAAGAAAGCGAGATCGCTGACGACGACGACGACGCGATGATGCCATCGTTTTTTTGTTTTCTTTCGACCTCAAACCTAAAAAAAAACCTCAAAACCTCCTCCTCTCTCTTCCTTCCTTTCCCCCAGTACTACGGCGAGATCGGCCTCGGCATCCCTCCGCAGAAGTTCGCCGTCGTCTTCGACACGGGCTCCTCCAACCTCTGGGTCCCTTCGGCCACCTGTGCTTGGTGGCAGCTCGCTTGCCGTCTGCATTCTCGCTACGACTCCCGGATTTCGCAGTCTTACAAGCGCAACGGAACGCGCTTCGCGATCCAGTACGGGTCGGGTTCGCTGTCTGGCTACTTCTCTGAGGACACGCTGTCGATCGGGAGCTCATTAAACGTGACCGAACAGCGCTTCGCCGAGGCGACGAGGGAGCCAGGGATCGCCTTCCTGGCCGCTCGCTTTGATGGGATCCTGGGGCTGGGTTTTCCGGAGATCGCCGTCGGTGGCGCGAGACCGCCCTTCTTCAAGATGCTGGACCAGGGCCTGCTGCCCGTGCCCGTCTTCAGCTTCTGGCTCAACCGCGACGCGAGCGAGGAAGGGGAGTTGGGTGGAGAATTGACTTTCGGTGGGATAGACCCGTCGAGGTTTGAAGGCGAGAGGACTTGGTCTCCGGTCACCCGAAGGGGATACTGGCAGTTCAAGATGGATTCGCTCACTGTCGGAACGAGCGTCGATCCCGACAACGATGATGGTAATAACGAGAAGAAGGAGAAGAAGGAGAACAACTCCTCGGTGCCGGCGAGCCACTTTGCCTACGAGGCGTGCAGGGCAGGATGCCAGGCCATCGCCGACTCCGGGACGAGTCTTTTGGTGGGCCCTTCCGAAGAGATCGCCGCCATCAACGCCGCCATCGGGGCCGAGGGGCTGCTTCCGGCCGAGTGCCGCGCGGCCGTGGTCCAGTACGCTCCGGACCTGATCAGGGCGCTGGAGACGGAGAGCCCCGAGGAGATCTGCGAGAATGCCGGCTTTTGTTCTCCGAGCCCGAACTCGACGACGACGACTTTTGCAAACTCTCGGGGTTTGCAAAAAACGTCGAGGAAGTCCCTCTCCTCCACGCTCCGCTCCCTGGGCGACGACGCCTACTGCCAGTTCTGCCGCGTGGCCGCGGGCGTCGCCAAGCTCGCGCTGGCCAACAACGCCACCGAGGACGAGGTCGTGGAGCAGCTGCGCGCGGCCTGCGACGCCGTCGCGTCGATCTCCGGGATGGGATCCGCCACGCAGGCTGTTGTCGACTGCGACTCGCTGAGCTCTTTACCGGACGTCACCATCACGATCGAAGGGAGGGAGTTTGTTCTGACGCCCGAGCAGTACATCCTGAGGGTTGGCGCTCCCGGGGGCGGGATCAGTGGAAAGAAAAGCGGGAGGAAAAGCAAAGGAGGAGCTTTTTCTTCTTCGGCGGGAGCAGAGCAGTGCATTTCTGGCTTTATGCCCCTTGATGTGCCTCCCCCCGCGGGCCCCCTCTGGATCTTGGGAGACGTCTTCATGTCGGCCTACCACACGGTGTTCGATGCGGGCGGAGGCGGCGGGGGCGCGGCGAGGGTCGGGTTCGCCAAGAGCGTGAAGGGGGGAGGAGGAGGAGGCAAGGCCGACGTCGACGTCGCTTGAGTGTCGTTTTTTTTTGTTTTTTTTCGTTCGTTTTTTTTTGTTTTTTTTCATTTCAATCGCAGAGCAGCCGCAGCTTTTCTTTTTCTTTGAGATTTTTTTCTACATTAGATAAAACGAGGCGCGTTCTAGCGCACTCGCAGGAAATAAATAAAGACTTGCCTTGAGAGAGAGATAGTTTTTTGTAAAAAGAAAAAGAGAACGTTTTTTTTTTCCATTTGTTTTTCTACAGTCTTCAACTTTCAAACCCCGCCACCCCCACCTCCACCCGCGCTCCTCCTCGCCTCCGCCACGGCCTCCCTCACCTCCTCCGCCCCCAGCGCTGCCCCGCCGTTGGCCCGCGCCGCGGCGGCGAGCCGCTCCCTGAGAGACTCGCCGAAAGCCTCGAACCGGATAGCGACCTCTGCGGCCCTGCTGCTGCTTCCCCCGGCCCCGGCCAGCAAGGCAGCCGCCCCGGCGGCCTCGGCCTTGAGGCCGGTGACGCGCTCCAAGGAGTTCAGCTGGGCCGAGAGGGTCTTCTCGAGGTCGGAGGCGGAGATGACTTCTGCTGAGGTGGGGAAGGCTGCGGCAGAAGCGACAGCGGCGGTTTCTTCTTCCTCCTCTTCTTCCATTCCTTCTTCTTCTTCCTCCGCTTCTTCTTCCTCGTCTTCGTCGTCTCCTTCGCCGAGGAACCGCCACGGCAGCGCCACCTCGTCCGTGAGCTGCCCGTCCTCCCCGACGTTGCGCAGCTCCCGGTGGTTATCCTCAGGAGGAGGAGAGGAAGGGTTTGAGAATTCGACAGTGGCGGTCTCTGCCTCGAAGCCGAGTTCCGGCTTCGCTTCGTACCGCAGCGTCGCTCGCAGGAGGCGACTCCCGGGGTCGCTTCCGCCGCCGTCTCCCGCGAGGGACTCGATCGTGGCTGCCCACCAGACGACGTGGGGCTCGTCCTTGGCGGGGGCGGGAAGAGAAGCGTCAGCTGTCGCCGTCGCCGCCGTCGCCTTCGTTGTTGCCGCTGTCGTTGTTGTTGCTTCCTCTGCTCCTGCTGCTTTCTCCTTCGCAACGGAGGCTTCTTCCTTCTTGACGTCTCCGTCGTCGATGAGCTGCCAGAGGACCTGTTTGCGCGAGCGGAGGGAGGAGGAGGAGGAGGAGGAAGTGAGAGAGTGAGGGGGGTGTGAGGGCGAGTTTAAGTCGAGGTCGAGGTCGAAGATAAACAAGTTCGAAAAAACACGAAATGCTTGTTTTCGCTTCTTCTTACCTCGATTTTCGCGCCGACGATCAGCTGGCGCTCCTCGAGAGCCGCTTTCGGTGCGGGGGAGGGCGCTGCTGCCCAGGGCAGCGGAGGAGGGGCGGCGGGGGCTTCCATGATCGAAGGAGAGCGAGAGACAAAGTTTGGGCAAAGGCGCGAGCAAGAACGAGCAATCGATGATTGGCGCGAAATGAATTTTCTTTGTTTGTTTGTCGACTTTTTTTTCCCCGTTTTTTTTTACACTTTTAAGACGACGACGACGAAGCCGCCACCACCTCCCGACCTCCGGGCCCGACCCGCTCCTGCTCCCCCTTCTTGCTCCCCTTTCCTCCCCTGGCAGCTGAGAGGACGCCGAGAGCGAAGCGGCCGCAGACCAAAGCGGCGCCGAGGGCGGCGGCGGAGCGGGCCGCGTCCCTCGCGACCGACAGCAGCAGTCGTCCAGAGCCTCCTCCGAGGCTTCTTCCTGAGCTGCTGACCGCAGTCCAGCACGCAGCCCCGGAGCCCCACGCCGACAGCAGCAGCGCGAAAGAAGCGCACAGCAGCCCGGCGGCGAGAGAGAGGAGGGCGAGCTTCGCTCCCAACCCCGTCTTCTCGCTTCCGTTTCCGTTTTTGCTTTCCGAGATCAGCCCGGCCCTTCGCATCCCCTGCCGCTCGGCCTCGCCGCCGCGCACGAAGAGGAACTTGGAGCCCAGGGAGCCCACGCCCAGGCGGACGCGGTCGTCGACTGAAAGAGTGTTTTTTGTTGTTGTTGTTGTTGAAAAGTTGAGTTTTTTTGAGTTTTTTTTTTCGGTGAGTTTTTTTTTTCTTCTTCTCTCGACCTCGAGACTCCAAAAGGGAAAAAACAAAGACTTCAACTCCAACTCACCGTAGGGCGTCGCCAGCGCCACCCACGACGGCCTCCCGATCCTCAGAAACAGCCCGAAGAGCCTCGATCGCGGGAGCAGCGACACCACCGCGGGGTCAAAGTCGACTCGAACTGCATCGAGGATTTCTTCTTCCTCTTCTCCTTTCTTTTCTTCCTCTTCCCCCTCTCCTTCTCTCGCTTCTTCCGCCCTCTTCCAGTCCGAGGAAGGGAACGCCCTCGTGACCCTCCCGTGCAGCCCCACGGAGCCCTCGACCAGGCCGGCGAGGCGGAAGGCCACCTTGTTTGTAACGAAGAGCGGCGGCTTTTCCGCTCCTTTGTTTTCTTCGTCAACTTTTTCGCCGTTTTCGTTTCCTTCGTTCTCAGAAAAGAAAATCGACTGACAGACCGCCGTCGTCGCGAAAAGCGCCCTCCCAAACCCCGACCGGAACCTTCCCCCGGCGGGCTGGCCCTTCTGCTTGCCTCCGGTGGAAACGTAGGCGACGTCGAAGTCGCCGAGCAGGAAGGGCGAGTCGAGCGGCGAAAGAGAAGAAGGAGAAGAAGAAGGAGAGGAAGGAGAAGAAGAAGAAGAAGAAGAAGACAAACTTTCCGCTTTCGCTTTCATTTCTTCTCTCTCGGCCTTCGCCGCGGCGACCAGTTCGTCGAAGAGGGCGTCCGCCGTCGCCCTCTCCTCGGCGGACATCGAGGAGCCTCTGTCCGCCGAGGCGGAGGCGACGGAGGCGAGCAGGGCGTCGACGAGCGCGGGGGTGGGGGAGGTCGAGGCGGAAGAGGTGGAAGAGGTTGAAGAAGGAGGAGACAAGGACGACGGAGGTCTTCGAGAGCCATCGACCGATCGCCGCAGCGTCGTCGTCATCGGCGCCTTCAGCCGCCGCGCATTCTCCGTCGTCGTCGCCACGCGTCGATTCGTCGAGAAGAGGCCATTCATGTGCCCCTGACGAGGACGTTCGATCGGAATTGGCCCCCTGCTGAGAGCAGCTGGGCGCGAAAGCATCGTTTTTGATTTTCAAGCTTGAATTGCAGATAACAAAAGAAAAACTGAAAAAAAATGATTTTTTTTAACTCTCTCCCACCCCCAACCTCTCCTTCATCCCCGCCAGCGCCTCCAGCGCCCTGGCGTCTTCCTCCTCCGCGGCCGCGGCGAGCACGGCTGCGGCGTCGAGTCGATTTGCGTCGGTCTGCGGAGCCGAGCTCGAAAAAGAAGGAGGAGGAGGACGAGAGGCGAGAGAAGAAGAAGAGGAGGAGGAGGAGGAGGAGGAGGAGGAAGAAGGACCCGAGGCCTCTCCTGTTCCTCGCCCCGCCTCCTCTTCTTCCTCGTTTCCCTCGTCGTCTTCTTTCTCAAAGTCCGAAGAAGAAGAAGAAGAAGAAGGAAAAGAGGCAGAAGAGACGGCAGAATCCCGCAGCAGCTCGGCGCAAAAGTCCCCGACCCGCGAGGCCGAGGGCCTCTGCCCCGGGACTTTCCTCAGCATCCCCTCGCGGACGAATGCCGCCAGAGAGCTCTTTGCTTCCCTCTCTCCCTGCTCCTCTTCTCCCTCCTCGCTCGTAGCAAGCATCAGGGGCAGCAGCGGCGGCGGCGGGGAGCGCAGGACTTTCACGGCGACGGCACCGACGCTGCAGCCGCGGAAGGGGCGGACCCCACCGGAGAGAATCTCAAAGCCTAAACAACCCAGAGCCCAGATGTCGGCGGGAGCTCCGTATCTCCTCCCGGCCACTGCCTCTGGCGACAGGTAGAAGGGGGTGCCCACGAGCGTGGAGGCGAGGAGAGCGGATTCTTCGGTTTCGGTTTCGTCGCTCTTGTTGCCGTCGTTTTTGTCGCCGTCGTCGGCGTTTTCGTCGCGCTTCTTCTTCGACGGAGGAGGAGGAGAGCGAAATTTTGCGATTTTCGCGACGCCAAAGTCGCCAAGCTTGGCCCTCACGGCGCCCCTCATGAGCAGTTTCAGCGTTTTTTTTTCTTCTTCTCCGTCTGCTGCTTCTTTTGATTCTGATGAGAAGGCAGCCTCGATCAGGGAGCGGGCAGAAGCAGAAGCGGCCGTGGAGGTGGAGTTGCTGCTTTCGCCCTCGCCGCCGCTCTTCCTCCTCTCCTCCTTCTCCTTCTTCCCCCTCTTTCCCCTCCCCCCTCCTTCTCCGCCGCCCGCTGCCGCCGTCAGGAACACGTTCGCGGGCTTGATGTCCCTGTGCAGCACCCCGCTCTCGTGTAAGGCAGCAAGCCCTCGCGACAGCTGCAGCAGCAGGGCCGCGGCGACTCTCCAGGGCAAGGGCAGGTAAGAGGGCACCGCCGAAGCTGAAGCCGAGACAGGAGAGGTCAAAGAACCCGAACCATCATCTTTTCTTCTTCTCCTCTTCTTCAGCGCCGCGTCGAGGTCGCAAGCGCACAGCTCCATCACGATCACCACGCGGCCTCCATTATTGCCGTCATCTCCTTCCTCGTGCTCCTCTTCTCTCTCGACGAAGGCCTCTTCGTAACGAACGAGGTTGTCGTTCCGGGGGAGCCCAGACAGCAGCGCGGCTTCGGCCGCCGCGGCCGCCGCCGCCTCGCGCGTCGCGGCCTTCGAGACCTTCGCGACGAGCTTGGCTCCGTCGGCCCTCCTCCTGACGAGCAGGGCCACGCCGAAGGAGCCCGAGCCGAAGATGGAGAGGATTTCGTAGCGGAGGTAGAAGTGGCCCGCGGGGGCGAGAAGAGAAGGAGGAGAAGGAGAAGAAGGAGAAGAGTGGGGAGAAGGAGTTGGTTTCGTTGTCTCTTTCGCCCTTTCTTCTCCTTCTTCGGCGGCAAGATGAGGCGGGTTCAGTGGCGTCCTCAGCGAGGTCTCGACGGGGACGAGGACGAGAGAGACCGCCTCGGAGTTGCTGCCTTCGTCGCCGTCGCCGTCGCCGTTGCCGTTGCCGCCGCCGCTGCTCCTCTCGTCGTCGCCGTTTCCACCGTTTCCTTCTCTTTCTTCTCTTCCTTCTTCTTCTTCCTTCATCATCATTTGCGCCGCCAGTGCCTGCCACCCGAAAATAGTGTCGTCTCTCAGCTCCTCCTCGGAGGAAGAAGAGGAGGACACAGCGACGAGGGGATAGTGAGTCTCTTCCTCCTCGCTCGTCGCCGTCGTCTCCGCCGCCGCCGTCGCGGTTGTCGCCGTCGCCGTCGTCGAACGCCGCTGCTGCTGCAAAGGAGAGGAAGCGGCGGCGACCCCTCCCAGCGGCTCCCCGCTCCGCGAGCTCTTCGACAGCCTGCTGGCGCCATGGATCAGCCTCTGCTGCTGCTGCTGCTGCAGTGGCGGCTCCGGCGGCGAAGGGGCGGCTGCCGCAGCAGCGGCGGCGGGGGGCAGAGGGAGCGGCGGCGGCGAGGGCGGCGGCGGCGGCGGCGGCGGCGTCCGTTGCGGCGACGACGGCGACGAAAGAGGAGGAGGAGGAGGAGGGGAGAACGAAGCGAGCCCGCTGGCCGCCGCCGCGAGCGTGCTCCCCGCGCTCCCTCCAAAGTTCTTCGTGGCGAGCGGGGACAGGGGAGGAGGAGAAAGCGGCGGCGGAGGTGGAGGAGGAGCGAGAACGGCAGCAGCCGGAGTCGGAGAAGAGGTCGACGACGACGACGAAGGAAGAGCTTGAGCGGCAGGAGAGAAAGAAGACGACGACGAAGAAGAAGAAGAAGAAGAAGAAGAAAAAGAGACGACTCCAGAATCGACGGCGTCTCGCAGGTACGTCGGTCGATCGTCGTTGTTCCCTCCTCCTCCCGGGGTCCCAGAGGACGAAGAGAGCGAGGAGGAGGAAGAAGAGGAACTCGAGGTGGAGGAGAGGGCGGCCGCGAGCGGGGAGCGCAGCAGCAGCGGCGTCCGAGGGGAGCGACGAGAAGAAGAAGAGGTCGTTCGCATTTGCTGCGGCGGCGGAAGAGAAGGCCCTGCGGCAGTTACTGGCGCCGCCGCGTCCTTTCCTCGCGCTTCCTCCGCTGCGGCCGTCTCCGCGGCGGGGAGAGGCGTGTTAGCGTCCTCTGCTGGCGATGGAGCGGCAGCTACAGCTGCTGCTGCAGCAGCAGCGGTGGCGGAAGCGGAAGCGGAGGGAGCAAGGAGGGGCTTGCTTGTTTCGGAGGGAGGAGCAGACGAAGAAGAAGCAGCAGCAAGAACAGGAGGAGGAGGTCGAGAGAGAGGAAGCTCGCTCGCAGCGGCAGCAACCTCCGGCGGTGAGCTCCGCGTGGGCTCGAGCCCCACGCGCGGCGTGGAGGTGCAGGCTCCCATTTTTTATGAGTTTGCGCTGGAGGAGGCGGTGTGAGAAAGGAAGTGAGCCGAGGAGGCGAAGGGCGAAAAAAAAAAATCGAAGCGGAGGGTCGAAGAAAAAAATCACAACACTCACCTCCGCCGAAAACCAGCCCTCTCAGCTCTTTTCCTTACTCTTAGAAGGTACGTCTTTGAAACCGCTTTGTCGCGCGATTTTTCGTCGCTTCGAGGTCTCGCATGGCCTTTCCGTAAGACCGGCCGAGCGAGCGCGAGCTTGCGCGAGGGAGATGGAGAAAGGGGGAAGCGTCGTCGAGAAATCGGCGGCGATCGCAGCCGCCGCCGACGGCGCAACTCGATCTTTCCGCTCGCCGTCCGCGTCTTCCTCGTCCGATTGTGATCCTCTCTTCGTCGGGATGACGTTAACTCTTCGTCGTTCTTAGGAATCTGCGGTTGGTTGGACCATCGCGTGCCCGCAGCGGTTCAGAGCGCGATGCGATGGAGAGCTCTTCATCGCCGCCGCCGCCGCCTTTTTTTCAATCGACCGACGCTCCCACTTTTCCCACTGGCGTCGCGACGCGTGCGCGCCGACTCTCTCTTTTTTTGCTCGACGGACGATCCCCTGCGCGTCTCGTCCACGCGCAGATGCGATCAGATGGATCGTAGAAGCGAGAGCGAAGGCCGGCGTTCTTCAAAAGCGACGCGAAGATGATGCAATCCAGCGATCGAACGCGCGCGACGCGAGCGACGGCTCTCTTCTCTCTTTCAACCTCTTCACTCACCTCCACCTTCTCCACCTCCACCTCCTCTCTCCTTCTTTCCCTCACCCCCCTCTCCCCCCGCAACAGGTCTCACCCCGAGCCCTGTGGTCAAAAGAGTCCCTCAAACCCCAACCCTAAAAAAACCCTCCAACTTATCCAAGATGGGCCACGCCGACGTCTGGAACTCGCACAACAACGACCACTCCAAGGGCGGCCGCACCTGCCGTGTGTGCGGCAACCACTGGGGCCTTGTTCGCAAGTACGGCGTCAACATGTGCAGGCAGTGCTTCCGCGCCGCCGCGCCGAGCCTGGGCTTCGTTAAGTACCGTTAGATGAGTCGTGTGAAGGATGGGATTCTTAGGATTCCGCGGGGGAAATGAGAAAAAAAACGGGAAATGGAGGTGTTTCCGAAGAAGAAAGAAGACGGGGAAATTTTACTTGTAATTTTTTCTTCCCTTCTCGGACGCTTCCGACGCCTCTGTCTTCTAAATAGCCATCGTCTTTCCCTCTCTTTCTTCTCTCTTTCTTGTTTTGTGTCTCATCCGCGGCAGCGCGGTTGAAATGAACAAATCTACAGATTTGGACGTTCGAGGGAAGAAACCAACAAAACTTTTTTTTTCACACTTGACTCTTCCCGCTCGCCTTTCTCCTCTCCTCCTTCTTCCTCCTCCTCCACGCCCCCCTCAAGGCCCCGACCCCCCTCTCCCAGGCCTCCGTGAGGACCCACAGGCCCCAGCCCACTGCAAAGCCGGCGGCGGGGTCGTCGAGGCCCAGGATGGAGGCCGCCGTCAGCGCCGCGAACGCGAAGAAGCGCGGCGACGAGAGCGCGGCGTTTCCTTTGTCTTTCCCTTCTCCTCCTTCTCCTCCCTCTTCTTTTTCTTCTTCTTCTCCTCCCCCGCCCGCCCGCGCCGCGGCAGCCAGCTCCGCCCCTGCCAGAGCGAGCATCGCCCCTAGCAGGCCCGCGGGGAAGAACCGCAGCACCGAAGACAGGGAGGACCCAAAGGCCAGAGCCAGCGCGATCTTGAACAAGCCCAGCAGAATCGGAGCGGTTCCGTCTCGGGCGCCGAACTTGTGCTGCGCCGCGAGCCCCCCGCTGCCCATGCACGCCGGTAAGGCGCCGAACCAGCCTCCCAGGAGGTTGTAGAGACCGACGGCGATCGCAACACGAGAGGGGCGCCAGCGGGACCTGTCTTTCTGAGTTTTTATTTTTCTTTTGCTCTTGTTTTCGTCGCCGTTGCCGCTTCCTCCGCTTCCGCTTCCGCTCCCACCTCCACCACCACCTCCGTAGAGCGAGTCCGCGAGGTGCGACACGGCGATCACGCTGTTGAGCGTCGTCAGAGGGAGCTGCGCGAGCCCGCCCGCCCTCGTGATCCCGTTCCCCCAGTCTTCCAGCGAAGGGACGACGGCGGAGATCTTGGAAGGGCCGAGGCGGAGCTTGGCGAGGGCGGCGGCGGGCGCGGTCGCGAAGGCGAGGGCGACGCCGACGACGGTGACGAGCAGGGCAGAGGGGACCTGCCACGAAGCAGAAGAAGTGGAGGAAGGCGGCTCTTCTCCGGGAGCAACGGCAGCAGGCGGAGGAGGAGGAGGAGAGGAAGAAGGGGCCAGAGGCAGGGAGGGCTCCTCCGCCGAGACGCCGCTGCTTCCTCCACTGCTGTTGCTGCTGCTGTTGCTCTCGTCGTCGTCGTCTCCTCCTCCACCTTTCCTCCTCCTCCTTTTCAGCAGGGCCTCCTGCAGCCTGCGAGGGAAGAACAGCGGAGCGGAGAAAGAGGAAGCAGAAGCGGGACCAGCCTCTCCTTCTCCTCTGCTCCTCGCCGCCACGGTCGAGACAAAGAGAAACGCGAGCGCCGCCGCGCCCAGCGCCCACCCTTCTCCTCCAGTCGCGCCCCTCCACCTCTTGCTGCTGCCCTTCTGCTGCTGCTGCTCCATCAGGAAGACGGACTTCACTCCGCTGGAAGCCAGCTTGAGCCCCACTCCCAGCTGAAGACCCGCGACGACGCTCCTCGGGACAATCCTGTTGACGAAATCAACGAGGCGAGTCACACCCAAAAAGAGGACGACGGCCGAGACGAACATCCCTGCCGCCATCACTTCTTCGAGCGTCACTTTTTGAGAAGAATTTAAAGATGCGATCGCGACGGCGGAGATAGTCTTCATCGGCTGCACCGGCATCGGAACGCCAAATACAAAACCGGAGACGACGTTGTAAATGCCGGTGAAGACGAGAGTGGTGCCGAAATCCAGCCCGACCGCCGCGACGAGGCCGAGGGTCAGGGGCAGGAAGGTGCCGAGGTCGCCCACGGCGCCGGAGGCCTCGGAGAGGAGGACGCGGGGCGGCGGCGGGCGGAGGCGGGAGAGGAAGGTCGGAGGAGAGGAGGTCGGAGGAGAAGTGGAGGAGGTCGAAGAGGGGTTGATGATGCCGCCCTCGTCGTCGCAATTGGCTCCTCCTTCTTCCCGCGTTCCTCCTGCTCCTGCTTCTCTCGTCACCGCACCGGGAGGCGCCATCGAGGGGGCGTGCACGCTGCTCCTCTCAGCGAGCGCGCGCGGATCGGGGCTCCGGGGCGAAACGACAAGGGGAGAGAGAGAGAGACGAGAGAACAATTTCGACTAGCAGATTGATTCCTCCAACGAGCGACGGAGGAAAAAAAAATGAAATTTGTTCTTACTTTCAAACTTCCCCCTCCTCACTCTTCCACGTCCTCCTCCTCCTCCTCCTCCTCGCCGTCCTCCGGCGTCACGACGCAGCTCAGCCTCACCCCCTCCCCCGGGGACCAGCACACGTGCGCCCTCTGCCCGCCGCGCCACCCAGGAGAAGAGCCGACGAGGCGGAGGAGCTGCTGCTCCTCCCTCGGCTGCCTCCGGCCTCCTTGTCCGCCGCTGCTCTTCTGCTCTCTCTGGCCTCGACCTCGACTTTGCTGCTGCTTCTGCCCAGCGCCGCCGCCTCCGACGGCGACGGCGACGGCGCGCCGCGGCTCGCACCGCACGGCCCACTCGGTCTCCATGGGGGGTCCCCACCCGGGCACGGCGACGGCGAGCGCGGAGGGGCCGCGGCGGCCGTTGTTGTTGTCGTTCGGGTTTGAAGACGAAGCGGCGGCGGCGTTGGCGGCAGCGGTTGCGAGAGGGCCTGCGGCGGCCGAGGCCCAGGCTGCCGCCGCGGCCGACCCGGAACGCATCAGCGCGTCGAAGGCCGCCCTCTCTTTTCCTCCCGCCACTGGAACACCGCTGTTGCTTCTCTGCTGCTCATTCCAGCCGGTCGCCGCGGAGAGCACGCGGGAGGCGAGGCATTCGGCTCCTCCCCCCTTTGTGTTCTTCTTCTTCTTCTTCTTCTTCTCCCCTTCCTTTTCGTCCTCTTCTTCCGCTCCCCCGCCGAGCCGCCGCCGCAGCGCCTCGGCGGCGAGCAGCGTCGGCTCGACCCTGGCGACGGCCGCGGCGAGTCCCGAGAGGAGCGAAGAGGGGTCGGAAGAGGGGGAGTTGTTTCCGCTTCCGTCGCCGATGCTCTCCTCTTCCAGTGCCAGCAGTAGCGGCCTCGCCTCCTCGCAGAAGCACGCGAGAGCGCTCCACCTCCTGCGACGACGAGAACCCTCTCCTTCGAACATCGACTCCAGCGACGTCGCTGCGGGGAAGGAGCTGGCGCCGAGGGAACTCGCCAGCAGCGCCGCTGCCGCGGCGGCCGCCAGCGGCACCAGCTCCTTCCAGGCAGCGGCAGGCGGCAGCGTCTCCAGCCAGTGCAGAGCCCTCTCGCCCTCGGCCTCGGCGTCGAACAGAGGCCTCTGGCGCGCAGCGGGGCAGGGCGGCGACGCCTCCCAGACGCCGCGCCAGGCTTCGGGGTTGAGGTTCGGATCCGAGCCCTTGTCTCTTCTCGTCGAAACGACTGCCCACGGCGGCGGCGAGCCCCTCGGCGGCCTCCAGCTCAGAAACTCCTCCAGCGTGACGGCGGGGCCGTGGGGGTTGGCAGCCTTGAACGCGCTCATGTCCGAGGCGACCAGCGAACAGGCCAGCGCGTCGGCCGCGGCGACGGAGGAGGGGGAATCGGGATTTGAAGAGCTCGAGCCGACGACTCTCTCCCGGAGCGCCCGCGCCGCCGACAGCCGGGCGGCGGCGGCGTCGCTGGTCTCCGGCGGGCGCCGCTGCGTCCGCGGCTCGCAGAGCGGGAGCCTCCCCCGGCAGCGCGCCCCCGAGATCACGCGGAGGACCCCTCTCGCTCCGCGAGGCGGGCGGGGCCCGCGGAGGGAGGAGGAGGAGGGGGGGAGGGAAGGGGCGGAAGAGGAAGAGGAGGGGGCGAAGGAAGAAGCGCGGGCGGAGGCAGAGGCGCTGCGGGTTCTCCTCGGGAGAGACGAAGCGTCTTCCATCTCCACGTCCCCTTGTTCTTCTTCTTCCTCTTCAGATTCCTCGTCGTCGTCGTCGTCGTCGTCGTCGTCAGAAGAGGAAGAAGTGGCCCAGGCGGAGGAAGAGGCCGCGGAGGCCCAAGCCTCGTCGTCGTCGGTGTTGTTGTTGCCGTTGTCGTCCTCGTTTCCAACCGCTCTTCCTCCTTCTCCGTCTCCCTCTTCCGCATCCACCATTTCCTCGTCGTCGCCGTCGCCTTTCTCTTCCTCTTCAGTGGCAGTAGCAGCAGCGGAAGAAGGAGCCAGCGTCGAAAGAGCGCGTGCGAGGGGCCAGGGAAGCCACGAGGGGCGCTGCTGCTCCGCGGCTGCTGCTCCTTCGCCGTTCGGAGCTCCTCCGCCGCCTCCCGCTGCCGCCGCGGCTGCCGCGGCTTCTGCTTCCGCCGCCGCGGCGGCCCTCGTGGCCCTCTCGGCCGCCACCACCCGCGCCGCGATGCAGCAGTCCAGCATCTGCAGCTTCTGGTGTAAGAGACTCGCGCCTTGATCGGGCAAACGAGGCTTCTTCCTATCGCTTTTCTGCCTTTTCGATCTCTTCTTCTTCTTCTTGCCTCGTTCGTCGTCGCTCGACGACCTCGGCAGCCGCTGCCCGCGCTCCCACTTCGAGAACCGGAGCTCCCGCACGACTCTCGACCAGAGGCACGCCACGGCGCGCGCGTCGCCCGTGGTGCTGGTTGCCGCGAGCGCAGCGGCGCGGAGGGCGAGCCTGGAGGCGAGCGAGCCCGCGGGCGCGAGGCCGGGCAGCAGCGACGGGAGGAGGAGAGCAGAGGAGGAGGGAGGAGAAGACGACGAAAGCGAAGAAAGCAGCGGCGGCGGCGGCGAGAAGCTGCGCAGCGCCGCGACCGCCGCAGCCGCGCCCTGGTCCCCTCTCCTCGCCGCTTCCACCACCTCTTGGGGCAGGAAGGAGCTCGCGTCGTCGTCGTTCGAAGCGTCCAGCACGTCGCGGCACGCCGCGGCGAGCGCCACCGGTGCCGGAGCTCGCGGCAGCGGCCACACCGGGCTCTCGCGGTCGGTGCCCCTCGCGTCCCACCAGCGGTCGCTCTCCAGGTCCCGCATCGAGCGGGCCGAGCGGGCCAGGGCATAGCAGGAGGCGAGGCGGTCGACGAGGGAGGCGAGGCCGCCCGTCGGCGGCTGCGGCGGAGGAGGAAGAGGAAGGAGGGTAAGAGGGAGAGGAAGGGAGGCGGGGAGCAGGCGGAGCGGAGGGGCCGCCCGCGTCTTTCTGTCGTCGTCTCGCGCCGCGAAGGCGGCGTCGGCGTTCGCTCCTCCTCCTGTTTCTGACGCCGGAGGAGAAGAAAAAGAAGAGCTCGAAGAAGGAGGGGAGAGGGCGTGGACCCTCCAGACGCTCGAGGCGCGGACGCCTCCTCCATTTCCTCCTCTTTTGATTTCTTCTTCTTCCTCGTTGTCGTCGCCGCTTCTGTCGTCGTCGCTTCCGTCGTCGTCGTCGTCGTCGTCGTCGTAAAACTCGTCCTCTTCTTCTTCCTCGTCGTCGTCGTCGTCGTCGTTCAGACCGAAGGCGTCCCTTCCCGGGACCGCGTCCCAGCACGCGTCTACCTCGATCCCGGCCCGGCAGGGGTCCGGGTAACAGCGCGGGAAGAGCAGCCACGGCTTCCACGGCGCGCCCTCGTCCCAGGCTCCTCTTTCTCCTCCTTCCGCGGAGTTTTTGCTTTTGCTCTTGTTGTCCTTCCTCCTCTTTTCTTCCGCCTCGGAAGAAGAGGGAGGAGAGGGAGGAGCCGGCGGGGGAACTTTATAGGTCGCCCTCGCGTCCACCTCGACGACGTGGCGCACCGCAGAGGAAGTAGAAAAAGAAGAAGAAGCCGCTGCGGCGATGGCCCCGATCCCTGCGTCGGGCTCGAGCGCTCGCCGCAGCGCCGCCGCCGCCGCGGGAGCCCTCGGCGCCGCCCTCGCCGCCAGCAGCGCTGCGGCCCCTGCGGGACCCGAAAGCCTCCTCGGTGGGCCCCTCGCCCTCGCCCCGAGCCTCCTGCACGCCTCGGACTCGACCGAGCCTCGCCCTCGCGGTCCCACCCCCAACCACCCGTCTCGCCTGCCGTCGCCAGCTGGCACCGCGCTCGGCCAGGGGCAGCCCGCTGCGCCCGACGCCACCGCCAGCGCGGAGACGAGGGTCACGGCTTCCTGCCCGGTGTCTAGGACGCGGCGGGAGTAGGTGGCGGGGGCAAGGGTGACGAAGGGCCCTCCGGCGTTGAACCAGACAGAGGCGCGGTGGGCGAAGGAGGTAGAAGGAAGAGAAAGAGAAGGAGAAGGAGAAGGAAGAGAGGAAGAGGTCGAAGGTTTCTCTTCGTCGTCTTTCTTCTGTTCCCTCTCTTCTTCCTCCCTGCCCCAAGAGACGTGCGGCCCCAGCCCCGGCGGGAAGTCCCCCCGCTTCACCCCGGCGGCGGTCAAGGTTCCACCATTAGGCGATACAAGGGGGATGTGCAGCGTCAGGAGGTAAGGTTCCGGCCTCGAGGACACCAGCGGCGGCGTCGGCGGCGGCAGGGCCGATACCTCGAGCACCGACGCCGAGGCGCGGCGGAAGCGTGATTTTTTCTTCTTGTCTTTGTTGTTCTTTTCCTTTTCCTCCTCTTCCTCCTCGAGGTACTGCCTCACGAGCTCGGGGGCTCCGAGGCGGCGCCACTCGGAGAGGTGGTGCTCGAGGGCCGCGACGAGCCTGTTTTTTTTTTTTTTTTGAAAGAAAAAAGGCTTGAGGTCGAGGTTGAGATGTTCGAAAAAAAGAAAAAAAGGAAGCATTGGATTCTTTCATCGCTCTCTCTCTCTCCTCCTCTCTCCCTCCTCCCCCTTTTGGCGCCCTTACTTTTCCCAGGGAGTCACCGTCGAAAAGTCCTCGAAGCTGTCGAGGAGCGGGACGGCCGAGGAGGCCATCGTTGGTGAGGTTGTGGGCGGGCCTCCACCAAAGAGATGATTGAGTTTTTGAGAAACTCGGTGGGCGAGTTCGCCGAAAAATGAAATTTCATTTTCCGTCCGCCGCCGGCTCACTCCTTTCGATCTCGAGAAAAAAAGAAAAAATCAACTCTGAAAAAAAAGAATGCACAAGAAGGCCGTCCTCAAGCTCGCCGCGGGCTTCCGCGGCCGCGCAGGCAACTGCATCCGCATCGCCCGCGAGCGCGTCGAGCGCGCCCTGCAGTACGCGACGCGCGACAGGCGCGCCAAGAAGCGAGACGTGCGCGGCCTGTGGATTGCCCGCATCAACGCCGGCGCGAGGGAGCATGGGGTGAGGAGTTTGGGGACTTCGATTGAAGTTTGTATTTTGTTTTCTTTGTGCATGAATGCGATATTATTGATGTGATCTTGCTCTTTGCGGGAGGAGGGGGGAAATTAAGGCGAACAAGGGCGTGGAATCGAGCAGCGAAGCATCCGTCATTTTGATGATCGACGGCTTGACAAAAAAATTTCCTTCGACGCTCACCCCACTCTTCTCGACCTCTTCGACCTCCGAAAAAAAAAACCTCCTTTCCAGCTCACCTACTCCACCTTCATCGCCGGCCTCAAGGCCGAGAACATCGCACTCAACCGCAAGATCCTGTCTGATTTCGCCGAGAAGGAGCCGCTGAGCTTCGGGGCGCTGGCCGCGAGGGTGAGGGCGCTGCAGGAGAGGGGAGGAGGGAAGGTTTTCTCCTCGGGCGGGAGCGGGGGAAGCGGGGCTTGAAAGAGAGAGAGAATGAGAGAGAGGGAGGGAGTTCTTGTTTCGAGTTATTTTTCCCCTGTAAAATCACGACACCAGCACTAGCAGCAGCACTTGATGACAAAAAAGCAGAGGAAATGAACGCGCGGAAGAGGCGAGTGAGAAAAAGAAGCGGAGAGAGAAAAAGAGAGAGGAGGGAGGAGGAGGTCGAGAGAGAGAGAGAGAAAAAAAACCGAAAAAATCTTCGAAGCGAGAGTCACAAATTCAAGTCTGGAAGGCCAATGAATCTCCGCTCGGCTCGGCCACGGCCGCTGCTCGAGCCGCCTCCCGCTGCTCGCAGCAGGCCTGGCGTTGTCGACCTAGCCCTGCCACGCAGGGAGAGACACAGACACGAGAGGACGGCCGCGCTAGCCTCCAGTCCCGATGGCGCTGCTGTCGCCATGACTGAGCGCCGCGTTGGCCGAATTGACCGAGCAACCTCCACCTCTCAAAATCCTGCCAGAGGAGACGGAGTCGAAGAAGAAGGACAAGGGACCGCCGAGGCCCGGCTCGAGGCGCTGGGCCTCTCGCAGGCCTCGGCCCGCCGCCTGGTACGCCGCGCCGCGGCGCTGCGGAAGAGGTACAGGGCAGCCGGCGGGCGCGGCAACGGGAGCGGGAGCAGCAGCGGGAGCAGCAGCGAGGAGAGCGACGGAAGCGGAAGCGACGGCGGCAGAAGCGGCGAGAGGAGGAAGAGTGGCGGCAGCTTCAGCAGCTCCAGCTCCAGTTCCAGCAGCTCCAACCGCGAAACCTCGACCCCCCCGACGGCAGCGGACGTCGAATCCGCGGCCCGCGCCCTGCTCGATATCGGCTTCCGGATCTCAGAGGTCGCTGCGGCGATAGAGAAGGCTCCCGGTTTACTGAACACGAGCTCGGGCGGGATCAGGCGCCGCGCCTCGGCGTTTCTTCTGGAAGAGGCCTCGGAAACAGCAGCTGCCGATCCGTCGTCCCCTTCTTCTCCTGCTGCTCTTCTCTCCCGCTCCACGCTGGTGCGCATCCTGCGGCACAGGCCCGCCGCGCTCTGCGCCCGCAGCGCCGAGCGGGGCCTCCGCGCCTCCCTGGCGGCGCTCCGGTCCCTCGGGGCGACCCCGCGGTCGCTGTCGCTCCTCGCCCGCAGGGAGCCCTCGGCCTTCTGGGGGAGGCCCGCCGAGCTCGCCGCCGCGGCCGAGGCGCTAGAGAGGACCGGGTGCCCCGCCAGGCTGGTGCCCAAGGTGCTGTGCGAGAACGCCGGGACGCTGCTCCTGGGTCGTTCCTCGGCGAGCAGCGCCTTTGAGCAGACCCGGGACTGGCTCCTGTCGCCGCCTCTCTCGTTGACGCCGCAGCAAGCCGCCGCCGCGCTGAAAGCCGAGCCTGCCCTCGTCGCCAAGACGACAGAGGAGCTCGACGCCGTCGCCGCCGCCCTGGTCTCGGCGGGGGTCTCCGACTTTCCACCGCTCGTCGAGGCCTGGCCCCGAGTCTTGACGAAAAAGGCCAGCGTGGTCGAGGTCAAGGCCAGGCTCGCGACCGAGGTTTTGGGCGCCCCCCCGGGCTCGCTCGCGCGCTCCCCCCGGCTGCTGTTCGACCGGTCCGTCGCCGGGTCGATCGGCCCGCGCTTCGCGTTTTACAGGTCGAGGAGAGAGGGCGGAGGAGGAGGCGGAGGAGAAGGAGCAGGAGGAGCATTAGGCGAAGAAGAAGAAGAAGAAGAAGACGAATCGGAAGAGGGATTCGGCGGAGGAGCCAAAACCAAAACCTCTTCTTCTTCCTCTTCTTCCATCTCTTCCATTTCTCCTTCGACTCTCCTCCGCGGGGGCGACACCGACTTCTGCCTCGCCGTCGGAGGCTACTACAGCTTGCCCGCCACGCTAGAGGAGTTTTCGATCTTCAAGAAAAGATGGGAGGCGGAGGCCGAGAGGGGCGCTGTCGCCGAAGGATTAGCAGAAGAGAAGAAGCGCCGCGCCAGGAGGGAGCAGCGGCAGAGGAGGCGGAGCAGGAGGCAGCAGAGGGTCGAGGAGGCCGAGGAGGAAGAGGAGCAGGACGAGCGGGAGGCGGCAGTGGAAGTCGCCGCTGCTTCTGCCGCCGCTGCCGTCGCGGCGGCGACTCTGAAAGGGAGGCAGCAGCAGCAGCAGCAGCAGGAGCAGCAGCAGCAGCAGCGAAGGGAGAAGCAACTGCAGCAGCGCCCCCCTCAGAAGCCCGAGGCAGCGGGCGCGGCGCTGGATGCCATCGCGACGCTGAGAACGAGGAAGAAGGTGGAAGGCGGAGGTGGTGGTGGGCAAAAGTGAAGAAGAAGAAGAAGAAGAAGAAAAAACCCCCGAAAACTTTTCAACTTTTTCTCTTTCTTTCATTACCTCTAAAACTCGTGCTGCTGCGCCGGCTGGTTGTGTGTAATTACAAATCTATTGTACTTTTTGCTTGTGTATCGTAAAAAAGGAAAAGGGGGAAAAAGGAAGCACGCGTTTTTCTCTTTTTTTTTCATTCTCTCTCTCGGCCTTTCGACTGAAAAGAAGAAAAAAGGAAAAAAGGGGGGGAAAAAGAGAGGCAGCGGTTGTCCAATTTTTCAGAAAGAGAGGAAAGCAGCGCGCGTGCCTTGTTCTGTTTGAGGTCGTTTTGATAGGTACAAAAAATTGAGTCGTTGGCTGAGAAAGGAAAAAGGCAAGAAAGGGCTCAGAAGCGAGGGCAAGAGACACCGAGGGCGGGGCCTCCGTTGCCCGCCGCAGCGATGCCTCCGACTCCTCCAGCGCCGCCGCCGCCGTTTGCCTTCTTCGCCGCCACGACGACGCCCCCCGAGGCAGCGATGTTCCTCCAGATCCCCGATCGCAGCGCCGCGCAGACCCTCTCGTCGAAGGCCTCGACGAACGCGGCCCATTCTTCCCCTTCGAGCCCGGCGAAGACTTTGGCGGAGCTGACCCCGGGCGGGGGGAGGCAGCCGTCGTCGTTTCCGTCGTCGAGGTTCCCGTCGTCGGAAGAGCGAGGGGAAGAAGAGTCTCCGGAAAAGCAGACGCTCTTCTTCTTCTTTTGCGCGGTGCTGTTGCCACCGAGCGCGGCCAGAGCGCGCACGCGGAGTCTCTCGCGGGCCGTGGCGGGCCTGCGGGCGAACCCAGCGGCGGCGGCATTGTCGTTCGCCGCCGCCGCCTTGGCCTTGGCCTTGGCCGCCGCCGGACCGACCCCTTTCATTCCTCCTCCTCCAGCTCCTCCGGCCGCGTGCGCCAGCGAAGTCCCCAGCGGGGCCCCGCGCAGGTAGTGGGCTCCCGGGGAGGTTGGAGGCAGCGAATTCTGAGAGGAGGAAAGGGGCCTCGGGGAGGTCGGGGGCAGCGACCCGAAAGAGGAGGAGGGGCGCGCGGAAGAGACGACGAGCCCGTTGCCGCCTCCTCCGCCTCCGCCGGCGCTCTCCGCCGAGGAGCCGGGCAGCACGCTCCCGCGGAACATCGGCGACCAGGCGCCGCCCGTCGCGGGGTTCAGAGAGGAAGAAGAAGATGGCCGCGGCGACGAGAGGGCGAGGTGCGGCGGGGGCGGAGGAGGCGGCGAAGCGAGAGCGGCAACATTGTTGTCATTGTCGTTCTCAAACCTTCTCGGCGTCGTCGCGAGCGAGGAGGCATCTGCCTTCTCCTTCTGCTGTTGTTGGTGCCCGTTCGCGCCGCCGTTGCCTCCGCCCTCGAACTCGAACAGCAGGTCCTCCGGGTGGCTGCTGCTCTGCGTGCTCGCCTGGGAGGTCAAGGAGGGCAGCAGCGGAGGCAGAGAGTTCCCGCTGTCGCTCCTTGAGCTGTTGTTGCTTTCGTCGAGCGAGGAGACGAACGAGAGCGGCGGCGGCGGAGGGGAGGAGTTGGGAGAAGAGTCGCCTTCGTCTCCGGCGGCGGCAACAGCGTCGAGAGAAGGAAGAGGAGGAACGCAGAGAGGGCGCGGCTGCTCCGGGGTCGAGAGGAGGACTTGCTGCTGCTGCTGCTCTTTGCCTTTCTCGACGCCGCCGCCGACGGCCGGAATCAGCTCTTGTTCCTTCTCTTCTTCCTCTCGCTCCTCCTCCCTCGCGGGTGCACTCACCCTCCTCCTCAGCGCGTCCACCTCCGCCCTCGCGCCCCAGCACACCCTCTCGAGCTGGCTCGGCTCCTCCTCCATCCCGACGAGCGGCCTCGAGGCCAGCGCGCCGATGTCGGCGAGCGAGAGGCCCGCGGCGGCGCAGCGCTGCAGAAGGCGCGTCGAGACCGAGAGGCAGCGGAGGCAGCCGCTCTTGCCGTCGCCGTTTTTGCCGTCGCCGTTTCCGTTGTTCCCGTTTCCGGTCAAGTCCGGGAGCTCTCTCGCCAGGAGCGCGGCGTCGGCGTCGCCGTCGAGCCGGGCTATGTACTCGAGCTCCTGCGCGCTGAAGGGCACAGAGCTCTGGGGCCAGTGGAGCCACTCGAGGAAGAGGGGCTCGAGGCCGTCGTCGGGGAGGGAGAAGCCTGAGAAGAGTTTTTTTTTTTTTGAGCGAGTGAGTTTTTTTGTCAAAAATAAAAGACCCAACTTTTTTTGTTTGTTGAAAAAGTGAAAAGTTTGACGAACTCTCTTACCGTGGTCGATCGGCACGAGCTCGAGCGGGGGGCGACCGTCGCGGGCCGCGCGGGCCGCCGCGGCGTCGAAGCGGGCCAGCAGCGAGGTCGAAGGGTGCTGGAGGCGCAGGTTTCGCGAAGAAGGAGAAGAAGAAGGAGCGCCAGCCGAAGCAGCAGCAACTTCTTTCTCTTCTTCCTCCTCGTTCCTGCGGCGGACCAGCAAGTTCCCGGCGTGCCTGTCCGAGTTGAGCAGGCGAATATCTAAAATCCCGATCGCGTGGACGTCGCGGACCGAGAAGCGCGACGCGCCGGCGTCGGCGGCGTCGTCGTCGTGGCGGACGTACTGCTGCAGGGACGCGAGCTTCTTCCTCCTCGAGAGGAGGTCGAGTTGTTGCTCGCGCGCCGCCGCCGCCGACGAAAAGATAGCGGCGGCAGAAAAAGAGGAGGAAGAAGCAGGGCAGCGGCGAGAGGAGGAAGGGTTCCTGCTGTTCCCACCGCCAATCTGCTGCTGCTGCTGCTGCGAGGGTCCCAGAGACAGAGAGAGCAGCGAGGGCGGGACGGCAGCGGAGGAAGAAGAAGAGGTGTTTGTCGCCGCCGTCGCCACTTCTCCTCCACTTCCTCCGATCTCCTTCTCCTTCTTCTCCGCCGCGACGTGGAAGACAGGGTGCGCCACCCTCACCAGCACCGTCGGGGGCACCCGAGCGAATCCTCCGTGGTCCAGCAGGTAGGCCGCCACCTCCCTGAGCGCAGCCTGCCCGACTTTCACCGTCGGCTTGAGCCCCGGATCTCCTAATTTCCGCCCTACGAAACCTTTCGGGTTGTTTGGCGCGAGAGGCTCCTCGTCGCAGGGCTTGATGATGGCCGCCGGCCTCCCCCTCTCGTCCGAGAAGACGTACGAACCCCCCAGCCCTTCCGGCGAAGGGCCCGTGGGGGCCTTCGTGCCGGCGCGGAGGCCGCGGACCACGGAGAGCGCGAGCTTGCGGACGGCCGGGGTCCGGTGCCGGGTCCCAACGACGTCGACGGAGAAATTTCTCAAGTCTTTTTCTTTCTCTTTTTGCTCTTGCTCTTTTTGCTCCTTCTTTTCTTCGCGCTTCTCCTCCTCTTCCTCCGAAGAAAACGAGTCGTAGGCCTCCGAGCCCTCGTCGTCTTCGTCCTCGGCCTCGGCGTCGGCGGAGGCGAGCGCGGCCCCGAGGGCGCCGAGAGAGGAGGGCGGAGGCGGAGGAGTTGTCGAGGTTTCGAAAACTCTGGGAGCACAGGCGAAAGAGGTAGAGCGATTGTTGTTGTTGTTGCTGTTGTCGCTTTCCGAGGAGGAGGAGGAATCAGTTGTCGCCGCAGCCGCTCCAGCTGCCACGGTGAAGCCGTGCTGGACGAGGGTCGGGGTGGAGGGCTGTTTTTTTTTTTTTGGAAATGGAAGTTGTTGGTGGTGGAGGTGGAGGAGGAGGTTGAGAAAGAAGGAGGCGCCTTCCTCGTTTTTTCTTGCTCTCTCTCGAATTCTCTTTGTAAAAACAAACAAACTCTCTCTCACGTTGATCGACTCGCTCATCTCGCTCGGGGCAAGTCACAGATGGTTCCCAAGTGATCTAATCTTTGCAGGCGACTTGGGCCGCGGAAGGGGAAAAGGCTGGAAGGCAGAAGCGTCCGAGGGCTTCAAGAGCTCATCATTTTGAATGCTGACGAAGAAAAAAACCCTCGAATCGCAAAAAAAAACCTCCGAAAGATCACCGAGCCTCGGTGGGAGCGCTCCTTCGCGGCTCCTTCCAAGAGGGGCAATGATCTCGAACTTTGTGTCTCCGCGGATCCTGGAAGTTCGCGGAGGCGGGGCGTCGTTTGGAGGTGAGCGCGGGGGTCGGGGATGGTGGAAGGATCAAGAAGGTTCGTGTTTTTTTTAGGTGGTCTTTTTGTTTGTAAGAAACGCGCACGCTCTAGGCCTAGAACAAACCCAAGACGCCCAGCAGCCACTTCGACACGCGAGTTCTGAGATCGGACTCCAACCGCGGAGGAAAAAAGAAGAACAAGAGCAGAGGGGAAAGATGATGCCCAAGAAAAAGAACAACAAGGGTTTTCTTTCGGCAGAAGTGAACATCTGTTCATCTCTTCGAGAGCGAGAGAGGACGAGTCGCCGACGCGCCCCTCTTTGGCACCGAGCCACCTATTCAGTTCTTCGACCCCGACCTCTTTTATCTATCTTCCCTCGCGCTCTCTCTCTTCGTTCTCTACTCTCTCCCCGCTTCTTTTCTTCCTCAGGGTACAAATACAAAAACATTTTTACACGCAAAAGAGCAGACCAAAACCAAACCCCAACCCCGACTAACTCACGGCCTCGCTGCCTGCAACAACAAGTAGAGCTTTTTTATCTTCATCTTCATTCGCCCGCTTGCTCTCCGGCCTCGTTTCTGACTCTCAACTCAGAGAAAACCCTCCTGCCTCGCTGGCCGCGTAGAGCAACTTGTTCTTGACCTCGGCGGATCCGCCGTACGGGGGAAGTTTCAGCAGATTCATGCAGGTCGCCGCCGAGGGGAGCCTTCCCAGGCCGCTTGTCGCCTCCTCTGCCCCTCCTCCTCCTCCGCTCATCGCGATGCAGAGTTTTGGTTGCAGCCTCGAGAAGCCCAGCAGCGGCGGGCGCCCGCAGGCCGTCACGAACCGCAGCACGAGCGACCTCTCCTCGTCGGTCATTTCCCGCAGGGCCTGCCACAGGGCGAGGATCGTGGGGTGCCGCGGGTGGTAGCCCCCGGCGTAGACAGCGTGGCGCCGCATGTCCTCCACGGAAACGCCGTTGCGCCCTCCACCGAGCAAGATCGAGAATTCGGAGGCCGAGAAGGCCCTGCGGGGCCAGGAGCGAGGCAAGAAAGATTCCAGTCCCGAGCGCAGGGCCGCGGCTGCGGGGGCCGCGGCTGAGAAGTGCGCCGCGGCGGCCCGGTGCACGAACTCGGCGACGTTGGCAGCGGTGACGGGCACGCCGGAGCCGTCGGGGACGAGGTCGACCTCGACCTGCTCGAAAACTCGACTTTCGCCGCCACTTCCACCGCTTCCGCCGCTTCCGTTTCCGCCGCCGCTGCTTCTCCCGACGACAGCCGCCCTCTGCATGCCTATCGAGAAGGTCAGACCCGCCGCCTCGATTTCTTCGGCGCTCGCCCTCCTCAGCGCAGCCAGCGACGCCGCCAGCGCGGGGTCCAGCGAGCCCAGGTCTCCCAGGTCGGGCTGCCGACCGAGAAGCTGCTTCACGAAGAAGCGAGCCAACGGGAGTTCCACTAAAACACCCTCGGACAGCAGTTTGCCGAGGAAGCGCCCGAGGAAGGAGAGGCGCGCCGCAGAGGCGCGGTCCCTTCCCGCGCCAGGGGCCGGAGCGAGCTCCCTCGAGGGGGTCTCGACGAAGAGGCAGGGGAAGGGAGGATGCGGCGGAGGTGGCAATTGAGGAGGAGGTTCAACTCCGATCTCCTCCTCTGCCTCCTCTCGGGGCCAAAACGCCTCTTTCACCAAAGCCTCGCAGAACTCCTTGAAGAGACCCCCACCGTCAACGCCGGCCTCCTGCATCCCGAACTCGTCCACGAACACGACGCGGACCCTGCCTTTGAGCGCGTTGGGAGGCAGAGGACCCAAGGTAGAGAGGGCGTCTTCGAACACGTGACCGCGACGCACGACGGCAAACCGCGGCGGCGACGACATTCCTCCTCCTTGTCGCCGCTGCCGCTCGTCCCTCGCCGCCGTCCTACCGCCACCTCCCCCGAGCGCCAGAGCGTCCATGCCCCCCGAGGAGCGCTCGGCGTCGAGGGCGAGGGCGTCGACGAAGGCCGCGGCGCGCTCGCGGAAGGGCACCAGGCAGGGCGCGCGGCGGAGCACGGAGCGCAGGCGGTTCCCTCGGAAGCGGGACGCCGCTCCGGCGCCGGCGTCAGAGGCGACGGAAGAAGATGGACGGCGGGAGCGGCCGTGAAGGCTGTGGAAGGGGAGCTCGACGCCGCGGTCGTCGAAGACGCCGGTTCCTGCTCGTCCTTCAAAGCCTTCTTCTTCATCCTCTTCTTCGTCCTCGTCTCCGTCGTCCATCTCTTCGTCGCTGCCGTCGCCGCCGTCGCCGCCGCCGTCGCCGCTTCTTCCTCCTCTTCTTCCACCTTCTCCCCCCGGCCCCTCCCCCTCCCCCCTCCGCAGCGGCGCCGCGTGGAAGGCCTCCTCGGGCGCGAAGGGGACCATCCCGTTGCGGTCGTGGAGGATCCGGAGCAGGCTCGCAACGCCCCCCAGGGCCGCGGCGGCGAGCGGGGACGCGTTGCTGCTTCCTTTTTCGCCGCCCGCCGTCGTTGAGGTCTCGCGGAGCTGCCGCTGCAGCTGTTGCTGCTGCTTCCTCGACGAAAACGGCGTCGCTGCCTCCTCGACCGCCGAGCCTTCTCCCGACAGGATCGACCACGCCACGTCCCTCGCCAGGTCCAGGAGGCCGCTGCCCGGGGGAATCGCGGAGGAAGAAGAAGAGCTCGAAGAAGAAGGAGAAGCGCCGGAGAACAGCTCTTCGACGGGCAGGAGCCTCCCTGCGGCCGGAGCGTCCGGCGCCGCCGTCGAGAAGGAGGTCGCCGCCGCGGCCGAGAGCACCGCCAGCACGGACAGGGCGCGCGGGTCCCTCGCCACGAGGCCCGCGGCGACGGACGACGAGGCAGCGGCGACGGACGAAGCAGCCCCGGCGCCGCCGGAAGTCTTGCTGGCGCGGGAGAGCGCCTCCCTCCAGCTGCCCCTCGCAGACGAGAACCAAAGGCGCGGGACGACCGCGATGCCGCCGCTCGCGAGGGCGGCGAGCGTGGCCAGCCTGCGGGAGGGCAGAGCCATGATCGAGAGCAGCGCTTCGCAGAGGGCCCAGGGAGCGGCAGCAGAAGCGGCAGCGGAGGAGCTAGGATCGGAAGTCGTCGAGCTCTGTTGCTGCTGTTCCGCTTCGGCCGCCGTCGCCGCCGGGAGCGCCGCGGCGATTAGGGGCCCCAAGAAGCCCGCCGCGTCCGACAGAGAGGAGAGCCCCGCCGGGGGCTGACAGCGCGGGTCGAGGGACGCGAGGTCCAGGGGAAGGTACGGGGAGGAGGAAGAGGAAGATGCGAGAGAAGGAGTGGAGGTTTCCATTGGCGTTGCTGCCCCGCTTCCGTTTCCTCCGTCTCCTTCGATCTCGTCGTCGTCCTCGTCTTCGCTCGTCGTCGCTTGATCCTCTTCTTCCTCGTCGCCGCCTCCGCCTCCACTCGCATCGAAATAGCCGACCAAAGACCCCCTCTTCTCCCTCTTCTCCCCCAGGGCTTCCGGCGGGGAGGCGCGGAGCAGGCAGGCCAGCGCGCGGCAGAGGGCGGCGACGGCGAGCGATTTCTCGGCGGCAGGAGAAGAAGAGGAGCTCGGCGACGACGGTGACGGCAGAGACGAGACGGCGCGCCCGGCAGAGGACGCCAGGTTCGCCGCCAGCGCCGCCGACGCCGCTCCCAGGCCGCCCGGCACAGACCAGCGCTGCTGCTGCTGCTGCTGCTGCTGCTTGGTATTATTCGATCCTTCTGTTTTTTTCTCTTTCAGGAGCGGAGTCAGCCAGTCCGACAGAGCCGCTGCAGCGGCGGGAGAGCCGGCGGGCAGCGAGTCGCCGACGGCGGCGGCGACGGCGGCGGCCGCGGCGCGCGAGAGCCTCGGCGCGAGCGGCGCCAGCGGCGGCGCCCTCGCCCACAGCGCCGGGGTGCAGAGCAGGGCGGAGAGGTCGTCGTCCTGGTTGGCGTTGGCGCTGGCCGCCCTGCCGCCAAGGGCGACGGAGCGCACTGCGAGGTTGGAGATGAGCGCCGCGGCGAGGGAGGGCACGGGAGAAGGAGGAGGAGGAGGAGGAGGAGGAGGAGGAGGAGAGGAGTTTGCCGCCGTCGCCGCCGTTTCCGTCGTCGTCGCCGTCGTCATTTCTCGCGGAGGAGGGAGCAGCGTCGCCGCCCTGGACAGCAGCCTTCCCTTCCGAGACCCCGCCGAGGCCTCCAGCGCCGCCTGCGCCGCCGCGGTCGCTCCCTGCTGCTGCTGCTGCTGCTGCTGCTGCTGGGATAACAGCAGCTGCTTGCCGATCCAGAAGGAAGGATCCGCGAGCGCCATCATCGCCTCTGCGAGTGGCGTCGCGAAAGGGGAAGGGAGGGGAGAAGAAGAAGGAGAGGTCGAAGAAGACGAAGGAACGCCGCCGCCGCCGCCGCTGTTGAAACTCCCTCGAGGCGCCGCGAGCTCTGCGGCGACGGCCGCCCCGCCCCTGTGCTGCCACAGCGCCTCCGCCGCTTTGCGGCACAAGCTCGCCCCCGCAGCCGGCGAGAGCGCGCTCAGAGAGAGCGGGGATCCCGCGGCGAGGGCGGCGCAGGCCCCCGCGAGCGCCGCGGCGTCCCCCGGGTCAGTGGGGTCGGCGAAAAACGCGACGCCGGCGACGAGGGGAAGAGGAGGATAAGTCGCTGCTGTTGCTGCTCCTTCTTCTCTCCTCGTCTTCTCGCAGCGCTGGCCGTAGGTCTCGATCCAGGCGGTGCGTACGGCGGCCCTGGCGTGGGCGGCGCCGCGCCTGCCGCGCCAGAAGGACTGTGGTGGTGGTGGTGTTGAGAAAGAGAGGTTGAGCGTGTCGTCGCCGCCGTTGTTGCCTGGCCAATCGATCGTTCTCTTCTTCTCTTCTCTTTCCTTCTCTCTCTCTCTCTCCAATTCAATCCTTATCTGTATCCGCAGCGCCGCAGCCGCCTCTGCCTTGAGCCTGGCCCTGCGCTCGCGCTCGGCGCGGGCCGTGGCGAGGGTCTCGTCGCGAGAGGCGGGGGCGAGAAGGTTGTTGGCGGTCGACGTCGACGTCGATGGCACGCCCGTCGCCCCGACGGGGATGCGGCGCTTCCGCGGCGCCCTCGCGGCGTCGGTGCCCAGGAAATCGTACATGCCGCTGGAGACGGAGCTTGAAGGGCTACAATCTCTGAGGTTGAGTTTTGCCTTTTGGTGAAAGAAGAAAGGGAGAGAGAGAGGGAACGATCGAGAGGGACACCAGCACTGCTCTCTTCCTCAACTGCCTTTCAGAAAAAAAGTGATTTACAGCGGCCTCTCCTCCTCCTCCTCGACCTCGATCCCCACCGCCGCGACCCCCTCCTCCTCCTCTACGTCATCGCCTTCGTCATCGACAACAACAACGTCTTCTCCTTCTCCTTCCTCCTCGACAACAACAATCGCAGCAGCGCGAGCGCCGCCCCCGGAGTCCCTGAAGAGTGGGCCGCCGCCGACCTCGTCTGTCCCCTCGTGCGACAGCGAGAGCTCGTCGCCGAGCCTCGCCGGACAGGTCAGCCGCAGCGTCGTCTCCACCCCGAGATCGCGAAGCAGGGCTCGAGCGAGGCCCGTCTCCCTCCTGATCCAGGAGACCAGGATCGCCTTGTAAGTGGGCTTGGGCTGGTTGAGCCTTTCGGCTTTGAGACTTTCGTCGGCGAAGTAGCGTCCTACCCAGTGAGCGGTCGCGGCGCGCTCGGCCCTCGACAGCTCGCGGGCCTGGTCCCCGGCACCCGAAAGCTCCGAGGCGAGCGAGGCCGGGGTGGGCCAGGGGAGAGAAGAAGAGTTTGAAGGAGAAGAAGAAGAGGGAGAAGAAGAAGAGGGAGAAGAAGAAGAAGAACTCTCTTCTTCCTCCTCTTCCCGGAGCTGCCGCAGCTTGGCTTTCACCTGCCAGTGGGCAACTAGGTCCGAGTACCTCCTGATCGGGCTCGTCGACTGGACGTAGGCATCCAACCCTAAGCCCGCATGCGGGGCCGGGCTGTCCGTCGACAGGGTGGAGCGCTGCGAGGAGAAGATGCGGGAGTAGGCGGAGACGAGCTCGGCGGGGGTCATGCCTCTCCTCTTGTCGCCGCCGTTTTCGTTTCCGTTTTCGTTCACGTCGTTTTCCAAGTCCTTCGCGATCAGCTCCTCCATCTCCCGCTGCTCCTCGCTCTTCTCCTCCTCGCCTTCGCCTTCGCCTTCAGAGGAAGCGAACTCGTTGGAACCGAGCTGCCCGCGGAAGGGAAGCGGGATCCCCTTCTCGCCGCCCCAGAGCGCGACGGCCTCGTTCGCGGCGATCATGCTCTCGGCCACCGCCCTCCTCGCCGTCGAGCTGCCTGCCCAGAGCTGCGACACGCGGACTCTCAAGCTCCGAGCTCGTTTTCCCGCCACTTTGTCGCCCTCGGCTCTGTCTTTGACGTCGACGTAGACTTGGAGCTCGGGGAGGTCGAAGGTGGCCGCGCCGCGGGCCCCGCGGGACGCGAAGCGCGCGGCGGCGAACGCGCCGACGACGGCGAGGTCCTCCGGAACCGCCGACGGAAACTTCTTCTCCGCTCCTTCTCGCTCCCCTTCTCCTCCGTCAAGGATCTCGTCGGCCTCGTCGTAGGTCATCCTGGTGACAGGGAACAGCGTGCTGACGTGGAGGCTGGGACGGCGCGTGGCGTCGGGCGAGCCGTCGGGCAGGACCGGGATCCGGACCGAGAGGGCCGGGACGGTCTTTTCGTTTTTTTCGTTCCCGTTTCTGCAGCCCGACGAGAGCGAGAACAGCTCCTCGGCCGCGGCCCTCGGGAACATCGGCACCGGCCCCGTCGGCAGGTACAGCATCCTCGTCCTCCTGGCCGCCTCCTGCGCCAGCGGGTGTTGGGGCGAGGTGACCCAGCGCGTCGGGTCGGCGACGTGCACCCACAGCGCGGTCGGAACGTTCGAATTCGAAGAACTCGAATCCGACGTTTGAACGGGACCAGAGCCCGCACCCTCCGCGAACTCTCCGCCTCGTTCCACGCTGACGGCGTCGTCGACCTCGGTGGTCGAGGCGTCGTCGATGGCCAGGAAGGCGCGGTGGGCAGAGGTGAGATCGAGGCGCCAGCGGGCGTCGGGGTCGTCGCTGGAGTCGGAAGAAAAAGAAGAGCTCGAACTCGACGACGACGAGAGAGCAAGCAGCCTCCGCGCCTCGGCCTCGAGCTCGGGCTCGAAGTCGTCCGTCAGCCCTGCCCTCCTCAGCGCCGGGATCTCCAGCCTCGGCCTGAAGCCCACAGCCGACAGTAAGGCAGCGGCGCCGTCCGAGGTCGGAGGGAACGGCGAGCGGAGCGCGTTGGCCGCGGCGGAGGGGGAGTTTGAGGTCGAGAGGGAAGGGGCACCGCCGACGATGCTGCCGAGCAGCGCCGACGACAGCGGCGCCGGCAGGGGGCCCAGCGCTCGCAGCACGCCCGTCGCCAGCGAGGCCTGGGCCTGCGTGGCCTTTTCGAGGGCGAAGGCGTCGAGGGCCTCAATGAAGGGCCGGTGGGGGCCGGAGAGCCACTCCGCGGCGGAAAGGGGAGGAGGAGAAGAATTAGAAGAGTTGGAAGTCGAGGAAAGAGACACCTCCTCGCCTCCCAGCTCCACCGCGGCGGCCTCCGCGGCGCCCCTCAGCGCCCCCGCCGCCCCCGCCAGCGCCTCCGCCGCCGCCTCTGCCGCCCTGGCCGCCCCCTCCAGCGCCGCCACGTCGTTCTCGGGGCGAGGGGACCACACAGGAGGCCTTCGCCCGACCTGCTTGAAAAGCAATCTGGCCTCTGGGTTGGAGCTCATCAGCCGGAGCACACAAGCGATCGCTGCAGTGGCCGGAAGCGAGCTTCCACCGTAGAGGAGATCGGCGAGGGCAGGGGCGGTGAGGAGGTCGCCCGGGGAGCTCATCTCCCAGGCGTCGCGGAGGAGGGCGGCGTCGTCGGAGCCGCGCGCGGAGGCGGCGTCGGCCGCAGCGGCCGCCTCTTTCAAAACAGATTCGTCGGCGTTTTCGCCGCTGCCGCTCTCGGGAAAGACGTAGAAGATCTGCGCCGGCTTCAGGGAGTGGCGGGTGCCCCTCGCGTCGACGGCGAACCAGTTGCGCTTGCCGTCGGGTTCCAGGAGCAGGGCGAGCGACGTCGAGCTGCTCGACGACGATGACGACGACGACGACAAAGGAGAGTTTGAACTTGAAGAGCTCGCTCCGCTCTTTGTGACGAACTCGACGAGCCTCCCTGCGGCGGGCGCCCTCTCCTCGTCGTCGGCCGCAGCGCGGGCTGCGTCGAGGGCGGGGAGGGCCGAGGCGGAGGCTGATGCTGAGGCGGCTGGCCTCGGAGCCGCGGGCGAGGCGGAGAGGGGCCTGCGAAGAGAGGAGGTTGAGAAAGGTCGAGAGAGAGGTGGTGAGCAAAAAGCGACGACGGCTGAAAGAAAAACAGATTGAACTTTTCTTTTTTGCAACTCCCAATTCTCTTCAAACTTCTGCTTACCTCGACAGCCAGGCGCAACTAGCGAGAGCATGCGTTGCCTGCAAGTGCCTCTGCGAGAGAAGAGGTCGAACAGAGGCGTTTCGAGGCGGAAAAGGCGCGCCGACGGCTGATGCTGATGATGCTGATGATGAAGAAGAAGCGACGACGCCGCTGTTGCCGCCGGAGCTGATGCCTCTTCGGCAACTCGACATCGTCGTCGTCCGCGCTTGCTGCTGTTTCTGCTGCTTCCGAAGCACTTCTTTCACGAGGGGACTGACGATCGCAAGGGCCTCGCTCGCGACACGACGCATGAAGCGTCGGGAAGAGAGAGAGAGAGAGAGAGAGAGAGAGAGCGAGAGGGAGAGAAACAGAGAGAGGCAAAGCTAGGTTTTTGAAAGTGATTTTCGTCGTTTTTTTTCCACATTTTTTTCCTCTCTCTCTCTCTCTCTCAACTCCAAACCCCCCCGAAAAACCAAAATCCCTCTCACGCCGGCAAGTTGAGCCTGTCGTGCAGCGAGTTGAGCTCCTCGAACGCCGACCTCGCCACCCGGGTCGGTGCGGCAGCCGCGGCGAACGACGCCATCGCCCGCAGCCTCGCCCTGTCGCCCGCCGCCGCCGCAGCCCTCCCTCCGGCGACGAGCAGCGAGCTCAGCAGCCTCGCCAGCGGGCCCGGCAGCGAAGGGAGCGAGTCGGCGCAGCGCTGGACCCTGTGCGCGTCCTGCGGGATGCACGGCAGCGAGTCCAGGGCGCGCAGGGCTGAGACGGGATCGCCCAAAGAAGCCGCGGCGAGGAGGTCCCTCGCGGCGAGGAGCTGCCTCCACAGGTCGAGGACCGCGAACGAAGAAGATGAAGCGGCAGAAGAAGCACCCGCAGCACCCGAGGCAGAGGAGAGCGCCGCTGCGGCGTCGTTCCCGCGGATAATAATCCTCTCCAAGCTCTCCGCCGCCCCTCCATCGGCAGCAGCAGCAGAGGAAGACGAGCTGAGCGCGTCACCGAGAGCACCGCAGAGGAGCCTGAGCGAGTCCTCCGGGCTCCCCGCCGCGGAGTAGAGCTCGGCGGCCCAATCGACCTCCCCGGCCGCCTCGCAGCCGGCGCCCACCGCCGCGAGCAGCGCCGCGCGCTCCTCGGGGCCCCCTCCGGGGCCGGCGAAGCGCGCCAGGGGGCCACCGTCAGCTCTGGCAGCGGCTCCGACGCCTCCTCCTCCGAGGAGGCGGCCAAAGGCTCCACCTCCGCTTCCACCTCCTCCGGTTCCCGAGGGACCCGAGGAGGCCAGGAGCAGCTCTCGGAGCAGGGCCGCGCGGAGCGCCAGGGAGCCTCCGCCGGCCGCTGCCGCTGCCACGTAGTACTCGAGGGCGGCGGCGGGGTCGACCTGTTTTGAGGGGAAGGGAAAAGAGAGAAGAGAAGAGAAGAAAAGAGAAAGAAAGTGAGTTTTTTTTGAAAAATCTCGGAAGGGAAGGAAAAAAAAAACCCCGAAAACGAAAAACGGAAAAAAAAAATCAAAACTCTCTTACCGCAGCCAAGCTCCTGCCCCAGGCCCTCAACAGCGGCGCAGGGCTCGCAGCGGCTCCCGCGGAAGCCCCCGCGTCCCCGGGACCACCTCCCTCGATCAGGCGAGAGGCGGCGAGCGCCGCGGCGAGGTGCGGGGCGTCCGACCTCCCTCCGGCTGTCGATGAAGAAGAGTTCAAACCTTGGCCGCCGCTCCCCCCTCGCGCGAGCGGGTCCTTCGCCAAAAACGCCACCGCCGCCTTCGGCTGCGCAGACAGCAGCAGCACCGCGGCGTAGAGGAACGGGTCCCTTCCCCCGGCGGAGAAGTGCGCCGCCCCGAAGCGCGAGATGTGGGACTGTAAGGTGGGGAGCGTGTAGGAGTCGGCGACGGAGGACTCTGCCGCCGCGGCCGCCGCGGCCGCCGAGGCCGCGGCGCTCGCCGCCGCCGCGCCTTCGACGCCGCCACCACCACCACTTTTGCTCGCCGCCGCAACCACGACCGCCGCCGCGAGCGACGCATCGACCCGGACGAGCCCGCCGTGGAACCACAAAAAGTCCTCGATCGTGGGGAACAGCGCGGCGCCCTCCCTGGCCACCGCCGCGGCGCAGCGCGCGTCGCTCGACAGCAGGGCCAGGACGCCGACGCGGGCCCGGAACGCCGGCGACAGCCACGGCGAGGAAGAAGAGGAAGAGTTCACGGAAACGCCTCCTCCTCCTCCGATGCCGACGCCCGCGGCGCGGAGGGTGCGCTCCGCCTCCGCCGCGAGGGCAGAAGCGGCAGCGGCGGGCACAGCGGGCAGATCAAGAGAGGACGAAGAGGAAGAAGCAGAAGAGGAAGAGAGCCAGGCTTCGACGGCGCACGGGAGCGCGTCCAGACCCGACAGCGGCCTCATTCCCGCTGCTCCTGCTCCTCCTCCGCTTCCTCCTCCTCCGCCAAGAGCTTCCGCGACCGTGGCCGGGGCGCTGGGACCCGCGATGCCCACCGCGGCGGCCTTGGCCTCCTCGACGAACCCGGCGCGGAGGGCGTAGTAGAGGCGCTGTCACCTCGTGTCGGCCCCTCCCGGAGCGTCAAAGTCCAAAGCGAGCTGCTGCTGTTGAACTTCACTTCCTCCTGCTCCTCCGATCCCGCGCCCTTCCTTGACCCTCAGGTACGCCCGCAGCAGCGCCTCCCTGCTCGGGGACCCTCCCAGGGAGGCAGCGGCGCGGTTCTTGCGGACCGTGGCCTCCACGTACGACACGAAGCACTCGGAGAGGTAGCGGCGTCCCCCGAGGACGAGAGCCGCCGCCGCGGCAGAGGCGGCAGCGGCGGCGGTAGCGGCCGCGTTTTCTTCGCCTTGTTCCGAAGCTTTTTTCGCCGCGATGTCGCCCAGGGCCGTCGCGGCGGGGCTCGCCAGGGCCGAGGCCTGTCGGGCGAGGATGTCCCACATCATTCGCAGCCCCGGAGGCGGCGGCGGAGAAGAAGCAGAACCGCCTCCGCCTGCTCCTCCTCCGTTTGCGGCCGAAGAAGAAGAAGAGCTCGCTTCCGCGGCCGCCTTCCCAAAGGCCCCCACGGCGTCGAAGGCCTTCCCCGCGGCCGCGGCCTCGTTCATCTCGGCCAGGACGCGACTGTAGAGGCGGGTACGCGCCGGGAGGAGGGCGTTCTCTCCTCCGTGGCGGCCGCCGAGGCCCGGGGGAGGAGGCGAAGCGGCAGGGAGCGCCAGCGCTTCCCCGACAGCAGCTCCGTCGTCATTTCCGGCCCCAGCAGCCCCACCTGCTGCAGCTGCAGCAGCAGCAGCAGCGACGGAGGCGGCCAGCCCGAAGAGCGCGCCCTTGGCCGAGCCCCACCCTTTTTCTTCGGCCGCGTCCAGGAAGGAGTCGGCGGCGACGGCCGCGTCCTGCTGCGCCTGCGCTATCGCCGCGACGACGGCGGCCTCGTGCGCGCGAGAGACGAACTCCTCGACCGTGGAGGCCTCGGAGGCGAGGGCCGCGGCGTCCTCGTGGGAGGGGCGGAGCTCAAAGTGCTGGAGGGCGCGGGTGAGCCTGGTGGTGGTGGTGGTGTTTTTGGGAAAGTCGTTGTTGTTGTTGTTGAGGCCGAAAAAGTTTTTTTTGAGTTTTTTCCGCCGATTCTTCATCGATTGCTTCTTCTTCGTCTCTTCTCTCTCTTTCTTCTCCTTCTCCGATCTTCCGACTCACTTGCGCGTATTCACGCCCTCGTGCGCGAGCAGCCTCGCGGCCGCGGCAGCGTCGCCGCGCCCGTCGGCGCGCGCCAGACGGGCGCGGAGCGCAGAGGCGTAGGCCTCGACCTGCAGCAGGTCCCGCTCGACGCGGGGGAAGGCGGCAGCCGCGGCGGAGTCCTGAATTGTTTTTTTTTGATTGATTTGCGCACGAGATTGGAGAAAGTGGTCGTGAGCGTGCGTGAGAGTGCGTGGAGAGATGTAAAGCGGCTCACGAGGAGACGAGGAAGGGCGAATGATTGAACCCCGTCTTCGATCGATGGAAAGGGAGGCATTCGATTGCCGTCGAATTTGCATCGTTCTCCTTTCTTCCTCTCTTCCAACTCTTCTCACCCCTGCGGCCAGCTCCTCGCTCTGCTGGAGCAGGGCGTCCCAGTCCATGCCGACGTCTGCGGCCATTCTGGCAGCAAGGAAAGTTGTTCTGGAAGGAGGTGGAGAAGAGCAAAAAGAAAGTCTCCTCTTTTTCGCTCGTTCGTCAAAGGAGCAACGAAAAAATGAGAAGGGCAACGTCGAAAAAAAAAGAAAAAAACTCGACGTCGTTCTTCGAGAGAGGGAGAGAGACCCGAAGGGGCTTGAGAGAAGAAGAATTCATTGAGTTTCAATTTCATTTGTCTAATGTTACATTCAGTGTTGGTACGCGGGCGGAGGCGGGGAGGTGGGCAGTGCTGGATTTCGGAAAGCAGAACGGGGAGAAGGAAGGAGGGAGAGGGAGAAACAGAAAAAACCTTAAAGGTCTCTTCTCTTCTCTCCTCTGTCTCTTCTTCTCTCTCTCTTCACCGCTTCAGCGCCCTCGACAGCCGCTGCAGGTGGTAGTTGATTGTGTTCCTCGACCGGACGCGCGCGGACTGTTTGATTGTTTGGTTGAGCGGTTGGAGGAGGGGAAGAGAGAGAGAGAGAGAGAAAGAGGTGAGAAGAGAGAAGAGAGGAGAGCGAGGTCGAGGTCGAGGTCGATGTCGAGGTCGAGGTCGATGTCGAGAAGAAGCTAATCGGCAATCAAGATCACAAACAAACTCACCGCCGCGGCCACGCACGCGTCCAGCGCCCTCCTGTGTCCGGCGCACGCCACGTCCACATCGTACTTGTTGCCCTGGGATGAGAATTAAGAGAGAAAGAAGCAGGGAGAGAGGAGGAAATAGTGAGCGAAAGGAGGGCGAGAGAGTCCGATCGACGTTTGACGACGGCCGACGACGAATTCCTTCGTCTCTCTTCTTCCTCCTTTCCTCACCATCATGCACGAGAACAGCGCCCCCAGTTCCTCGGCGCACTCGGCCTTGGCCGCGGCGGACCGGGCCTTCTTGGTGTTGACCCGGAAGGGCCTGTCCGTGGTCATTTTTTTGGAATAGAAAGAGAGAAAGAAAGAAAAGAGAATCGAGTTCGGAAAAAGAGTGTTTTCTTTTTTCCGCCTGGACCTTTTTTTTTTTTTTTTTTTACAACCTCCTCTTCCTCCTCCTCCTATCCGCCGCCAGCGCCCTTCATCCCGGCAGCTGGCCTCCCCGAGAGAGCCAGTGCCCCAGCGTACGCCGGGGCCGTCGGGAGCTGCGTCGGGGGCAAAGGGACGTAGAAGGTTTCTTCTTCTTCCTCTTCTTCTTCATTGCTCACTTCTCCTTCCTCTTTCTCTCCCTCTCCCTCTCCCTCTCCCTCTTCTCCGCCTCCGCCTTTCTTCTTCGCTCCGCCCTCCTTCTTCTTCTTCGTCCTCCTTCTCCGCCCCGCCGGCGCCGCGGGGAGATCGTATGACCTGTCCGCGTCCCACCCCCTCAGGTCGCCGCAGGCCACAAAGGGGACGAGTTTCCTCGTCGGGCAAGGACAAGAACTTTCGTCGATTTCTGCAACGTCGAGCCCGACCCTCGCCGCCGCGCCGGCGAGCGCGGGCCACAGCCCCTCTTCGCCACCCAGGAGCTTCGGGACAAGGCCCCGGGGCGGCCTGTAGCCCCTGCAGACGACAAAAGCCTCGACTGAGGCGTTGCGGGAGGCCCTAGGTTTCGCCAGGAAGACGCCGCCGCCGTAGGAAGAAGAAGAAGAGGAAGTCGAAGAAGAAGAACTCGAAAGGGGCTCACCGCGGAAAAAGGGCTCGAGCTGCGCGAGCAGCGCCGGCGCCTCCCTGCCCCGAAACACCTTGGCGACGAGCGTTCCCCCCTCCTCGAGCAGCTCCGTCGCCACCGTCAGCGCCGCGACCACCAGCTGGCTCTGCATGAACTCGTCCATGTCGTGGAGTCCCGTGACGTCCGGGGCGCCGTCGCAGACGACGAGCTGGGCTCGCGAAGACGAGGAAGAGGAAGAGGAAGAAGTTTTTCTTCGGGTTTTGTCGTTTTCGCCGCCGTCGCCGCTCCTTTCGGTTTCATCTTCTCTTCCACTTCCACTCCCGCTTCCGCTTCCGCCTCGGCTCATCGCCGAGATCACCGCGGCCGCCGTGGCCGCGCTCGTGATGTCCCCCTGGATCTGGTGGATCCCTTCGACGGGGGCCATGGGCTGGAGGTCGACCGCGACGATACAGGGCAAAGGCGGAAGGTCTTTTTCGTTTTCTTCTTCGTCGTCGCCGTTTTCGTTTTCTTCGTCGCCGTTTCCGTTTCCGTCGCTCTTCCCTTGGCCCTTCTCCTTCTTCCTCTGCTCTCTCCTCTCCGCCCTCGCCGCCTCCCTGGCCGCCAAGGCAGGAAGGTAGAGCCTCCGGGAGAGGACCTGGGACCAGGATCCGGGCGCGGCGCAGAGGTCGACGGCGTTGCGGACTCCTGACAGAAAGGAAAAAGAAAGTTTTTTTTGGTTTCGATTTCGTTTTTTTTTCCGGTGAGGCGTCGAGGTCGAGGTCGAGGTCGAGAGTGAGAAAAAATACCTCCACTTCTTTCTTCTTACCTTCGAAGATGCCAAAGGTCTCGTCGATCTGGATGAGCTTGTAGGCCGAGCGGGCGCGCCAGCCCTCTTCTTTCGCGCGCCGGTAGTAGAGGTCGCGCTTGTCCTTGGTGGCGCGGCCCATGCTTTTTTGATTTTTTTTGCTAGCTAGTTGAGGTCGAAAAGGAAAGAAAAGCAGCCGCCAGTGTTGTTTTGATCGATGATTCGATTCGAGATTTTTAGTTCAAAAACAGACTCGATGCGGCCTCCGCTTGTTCTAGACGAGATCTGGAGATCAAGAGCTTTGCTATCGAGGTAAAGAAGAACCAGGAACGGGTGTTGATTGGGATCTCCTTCGCCTCGGGAAAAGAGAGATCGGCTTATTCGATTTGAAAAGACGAAATTCGAAAAGTGAGCGACGAGAGAGTCACTTTTCGATTTTTTCCTTCGAAAGCACCGGTTCTTGCCGACTCCACTTTGCAACAGGAAGAGCTCTTTTTCGATCTTTCCTCCTCTCAGCTATGGCCTACATCCGTGGAGGTACGCCTGCACGAAAGAAGAAACAGAGAGAGCACCTGGAGAGGGGAGGAAAAGAAGCATGAAGCGTTGTCGTTTTGTTTTTTTCCCCTTTCGCGCCATCGATCTCCGAACGGAAAAAATTCTAAACCTCTCTCTCAAAACCTCTTCTTCCCTCTTCTCAAAATAACAGGCGCCGTCGTCCAGCAGCGGCCCTGGCACGCCTCCGTCCTGGCCTTTCTCCTCGCCCTTGTCTCTGCGATCAAGGGATTCCTGAACACAATTTTCTACCCCGACGCCGCTGCCAATTACAAAAAGAGAGGAGGAGGGAGCGGAGGAAGCGGAGGCCTGGGCCTCGGCGGTGGCGGCAGTGGCGGCGGCGGCGGAGGTGGTGGCGGAGGCGGGGGAGGCCCCGGCTCCCGCCCGCGCGTCGGGGGGATGTCCTCTCTGCAGCCTCCTCCCACGGGTGGCTGCTGCGGCGGCGGGTGCGGGTGAAAAAAAAAAACGAAACGAAACTCGCTTGTGGTGTGTAAATTTGAAAAAGAGCTACTGTTTGTTTGCAAAGAAGAAACGAAAAAAAACGGAAGAAAAAACGTGCAACCACTCAACTCAGCGCCGGCCCCCCCTTGTCCTCCCTCCCTGCCTCGATCGCCTTGACGGCCAGCGCCCCTCCCATGTACAGCCCCACCAGAGGGACCGCCAGCAGCGTCTGCGTGAAAGGGTCAGTGGAAGGGGTGAGCACGGCCGCGGCGACGGTCGCGCCGACGACGACCCACCGCCACTGCGAGAGCATTGCTTTGGAAGTGACCAAGCCCGCCTGGCCCAGGAGCATCTGGATGACGGGGACCTGGAAGGCGAGACCTGTGGTTTGGGAATTGTTTTAGAGAAGAAGTGGAGGGCGAGAGAGGAAGGGTGGGAAGAGAGTGAGTTTTTTTTCTTCGAAAGAGACCTCGACCTCGACGCGCGACCAAAAAAAAAGAAAAAAAGAACTTTTCTCTCCTCCTTCTTCTCCTCACCTGTCGACAGCATCAGCACCAGCACGAACTCAAAGTACTGGTCGATCGACCACAGGGACTCCACAGCTCCATCAGCGTACGACACGAAGAAGTTCAAAGCGGCAGGGGTCAAAACTTCGTAGCTGAAGACGAGCCCTGCATAGAACAGAATCCCGGACCCGAAGATGATGGGAGCGAGCAGCTTGCGTTCGGAACGGGTCAGTCCCGGAACGACATAGGCCACCACCTCGTAGAGCACCGTCGGGGTCGCCAGCAGCAGACCCGCGTACCCGGCGACTTTCAGCGTGGTGAAGAAGAACTCCCCGGGGGACAGCTGCAGGAAGCGGACGCCCTGGTCCGCGACCGGCGCTTCTAAGAAAACGACAAGATCTTTCGAGAACGCGAAGCATCCGGCGACGGCGACCGCCGCGGCCAGGGCTGCTAATAACACGCGCTCGCGGAGCTCGTCGAGGTGGTCCCAGATCGGCATGGCGAAGTCGTCGGGTAGCTCCTTTTGTTCCGGGTAGAGGAAGCGCTGGACCGCCGAGGGGGAGTCGTCGTCCTCGGAGTCTGAGTCTTCTGAGGGAGAAGGCGCGAGGGAAGTGGCGAGGGAGGCTGTTCGGGCTGCTTTTTTTGTGTTTTGAGTTTTTTTTGGGTTGGTTTGTTTCGTTTCGTGAGCGTGAGGCCTCTCTCTCGGGCTGGCGCGGGCGAGGGGGAGAAAGCGGGAGGAAAGGAAGGTCGAAGGTCGAAGAAGAGGTTGTACGGGGCCTCGCTGGCCAATGCCATCTCTTCCTTCTTCCTCTTCTTCTTTCTCTCTGCTTCCTTCCTTCTTTCTTTCTCCCCCTCCTTCAAACACCTCCGATCCCACTTCTCTCTTACCCTGAGCGTCGCCGCCCCTGTCGCCCTCTGTCGCCGATGCGAAGACGAGGCGAGAGAGCGGGCGAGAGGCGCGGAAAGGCGAAGGACGAGAGACGGCGGCGGCGGCGGCAGCAGCATTCGTCGAGCGTCGTCGTGGCATCGCCGTCGCCGTCGCTGCTGCTCGCTGCGGCGAGGGCGAGGGCGCCTTCGCCGCCGACGCCGCGGCGCCCGATGCGCGGCGCAAGGCCAGCTGCGCTGACGAGGAGAGCTGCATTGAAGTGAACGCGCAAAAAAGACGAGCCAGCTAGTCGTCGGAGAAAAAGAGAAAGAGAGAGTCGAGAAGTGAAGTGTCAAGTCTTGGGTCGGGCTTCGTCGTCTCGAAGTTCGGTCGATCTCCCCCCTGAATCACAATTTTTTCCCCTTACTTTTTCCCCCAAACGCCTTCAACAACACTCGCCGCCTCTCCTCGCCACGAGACAGCCGCACTTCCTTCTACCCTTCTGTACACACACACCGCACTCTTCAGCGCGCGCGCTTTTGCTCAGGCCTTGCTACGTCTCGCCTCTCGTCGCCGCCCCACCCCCTGAAAAACCAAAACAACCGAACACCACCACCACCTTCCACCGAACCAAAATGGCGACCACCGACGCCGCCGCCGCTCCCGGAGGCGAGGCCTGGAAGGCGCAGCTCGCGCTGCCGCCCAAGGACACGCGCATCAGGACTGAGGTGAGGGGGAGAGAGAGAGAGGACGAATGAAAACAATGAAAACTTTCATGCCGTCGTCGGTTCAAGCGGAGCGAGACGACGATGCCCTTCTTCTTTCTTTCATCGGGAAAAAGGGCACGGAGACAACCGTTTCCTGGTCCTCCAACCTGCTCGATCTCGACGCAGGCGCGGTGATCATGGTCCACAGCGACGCGCCAGCGGAGAGGAAACGAAAAAAAACGGCGTTTATTGAGGAAGAAAAGGGCAGAGCGGAAGAGGCGTTGTCTCCGTTTTTTTTTCCATTCCCCGAGTCGTTGTCGCCGCCGCCTCTGGAGAAAAAAAGACGCCCCTTCGCATCCCTCTGATGGCCGCCTCCCCTTTTCTTTTTTTCTGTTTTGCCTACTCCAGCGGACGAAGCGCGTTCCCTGGTGTCTGTCGAGCGGAGAAGAGAGAGAAACGAGGCCGCGAAAGTTGTCGAAAGAGCGAGCGAAAGAAGGGGACGCAGAGAGAGGAGAGAGAAAACGATCACGATCTCGTCGGCGAGGCAGCTTTCCTTTGACCCTCCTTTTTTTTTCTTCTCAACCTCTTCTCTTCTTCTTCTTTTCCTTCTTCTCTCTCTCTCTCTCTCTCTCTCTCTCTCTCTCTCTCTCTCTCTCTCTCTCTCTCTCTCTCTAAAAAAACAGGACGTCACCCGCACCAAGGGCAACGAGTTCGAGGACTACTTCCTCAAGCGCGAGCTCCTCATGGGCATCTACGAAAAGGGCTTCGAGCGCCCTTCCCCCATCCAGGAAGAGTCCATCCCCATCGCTCTCACGGGCCGCGACATCCTCGCGCGCGCCAAAAACGGCACGGGCAAGACCGCGGCCTTCTGCATCCCGGTCCTCGAGAGGCTCGACACGTCCCGCAACGAGATCCAGGCCGTGATCCTGGTGCCTACTCGTGAATTGGCCCTGCAGACCTCGCAGGTCGCGAGGGAGCTCGGGAAGCACCTGGGGGCCGAGGTGATGGTGACGACGGGAGGGACCTCCCTCCGCGACGACATCGTCCGATTGCACCAGCCGGTGCACGCCGTCGTCGCCACCCCGGGGCGCCTGCTCGACCTGGCCGCGAAAGGAGTCGCCAAGCTCTCCTCGGCGCGCATGCTGGTGATGGACGAGGCTGACAAGCTGCTATCCCCCGAGTTCCAACCGGTCATCGAGCAGCTCATCGGCCACGTCTCTCCCGACCGGCAGATCCTCCTCTACTCCGCCACCTTCCCGGTCACCGTCAAGCAGTTCAAGGACAAGTTCCTCCGCAAGCCCTACATCATTAACCTGATGGACGAGCTGACGCTTAAAGGAGTGACGCAGTACTACGCGTTCGTGGAGGAGAAGTAGAAGGTAAGGAGAAGAGGGAAGAGCGAAGAAGAAGAAGAAGAAGAAGAAGAAAAAACCCGAAAGGTTTTTTTTTCCCCTTCTTCTTTCTTTTCTTCTTTCTTCAACCTCTCACTTTTCCCTTCTTCTTCTTCTTCTGTTTCCATCCACCACCCACCCACCGAATCAAAAACCAGGTCCACTGCCTCAACACCCTCTTCACCAAGCTGCAGATCAACCAGTCCATCATCTTCTGCAATTCCGTGAACCGCGTTGAGCTGCTCGCGAAAAAGATCACCGAGCTCGGGTACAGCTGCTTCTACATCCACGCGCGCATGCTGCAGTCGCACCGCAACCGCGTCTTCCACGACTTCCGCAACGGCTCCTGCCGCAACCTGGTGTCCTCGGACCTGTTCACGCGCGGGATCGACATCCAGGCGGTCAACGTCGTCATCAACTTCGACTTCCCCAAGAGCTCCGAGACTTACTTGCACCGTGTCGGCCGCTCCGGGCGTTTTGGACATTTGGGCCTGGCGATCAACCTCATCACCTACGACGACAGGTTCAACCTGTACCGGATCGAGCAGGAGCTCGGGACGGAGATCAAGCCGATCCCGCCGGTGATCGAGAAGAGCCTGTACTGCGTTTGAGTAGAGCGGAGGAAAGAGGAGGGAACGTTTTTTTTTCCCTTCGAACTTTTTCGGCGCGCCTTGCCGCGAGACGGACGAAGAAAAAAAACAACAACGACTAGCCCTTTTTTCCACCCCACCATCCACCCACACCACCTTTTCCGCGCGTCCTTCCTTCCGCTTTGTGTTTTCCCTCTATCTGAATTCCAGCTTGTTTTTCTTGCTTCTTTCGCACTCGGAGCCTCCCTCAGAACCCTTTTCAGTGTGTCGTTTTTCGATTTCGTTCTTCGGTTTCATCATTTTTCCCGCACTGAGCAGCAGCAGCTTTTTCCCCATTTCATTTCCCCCCACCGTCTTGTTTTCCCCCTTCAAATCGCTCGTACGCGGCGGAGGCGCGCTCGCGACTTGCTCTCTGAAGAGCCGCGAGGCGGGGGTGCTTCCTCCACGCTCCTCCTCCCTAGACTTTTTCTCGCTCGCTCGCTTTTCTCGCTCGCTTTTCTTGCTCGCTTTCTCAACTCTTCAACGCTTCAACTCTACTTCTTGCTCTCCTCGCCCCCCTTCTTTCCGGGCCTTGCTCCCCTCCCAAAACAAAACCTTGACCTGACGACGACGGCACGGCATGGCTGCTGCTACGGTGGCTACGGCGAAGGGCTCCTCTTCTCTTTCTCTCTTCTCCTCCTCCTCCTCGAAACGACTCTTTCGGCGCCCGAACACAAAACCTTGGCTCGAAAACAACAACCAAGAAACAAAAAAAAACTTTTCAAACTTCACACTGCTTTCCTCCTCCCCCTCTCTGCGCCCCGGTCCGAACAAACAAGGCGAGAAATCGCAGTCTCCGCCGCCAAGGGCCGGAAGCAAAGAGGGAGAGGAGAGAGGGTTTGAGAAAGAGAGAGAGAGAGAGAGAGAGAGAGAGAGAGAGAGAGAGAGAGAGAGAGAGAGAGAGAGAGAGAGAGGAGAAAAAGAGATCCCGTCGCCGCTTCCGCTTTCTCGCTTCCGCCGCCGTCGCTGTCGTCGTCGTCGTCGTTTTTCCCATTCGCGGGGAAGGAAGCAGCATACCAGAACAAGCAAGCAAGCAATAGAGAAAGAATGATCGAGAGAGAGAGAGAGAGTTTGAGAGAGACAGAGCTGGAGAGCCTTCCCCCCCCCTGCTGGCGGCGAAGCGCCACCGCGGGGGCGGAGTTCTGAGTTTTTTGAGCGAACGAAAAAAAGATAAAGGCGGCGAAAAACAAAAACGACAGCTCATTTTTACAACAACACCACTTCTGAAACCCCTCCCCCCCCGCGCTCAGACCAGCATTTTATTAGAGAGAAAAAAACGAGAGAGAAATGAGAGAAATGAGAATGAGAGAAATGAGAGAATGAGTGAGCGAACTCAAAGAGAGCTTGCTCTCTTTCGCTTTCTTTTTCTCTTTCTTCGAACAACCAAAAACAACAAGAACAACAACCAAAAAGTCTGGCCGCGCTCCCAAAGACGGGGTGGCCTCCTATCTATCCTTTTGAATGAATAAATAAAGCAGGGGGCGGCGGCGGCGAGAGCGGGGAGGAAAGAGAGTTCGGTGGTAAAAAAAAACCGCCTTTCTCTCTTTTCCTTTTTTTCCCCATCGTCGCTCCCTTTTTTTTCTTTTTTTTGCTCCCTTTCCGTTTCCCGCCTGTGTAAAAGAGATGAAGCTTTGGTGGGCGAGAAGCCAAAGGGATTCCGAAAATATGATACAAGAGAGGGCTGCTGAATTTTTACAGAAGCGCGCGGCGGTGGTGGAACAAGAGAGGAGGTTAAAATTGAGTTCGAAAAAGAAAAAACGATTTTTTTTCAAGTCAGAAAGCCGCCGCCCGAAGTTTCTCCTCCTCCTCCTCCTCCGCCTCCGCCGCCGCCGTCGCCGTCCAAGAGACTACTCTCCTCGTTCGGCTCCACCATCCGAGGAGGCATGCACGGCAGAGGCGAGGTCGGCGCGAGCGAGGCGACGGCAGCAGCTGGAGCAGCGGCGGCGGCGGCAGCAGCGGCAGCTGAGGAGATGGAAAGCGCAGCGACGGCGGCCGAAGCAGCGGCGGCCGCGGCGGCTTCGGCGTCGCTCTGAGAAGAAGAAGAAGAAGAAGCCCCCGCCGCTTCTTCGAGCGCCGCGTCAAAGGCCGCCGCGGCCTTCAGGGCGCGCGCCGCTGCCATCCTCACGCCAGGGACGGCGTCGGCGGCCAGCTCCGCGGCGAGCGAGCGCAGCCGCGCCCTCGCCGCCAGAGGCAGCAAGGAGAGCGGAGGCGAGCCCGAAGAAGAAGAAGACCAAGAAGCGAAGGCGGCAAAGGCCGAAGCGCAGGCGTCTGCCGCCGCCGCGCGGGAAAAGTGCCCGCGCGGGAAAGGCTGGAGCTGCTGCTGCTGCTCTTCTGCTTCTGTACCTTCCGACCCCCGCTGGAAGAGGCTCGGCGCCTGGGGAGGGGAGGAGACGGAAGAGAGGCGGTGGAGGGCTTCGGCGAAAGCAAAGGCGGAAGCGGCGTCGCTGCTGCTGCTGCTGCCGCTGCTGCTTCCTCCTTTTCCTCCTCCTCCTTCTCCTCCTCCTCCTCTTCCTTCTCCGCCACTGACGACGGCGAGCAAGAGCGACCCCGCCGCGGCAGCAGCGGAGGCCCTGACCGCAGCCACCTGGTCGTCGAGCAGAGACTCGAGGCAAGGGAGCAGAGTCTCGGTGAAGAAAGAAGAAGAAGGAGGCGGAGGAGGAGAAGAAGAGTGGAGGAAGGGCGACGGAGGAGCCGCGGCGGCGTTGTTGTTTTCGCCTTCGTTCTCCTCCTTCTCTCCTCCTTCTCTTTCCTCTTCCTTCGCGTCCAGCAGCGCCCTCGCCACGCCCGGGAGCTGCCCCGCGACCACCGCCCGCACCCTCCAAGCCTGCGTGCTCTCCGGGGCGGCTTCGAGGAACTCCTCGGCCACGCCGAGGCGCAGCGACCTCGAGGGAGGCAGCGAGGCCAGGAGGGAGGCGAGGCCCGAAGAGAGCGCGGCGAGCGCCGCTGGGTCGGGCTTCGCGGCCAGGGCCGCGGCCGCCGCAGCGACGGAGCGCAGCGAGGACGCCGCTCCCAGGCTGCCGAAGCTGCCCTGGGAGAGGAAGGCGGCGTTGTTTCCGTTGCCAGAGGAGGCCTTGGAGGGAGAGGAAGAGTAGCTCGAGGGCTGGCTGCCGCTCCTGCTCTGGCTCCCTAAACTGCCGCTGCCTCTGCCCCTCCTGCTGCCGCGCTGCAGCAGCGCCCTCACGGCCGGGAGCACGTCCCTCTCCACCGCCTCGGCGTCCGGGGCGCACGCGGCGCAGAGCGGGGCCGCCGCGGCGGCGGCGGCACGGCCGCGGGCGTGCGAGCTCCGGGCGAGCGCCGAGAGAGCCGGGGCGACGATGAGCGACCAGCGGCGGAGGTGGTGGTGGGAGTTCTTTTTCTTCTTCTTCGATTTCGAGCTCGAAGACGAAGAAGAAGACGAAGCGAGCGCGGTGGCCAGGGCCGGGAGGGCAGCCCCGACCGCGGCTTCGACCTCGGCGCCCGCGGCGTCGCCGCTGTTAGAGGAGCTCGAAGAAGAGGAAGAGGAACTCGAAGAGACGGAGCCCGCGACGGCGGAGAGGAGGTCGTCCGGGATCTCCCTCGGGTGGCAGGCCGAGAGCAGGGCCCCCAGCCCCGAGAGGGTTGCCGCCGCGACCCAGCGGGAAGGGTCGGAGAGGGCTTCCCGGGCAAGGGGTAAAAGAGAGGCGGCGGAGGCCTACTGCGGGGTGCGGGCCGAGAGAAAATCGTTTTCACTTTCTTCTTCTCCTTCTTCTCCTTCATCGTCGTCATTGTCGCTTCCTTCGACCGAAAACGCGTTGCCCCCGTTGCCGCCGCTGCTCTGCAGCATCTTCGTGGGAGAAGAGCTGGCCGTCACGGGGAGACTCGGAGGCCTCGGCGGCGGCGGCGGCGGCGCTCGCGGGGTCGTCGCCGGGAGCAGCAGCCCGGACGCCGCGGCCGCGGGAAAGGAGCGCGCAGCCGCGGCGCGCACGGCCCAGACGCGGTCGGCGGCGAGCGCCGCGAACGCCGCCGACAGCACGGCGTTGTTGGCGTCAAAGTCCTTCGAGAGCAGCGGGGACTTCGAGTGAGAATAAGAACCGGAATCGGAAGAGGAACAAGCGCAGCAGGAGCGGAGCGCGAGCAGCCGCTGCTGCAGCACGATCTGCGCCCGCGGCGCCGAGGAGGAGCTCGAGCCGGAAGCAGAGGTCGAGGCCGCCGCGGCTGCCGCCGCCGCGGCTGCTGCCGAGGCGGAGCAACACGGAGGCTCGTTGGAGTTTCTCAGTTGCTTGCCCGCCTCGAGATGGTCGTGGTGTTCGTCGTCATCATCGCCAAAGCCGCCGCTTCCTCCCGCCTCTCCTCCATTCCCACCAACTCCACCTCCACCTCCTCCGCCTCCAGGTGAAAACCCGCAGCTGTCTGCTCTCGCAGCAGCCGCAGCGGCCATCGAAGCCGAAGAGAGCGCGGCGGAGACGGCGGCGTCGAGCCGCGGCGTCCTCTTCGTGACGGAGCTCGCCTGGCCGCCCAAGTTGAGCAAGACGGCGGCGGCGGCCGCGGGCAGGCACGAGGCCAGCTCCCTGCGAACGGCGAATGCCGTGTCCTTCTGCAGCGAAAGCGCCACGGGTAAGAAAGTGGCGACGGCCGCGGGGGGCCCCAGGGCGGCTGCCAGGAAGCAGGCGGCGCGGGCCGCCGCGGCCCTCGTCTCGGGCTCGAAGGACGCCGCGAGGCGCTCCAGGGGGCGAGAGAGCGCCGAGGCGGCGAAACGCGCTGCCGCCGCGTCCCCGTCAGGCTTCATCTTCTTCGCCCTCCGGAAGAAGGCGGCGGAGGCGGCGACGGCGCCGGCGATCCCGGCGGCTCCGACTTCCGGGTCGTCGTCGGCGGCGAGAGAGAGGGCGAGGACCGCAAGCGAAGAGAGGTCGTCGTCAAGCGGCGGAAGTGGAGATTCTTCATCTTCTCCTTCTCCTCCCGCTTCCACTTTTTCTTCTCCTGCCGCCGCCCAGGCCACCGCGAACCTCCCCGCCTGCTCGGCGCCCACGGCCCTCGAACTCGCGGCCCGGGCCCTCGCCAGGTCGCGCAGCAGCGGCAGCAGGCTCCCGCGCGAGCTCCCGCGCCCGGCCGCCGCTCCGGCCGACGCGACGGCCCTGCCGAAGGCGAGGCGCAAGCCCTGGTCCGGGGCTGCGGCGGCGAGCCTCGCGACAGCGTCGACGGGGGAGAGGTCGGGAGGGAGGTCGGCCTGGATGATGGAGGTTGGAAGGTTTTTGTGGCGGAGGAGGCGGAGGCGTGTGTGTGAGAGAGAGAGAGAGAAGAAGAAGCGAACTAGGGCGCGGTGTGGCAAAGAACCAACTGCAAAAAAGAAAAAAACGGCATTGCCGGCGGAAGAGAACGGTTTTGAATTGCGAACTCGAGCACGAAGACCAGTTTAGTTTCCGTTTTTCTTTGCTCGAGAGACAAGAAAAGACACGTATGCTGCCATAGACATCAAAATTGAAGCGAAAAAGGTTGGAAATTGGCAGGAAAGGCAAGCGAAAGATTGCCAAAAAAATCCCGAAAAACTCACGAGACTGTGCGTCGCTGCGCCGCCTTCGTCGCCGGTCACCGAGGGAAGGAACACGTTTCCCTGCAGCCCCGGCGGCGTGCCTACCCCCCACGCCGCAGACGCCGTGGACGACGACGGCGACGACGACAGCGACGACGACGGCGAGGACGAGAGGCCTCCTCCAGGAGGGCTGGGCGAGAAGATGAGGAGCGCCGCGGCCGCTGCCGAGACCGAGGGCGGAGGCGAAGGTTTGGCCGCCGCCGCTGCCGACGTCAAAGTTGACGTCGATGCTGACGAGGAGGAGGAGCCGTGCGCTCCGCCGCCGCTACCCGCGCCGCCGATCCGGATGGCCGAGGAGGCCGTGGCTGCCCCGGGACGCCACGGCTCGGGCATCAAAACAAGTGCGTGTGTGTGAGAGAGAGAGCAAAGCAAGGCAAGAGCGGAAAGATTGCTCTTGCCTTTTTTTTATTGACAAAGGAAAGTGGACAAGCGAAGCAAGGGCGAGCGAGCGGGATTTCGTTATTTTTTTTTCTTCGGTTCGATTTCTTTCGTCGGAGCTTGTGTGCCCTCCACGCGTCCCTTTCCTCGCCTCTCCAATGCGTGCCTCCCTCCCTTCCACCAGCGCGCGAGCCCGATGCGACACGTCGCGGCCCCGGGCCAAGGTACAGGCCGTCGCGAGGCCTGCCAGCTGCTGCGCCGCGAGGGCGAGGGCGAGGAGCGTCGGCATCAACGTCGCCGCCGGCGCCGGCGATGCCCCCCGCCCTTCGACCTCCTCCTCCTCCTCTTCTCGCCGCTCCGTCGCCGCAGCGTCCTCCTCCTCCTCTTCCCCCCCCGCCTCCCCGCCTCCTCCCTCCCCATCCAAGGTGAAAAAGGCTCTCCCTCCTGCGATCTCCCTCACCGAGAACGCCATCAAGCGCTGCCTCGAGCTGAAGAAGAGCAAGAACATGAGGGCGGAGGACACTTTATTTTTGAGGGTCGGCGTGCGCAGCGGCGGGTGCAACGGGATGAGCTACACGATGGACTTCACCGAGGAGACGAAAGCGGACGACCACGTCTTCGAGGCCAGCACCAGTGGTAGCGCGGAAGGAGCAGAGAGTAACGAATCGGTAAAGATCGTGTGCGACCCGAAGAGCCTGCTCTTCCTGTTCGGCCTCCAGCTCGACTACAGCGACGCGCTGATCGGCGGCGGCTTCTCCTTCCAGAACCCGAACGCCGAGGGGAGCTGCGGATGCGGGAAGAGCTTCAACGTTTGAAAGGTTTTTTTGGTCGTTGAACGGAAGGAGAAAGGGAGGAGAAGAGACGGAGAGAGAGAGAGAAACGAAGGGAGAGAGACTTTTTTTTTCCCCTTCGCTTTTTTCCATTTAGTTGTTCCGGGGCCGCAAGAGCTCGCTTCCCCCCCATAGCCGATAGAGACAAAAAGAGAGTTAAAGAGAGAATGGAATGTAAAAAGAAAGAAAGAACAGCGCGGCAGCAGCAGCAGCAAGGCTCTTCGACGAGAGTTTTCCATCAATTTTACAAAATGAAGAGAGAGAGAGAGACGATACTTTTCTCTCTCCTCAGCTCCCACTCTTTCCTCCGTCGTCCGTGACGGGTCTGGCCCGCTTCCACGCCCCCGTCGCGGCGCAGCGCACCCTGGGAGGCGACGAGATCGAAGCGGAAGCGCCGTTGCCGTTGGCATTAACGGCAGAGGCACAGGCGGCAGAGGCGGAAGCATTTGCCGCGTCGAGGTACAAGCCGCGAGAGGAAGAGTAGAAGAGGGAGCCGCTGCTGCCGCCGTTCCCTCCGTTTTGGGCGGCGGCCCTCTCTGCCTCCGGGACGAGCTTGTAGTCCGTCTCGACGCCGTTGATGACGAGCCCCGGCGCGTTGATCTCCGCCGCCGCGGCAGCCGCGGCAGCCGCGACAGCCTCGGAGGCTTCGAGCTCAGCGTCTCCTCCTCCTCCTCCTCCTCCTCCTCCTCCTTCTTCTGCTCCTCCATCTCCCTCTCCCCTCTCCTCCCCCGTTCTCCGCTTCCGACCAGAGACAGAGGCAGGAGCAGGAGCAGAAGCGGCGGCGGCGGGCGAATTCGGCACTCCCGCTCCGTCAAGCAGCGCCTCCCGCGGCACCCAGTGGACCCTCGCCTCGCCAGCCGCGGCGAGCGCCGCGGCCAGGCCGGTGACCTCCTCGAAGGCCGGGAGGTTGGAGGCAGGGACGGTGCGGCCTCGGCGGAGCCGTTGTTGTTGTTGCTGTTGTTGTTGTTGTTGTTGTTGTTGTTGTTGTTGTTGTTGTTGTTGTTGTTGTTGTTGTTGTTGTTGTTGCTGTTGCTGTTGTTG